>Ga0137403_10009388_pt1 | contig 10876 bp, 6 predicted proteins | sample CZOMad2_1_16fung_FD_122057 | JGI IMG/M metagenome (GOLD analysis project Ga0137403, IMG submission 122057) | Vadose zone soil fungal communities from Angelo Coast Range Reserve, California, USA - CZOMad2_1_16fungal (Hybrid Assembly) | ecosystem: Environmental > Terrestrial > Soil > Vadose zone... | reverse complement strand
CTGATCCTCCACGAGCCGACCGCCGGCCTCGACCCCGGACAAATCCAGGAGACGCGCGAGGTCATCCGGGCGTTCGGCGAGGTTCACGCGGTCCTGCTGAGCACCCACATCCTTTCCGAGGCGACGCTGATCTGCCGCCGGGTGGCGATCATCAATCACGGGCGGCTATTGGCCATCGATTCGCCGAGCGGCCTGCAGCGCGCTTCCGAGCAGACCAACCGAGTAACGCTCACTGCCACTGCGCCGGCGGAGTCACTGCGCTCCGAGTTGCTGTCGCTCGCCGGCGTTACCGCCGTAGCAATAAAGGAAGTCCCGGGAAATGCGCGCATGCTGAACGTCGAATGCCAGACCGATGCGCGCGATGGCGTGGAAGCCGCGATCGCCCGGGCAGTGGCGAGCCGCTGGGACCTGCATCGCCTGGAGCGCCAGCAACCGACGCTAGAGAATATTTTCCTGCGCTATGTAAGCCAGTCACCAGCTGAATCGAGCACACCGGAATGAACCGCGTATTGGCCGTCTACCACAAGGAACTGCTTACTTATTTTCGTTCGCCGATCGCCTATTTCGTCGTGGCCGTGTTCCTCGTTGGCACCGGTTACTTCTTCACGTACAACATGTTCCTCTCGGGAAGCGCCTCGATGGATGAGACGTTCCGCAACATGGGCATCCTGATTCTGACACTGCTTCCTCTGGTGTCGATGCGGCTGTTTTCGGGCGAGCAAAACGGACGCACCATGGAACTACTGATGACGTTGCCCCTGAAGATCTGGGAAATCGTGCTCGGCAAATTTCTCGGCGCCGTGACGATCCTGCTCCTGATGACGGCCGGCACATTCATCGACCTGGTGCCGCTTTACCTGTTCGGCAATCCGCAGACGACCACGATCATCGCCGGCTACATCGGCTTCATCCTGCTGGGTATAGCCTGCCTCGCGGTTGGCCAGTTCTTTTCTGCCCTGACGCAGAACCAGATCGTCGCCGCCCTGATCACGGTTTCGGTGCTGCTCGCATTCTGGTTCATCGGGCACCTGCAGAATTTCCAGACCTCCTACGCTTTGCGCAATCTGTTCGGCCATCTTTCTTTCGCCCTGAATTTCGCCGACTTCATCCAGGGTCTGGTGCGATCGGAAGCCGTGCTGTTCTATATCATCGTCAGCGCCATCGCACTGGCTCTGAACGCCGGTTATCTGCAGTGGCGGCGCTGACATGGACCCGCTTTTCCGCTCCGGCCTGATTCTGCTCGCGGGCATCGCGCTTCTGGCGATCGCGGGCGCGATTCACGCAATTCTCCTGGAAGGTGCCGTCTGGACCGCGTCGCTCGCGGCGGTCGGACTCACGCTCTGTGCATGGGGGGCCTACGGGTTGCGCGCCGATCTGGGCGCCATGATCCGGCAACGGCGCGGCGAGATAGTGCTCTACACCGCGGGCGTGGTCGGCGTACTGACGGCGCTCGCGTACTTGTCGGTTCAATTTCCGATGCGCATCGACATGACCGAGGCGGGTCGCTACTCGCTGTCGAAACAGACGGCGACCATGTTGACGCGCCTGGAAAAGCCGGTTCACATCACTTTCTTCCACGATCCGATGATGCGCGAAACCGTGGAACTGTATGAGTTGATGGCCCGGCAGACCGACAAGCTCACGCTCGAATTATTCGACCCCATGCTCAATCCCGCGCAGGCGCGGATGCGCGGAGTGCAGTTCGCGGGCACCTCGATCCTGGAGAGCGAAGGCCGCAAGATGCAGATCAGCGGCTCCAGCGAAACAGACATCGCCAATGCCATCCTGCGTGTTTCGCTCGGCGTCACGCAGAAGGTCTGCTTTCTCGACGGACACCGGGAACCGGATCCGTTCAGCATGGAATCCCACGACCACATGGAAGGCAACGCCGGCCATACCCACGGCCTGGGTGCCCAGTACGTTCTGCATCAGCAGCACGGCATGGCCAAGGCCCGCAACGCGCTCGAAACGCTGAATTACACGGCCGAAAAGATGGCGCTTTCCCGCAGCGGCGCCGACGAAGCGCTGTCGCGTTGTTCGCTGCTGGTTGTGGCCGGCCCCAAAATCGCGTTGCTCCCGGCAGAAGTAGCGACGATCCAAAAATTTCTTGCGGCAGGCGGAAACGGGTTCTTCATGCTCGATCCCTTCGTGACCACCGGTCTGGAGCCAGTCCTCACGGAATACGGGATCGTTCTCGACAACGACATCGTGATCGACGAAGCGAGCCATTTCTGGGCGGATCCTTCCTCTCCCGCGGTGACCGATTACAACTATCATTTGATCGTCCAGGATCTTCCGTTGACTTTCTTTCCGGGCGCGCGATCGCTCTCGCCCACATCACGCCGCATTCCGGGTACCAACGTGATTGCCGTGGCCAATTCCTCCAAGCAGAGTTACGGGCAAACCGATCCCCGACGCATGCGGTTTGAGAAAAGCCAGGATCGCCCGGGACCACTGACGCTGATGGCTGTTGCCATACGCCGCCCCGCGCCCGCCAATGATGACCTTTACCGGACGCCGGATGGCAGGAAATCGTACTCATCCGTCAATGATCCCGCCCTGCCCGTGACCGGCCGCTCGCGCATCGCGGTGGTCGGCGATTCCGATTTCGCCACGAATTCGTTCTTCCACATCATGGGCAATGGCAAGCTGTTCCTCAACACGGTGAACTACCTGGCGTCGAAGGAGAACTTGATCGGACTGGAACCCCGTTCCCCTGACGTGCCCCGGGTGAATCTCACCAACCGCCAGATGAAGGGCACGTTCTTCCTGGCAGTGATTCTGATCCCCGCGCTGCTCGCCGCTCTTGGGTTCGCAGTGTGGTGGAAACAGCGATGACCCAAGTCGGAGGCGTCCGCCGCCGGGTGCTGGTGGTCTGGGTGATCCTGGCAATGCTCATCGCGGGCATCGCATTCATGGAATACCGGAACCGATCGAAACTTCCGGAGGGGGTCGCCGAAACGATTCATGGCGAGGAAGGCTCTCGAATGCTGCTTCGCGCCCCGATCGCGCAACTGGGCGCCATCGAACTCGGCCATGCCGGAATGCTGCACCGGTTCGAGCGCGATACATTCGGAGCGTGGTTCTACCATGGCATGCATACCAGTGCGCAGGCGGCTCACGCGCATCAGACCGATCCGGTACAGGCGCAGATCATCGAAAAAGCCTTCGCTGGCCTTGAACGTGCCCGCATGGAACGTCAGTTCAAGCTCGAGGTGCAGTCGGCCAACTACGGCCTGCTTTCACCGCAGATGATCATTCTGGTCTATGGCAAAGGCAATCCGCAGCCGCTGGCGCAGTACGCAGTCGGCGACGTCGCGCCGGATGGTCTTAGCCGCTATGTACTTCCGGTGGGCAGTTCTTACGTGGTGACCATCGCCAACTACCAGATCGACAACCTGCTGAACCTCATCCAGGCTGTAGCGGAAAAACCCGGAAAGGGAACTTCGAAGAAATGATTCGCGGCGGGTTCGCGATCTTCCTTCTTCTCATTTGGCCTGCAGTCGCCGGCGCCCATTCCGGAGGCACCACAGGGTTTGCCAGCGTCGCGGTACACCGTCGCCAAATTGTATGTGGCGGTGGAGTTGCCCGATCTCGCGGCCCGCCGGTACCAACGGATGGCTTGTGCGACGTTCCGCTTAGTACCTTGTCCGACGTTATAGGCATAACCCAGGGAACCCGCAGCGCTTTCATCACCGCTCCCGACTGCCCGGCGCAATAGACGAAAGGCATACGGTGCGTTGCCCCTTACTAGAATACGGCCGTTTGCGTCACGGATTCCGTCATTAATGGTAATCGCCAGCTCGGTCATCGCTGGAGCGTTTCCCGCGGCTACGCCTTGCCGCAGGCCTGCAATAACGCGATCCCAGTTTGGCTTCCTTGCTTGTCTCACTATTGCACTCTCTCCAGCAGGTTCATCACAGCATGAGAACTGTTTCGCTGGCCGCCAGTAAGTCTACATTGCCCAGCGAATGTCGGGTATGTGGCGGTCAACTCAGTACTGCCATTGACGCCTTCTGGCCGAAGCCGCTCCATCGCAATTTCCGGTCGATGCCAACCGAGAATGCTCAGAGGAAAGTTATCAACAACAAATTTACGAGGCCGACCCCACAAACTCGCCGACGATAAATCAAAGCTCCCCGCATCGACGCACGGGGGAGGAACCCGATGGTCGTCGAGGAGCATTGACTCGCCACGTGCGATCGACAAGCCGCTCGCACGCACGCCGCTACGTCGCGGAAAAAGGGCATCATACGTCTCGCAAGATGCTGAATTTGCGGCCAATGCGGAACGGCGGGATTATGAGCGCCAGTAAATTCACCTCGCGAATTCACCATTGATGTGGCGGGTCGCGATGAGCCGGCGTTGCGTGACTCCAGTAACTACTGTGCCTTTCCAGGGCACAATTTGGTCACAGTCTAACGAACGCAGTTTGGAGATTTTTGCGTTAAGTTATTGATTTGCTACCAATCGTCCCGGCTAGCCTAATTCATTGTCTCCGCTAATAAAAAGCGCGTTTGCCGTTACCGAGGCCGGTGGAAATCGCCGAAGGATGGTAAGCACATGGTCGGTCCCAACTCGAAATGGATGCGGAAATGATAGGTGCTGGAAAAATAAGGCGCCGCCGGATTGGTCGGCGCCTAAGTCAGGCCCCAAATACTTGTCCATGAGAGCTGCCGCCGCCCCGGCGCCATCGGATTTACCGCAACTTCACGAGCTGATTCAGCACTCCGTCCAAGCCGCCGAATACCGTCAGCTTGTCGATCTTCTCCGTCACCTTCTCCAACGCCTCCAGTTCCTTCAGACGCATAAGGATCGGGTTGTCCTCGATCAGCTTGGCGGTGTTGAGCGCCGAACGGGTCGCGTTCGTCTCTTCACGGCGGCGGATGATGTTGGCCTGCGCCGCCTTCTCCGCCTGCACCACGCTGTTGAGGATCTCCTTCATCTCGCCGGGCAGGATCACGTCCTTGATGCCGACACCCAATACTTCGATGCCCAATTCACTAACGCGGCCGCGCACGTAGGCAAAGATATCGCCGTCCAGCGAAGCCTTGTCGCCCAGCAGTTCGTCCAGCGTCTTGGCACTCACCACCTTGCGTAGGCCGTACTGCAGTTCTCGGTACAGATAGTCACTGTACTTCGCGACCTTGGTACGCACCGCCACCGGATCGATGATACGGATGCTCGCGGCCAAGTTTACCCGCAGGCTGACCTTATCCTTTGTCAGCAGTTCCTGGCCCGACACCTCGACGGTCTGCACTCGCAGTTCGATAACCTCGGCACTCACGCTCTTCTGGAAATTCCAGAAGGCGTAGGCACCCGGCTCGAGCTTACGTACCAGCTTGCCATCGATGAAAAGCAATCCCGCCGACTCCGTCGGCACCGTCACCGCTAGCGCCGTCGTCTCTAGGACGCCGAGCTGCCGCAGGCGCCTGCTTGCCGCTTCCGGTACTTGCAAGCTGTCGCCCAGCGGCACCTTATCGATGGTCACGGACACCAGGCCCTTCCAATACAGCTTGCGCGTACCCGGCGCCAGCACATCCTCAAGCTTGCCGCTCTTCGACACGAGACCGACCTCCTCGACACCGATATCAGCCAGCGCAAAGCTGAGTTCCAGCTCGGCGCCCAGGCGCTCGATCAATGCATCCACGTCCTTACCGATGAAGTCCGGACGCGTAATGTCAAAGCTGCGGACCTCCAGGGCGCCGAAGGCATCCCATAGTCGGTATACGCCCGGAGCCAGTACGCGCTCGAAACGACGGTTCTTATAGAGCAAGCCGCGCTCACCGTCACCGATCGCGACCCGCTTGATGCCGAACATGGTCCTATTCTCCTTGCTGTTGTTCACCGTGAATTCCACCTCCCGCGTAGCCGCCGCTCTGCCACGCAGGTTTTCCGCGACGGCGTTCATTGCGGCAAATCCTTTCAATTGCCTGTTCATTTCCTTCATCCCATGCCGCTATCGCGGACGCTTTCGCAAATTAAATAAGAAGACACCCCTGACGTCGAAGCGGTGAAGAATCCGCGCTCGCCTTCGGGAAGCCCCCCGCAGTCCGACGTACCAATGGAAACCTTTTCCCATCGGAATCGCCTTCTTTCAGTGGCCGGCCAAAGCCAAGGACGGAATCTCGACTTTCTCTGCGCTGTGACTTCACGCCGCTACTCCGGTCGCGACCGAAGCGCTGTCGTGCAATCACACGGGGTGTCCCCGGTTGAGGGGTGCGTGCACCCCAGCGTTGAGAACGGGATTCGAACCCGTGTCCGACGAATTATCAGTTCGTTTGCTCTACCCACTGAGCTATCTCATGGCAACGTGCAGGATTCGAACCTGCGTTTTCGACTTTTAGGGTCGATGCTCTACCTCTGAGCTAACGCGCTTGGTGGGAGTGACGCCGTGCGTTTCGCGGCATACACCACGGCAGAGCCGAAGTGCACCGGACCGACGCCTGTAAGAGCAAGTCGGTACCGCAGCAAAACGTCGTTCATCAACCCCAAATTAGCGCCTGTCTCCAAGCGCCAATTTCGTTCGGCGGATCCGCCGCCTATTCATTGCCGGTCATTTAAACATTGCGCACTCTTTGCCTGACCTCCTTGGAATGGATCACGGAGTAGGAATCGGACCTACGTGGTTCGCGTTCAAAGCGCGACTGGGATACCAGCAACCCGCCCGTGAATAAAATGGTTGGAAAGGTAGGGGTCGAACCTACGTCTGCCGACTTCAGAGGTCGGTGTCCTGCCATTAGACGACTTTCCAAAATTTGGCGAACCAGGATGGAATCGAACCACCTTTTTGGGTTTTGGAGACCCATAGTTTCCGTAAACACCGGCTCATTTAGTGGCGGAAAGTGGACAGCACGATTGCCAACCCTCTCGGGGTCCTTCTGCTTTCAAAACAGCGGTAGCACCCCGGCTACTTCACTTTCCATGGTGGCGGAGAGCTGACGAATCGAACGCCATGCCCGTGAGGACACCCTTTCTTTAGCAAAGAAGCTCGGACCCTGTCCGATTAACTCTCCATGGTTGGTGGGTTCTGAAAGAATCGAACTTTCGTGGACGGTTTAAAGGACCGCTAGTCTGCCATTGACTTAAGAACCCGAAATTGGAGCCACGAGACGAACTTGAAGCGTCTTATCCGGGGTACGAATCCGGTGCATCACCGTCAATGCTTTCGCGGCAAAATTGGAGCCCGGTCGGCGAATCGAACGCCGTATCATCCGTGTACAAAACGGCAGCATCGCCAGCAATGCTTACCGGGCAAATTGGAGCCGCACCAGGGAATTGAACCCTGCATCTCGTCCTTACCAAGGACTTGCCCCGCCATCTGGGCCTGAGCGGCATCTCTGGACTCGCGAGGCAGAATCGAACTGCCGCAAAGCGCCTTCGGAGGGCGCCAGCCGAGCTCCATCGGCCGCGAGAAATTGGACCCGTTGAGTGGAGTCGAACCACCGCGAATTTGCTTCGTAGGCAAAACCCCGAATTCCCTCGGGCCAACGGGATTTGGTACTCCATCTAGGTGTCGAGCCTAGCCGTTCCCGGCAGTCCGCCAGGTCTCCGCGGTTTATAAAACCACGCCGCTCGCCGGAGCTATGGAGTGAATTGGTAGCGGGCACGAGTAACGCTCTCGTCTGAACTGGCTTATGAAACCTGCCCGATCACTTGATCGCCCGCAATAAAATGGTGCCCCGAGAAGTGCTCGCATCTTCGTCTCCACGGCTTCAACGTGGTGCTACTCTGTCTCAGCTATCGAGGCAAAAACTCACCAATAATAGATGTGCGGTTTTCGATAATTGGGGAAATGCAGCACGTCACTATCGACGCCGCGCTCAATCAGATGCAGCAAGCGATTGCTGCGAATGCGCGCCGGACGCGTGTGATACTCGGCATCCCACCACTTCGGATAACTACTCATCGTCAACTTATGCATCGGCCACCAGAGTTTAGATCGCGCACCAGGCTCCCACAGCCAGTGGCCATGCTCTTCCCAGAGACGACGATTCTTGCGGATCCGTATGCGAGCGGTGTGATGCCGCCGTGTTCCTCTGTCCATATACGTAGACCCCTTGTGATGGTAACTACGTCATGACTGCCTCCTTTGTTGAAGTGGTGCGCTACCTTGGATTCGAACCAAGACTGATTACTTTTTGAAAGTAATGCCTCTGCCGAGTTGGGCTACTAGCGCGTGGTGCGTCATGCTGGATTCGAACCAGCACTGTCGGAGATTTTAAGTTTCCGGCCTCCCGATTAGGCTACTGACCCAAAATGGGGTCGCGAGAGAGATTCGAACTCTCGATGTTCTGCGTAGGAGGCAGAGTACCGTCCGCCGGCCGCGACAAATTGGTCGCCTCGAGCGGACTCGAACCGCCATCCGTGCGCTTAGAAGGCGCTGGTGCCGCATTCCCGCGGCGAGGCTGAATTGGAGCGGGTTATGGGAGTTGAACCCATCAAGATTACGTTGGCGACGTCTTCCCGCGCCTCGCTGTAACCCGCATGTTTGGTTGCTTCGAGTGGAATCGAACCACACGTCTCCGAGTTATCAGCTCGGCGCTCTGAGCCATTGAGCTACGAAGCAAAATTGGTCAGGGTGGCTGGTGCTGCCCCAGCTGCCTCCGAGTTCCAAGCTCGGCCGTCTGCTGTTGACTTACACCCTGAATTTGGAGGCGTCACCTGGAATCTCACCAGGGTACGAGGTTTTGCAGACCCCTGCATGCATGCTCCGCGATGACGCCGAAAGCGTGCTTTGGGGTGACTGACGGGATTCGAACCCGTGTATAGAACGGTCACAGCGTTCGGCCTTTACCGCTTGGCTACAGCCACTCCAAAACACACTTCAAATTGGTACCGGCGGCGAGACTTGAACTCGCAATCCCGAAGGCGCTGCGTTCTAAGCGCAGTGCGTATGCATTCCGCCACGCCGGCATAAAATTGGTGCCTCAAGCCGGAATTGAACTGGCACGTCTTTCGACACTGGACTCTCGATCCAGCGCGTCTGCCTGTTTCGCCATCGAAGCATGATTGGCGCTCCAACAGGGAATCGAACCCTGATCTACTGATTGAGAATCAGTCGGTCTAGCCACTAACCTATAGGAGCAAATTGGTGAACCGTGTGGGTGTCGATCCCACCTAGCATGCTTGAAAGGCAAGCGACCTCACCGGAAGTCGAACGGTTCAAAATGGTGGAGTACCTGGGACTCGAACCCAGCTCAGCTTTCTTGCAAGGAATGCGCGGATGCCCTGTCCGTACCCCGAAAACGTTGGAGCTTATCGCTCCGCTGCGCGCTGTATCGTGAAGCGCTTAGGTGGTGTTTCCTCACATCACGCCCATGTTTTGGTGGGTTCTGAAAGAATCGAACTTTCGTTAGCTGGTTAAGAGCCAGCAGATCTGCCATTGATCTAAGAACCCAAAGTGGTGTGTCGTGAAGGAGTCGAGCCTTCCGAGCCGAAGCATCGGGTTTACAGTCCGCGCAGCCGCCCTAGCTGCATAACGACACATTGAGTGGTACTTCCGGTACGAATTGCACGCACGACATCCCATTTGTAAGAAGGGCGTTCTTCTACTGAACTACGGAAGTATTGATTGGCGGGCCATGTCGGATTCAAACCGACGATCTCTCCCTCGACAGGGGAGCGCATTGGGTCGCTTTGCTAATGGCCCATATTGGCTGGCACTGTTGGGATCGAACCAACCTCATTTTCCGTTAACAGCGGAACGCTTTCGCCCTGATAGCTAAGTGCCAAAACTCTGTTCGCTATTCTTCTTTTAGCGGTGACCCGCCGATGGCGGTTTGCGCATCGACAAAAACATTATACCAAGCAAGAATATGAAGCAATGAAAGGGATTCGAACCCCTACCCTCTGTTTGGAAGACAGGGATGCTAGGCCGTTGAACACTAGCACTGCTCAGAAATGACTTTGTGTATCGCTTTACGGCTCCCCGTCTTCATGCGACGGATCTGAGCGTGCGCCGGTTATGTTTTGGAGTTTGAATTGCGAAGGTGATTCCTTCGTCTTTCTAGCCCCCGTGGCACCGGGGGCCACGCGTCGTCAATCGATTGTCATACCTGATTCTTGCCCGAGTCTATTATCGGGGCGCACGGTCGCGGCCCCGACTAAGGTCGGGCAATAAATAAAATGACTGTGCGTCTGTTTGAACATGCGCGGGACTCTAGTTGCTGACTTTCGTAAAGTCAACTTATTTTTTTGCCCTTACGAACCGGATCGTTCCATTCAATCCCCGATTTCCGCATCCTGAAGAATGCTCGAGTTGCCGAACTGCACTTTCACATCGCTGGGCTGAATCTCTAAATGTCAGCCTTCCCACTCGGCGAATGCCAGCAACGCTGCATCGGGCAGCTCGCCAGCGTACAACCGTTTAGCGAACGCAAGTCGGCGCTCTCGGCGTGTCAGGTTGAGAGGCAGCGAAGACTCAATGATGGCTCGCGCCGTCTCGAACATCGAGGAAGCGATTCTCATGCGCCGATCGGGCGTCATGAGCTTGTAGCGCTCGGCGACCATTTTGTCCATTTCGGGGGAGGTGTCGTTCACTTGGAGAGCTCATCCAGTTTGGCGGCGACGCCCAACTTTGCAGCCCAGTCTTTCATATAGAGCCAATCAACGGATTCGTCGATCAGCGTGCGGACGTCACGCAGTTGCATCTCCGAGCCCGAGTCGCGTGCCCAAACAAGCTTCGAAAGAATCAGGTCTTCGCGGCTCGTGATCCACGTCGATATTCCGGCAAACTCCACCGACTTACGCCGCTCAAACTCTGCGTGCCGATACTCCGAATTCTTCCGTACGATCAAATCAACTTTTATCGCGCTATCCAGATGCATGAGATTGAACATTCGCTGCGACTTGATCGCAGAACGCGCGGCATCCT
>Ga0137403_10009387_pt1 | contig 10876 bp, 5 predicted proteins | sample CZOMad2_1_16fung_FD_122057 | JGI IMG/M metagenome (GOLD analysis project Ga0137403, IMG submission 122057) | Vadose zone soil fungal communities from Angelo Coast Range Reserve, California, USA - CZOMad2_1_16fungal (Hybrid Assembly) | ecosystem: Environmental > Terrestrial > Soil > Vadose zone... | reverse complement strand
GTTCATCAGCACCTGTTGCAGTTGCACGCGATCTCCCATGACCTGAGGGAGGTGTGGAGCTAGTTCCGCCCGAACTAATACGGTGAATTGAGTTGCCTGGCTGTGCAGGAGAAGCATCATCTCTCGAATAGTCTCGTTTAGATCGACCAACTCCCGTTGCAGAGTACCCTTTTTGAAGAGCAGGCGGACTCGGTTGACGATCTCAACCGCACGCCTTCCGTCTTGTACAATTCTTGACGCAGCCGCGCGCGCCTCCTCCAAATCGGGTTGATCGCGGGATAGCCAGCGCAAGCACGTATTGGCGTCGGTGATGGCTGCCGCAATCGGTTGGTTGACTTCGTGCGCTAGCGAGGCAGTCAGCTCTCCCATGCTGCTCACCCGGTTGGCATGTGTGAGATCCGCCTGCGCCTGCCGCAGCGCCTCCTCCGCCTGCTTCCGCTCTGCGACTTGTTCCTTGAGGTAGTCTTTTTCAACTTCGAGTTGACACCGAAGCCTATCCACCTCTTCGAATGCCCGGGCGTTTGCGATAGCGACCGCAGCCTGATTCGCAAAAAACCCCAGCCAAGTAAATTCTTGCTCCGTAAGAGGCTTACGGCTGAAAACCCCAATGACTCCTAGCAGATTGTCTCGAAAGATTAAGGGGTGACCCGCAAAACTGCGAATCCCCTCTCGTTTCGCCCATTCAGACCGAAGAATCCAATCGTTTTGAGGGAGCAGGTCCTTTATGAGTATCGGATTCCGGTTCGCTGCCACTTGGCCAACCTTTCCGACATTCAATGGAAGTCGACTAAAGTGTCCTTGCAAGAAGGACCAGTCTTCCCCCGGTGAGTTCACAGGGGTTCCGGCGCTTGCCACGAGACGAAGATACTCTGTCTGCTCTGGAGAACGTGAAGGTTCCTGGCCGGAACCACAGAGATCGGCAGAGGGAAGCAGCCAGATGCGAGTCAACGCCACGCCTGGTTGCGATGCCAATCCCTGAACGATATTCCGTAAGACAGACTCGACGCGCTGCTCCGATGTGACAGTCACTGCCAAAGAGAGCAGCGGTTCTGCCGCTAGTGACATATCCACAAAATCCCCTTGTCAATTGAGCCAAGGATACAACGAAATTTCGTGGACAACCAGTTTGCTTAGTTTTGGAACGGGACTGTCGGGATTCTTGATTGGCGTAGTCAGCATCCCCGGTGCCGCAACGCTTCGTTCATATCCGACGAAACTCGGGCCGCAGAGGGCGAGTTCCTCTCTGACTCGACCTCTGTCACGGCAACGGGCTTCAATTGCCAGGCGTCGTCAGGAACCGTCGCGATCCAGAGACGGGCTTCGAGGAAGTTGGCTGGAATAGTAACGACAAGTCGGCTTAGCCTTTTGATTCAAAACTCCCGGTACAAGGACGGTACAACCAAAGCCTGTTCCTCTCGGAAGTGAAAGGTAATCCATAGCGCTGCGAGAGAAATCAGAACCGCGAACACGACGGACAGGACGACGAGAAAGGAATCAAACTGGCACATGGCAGGTAAACGCATGGCGGCCATGCCGATGTAATGCATGCCTGCAATACCCGCACCCATCAGGACACTTCCGGCGAGCGCTCGGAACAAACCCATTTTCTGCCGGCTCACCACCTCCAGCGCGACGGCCGAAGCGAGAATGGCCGCAATCAGTGACAGCAGAACGGTCGGCCAATGGTAGGCCACGGGAATCGGCAGGATGAACGCCAGCATCCCAATGTAGTGCATGGACCAAATGCCAATTCCCATCGCGCCAGCCCCGCCCAGCAGCCAGATCGCGCGAGTCCAACCGCCCGCGGCAGTTACGCGACCTGCAAGATCCAGAGCAGCGTACGACGCAAACATGGCGATCAACACCGAGAGTGCCACGAGCGTGTAGTCATACGAGCCAACCAAGTTCACGGCAGTCACGCGCCCCCGTCTGGTTGCCACGCGGCGAACGATCGGACCTGCACTTCCTCTGGGGCCTCAATGCATCGGTCGGACTCACCTTCGCAGTACCTGGCGATGGAGTGTAGCCGAGCGTGGACAACGCGCACAGGGCCGGCGCCGCTGCATTCGAGGCCGTAACCTCTCGTGGGCAATCGCTGACCGAAACTTTGCGAGAGCTCGATGAGGTCACGGGGCCCAAGACGGCCTCTCGATCGAGCAGGCATGGAATCTTACGCCGAGACGCGACGGACCCCGGTTCGAGGCGGTGGAAGACACGGTCCGAGCGAGCGCGGGCCGCACGCAGGCCTGTTGAACGGGCGCTGCACGACGAGGCGGCGGAACGGTCAACACCTCGACAACACGAGGAGACGGCCAGGATGAGGTCCGGCCTGAAAATCCCCGTGTCGGTGGTTCGATTCCGCCCCTGGGCACCAATTTCATGCGGTGTCGGGGCAAGCCGCGGCACTCGCTGCAGCGACGTTTGGTGCGGTCGTGCGCTAACGTGCGCGCATGCCGAGCAGCTCCCTTTCCGGATTTGCGGTCTTGCTCGTCCTCTCCGCATGCTCCAGCGCGCAGCCGAAGCGCAGCGAAGAGGAGACCGTTCTGGCCACACTGGCGGACCGGTACTTCGAGGAGGTGTTCTTCAAGTACTCCCCCACGCGAGCGACCGCGGCCGGCCTGCACCAGTACGACTCGCAGCTCGAGGACTTCTCGCGGTCCTCCATCGACGCGCACGTAGCCGTCCTGAACGACTTTCAGAGGCGGTTCGAGAATCTCCACCTGCCCGCTGACTCGCCCGACGCCGCGGCCGACCGCGAGCTGCTCCTCTCCGACATCCGGGCCACCCTGCTGGATCTGACGACCATCCGGCGCTGGGAGAGGGATCCGGACGTGTACTCGAGCGGGATCTCCGGCAGCGCGTTCGTGATCATGAGCCGCAAGTTCGCGTCGCCCGACGAGAGGCTGCGGTCGCTGGTCGAGCGCGAGAAGCAGATGCCCGCCGTGCTCGATGCCGCGCGGCAGAACCTGAAGAACCCGCCGCGCTGGTACACCTCGATCGCGCTGGAGCAGCTACCAGGCATCATCTCGTTCTTCGAAAAGGATGTGCCCGCAGCTTTCCAGGAGGCGAAGGACGCAGATGTCTTGCGCGCATTCGCCCAGGCGAACGGACGGGTCGTCTCCGCGCTGCGCGCCTACCAGCAGTTTCTCGAGAAGGAGCTCTTGCCCAGGTCCAACGGCGACTACCGCATCGGCGCGGAGAACTTCCGCAAAAAGCTGCTCTTCGAAGAGGCGGTGGACCTGCCCCTCGACCATCTGCTGGAGGTCGGCATGGCCGATCTGCGCCGCAACCAGCGCGAGTTCCAGCGCGCGGCTAGACAGCTCAGGCCGGACCGGACGCTGGAGCAGGTGCTGCAGGACCTGGGCGCGGACCATCCGCCGCCCGGCGAGCTGCTGCAGGCGTTCCGCGACACCTTCGGCGACCTGCGGCGCTTCATCGAGGAGCACCGCATCGTTACCGTTCCCTCGCCGGTGCTGCCAATCGTGGAGGAGACGCCCCCGTTCATGCGCGCAACCACGATCGCCTCCATGGAGCCCCCCGGACCGTTCGAGAAGCGGGCAACGGAGGCGTTCTTCAACGTCACCTTGCCGGAGCCGACCTGGACGCGGGAGCAGGTGGAGGAGCATATGGCCGGGTTCAACCGCGGCATCGTCATCAGCACCGCGATCCACGAGGCGTACCCGGGCCACTACGTCCAGTTCCTCTGGGTGCAACGGGCGCCGAACAAGGTGCGCCAGCTGCTCGGGTGCAACTCGAACCTGGAAGGCTGGGCGCACTACACCGAGCAGATGATGCTCGAGGAAGGCTACGGCCGCACGCCGGGCGTCCCCGAGGAGAAGGACGCAGCGTTCCTCAAGGTGCGCCTGGGGCAACTGCAGGATGCGCTCCTGCGCAACGCCCGCTATGTGGTCGGGATCCGGATGCACACCGGCGGGATGTCGTTCGAGCAGGGCGTAGAGTTCTTCGAGAAGGAAGGGTACCTGGCGCACGCCAATGCATTGATGGAGACGAAGCGAGGGACGAGCGACCCGACGTACCTCGTCTACACGCTCGGAAAGCTGCAGGTCCTCAAGCTCCGCGACGACTACCGGAAGAAGATGGGCGCGGGCTTCCGGCTGCAGGAGTTCAACGACGCCTTCCTGCGGCAGGGATTTCCGCCGGTGAAGATCGTCCGCCGCGCGATGCTCGGGGACGATTCGCCGACGCTCTGACCCCCGCGTTTTCAGCCCGGCGGCGGGCCGACGACGAGAAGTCCCAGCCGCGGAATCGGTGCCGACACGGTGTGGACCACGGCATGCCAGCGACCGTAGCTCCCGGCCGCCGCGAACCCAAGGAAGACCGCCGCTACGCGCGGGTTGCCCGGAATCCTAGCAACGGGTGTCGAGCGACCGACAACGTCTACGCTTCATGGGGTGCCAGCAACGTGTGGCGAGCAAGGCCGCGGAGCAGGACTGCGCGTGGTCCGGAAGTTGCTATTCAGCCCGGCGAACGCGAACGCGCGGGTTCGTCGCGCACCGGCTTTGAACTGGAGGAAGGCAGCCATGATGATGGATTGGGACGAGTTTCGGAAGCAGTTGATTGCCACCATCCAGCAGATCGGCCAGGCATCTCCCGATATTGTGCGCGGCTACCGCACGATTGCCGACGGAGCGGCGAAGATCGGCAAGCTCGATCCCAAGGTCCGCGAACTGATCTCGCTGGCGGTGGCGGTGACGGCGCGCTGCGACGGCTGCATCGTCACCCATGTCGATGCTGCCGTCCGCCACGGCGCGACCAAGGAAGAGCTGATCGAGGCGCTCGGTGTCGCCATCTCGGTCAATGCAGGCGCGGCATTGGTGTACTCGGCGCGTACGCTTGACGCCTTTGCGGCACGGACGAGCCCGACCGGCGGAACCTAGTTCGTCCGCTCGGCAGGCTCGACTGGATCGCCCCCGGATTCTCCGTCCCGGATCTCCGTACTGGTGGCGCACCACGCCTTGACTTGAATTCTGGATCCCAAATACACCGCTGCTCTCGCGAAAGCAGTCTGCTTACTGCCTTTCAGCCTGGGGGACCCCATGACTAGTCATCGGTTCAGGATGATCACTGTACGATCGTGCGCTTTTTACGCCATCGCGGTCGCGATCGCGGCGTTCGCGACGAGCGCCCAGGCGCAAACGGCAAAAGTCGACGTCGACGAGCATCGGACGACCCCGGTGCCCCACCGCTACATCCACGGCATGCTCGGCGACGCGAAGTTCCAGATGGCCCTGCCGGACAACTGGAACGGAAAGCTCCTCATCGGCGCGCGCGGATTCTCGGGCGACGAGAACTCCTCGGGCGCCTTCAAGACGGTGGGACTCCAGAAAGGCTACGCGTACGCCCTCAGCGATCAGGGCTGGTACCGCTTCACGATCATCGAGCAGCCCGAGGACAAGTATTACGAGTCCCGGCGCCGGATCCATCAGCTCACGAGCCACACGAAGGCCACGGTGAGGAGCTATTACGGGACACCCGCGCAGCGCACGTTCATGGCGGGCGGCTCCAACGGCGGACACAACACCAAGATGATGGTGGAGGACTACCCCGAGGATTACGACGGCGGCCTCGCGGGCTACGGCATCACCTCGCATCTCGAGTGGATGGGCTCGGACGCGAGGTTCGTCCGCAACTTCGACGTCATCGCATCGCGCATCGACGACATCATCGCCAAGCGAACCGCCAACCCGGGCTGGGATCCGGCCACGACCCCGCTCAGCCCCCCGCTCTCTCCGGATCAACTCCAAGCGCTGCTCAACATCTACAACATGCCGGCGAAGGTGGGCGGCTTGACCTTCAACATCGGGCGTCCACCGGGGTCCGAGTACAGATGGCCGCCGGCCTCGGCGCGCTGGCCGCTCGGCCAGTACACCGCGATCTTCGGGTACGTACAGACCTCGCTCGCGAAGTTCGACCGGTTCTACGATCCAGACGGCAACGGTGTTCTCTCGGACGCGGAGATGAAGGCGTGGGATCCGAACCTGAGCCCGCCCCCGGTCGCGAACGACCTGCGCAGGTTCGACAATACCGGCGACCTGCGGCGCCCCATCATCATCGGTCACGGCTCGCATGATCCCATCGTGTCGCCGGGCGAGACCGCGGTGTACAAGCGGCTCGTGGAGGCGCGCTTCGGCGTCGCCGGCGCCCGGGACGTCCTGGCCGTGTACTACATTCCGCGCATGGGGCACGGCGGCGCCGAGTACGACGCCGCGCTCGGCGCCATGCTCGATGCCCTCGACGCGTGGGTCGACTACCGCCAGAGCGGTGGCCGCTCGGGGTCCCCGCCACCCAACGTCTTGGTGGGCGGGCTGGGCAGCTATCCGCGCGACTGACGACTATTGCTGAGGAACGGCGGTTGAAGGTGGACGGCAAGGACATTGCCAGCAAGCAAGTCCCGCACACCATTCCGTTCATGATGGCCATTGACGAGACCTTCGACGTAAGCATCGACACGCGTACGCCGGTAGATGACAAGGACTACCAGGTGCCGTTCCGCTTCACAGGCAAGCTCGACAAGCTCACCTTGTGTGATCGCGGGTTACTCCATCGGCTGCGTCATTGCATACGAGGTCGGCCTGCGGATGGTCGAGCGTGGACGACCCGTCCGCATGCTGCTCCTGTTCGATGGGTTCGCTCCGCGCCGCAAGCGACGCAAGACGACGCGGCGGGCGCGGGCACGCTTTCACCTGGAGCGCTTTCGCCGGGCCTTGTGGGAGGATCCTGCGAGTGCCGAACCCGCACATCGGGTTCTTCGAACATCCGCACATGGCCGACCTGATGCAGGTCCTCAATCCGCGGCTGTTCAAGTGAAGCGAATCCGGGAGCGCTCCGACGTGGTATGAGCCGGGCATGGAAGCCACCACGAGCTCGCAACCGAGGTCAGACCGGGCTTTCTTCATCTTCAATGCCGTAGTCTCGGCGAGCGCCGTAGCCTTCCTGTTCTACATCCTGGTGATCCGCCGCGGAACCGCTGGGACCGGGCTCGACTTGCGCTTCATGCCCGCTGTCAACGCGAGCTTGAATGCGCTCTCCGCCTGCCTGCTCATGACGGGCTGGGTGGCCATCCGGCGCAAGGCGGTCCAGCTTCACAAATACTGCCAGGTGTCCGCGTTCGTGTCGTCGTCGCTGTTTCTCGTCGGGTATCTCGCCTACCACTTCGTCCACGGCGACACGAAGTTCCAGGGCCGGGGACCCATCCGCGCGATCTACTTCTTCATCCTCGCCAGCCACATCCTGCTTTCCGTGGGCATCGTCCCCATGGCTCTCACGTCCCTTTACTTTGCGTGGAAGCGCGCCTTCGTGAAGCACCGCGCGATCGCCCGGGTGACGCTGCCGATCTGGCTCTACGTCTCAGTGACCGGCGTGGTCATCTTCTTCATGCTTCGCGGAAGCGCCCCGGCGGTCCCGTGAGATGGATTGAGCCTCCGAGCGCTATCTGCACGCAGGGGGCGTCATGTTCGTGTGGCACGGCGTGCAGCTGGCCTGCTCCCAGTCGACGCCCCACGTCTTCATCGTCGCGTTCATGGCGGTGTGGCAGGTGAAGCAGGAAACCTGGCTCACGCTGTGGTTGCCGGATGTGATCGAGAACGCGTTCTCGCCGGAGGAGCACCGCGCATCGTGTTCGGCGAGCGGGAGCTTGAGTGGGTTGATCCACGAAGGTGTGGTGATCGTACCGGCGTGGCATTCGAGGCAGGAGAGCGAATCGAAGTTGTAGCCGTTGATTTCGGTGACCGGGATTGCCGGCGCCTTGTGCCTCGAATCGACGCCCCCGGAGTCCACCGACGACGGCGTGTTGCTGTGGCAGCCGATACAGCTGATCGTGCTCAGAACCGCGAGCGAGGCCGGATTCGTGTGGCAGCTCAGGCACGGCGCCACCGCGCTGTCGTGGACGTCGCTGGCCCGGATCGGGAAGCTCGGATCGTGGTCGAACGGCCCCATGTCGCCAGTGCCGTGGCAGCTGATGCAGGCCGCGTCGATGTAGCTATAGACCCCCGGGTACCCGGGCCAGGACGAATCGAGGTGGTTCGCCGAAGTGGTCGGCTCCGTGTGGCAGCCGGTGCACTGGCAAGGCCTGGCGAAATCGACTGCCCAGGGCTTGTCGGTGCGCGAACCGACGTGGCAGCCGAAGCAAGATTGCTTGTAGTGCGGGGCGTCGCCCGTGATGAGGAATGGCTCATGTGGGCTGACCGCCGGGACGTGATCCGGTAGCGTGGTCAAGATGGATACGGGCACCGTCGCGTCGGCGTGGCACTTCAGGCACAGCGTGGAGGTGGCGAAGGTGGCGGTATCCGGGACGTCGTAGGTCTCCGGGAGGTCCGACAGGGCCCAGTGAATCGGCGTCATGGCGACCGGCGTATGGCAGATGGTGCAGTCGGCCTTCTTGTAGTCGCCGTTCGTCGCAGGCGTGTGGCAGCTCGCGCAGTTGATCACGCCGTCGACCCACATCGCCGGCGTGCCCAACGCGTGGACTTCCATCGCCGCGACCGGGAAGCCGGGATGACTGAAGCCCGCGAATGTTTCGCCACTGGCGTGACAGGCGAGACACGTCGCGGTCGTAGCCGGAAGAATTGTCAGATCGACGTCGAACGCTGCGTGTTTCGTGTTCAGGGAATCGAGCTCCTGCGTGTGGCAATTCGCGCAGTTCGCCGCGGCAAAGTCGAGCTCCGCGTTCTTCAGCCTGGGATCCGTCTTCCGCGCCGTGTGGCACTGCTCGCAGGACTGGAAGTGGTTGCCGATGGCGATCGGGAAGCCCGAAACCTGTTCTGGCGTTTGCGCGTGGGTCGCCACCCGCTGCAGCTCTCCCATCGCATGGCACAGCAGACAGGTTTCAGTCCCCCCGCCCGGCGCGGCTCCGATGCCGCTCCAGAGCGGTTCCCGGTTTCCGGGCTCGGGACCGATGAGGCCGTCATGCCTGCTGATCTGGTCGTTCGAGTCGTGGCAAACCGTGCAGTCGACCCGCGACGAATCGCCGGTGGTGTGGCAGCTGTCGCAGCCGATCGAGCCCGGCAGGAGCACCGCCGGCGCGCCCAGCGCGTGGACGTCGGTCTGGGTGATGGGGAAGAACGGGTGGTTGAAATTCGTGGCGGGCTCGCCGTTGGGGTGGCAGCTCAGGCAACTCGCGGTATCGCTCGCGACGACGGTGATCTGGAACGATGCGTGCCTGGAGACGACCTGGTCGGTGTTCTCGCTGTGGCAACCGGCGCACGCCTGCTGACTGAAGTCCTGCGCGAAGGGCTTGTCGGTCCTCGCCACGGCGTGACAGGTGAGGCAGGGCTTGCGGTAGTGCATGGCCCCTTCGGTCACGTTGAACGGTACGTGGTTCGACACGGGCGGGACGTGGTCGGCCGGCGTCGTCGCGACCGCGGTCGGCACCTGCGATTCGGCATGGCATCTCACGCAAAGGGCGGACGTCTCATCCACAGTCGTGAACTGCAGATCCGCCACCGCGACGTGCAGTGGGGCCGTAGCGGGCTCGGCATGGCAGGTCACGCAGTCGAGGCGTGTGTAGTCGCCATTGACCGCCGCGGGGTGGCAGCTGGCGCACCGGATGGCGCCGTCGACGTGGTTGCTGCCGATCGCGTGGATGTCGGTCGCAGCCACAGGGAAGAACCCGTGAGCGAAATTCGGAGCCATCCCGCCGTTCGAGTGGCAGGTCAGGCAGGTCGCGGTCGTCGCCGGAAGCGTGGTCAAGTCGATTCCCAGGCCGGCGTGCCTGGCGGTGATGGAGTCGCGCGCCTGCGAGTGACAGTTGGCGCAGTTCGCGGCCGCGAAGTCGAGACTCGGGTTCACCAGCAGCGGGTCCGCCTTGAGCGCGGTGTGGCATTGCTCGCAGGACTGGAAGTGATTGCCGGTTGCGATCGGGAATCCTGCCGGCTGCGTCACGCTCACGGCATGCGTCGCCACCCGCTGCAGCGCAGCGTTGGCGTGGCAGAGGAGGCAATTGGCGGTCTCGCCGCCCGGAGCCGGCCCGGTGCCACTCCAGAGCGGCGTTGCATTGCCGGGCGCGGCGGCGACGAAGCCACTGTGTTTCGCCGCCTGGTCGGCAGGATCGTGGCAAACCGTGCAGTCGACCTTGGCTGCCTCCGCGGTCGTGTGACAGCTCGTGCAAGCGATCGTGCCGGGCACGTGCACCGCGGGCGCGCCCTGAGCGTGCACGTCGGTCTGCGCAATCGGGAAGAAGGGGTGATTGAAGTTCCTGGTCGGTCCGCCGCTGGGATGGCAGGTGAGGCAGCTCGCCGTGTCGGTCGGAGTGACGGCGATCTGGAACGCAGCATGCCGGGAGACCACCTGATCCGTGGCTTCGCTGTGGCAGGCGATGCATGCCTGCTGCGTGAAGTCCTGCGCCCAAGGTTTGTCCGTCCTCGCCACGGCGTGGCAGGTCAGACAGGGCTTTCGATAGTGGACTGCTCCGCTCGTGACGTCGAACGGAGCGTGCGACGCTACGGCCGGAACGTGATCCGGCGGCGTGGTCGCGACCGCGATGGGGACCTGGGCCTCGGCGTGGCACTTGATGCAGAGCGCGGAGGTCTCGTTCGGCGTGGTGAATGCGAGATCGGAGACCGCGACGTGGGCCGGCTCCATCGCCGTCCGCGTATGGCAGGTGGTGCAGTCGAGCTTCGTGCGATCGGTCGAGCTCGTGTGGCAGCTGGTACAGCCGATCGTCCCTGGCACGTGGACCGCGGGACCACCGAGCGCGTGCACGTCGGTCTGGGTGATGGGGAACAACGGGTGATCGAAATTCGCCGCCCCGCCGTTGGGATGACACCCCAGACAACTCGCGGTGTCGGACGGGATCACGCTGATGAGGAGCGAGGCGTGCTTGGTGACCACGAGATCGGCGGCTTCGCTGTGGCAGCCG
>Ga0137403_10009386_pt1 | contig 10878 bp, 8 predicted proteins | sample CZOMad2_1_16fung_FD_122057 | JGI IMG/M metagenome (GOLD analysis project Ga0137403, IMG submission 122057) | Vadose zone soil fungal communities from Angelo Coast Range Reserve, California, USA - CZOMad2_1_16fungal (Hybrid Assembly) | ecosystem: Environmental > Terrestrial > Soil > Vadose zone... | reverse complement strand
TGGCTACAACACTCCATGCAAGTCTCCAAACTAGAAGCGGTGCGCGAGTCTCTTCCATCCGCGCCCGCACGCGCGGCAACAACGACGCCGGCACCGTTTCATTCACCATTGCCCGCACGCCCGAATCAATCGCCCCAAAGAGGCGAAACTGTGCTTCATAGAATTCCTTACACTCCGTGCACTCGCGCAGATGCACTGCCAGCTCTCCGCCCAAAGCGCCCTCTCCGCCCGCCAGCGCCACAATCAATTTGTCCTGATATTCTTCGCAGTTCATCGCAGCTTCTCCGCCAACTGCTTCCTCGCAAAAAACAGTCTCGATTTCACCGTGCCCATGGGAATACCAAGCATCCCCGAAACCTCTTCCAGCGTGTATCCCTCAATCGCCGCCAGCAGCAGCACCAATCGAAATTTCTCCGGCAACTCCTCCATCGCCCGCTCCAGCCGCGCCTGGAACTCGCTCGACACCGCCAATTCTTCCACCGTTGGTCCCACCGCACTCCGCTCCGGTCCTTTCCACTCCGTCTCGCGCTTCTCCCGCCGCTTCGCCGAGCGCCAGCGATCCAGCGCCATCCGGAACGCAATCCGTACCAGCCACCCGCGAAACCGCGCCGGCTCCCGCAGCCGGCCAAAATTCCGGTACGCCTTCAGCAGCGCCTCTTGCGCCACATCCTCCGCGTCGGCGGCATTCCGCAAAACGCCATACGCCACGCGAAACGCCAGTGGACCGCACTCAGCCAGCCGCTCTTCAAACTCGCCGTGCGAGCGGCAGCTTTCGCTCTCCCGCTCCGACGGCCCCACGAGCACTCTTCCCGGCTGGGTCAGGACCAGCTCCCGCATCCTCAATCTCCGTTACACCAAACTAGACGTCACAACCCACATTTCGGTTCAATCTCGGCGACCCTGTATGGCACAGCCATTCCTGGCTACGGAAGAGCACCGAGGAGGACAGCCACTAAATATTCAACATCCCCAATAACGTATCCAGATTCGTCTCATCCACCACCAACCGCACCTCGCGCGCCGCCTCCGCCGTCAGCGGAACCACGCCCTCATCAAACGCCTGAAACAACCGCATCTTCGCCACCGCATACTCTTCGTTGCCCGTCAGCGCGCGCCCGTTCGCCCGCGCCCAAGCCTTCAGCGCCGCCTGCATCATAAAAATCCGCAACCCAAAACTAATCCCGCGATCCGCGGAGATCGCATAAACGAATTCGCCAGCCGCTCGGCCCTCCACCGAAACGCGATTCAACTCGCAAAAGTAATACTGGTACACATACCCGTTCGCTGCGGAATAACTCTTGATCCGTCGCACCGCTTCGGGCTTAGTCATGGCGCGATTATTCGAGCCGCCCCAGCGAAAGTCAATCGAGCCAAGACGCCATTCCCGCTTTGGGAACGCACCCTGGCAACCCCGTTCAATTCGGAACATTCCGCAACTTTTAGGCACACAGCCACACGCACTTTTTCCCAACCGCGCGTCCCAGCTCACAAGCTCCAAGCTCTTCGTTCCACGCACTTTAAAGGAAATAAATTCTCCACGGACGCTCGGCCACGGCTTCCGTGGCACCCATTCTTTCGCTGGCCCTTCGTCTGCAATCGCAAATACCATGCGCCCTCTCTCACAAAAGCGCTCAACGCAAGGCCCCTCCACCTGGAGCCCTCTCATCCTTCGCCACCCGGCGTGTACAATTTTTCTCCTCGTCTTTGCTATCTCCCTCACCGCCTGCGCAAGCGGCCCTGGCGGCAGCTCCACAACTCCTCCTACTCCGCCGATAACCGTCACGGTCGCTCCCAATTCCGGCACAGTCTTGCTCGGCAACACGCTCACTTTCTCCGCCACCATCGCCAACACCTCAGACACTTCCGTCTTCTGGAGCGTCAACGGTATCTCCGGCGGCTCCCCTCAAGTCGGCACCATCTCCGCCGATGGAATCTTTACCGCCCCCGCAGACCTTCCCCCGGGCAGCAAAGTACAAGTGACCGCCACCAGTCACGCCGATTCCTCCAAGTCCTCTATCGCCGGCGTCACCGTCTCCAGCGACATCGCCGTCTCGCTTTCTCCCGTTTCCTCTTCCGTCGAACTCGGTGCGCTGCAATCCTTCCACGCCAGCATTGCCAGCAGTGGCAAGCCCGATCTCGCCATCCGTTGGAGCCTCTCCGGCCCCGCCTGCCCAAACAACTGCGGCGCCATCGACGCCAACGGAAATTACACCGCGCCCGCCATTCTCCCCTCGGCTCCCAGCGTCACCCTGACCGCCACCAGCGTCGCTGATCCCTCCAAACAAAACTTCACCACCGTCACCATCGCCAGCCACTTCGCGCTGCAGCTTGCCGCGCCCTCCAGCCTCCAACCCGGCGTCACTGCGGCCATCGTCGCCACGCTCACACCCGTTCCCGGCTCCAATCCCGGGGCCGTTCTTTCCTGGTCGCTTTCGGGCAGCGGTTGCAGCGGCAGCGCCTGCGGCATTCTCTCCGTGATCACCACACAATCCGCCGGTGGAACTGCCGTCGCGGACACCGCCAATTACACCGCCCCCGCCACTCCGCCGCAGCCCAACACCATCGTCATCACCGTCACGCCGCAAGCCGATCCTTCCAAAAAAACGCAAGCCACGATCACCATTCAAACTGGCCCGAGTCTCAGTCTGCTGCCCACCACGGCCACGCTCGCCGCCAATCATCGCGTCACGCTCACCGTCACCGAAAACGGCACCACGGGATCCTCCGTCATCTGGAGCGTCAACGGAATTTCCGGCAGCAATTCCACCGTCGGACAACTCTGCGTCGTCGATTCGTCTCCCTGCCAAAGCATCATCACCACCAGCGCCGCCACGCAATTTGATTACGTCGCCCCCGGTGCTATTCCCTTCGCAAATCCTGTCTCCGTGCAGGTAGCCATCGCAGGAAATCCCGCCATCTCTTCCTCCGCGCAAATCACAGTCCTCAATCACATTCTCGTCAGTGTTTTCCCCAATGCCATCACGCTGCCGCCGCTTGGCGTACAGGGCTTCACCGCCTCCGTCCTCGGTGCCAGCAATCAAGCCGTCGTCTGGCAAGTGCAAGGCTCGGCCTGCGCCGTCGGCGGAGCGTGCGGCTCCATCACTCCCGGCGGCACATTCACCGCACCCGCCACGGCGCCCACTCCCAGCGCCATCCAGATCGTCGCCCTCAGTCAGGACGATTCCACGCAATCCGGCGTTGCCAGCGTCTCCATCTCTTCCGGCTCCAACATTCTTTCGCTGCGTCCCGCCAGCGTGTACGCGGGCGGCGCAAACGGTTTCACCCTAACCGTGGACGGCAGCGGATTCGTCCCCTCCAATCCGGGTCCCGGCTCCACTCTCTTGATCGCCGGCACTGCGCGCGTCACCACTTGCACCTCCGCAAACTCCTGCTCCGCCCCGGTCAACAGCGCCGACGTCGTGCAACCCGCCAACGTCCCCGTTCAGATGCAAACTCCCACAGGTACTCTCTCCAACATCGTGTCTCTCGTCGTAGTCGCTCCCGGCACAACTGACGACGTCATCTCTCTCACCAGTTCGTCTCCCTCAATCTCCGGCAAAAATATCGCCGTCGTCGAGCCCACCACCGCCGGCGTCGATAATTCCTCCGCTTCTTTCGATCTCAACGTTGCTGCACTTGGCGCTTTCAACACCTCTACGAACGGCTGCAATCTCGGTGGAAATCCAGTCGCTCTCACGCGCCCCGCCTCCGGCACCAGCGCCGCCGATATTTGCCTCTTCTCGCAGTCTGGCTTCGACACCAGCATGGCCTACACCATCTCCGGCCCCGGCGACGTCGCCGTGATCTCCAAGCAGCCCGCCGGCCTCGGCATCATCCACCTCACCATCCAGATTCCTTCCACCGCGCTGCCCGGCGCGCGAACGCTTTTCGTGCAAAACGCCAATCTCGATAAAACCGCTGCTTCCGGAGTGCTGGAGATTCAATGAACGGGAGTGAACATTCATGAGTTACAAAGATCGCCGCCGATTTCTCTGGGTACTTTTCCTGATCGGCCTGGCCCTGATCGCCGTCGTCGCGCAAGCCACCACGCTGGTGCGCCTCCGCTTCCAGGACCTCGTGCACTATTCGTATTCCATCGCCCGCGTGCGCTGCATGCATGCCGACGTGCGAGTGGAGAACGGCGAAATCTGGACTGACACCAGTTTCCGCGTCCTCGCTCACAACAAGGGCTATCTCCCCGAGGAAATCGTCGTGCGTCAACCCGGCGGAAAATTCCAGCACCTGCACTCCCACGTTGAAGGCGCTCCCGAATTCCGTCCCGGTGAAGAGGTGTACCTTTTCCTCAGTGCGCATCCCAGCGGCCAGTTCTTAATCGTCGGCTGGGTCCAGGGCACGTTCCGAATCCATCGCGATCTCCGCTCCGGCCGCGAAACCGTCACGCAGGATTCCGCCGAAACGCCGGTCTTCGATCCCGCCTCCGAATCCTTCACAAAAACCGGCGTCAAAAATCTCTCTATCGATGTCTTCGAGCAGCGCGTTCATCGCGAGCTGTCCCGCGAAACAGAATGAGCTTCGCCGCAAGAAACACAACAATGCATTCTTCAACCATCGCTCGCGCTCGTACACTTGTCATCCTGAGCCCATCCGACAAGAATGGGCGAAGGACCTCAACGTCCACACCACCACCCACTAAGTCATCGGCCCGCATTCGCACTTCTCAAATTTGCTCCATCAGGTCCAAAGCAGAAAATCAATTCAAATCGAGATGACCATGCAAACTTCGCTCCGCCAATTCGCCTCCATTACCTTGACGCTCTTCCTCATCCTCTGGTCCGTCCTCACGGCTCAGGGATACGCCTTCAACGAAATCGTCCCCGACGTGCGCGAACCCGGCAGCGTTTCCGGCGGCTCCGCCTGCCCCGTCCCCTCTCACCATTTGACCAGCCCCGCGGCCATCGCTTTCCGCTGGAGCACCATGCTCGGCACAAATCCCAAAACCATCCAGACCCAAAATCAAACCGTCACCGGCAGCCTCAATGAAATCGAGCAGGTCATTCAGCAATCCCTCGGCGTCTGGAGCAGCGTCAGCGGCACCGCTCTCACCGCGTCCTCCATAGCCCCGCTCGTCCGCGGCTCCGCCAACAATCTCTGCGGCTCCGACGGTATCAATTCCATCTGCTTCGATCAGCCGGACATGGCCTTCACTCCCGGCGTCCTAGCCTTTACCCGCGTCATCACCGCCGACCAGATCGGTATCCAGCTCGGCAGCGGCGCCCCCTCCACGCAAGTCGGCCAGATTCTCGACGCCGACATTTATTTCAACCCCAGCGATTCGCTGGTGTCCTTTTCCACTCCCGCCGCCCTAAGCGCCAACCCGAAATCCTACGACCTCGAATCCATCCTCACCCACGAACTCGGCCACGCTCTCGGTTTCAGCCACTCTGCCGTGTGGAGTGCAATGATGTTTCCCTTCGCGCCGTCGCCCGGCACTTTCACTGGAATGCGGCCCACGGCGCAGCAACCCGACGCGCCGCTTAGCGATGACGATCGCACCGGCCTCCGCGTCCTCTATCACGATCCCGCCGACGCCCAATTCGTCGGCTACATCCAGGGACGCATCCTTCCCGCGAATCCGCTCTCGCTGCCCACTTCTCCGCAGGGCGTGACGGGTGTCTTCGGCGCACACGTCGTCGCCGTGGACGCCGCAAGCGGCTCCGTCGTTGCTGGAATCCTAGGTGGATGGAGTTGTCAGGCCCCGGGCCCAGTTCAATTCGATGGCACTTACCAGATCGGTGCTCTCGCCGTGAATCGCACTTACAAAATCTACGCCGAGCCGCTCAACGGGGCCGTCGGCCCCTCCGAAGTTTCCAATGCGCTCGTCAGTCTCTGCCGCAATTCCACCACCGACCCCGGCTGGCCCCCGCTCCAATCCTGCGTAGTCCCCCAACCTAACACCGAATTCACTACCGCCACCCGCTCTTCCCCCTAAGCAGCGTCGCATGTGGCACAGGCATTCCTGGCTGTGCTCATGGGGTATTCCAGTTCTTGTTTTTCTTGATTTGTCATCCCGACCGGAATGGCCGATCTTCTCTTCCGCGCCGCAGTTTGGCGCGTCGGCCATGAAGCGGAGGGACCGCGGCAACACTTCGATTCAATCTCGATCACTTGTGGGAGCTAATTCCCTGAAGTTCGCAGCGAGGTCACCGCGTTAGGATTTCAACTACCCGCCGGCACCATCCACCCGCCGCCAAACAGCAACCCCGGCGCCAGCGAAGCCAAAAACACCGGTGTCCGTTCGCTCGCCGCCTGCCCTGCCGCATTCTCAAACGCCGATTGCAACGTCGCCCCGCACATCGAAGAACCCAAATTCCCCTTCGTCACCGCAATTGGCGGAAATGCGCTGCACTCCACTCCCAGTTGTTTGGCCAGCAGCGCCACCAGCCGCGGATTCGGCTGGTGCGTGGCAAACGCGCCCACCTTATCCCGCGAAATTCCGCTGCGCTTTTCCACTTCGCTCAGCACCTCTTCCATGCGGTAGACGGCTGCGCGCGAAAGCGCCTCGCCGTCAAATCGAATCTCCAGCCCCGCGCCGCCCGAATCGCTCACCGCAATCGCCTCCGCGTATTGCGCCGCGCACCCAAAAAAGAATTCGCCGAAGCGATAAGCAAACCGCCCTTTTTCTGGCGGCTTGTTCGACAGCAGAAACGCGCTCGCGCCATCTCCAAACAGTCCGCCGAATTCTCCCGCGGTACGTCCTGGCCCCAGCGTCCGGCTGTGAACATCGGCGGTCGCCACCAGAATCTTTTGCGCCTGGCCCGCCATCAGCATCGCTTGCGCCACGCACAGCACCTGCAACAGCGCCAGGCAGCCGCTGCCAACATCCAGCGCCGTCGACCGTTCGCGCAATTTCAACCGCGCATGAAGCTGCGCCGAAAGCGAAGGATAAGCGTGATCCGTTTCGCTGGCCGCAATCACGCCGTCAAGGTTCTGCGCATCTTCACCGCACTGCTCCAGAACTTTCCGGCAAGCCCCGGCCGCAAGCGAGCCTTCCGTTTCGTCTTCGGCTGCATACGCCACGGACACAATTCCGGCACGTGTCCTCAGCTTTCCGGCGGGCATGCCAAATGCCTGATCTACTTCTTCCGAAGGAATAACGCGGGAACCAAATTCGCTCGCGGCACCGGTCAGATAAACATTCTTCGCGTCCAAGACTTGAGCCCCTTTGTTCGATGGCCTTCTCTCTCATCCGCCCCCGGCCTCAATCCCGGACGAGACAACGTTTGTCTTCCATCATCCGGCACCGCGCGTCTCTTTTCCAGTCCCGAAACAAAATAGTTACTTCACAGTAGCGGCCACCTTCAGGTGGCCCCTCCCAACTTTTGAGTGCGACAGCAAAGCTGCCGCTTTTACGGTCCAAGCCCAACCACCCAACTCACATGTGGCCGCCAACTACATTGCTCCTTATGCCCACACCCCAGCCGGTCGTTCAAACTCTGCTACCGTGCATGCTATCTTGGAAATGCCCGCGCTCTCGCACGATCAATCGAAACGCCAGGTATCACATTATTTTTGCAATGAACGCTAGACGGGCCCCAATCCGTATCTCTCGCCTCTACCTGCTGGCTAGCCTTCTCTGTCTCGCCGCGGGGACCCCGGCGCGCGCCCAGCGTCTCCGCGGCGAACTTCATCTCGAAGTGCACGATCCAAAAGGCTCCACTCTCGCCGCCCGCGGCGAACTCCTCAGCGAAGGCAACGGCTTCGAGCGCCGCTTCCAGATTCCAGCCGACGGCCACTTTGTTCTTCAGGATCTGCCGTTCGGCGTCTACCGCCTCAACCTCACCGCGGAAGGTTTCGCCGCTTGGAGCGACGTCGTCGAAGTCCACTCTGAAGTTCCCCTAAAACTCGGCATCACCCTCGGCGTCGCCCCGGTCACCACCCAGGTTCAGGTCACCGACGAACTTAATCTCGTTGATCCCACACGCACTGGCACGCTCTATTCCATCGGCAAGCAATCCATCCGCGAACAGCTCAGCCTTCAGCCTGGCCGCGACCTCTTCGATCTCGTCAATCAGGAACCCGGCTGGCTCTACGAAGGCAACGGCGTGCTGCATCCCCGCGGCTCTGAATATGACGTGCAGTTCGTCGTGGATGGCCAGCCGCTGGTGCAAAATCGCTCTCCCGCGTTTGCTCCTGACATGGATTCCGATTCCGTCGAATCCATGCGCTTGTTAACTGCCAGTTATCCCGCCGAATACGGACGCAAGCTCGGCGGCATCGTCGAACTCACCACCGACAAGAATTCCCTTCTCGGCTGGCATGGAGATTTTGTCGCTTCAGGCGGCAGCTTCGATCAACTGGATGGCTCCGCTGCGATTTCCTTGTCACGCGAAAAAGAGCGCTACTCCGTGCGCGCGTTCGGCTTGCATTCCGCCAGGTATCTCGATCCGCCCGTGACCAGCAATTTCGGCAACGACGGCAACTCCGGCGGATTTTCCGCTGCATATGAACGAGACTTCTCCGACAACGATCGCCTGCGCCTCACCGTCGCGCACAATTCCCTGCGCTACATCATCCCCAACGATTACACTCAACAGGCCGTGCTACAGCGGCAAGACGCTTCAAGCTCCGAAACCAGCGGGCAAATCTATTTCCAGCACACAATATCCTCAAACCTGATGCTTAGTTTTTCCGGCGGCGTGCGCGATTCCAGTTTCTCTCTCCATTCCAATCCTTTTTCCACCCCGGTCGTCGTCAACCAGGATCGCGGCTATCGCGAAGGCTACATTCGCGGCGACATCGCAGGCCACCGCGGCCATCACGACTGGAAAGCCGGCGCCGATTCTTTCTTCACTCCGGTTCACGAAGCGCTGCAGTACCACATCACCGACCCCTCGCAATTCGATCCCGGCACTCAGCTGAATCTGAATTTCGCGGGCAGCAAGTGGGACGTCGAGCCGTCATTCTACGTACAGGACCAGATGCGCTACGGCGCGTGGAATATCAGCGCGGGGCTGCGCTTCGATCATTATGGCTTCGTGGCGCACGACTCGGCGGTCAGCCCGCGTCTCGGCGTCTCACGGTTTATTTCTTCGCTAAATCTTCTGTTGCACGCCTCCTACGATCGAGTCTTCCAAACCCCCGCGATGGAAAATCTTCTCCTCGCCAGCTCGCCGCAGCTCGATTCCGTAAACCCGGTCGTGCTCCGCCTTCCCGTTCCCGTCGCGCGCGCCAATTATTACGAAGGCGGCATCACTAAATCCTTCCTCGGCAAATTCCGCCTGGACGCCAGCGTCTTTCGCCGTGACTTCCACAACTATTCCGACGACGACGTTCTTCTCCAGACAGGCGTAAGCTTTCCCATCTCGTTCGCGAAAGCTCGCATTTTTGGCGAGGAAGTCCGCCTCGAAGTTCCACACTGGGGCCGCGTCTCGGGATTTGTAAGCTACGCCAATCAATCGGGGATAGGGCGGGGACCAATCAATGGAGGGCTCTTCATCGGCAGTGACGCCAGCGCCGGCCTTACCGACACCGGCAAATTCGGCGTCTCACAAGATCAGCGCAACACGCTGCACGCCCGTGTGCGCCTCGACGCCGGCCACGGCCTCTGGTTTGCCGCCGGCGCTCAATACGGCAGCGGCCTGCCCGCCGACCTCAGCGAAAACACCGACGTCCCGAGGCTCATCGTGCAGTACGGTGCCGCGGTCGTCTCTCACGTCAATTTTGCAAAAGAGCGCGTGGAACCCAATTTTTCCATGGATCTCGGCATGGGCGCGCAACTCTATCGCAAGGAATCGCGCTCGCTTCAATTCCAGATTCAAGCCACCAACATCGCCGACCGCCTCAACGTCATCAACTTCGCCAGCATTTTTTCCGGCACCGCCATCGGCGCCCCCCGCAGCGTCGCCGCCCGCCTCCGCGTCTCGTTCTAGCGCCGGCGAACCTTGCTCAGCAGGCGCAGAATTTCCATGTACAGCCAGATCAGCGTGACCATCAACCCGAAGGCGCCGTACCACTCCATGTACTTCGGTGCGCCCATCCTGGCTCCGGTCTCGATCATGTCAAAATCAATGATCAGGTTCAGCGACGCGATAATTACCACGAACAGACTGATCCCGATTCCCAGTGGCGTGGCGGCGTAAAGAAACGACATCTGCGTGTGGAAGAACAGGCTCATCACCATGCTGATGAGGTAAACGATCGCGATTCCGCCCGTCGCCGCAATCACGCCAAGCTTGAAACCACGCGTCGCCTGCACGATGCGCATTTTGTAGGCGAGCAACATCACAAACATCACGCCGAACGTCAGGCTGATCGCCTGTATGGCAATCCCTGGATACGACTTATCAAAAATCGCGGAGATTCCGCCAAGGACCAGCCCTTCGAGCAGTGCGTAAATCGGGGCGCTAATCGGTGACCACTCCTTCTTGAAAATGGTCACTAGCGCAACAACGAGTCCACCCACCAGACCGCCAAGCATCCAGGGAACTGCCGCATTCGGCGTTTCGGAGTGCGCTAGGCCCCAAGTCCACGCCGCAGTGGCCACAACAAAAAGCAAAAGCAGGCCTGTCTTATTCACCGTGCCTTGAATTGTCATCGTCTCGCCAGTCGGAATCGCGCCGGCGAACGCTCTCTCTTTTAATACGGGATTCGTGGAACGCAGAAAATCAGCCATGGGCGGAGCCTCCTGGGAAGCTACTCTGTGAGAATGTTAAGAATATCACTAAGTGGATTGAAGCGTGATTCGGAGAGGATAAGTTTGGTACCGCTAACGGGAATCGAACCCGTATTTTAGCCTTGAAAGGGTTCAGTACACTACTAGGTAGGTCATTGAAAAATAGCTAGATAGTCTCTACAACAATGCAAATAAGCCTTGACATTGCATTGTTCTCGGCGTGTACTGGTTTGATTACGTAAGGA
>Ga0137403_10009385_pt1 | contig 10878 bp, 6 predicted proteins | sample CZOMad2_1_16fung_FD_122057 | JGI IMG/M metagenome (GOLD analysis project Ga0137403, IMG submission 122057) | Vadose zone soil fungal communities from Angelo Coast Range Reserve, California, USA - CZOMad2_1_16fungal (Hybrid Assembly) | ecosystem: Environmental > Terrestrial > Soil > Vadose zone... | reverse complement strand
CCGGTATGCGGCGTGGGAGTCGTGGGCGCCGGGTTGAAACATGGACGCGATCACGGGGGCTCGGAAAACACTTCCGGGGTGGCGGATAGTCTAAAATCCCTACGAATGATCGTGTTCCCCTCGGGACGTAAAGTGTGGCCACGCTTTCCCAGTCACTAACGATCCCCCCAGCTTGGTGGCCGGCGGCGGGGGCCCCCCCGGTCTGCCGCCGTTGTTTTGTGCCGCCAATGCTGGCGCAGGTACGCGGCGCGGAAGGCGTGGGCGCGTGGCGCGTAGCTTCGCGGGCCAGGGTGACGAACCTACTGCGGAGGCGAAACGACGCTCGCGGCCCGAAGGCGGGCGGCGATCTTCTCCTTGATTTCCTCCCGATGCTCGTCGAACACGTGCTGTATCCGCGCCGCCTCCTTCGGATGAAATTTGTATTGAAGAGGCGGCGGATCACTCGTCTCGACACCCATCCAGCGAAGCAAGTCCAGGGTCGATCTTACGGTGTGTACCCCGGAATCGGGTTGTGGCAGCAAGCCGTTATAGAGCTTTGCATACTGGTAATGCTGCACGCCGATCCTTCTTCCTATCGCCAGGCACGAGTAGATGAGACTGGTTGGGCCGCCGTGCAGGTTGATGATCGCGTCAAAGCGGCGCAGCAGCAGGCGAAGCCCGGTCGAATACTTATTTCCTGCGACCAGAATTTCGCCAATGTCCGGGTTGCCGTCGAAGCAGCCTGCAAAGCGTGATTCCACGAGCACGCTCACGCGGAAGCGGGGAAATTCTTCCTTGAGTGCACGGATCGGACTCGTCAGGAGAAGGCAGTCTCCCATCGAGCGAAGTCTTATGAACAAGATGCGCGCTTTCGGAGAGATACGGTGGAAAAGGTCTTTAGTCTTCAACTTTCGCTTCGCTGATGAGCATCACGGGGATGTCGTCGCGAATCGGATACACGCGGCGGCACTGGCTGCACTTCAGGCCCTGTCCGCTTTCGAGGGGCTTTACTGGCGCCTTGCAGAGGGGGCAGACGAGGATTTTCAGGAGTTCCGGGTTGACGGCCATGACGTTCAGGATCTTAGCACTAACTGTAGCGGCGGTCTATGACCGCCGGCGGTCATAGACCGCCGCTACAGTTGTGCTACACTGCCGCAGCCAATGTACATATGTTGAAAAGACTATCTATCGTTTCGCTGGTTCTCATCTTCTTAATAACCACGTCGTCACATGCAACGACTGTACAGCGCCTGAACCTCGAGGATCTCGTCAAGAAGGCAAACAAGATCGTCGTCGGCCGGATAAGTGACTCGCGGACATTCTGGAGCGACAACGGAAAACTGATCCTGACTTCCTACACGATTGAAGTCGGGGAGACCATAAAGGGTCAGGCTTCGCGCACCGTCGAGCTTACGACCGTCGGTGGCAGGGTGGGCGATCTCGTCCTGCACGTATCCGGCATGCCTTCTTTCGCTCAGGGCGAAGACGCCGTTGTCTTCATCGAAAATTCGGGTTCATATTCCACTGTTGTTGGCATGGGCCAGGGCAAATTCACTGTCACGAATGGCGAAGTGTCCAACAACGTCACCGGACTCGCATTTCCCGATGGCCGTCCCGGCAAACCGCTGAAGCTGCCCCTCGATAATTTCAAATCTCAAATCAAACAATTGGTCGGTCTGTAAGCGTTGAAGAAGTACTCGATCATTCTCCTGATATCCGTCTGTTCGGCAACTGCAGCGGCCTACACGCGCATCACGCTATCGTTGGGTCAGACTCCGAAATGGACATCCATGCCCGTTTCCTATTGGATCAACGACAGGGGCTCGCCCCAGATTTCAAACGGAAGCGAATTCGGCGCGATTCAGGCCGCGTTTCAAACATGGCAAAACGTGCCGACGGCCGACGTGCGTTTTATTTACAGAGGCACAACCGCGGCGCGCACCGTCGGTCGCGATGGAATGAATGTCGTGTCCTTCACAGATGATTCGACTCCTCTCGGGTCATCTGTAATTGCAGCCACCTTCTCTTTCTTCCGTGCGGATTCGGCAGGTGGGCTGGTCTTTGATGAATCCGACATCATTTTCAATCCAGCTCAGCAATTTTCGACGAGTGCGGAGGACAACAAGTTCGATATCCAGGGTGTGTTGACTCACGAGATCGGTCATCTGCTCGGCCTGGACCATGCAGGCCTCGTGTCTTCCGTGATGGTACCCTTTGCAGCGCTCTCGCAACTCGATCAGCGCACGCTGGCCTACGACGATATTGCGGCAATAACGGAGATCTACCCGAAGGCGTCGGCAGCCCCGCCCGTCGGCCAGATCAGCGGGGTAATTCAATCGGGAGGCGTGGGCGTCTTCGGCGCGCATGTTGTCGCAGTCGATCGGGACGGAACGGCGCTCGTCAGCGCACTCTCTCAACGAGATGGCAGCTATCTTCTCCGTTTCCTGCCGCCTGGCCCGTACCGGGTGTTTGCGGAGCCGCTCGACTTGCCCGTCAGCGAGCAGAATATTGGAGGAGGCTCGACAGCATTTTATCGGAATCTGAAAGTCGATTTCGGAACGACATATTTCGGTAATGCGTCCAACCTGGCCGAAGCCGGGACGATTGATGTAACAGCGGGCGTCACCGCGAATGCAGACATCCAAACGTTACCCCAAAGCTCGACCGGGCTGAATCTCACCCGGCCGGCGTTTGCCGCGCGCATTCCGCGTGGAGCGAGTGGAACATTGCGGGTCGGCGGAGAGGACCTCACGGACGGTACTGTCTTCACTACATCGAATAATGGAATCGTCGTGGGCTCGCCGACGTTTGGAGGAAGGATTTCAGCCAGTGCCTCGACCAGCGCGACGATGCGTTTAACAGTTGCGTCTTCGACTGCCGTGGGACCGAAGAACATGGCGGTGAATCGTGGAGGCAGTTCGTCGGTTGTCGGCGGAGCGCTGGTGATCACCGATGTCTCGCCATCGAACATCGCGATCGGGCCCGCATCGGGTCCGGTAGAAGGCACGCCCGTAACGGTGACAGGAGCGAACTTCCGGCCCGGAGCGCAGGTTTTCTTCGGGGGACTTCCGGCACCCGATGTTCGCGTGGTTGATTCCGGAACCATACAGGCAACGGCTCCCGCGAATGTTCCCGGAGCCACGAATCTGGTCGTCGTCAATCCGGACGGAACGTGGGGTGTTGCAGCCGGCGCTTTTGCCTACTTGTCCCAGCAGCCGGCGATGACGCAGGTGACGCCGCTCAGCGGGCCGCCCACAACACTGGTGACGATCCAGGGTGTCCACTTCGATACGCGCACTCAAAACATCGACGTCCGTTTCAACGGCGTGTCGGCGCGAATTGTCAGCGCCACGCCGACTGCGATTACGACGATCGTGCCTTTTGGAGCCGCCAGCGGGCCGATCACGATCTCCATTTTCGGCCAGTTGGTGACGGGCCCGGCTTTTACCATTACATCGGCTGCGTCCAGCACCAACCTGGCGGTCAGCGCATACAACTTCATTGATGCCAGTGTTGCCGGCGGCGGTACCAGTCTGAGTTTCAACAACGCCGATGATTCCGTCGCTGCCGCCACTCTTCCATTTAATTTCAGCCTCTTCCGGGACATTTATCTCGCCGGCTCCCAGATTTCGATCGCGACCAACGGCTGGCTGAGCCTTGAAGCTCTGTCGAATGCGGAATTTCAGAATGCTTCGCTTCCCGCTCAGACTGTAACGCGGCAGGGAGGAAGCACCGGCAGTGTTCCTCCTTCTTTAATAGCTACGTTCTGGGACGACCTTGTCCTCAAGTCCAACAGCGCAGTCACGATGCGGACCATCGGCTCCGCTCCCAACCGCCGGTTCGTCATCGAATGGGCCAATCTGAGCATCCTGGACGAAGACGGCATGGATCTTGGCGCCAGTCTTACTTTCGAAACCATCCTCTTCGAGGGCAGCAACGACATTCAATTCGTGTATCAGAGCCTGAGTGGTCCACGCTCCAATGGTTCCAGCGCGACGGTAGGCGGGCAGGACCTGAAACGCGCAACTGCGTTTCAGGCGGGATTCAACCAGCCCATCCTGCAGAGCGGCTCCTTCTTCACCTACCGCTTCGTGGACGGAAGGTACGCTGCAGCGGCGCCGGATTCCACGCCGCCCACGAAACCTGTCGTTACCGACGGGGGCGCCATTACACAGAGCCGAACCGAATTGCTGGCATCCTGGACATCGGAAGATCCGGAATCCGGCATTCGCGAATTTCAGTACGCCATCGGGAAGACCCCCGGGGGAACCGACGTTCGGCCGTTTACTTCAACAACGCAGAGCTCCGTGCTGGTCACAGGTCTGAATCTGGATGCCGGCGCAATCTATTACTTCGCTGTCAGAGCCATCAATACAGCGAATCTGACAAGCGATGTGGGCGTCTCCGACGGTATTCGCATCGATCCCACGTTCCAGCCGCAAGTGAAAGTGATCCCTGCGGCCCCTCACGGTGGCAACCAGTTCAGCGGAATCGCACTGTATGCTCCAACCGCGATGTCGGTGGTTCTGAAGGCCATGGATTCCAGTGGAACGCTCATTTCGGGAACGGGCGTCCGTAATCCTACTGCGGTCACTCTCGCGGCCGGTCAGCAATACTCGCGGCTGATCCCTGAGATCTTCGCCATGCCGACGTTTGACGGATGGATCGAAGTCGAGGCGTCGGCGAGCGGCCTCGGCATTTATACGGCCACCGGTTCGCTGGACATGACTCAGCTCGATGGGAATGTTGTGCGAGACCTGGCTTCCAGTTTTGTTCTCTTCCATGCGGGCGCTGCGGCGATTCTCGTGAATCCTTCAACGCGCGCCGCAAACGTCACAATCACGACCATGGGAACGGCGAGCGTCCAATCACTGACCATTCCACCGCGAAGTCGGCTTGTGACGACGCTCCCCGGCCCTGTAAGTGTTCAATCCTCCGAAGCCCTTGCCGCTGAAGAGCGCTTCTCGTCCAGAGGCAAACTTGGCATCAGTGCTGCGGCCTCGTCGGGTCAGATCACGTTGGTTTTCCCGCAGGGCGCGATGGGGGCGGGATATACCTCCACACTGATTCTCGCGAATCCGGCTGCGCTCCCTCAAAGCGTGTCTGTCGCCTTTGGGAGCTCCTCAGCGACGCTGCAGCTTGAGGCCAACTCCGCCACCCGCGTTTCAATTGCAAATCTCTTGCGCTTGTCCCCTGAAACACTCCGGACGGGAGCCGTGGTCGTTACGGCACTGTCTCCACCGTTCGGGCCCCCTCGCCGGGTGCTCGGCGTTCTCGATATTGAAAGCCCGACCAGTCTCGTGTCGATCGAGGCGCGTCCGCCTGTGACCGAGGCATTCTTCGCTCAGGTGGCTCAGGGGAACGGGTTGTTCACCGGCCTGTGCTTTGCAACCGGGAGTGAAGCGGCCAGTATTACGATCGAGGTGTATGAAGCAGGAGGAGGAACTCCCAAAAGCGCCACGATCAATCTTGCGGCGAATTCACAGCTCGCGCGGCAGTTGAGTGAGCTGGTTCCGTCGGTGACCGCGCAAATCGGCGGGTATATTCGAATTCGCTCCGATCAGCTGATCTGGACGTGGGAAGTTTATGGGTCGAGAGAGGTGATGGCGTCCGGGCCCCCGTTGTGAAACCACTGTAGCGGCGGTCTATGACCGCCGAAAAGCCGGCGCTCATAGAGCGCCGCTACAGTAGTTCTATTCCTCCTCTTCCTCTTCGCCCGCCGCACCCGCCTTCGCGTGTGCAATGACCTTGTCAGCAAGGTGTCCCGGTACCTCGTCGTAGTGGCTGAACTCCATCGTGTAGCTGCCGCGGGCACCGGTCTTGGACGTCAGGTCGGAAGCATAACTGAGCATTTCAGCCAGTGGAACCTGGGCCTTGATGATCGTGGTGTGGCCCCGCACTTCCATGCCCTGAACGCGGCCGCGCCGGCTGTTTAAATCGCCCATGAGGTCGCCGGCGAATTCTTCCGGTCCGTGAACTTCGACGTTCATAACCGGTTCGAGGAGAATCGGTTTGGCTTCCCGGATACCTTTCTTGAAGGCCAGCGAGCCGGCGATTTTGAATGCCATTTCCGATGAATCGACGTCATGGTAGGAGCCGTCGTACAGGATCACACGGAAATCGACCGTCGGATAACCTGCGAGTACACCCTTCTGCCTCGCCTCCTGAATACCTTTCTCAACGGCGGGAATAAAGTTTCTAGGAATGGATCCGCCGAAGATTTCATTCACGAATTCAAAGTCGCTCCCGCGCGGCATCGGCTCCATCCGGATTTTGCAGTCACCGTACTGGCCGTGACCGCCGCTCTGTTTCTTATGCTTGCCTTGAACGTCCGCCTTGCCCTTGATCGTTTCACGGTAGGGTACTTTGGGCGGATGCAGAAGCACTTCCACGCCGTAGCGCTTCTTCAGCCGCGCGACCGCCATTTCCACGTGCATCTGGCCCTGGCCCGACATGAGGAACTCCTTGGTCTGGGGTTCGCGCGTATACCGCAGCCCGAGGTCTTCATCCATGAGCTTGTGGATCGCTGTGCTGATCTTTTCTTCGTCCCCGCGTGATTTCGGCTCGATTGCGAACGAAATTACCGGTTCGATCCATTTCGCAGCCGGATAAAGAATCGGATGGGCCTTGTCCGCGAGCGTATCGCCGGTTTGTGTTTCCTTGAGCTTCGCCACAGCAGCAATATCGCCGGCATGAACCTTTGCAACAGGAACCTGAGTTTTTCCCTGCAACAGAACGATTGAACCGAGCCGCTCGGTAACACCCTTGTTGACGTTATATGGCTGCAGTTCCGTGGTCAGTGTTCCGGAGTAAACGCGAAACAGCGAGATCCGGCCCGTGAAAGGATCGGAAAATGTTTTGAAGACGAAGGCGGAGAACGGTTCGCTGTCCGCCATCTTCCGCTGAACGTCTTTGCCCTGGAGATCTTTTCCGGTCACGGTTCCACGGGCAACAGCATCAGGCAGCAGGTTCAGAATGGTGTTCAGCAGCGGCTGAATGCCCATGTTGCCGATTGCGGACGTGTACAGGACAGGATAGATCTTTCCTTCGCCAACCTGATTCTTGAGTCCCGCGATCATCTCTTCGTCAGTGAGCGAGCCGCTCTCGAAGAACTTCTCCATGAGTTTCTCGTCGCTCTCGGCAACAGCTTCCACGAGCTTGTCGCGATACTCCTGTGCCCGGTCCTTCGCGTCTGCCGGAATGTCGGACTCCGTGAACTTGCCCGATCCGTCGGTCTGGTAGACGTATGCTTTCATTTGAATCAGGTCTACAACACCCTTGAACGCCTTCTCTTCGCCAAGAGGAATCTGAATCGGCACGCACATGCGGCCGAGACTCTTTTGAATGGACTCGAGCGATCTCTCGAAACTCGCGGTGTCGCGATCCATGCGATTGACGACGACCAGCCTCGGCAATTGGAACTCTTCGGCGTATCCCCAGCCCTTTTCGGTCTGGACCATGATGCCCGATACTGCGTCGACCACAACTATCGCGGCGTCGGCCACACGTAGAGCTCCGCGGGCTTCCTGAATGAAGTTTCCAAAGCCGGGCGTATCGAGGATGTTGATCTTGGTTTTGTTCCACTCGCAGAAGGCGAGCTTCGCTGCAATTGTAATTTTTCGTTCGATTTCGTCTTCGTCGTAGTCCGTCGGAGCATTCCCGTCCTCCACCCGGCCGAGACGATTCGTCGCGCCCGTATCAAAAAGAATTGCGGAAACTAATGAGGTTTTGCCGCTTCCTCCGTGCCCTACAATGCCGACATTACGAATATTCTTGCCTTCGTAGACGTTCACAGCGTTCTCCCTTTCGATAAGTACCGAAATCTAGCACATTCATCCTTGAAAACACTACCCCGCAAACGGTAGTCTCAACGGGTGTTTGCGCCCATTTTCTTCATTTCTGCATTTCTCTTTCTATCTTCTTCTCTTCCGAACGGGATTCGACTAGCGGAGATACCTGCAGAGGGTGACTCTGCACAGATTGTTATTGGATACGCGGTTAGCGGCCTCACCGGACTGTCCTCGACAAATGCCGGACGGGCTGTCGAACTGACTGCTTACGCCACCGGCGGAAGTATCGAATCCTTCGAAGAGCTTGGCAGAACGGGTTTTCGAATCACTGTGCCGAAGTGGGCGACGCCGATGTTTGCCGATCCACTTGCCGCGTTCTTCATGGAAGTTCCTGAGGAGAAAGGAAACTCGAAGCGCTCCGGCGATTTTCGCGCGAGAGTCGAAGACGAGATTCGAAACGCCCTCCTCGGATACGCTCCGGATATTGCGGACTACAGTACGGATAAAGCCTTCCTGTTGATGACAGGACCGATCCCTGAAAATTTACGACGGCGTCTCGAAGAGATTCCAAAACGCAGCTCGAAAACCCCGCAGGAAATGCCAGCCGGCCCTCTGTCCGCCGATCGAACCTTTCGCTTCAAGGCGGATTTGCCGACCGGCGCGGTGATCCTGGCCGCGCCTGTGACGAGTGTTTATTACAAAGACTGGTATTCGGTCCTGTTTCTCGACCGATTGATCCGGAAAGTCGTGCCGCTCTCGGTGACCACCTCGCTGCCCTTGACAATCAATTCTTATTACTACCGGCTGGAAGTGCCCGTTCCTGCCGGACAATTTCCGGAGCCGGTTGAGGACAACCTGCTTCAGGAAGTTCAGCGGTTGCAATTCAACCGCGCGAAATCCACGGACCTCGAAGCCGCGCGCCGCGAGGTGCGCTCATACCTCGAGAGCAAATATGTGCGCGAATGGTTTACCAGCCAGGATATTCCGGCCCGCCGCGAAGAAGGAATCCAGTGGATTGATGAGATGACTGCCGACGACATGCGTGTCGCCGCTCGAGACCTGCTTGGGGCCTCGAACCGCGTCATCGCGACCTGGCCGCCAAAGGCTAAGGTGACATCCGTCGATGTAGAGCCTCTCGAGCGTTCTCTCCCGCCTTCAAGAGATAATGAAAGTGAGAGGGCAGGCGCCAGACCGGGTGAGGGTCTTCAATCACAACCTGTCACCCTTGTCTCTTTTCCACCGCACACCGATGCTCCCCAGTCCAGGGCCGTTCCCGAACGCCTCGCTTCCGGAGTATCTCTGGTGGCCAGCAACGTCAACGCCGTCTTCGTCTCCGGCGGTTCGGTGACTCGTTTGGACCACGAATCGGATGCCGACACGTTGAAGGCCTTCCAACGCTATTCTGCAGACCGCATTCTCGTGTTCTCCACGTCACCGGCAATGGGCCGCACGCGCCAGCTCTGGAATACCTTCAAGGGCGCGAATACCCGCGAAGCCGGCACTCCCAGGGGAACTGTTTCGTCCGGAGACCTCCCGGCGCTGTTACTCCTCAAAGTCATGCTCGACCGAAAAGTCATCGAATCCGGTTGGTCTCACGACGTGGAACTTCGGATCAGCGCAAGCGACGGCGCAACGCTTAATATCCAGGCCGACGCCACGAAGCGGTCACAGATTCTTGAATGGATCAAAGGAATCGCTGCCGAAAAGCCATCGGATGCGGACATGGCCTGGGCGCGCGAAGTCGCCATCCATCGCCTGGGCAGCGTTCAGGTCGATCTTCAATCATTGACCTGGGAACGTGATCCTCAAGGCGTCGTCCAGGACCTCGAGACCGTCGGCGCCGGACATGTCCAGGATGTCGCCCGAGTCTATTTCTGACAACCTTGCGTGATGAAAAACTTCCGCATAGGCGTTGACACGGGAGGGACTTTCACCGACTTTGTGGTGATTCGCGGCGGGAAGATCGAGATCTTCAAAGAGCTTTCCACGCCTCAGCATCCCGAAGAAGCCATCATGAAGGGATTGGCGCGGTTCGAACAGGGCGCGGCAAAGGAAGTCATTCACGGATCGACGGTTGCCACCAACGCGCTGCTTGAACGGAAAGGCGCGCGCACTGCATTGTTGACGACGGAAGGGTTTGAGGACGTTCTCGTCATTGGCCGGCAAACGCGCCGCGAACTCTACAACATCTTTGTTACGAGGCCCGAGCCACTGGTGGCCGACGGGCTGCGGCTGGGAGTCCGTGAACGCGTACTCTACGACGGCTCGGTCGAGCTTCCGCTGGACCGCGATCATCTTCGAGGTCTCATCGACCGCATTCGCGGACAAAACGTGGAATCCGTTGCGGTTGCTCTATTGTATTCATTTGCGAACAGCGCCCACGAAGAACAGATCCTTCGTGAGTTGCTGCCTCTTGGCATTCCTGTTTCGCTCTCTTCCCGAGTCATGCCCGAGTATCGAGAATACGAGCGCACTTCGACCACGGTGATCAACGCGTACCTCGGTCCCCTGATGGGCCGGTATCTTCACCAGCTTCAGGCTCGCCTTCGAAACTGCCCGCTGCGCGTCATGCAATCCAACGGCGGCGCGATCCAGGCAGAGGCAGCGGCGGCCGCTCCCGTAAGGACGATCGTTTCAGGTCCCGCCGGTGGAGTTGTTGGCGCGTTCCATGTAGCCCAGGCCTGTGGTTACCCCAGGATCATCACGTTCGATATGGGTGGCACATCAACGGACGTATCCCTGTGCCTGGACAGCATCAAGGTGACGCACGAGAGCCACGTGGACGGGCTGCCTGTGGGGATTCCGATGATCGATATTCATACAGTCGGCGCCGGCGGCGGATCCATTGCGCAACTCGATCCGGGTGGCGCACTGAAAGTCGGTCCCGAAAGCGCGGGGGCGGATCCCGGACCCATCTGCTATGGAAAGGGCACGCAGTTAACTGTCACCGACGCGAATGTGATTCTGGGCCGCTTGCTGCCGCGGTTCTTTCTGGGCGGCGCGATGCCCTTGCTGGTCGATCGCATTGAGCCGATCGCTCGCCGGCTGGACTGGGCACGGCAGTGGAAGAGTCTCGAGGGTCTGGCACAGGGTGCCATCGACGTGGTTA
>Ga0137403_10009383_pt1 | contig 10878 bp, 2 predicted proteins | sample CZOMad2_1_16fung_FD_122057 | JGI IMG/M metagenome (GOLD analysis project Ga0137403, IMG submission 122057) | Vadose zone soil fungal communities from Angelo Coast Range Reserve, California, USA - CZOMad2_1_16fungal (Hybrid Assembly) | ecosystem: Environmental > Terrestrial > Soil > Vadose zone... | reverse complement strand
ATGGCTCTCGCCCGCGGCTACCTCGACCGCCCCGAGCTGACCGCGGAGCGCTTCGTGCCCGATCCGTTCGGCGGCCCTGGCGCGTGGGGCGGCCGGCTCTACCGGACCGGCGACCGGGCGCGCTTCCGCGCCGGCGGCGAGATCGAGTACCTGGGGCGGGTCGACCAGCAGGTGAAGCTCCGTGGCTACCGCATCGAGCCGGGGGAGATCGAGGCCGTGCTCGCCGGCTGTTCGGGGGTGCGCGAGGCCGCGGTGACGGTGCGCGAGGACCGGCCGGGCGATCCGCGCCTTGTCGCCTACCTGGTGCCGGAGGAGGGAGCGCCGGCGCCCGCCGTCCCCGACCTGCGCCGTCGCTGCCAGGAGGTGCTGCCGGCCTTCATGGTTCCCTCCTCCTTCGTCGTTCTGGAACGCCTGCCGCTCCTGCCGAGCGGCAAGCTCGACCGGCGCTCCCTCGCCGCCGTGACCCCGGCCAACACCGCCCGGCCCGAGCTATCCGCCCGCTACGTGGCGCCGCAGAACCAGCTCGAACGGGCGGTGGCCGAGGTCTGGCGGGAGGTGCTCGACGTCGAACGGGTAGGCATCCACGACAACTTCTTCGACCTGGGCGGGCACTCGCTCCTCGCGGTGCGCCTCCACGGCCGGCTGCAGGAGAAACTGGGGCGCGACTGCTCGGTGATCGACGTCTTCCGCTTCCCCACGGTCGAGAGCTTCGCCCGCTTCTTGGCGGAAGGGAGCGAGGCGGCGCCGCTCGCGGCGGAGAAGAGCGAGCGGCTGGTGACCGGCCGCGGCCGTCTCGCCGGACAGCAGGCGGCGCGGCGGGCGGCGAGCCAGAGGAGGACTTCGTGAGCGAAGGGATCGCGATCGTCGGGATGAGCGGCCGTTTCCCCGGAGCGGCGGACCTCGAGGCGTTCTGGCGCAATCTGCGCGAGGGCGTCTCGGGCATCCTCTCCCTCTCTCCCGAGGAGCTGCGGGCCGAAGGAGTCTCCGAGGCGGAGCTCGCCGATCCGCGTTACGTCCGGACGGCGGCGCCGATGGGCGGGGCGGACCTCTTCGACGCCCCGCTCTTCGGGCTCACCCCGCGCGAGGCCGAGGTGATGGACCCCCAGCAGCGGGTCTTCCTGGAGTGCGCCTGGGCGGCGCTCGAAGACGCGGGCTACGATCCGGTGCGCTTCCCCGGCTGGATCGGCGTCTACGCCGGCGCCGGGATCGGCAAGTACCTGTGGATGAACGTGGCGAAGAGCCCGGAGGCGCTCGCCGCCGTCGGCACCTTCCAGGCCATGATCAGCAACGACAAGGACTACCTGTCGAGCCAGGTGAGCTACCGCCTCCACCTGCGCGGTCCGAGTGTCGGCGTGCAGACCGCCTGCTCGACCTCGCTCGTCGCCGTCCACCTGGCCTGCCAGGCCCTGCTCTGCTTCGAGTGCGATATCGCGCTCGCCGGCGGGGTGGCGATCGGCCTGCCCGAGCGCCGCGGCTACCTCTACCAGGACGACGGCCTGTCGTCGCCGGACGGCCTCTGCCGGCCGTTTGACGCCAAGGCGGGAGGCACCGTCCGGGGTCACGGGGCGGGCGTCGTGGTGTTGAGGCGGCTCGCCGACGCGCTCGAAAGCGGCGACCGGGTACTCGCGGTGATCCGCGGCTCGGCGATCAACAACGACGGAGCGGCGAAGGTGGGCTACACCGCCCCCAGCGTCGCCGGCCAGGCCGAGGTGATCGCGGCGGCGCAAGCTGTGGCGGGCGTGAGGCCGGAGTCGATCTCCTACGTCGAGGCGCACGGCACGGCGACCGCCCTGGGTGATCCGATCGAGGTCGCGGCGCTCACCCAGGTGTTCGGCGAAGACGCCCCGAAGGGCTCCTGCGCCTTGGGATCGGTCAAGAGCGGCATCGGCCACCTGGACGCCGCGGCCGGGGTCGCGGGGCTGATCAAGACGGCCCTGGCGCTCACCCACCGCGAGCTGCCGGCGAGCCTCCATTTCGAGAGCCCGAATCCGAAGATCGATTTCGCGCGCGGCCCGTTCTACGTCAACGCTGAGACCCGCGCCTGGCCGGCGGGGGAGGGGCCGCGGCGCGCCGGGGTGAGCGCCTTCGGCATCGGCGGCACGAACGCCCACGTGATCCTCGAAGAGGCGCCGTCTTCTTCCCTGGGAGCGCCGGCGTCCTCGCCGGCCCAACCTCCCCGCTGGCACCTTCTGCCGCTCTCGGCGCAGAGCGAGACAGCCCTCGCCGAGATGGCGACCCGCCTGGCGCGTCATCTGACGGACCATCCCGAGATCGACCTCGCCGACGCCGCCTACACCCTCCAGGTCGGGCGCCGCGAGCTCGGCCGGCGTCTGGCAATTGTGGCGCGGAGCCGCGAGGAGGCCTCCGCGCGGCTCGAAGGGGCGGCCGCGGCCCGGCCGGTGGGGGAGCAGGCCCAAGAACGCCCAGAAGTCGGTCCGGAGAGCGCCGCGCCGGAAGGCGAGGAGGAACGCCTCACGGACCTGGGGCGGCGCTGGATGCGCGGCGAACCGATCGACTGGGAAACCCTTCTCGCCGGGGAGCGCCGGCGGCGGGTCAGCCTGCCGGCCTACCCGTTCGAGCGGCGCCGCTACTGGATCGAGGGCGGAGAAGAGGTCCCGAGCGCGCCGGCCGCGCCGGTCGGTGCCCGCCGGCCGCTGTCCGAGTGGTTCTACCTCCCCTCCTGGCGGCGGACGCTGCCGCCACACCGCACGGTCCCTGCCGCCCCCGCCGACACCGAGAAACGGTGCCTGATCCTCGCCGACGACTGCGGGCTGGGCGAGGCGCTCGGGACGGCACTCCGCGAGCGCGGCTGGGAGGTCGCCCTGTCCTTCGCGGAGGAGGACCTGCGTCCCGGTGACGTCTCCGGCCACTCTCTGGTTCTCCACCTCTGGAACGTGACTGCCGCTCCGGAAGAGAACCTCGACCGCGGCCTCGCCCGCGGCTTCTACAGCCTGTTCCACCTGGCGCGGGGCTTCGGCCGCCATCCGGACCGGCCGGTGGACCTGCTGGTGTTCTCGAACCGTCTGCATGCAATCGACGGCGGCGACCGGCCGGAGCCGGTCAAGTCGGCGCTCCTCGGGATCTGCCGGGTGCTGCCGCAGGAGCAGGGCCAGGTCCGTTGCCGGAGCGTCGACCTAGTCCTGGAAACGGGAGCCGCCCCCTCGCCGCGCCTGGTCGAGCAGTGCCTGGCGGAGATCGGGGGGATGGGAGCGGTGGAGGAAGGGACCGTCGCCTGGCGGGGGCCCCATCGCTGGATCCCGAGCTGGGAGCCGGTCGAGCTGCCGGAGCTGCCGGCGATCGCGGAGTCGGGTCTCCTGCGCAACGGGGTCCACCTGATCACCGGCGGCTTGGGCGCGGTGGGACTGGAGGTGGCGGAGCTTCTGGCTGAGAGCGGGACCAAAGGGCTGGTGCTCCTCGGGCGCGGCGCCTTCCCGGAGCGGGAGGGCTGGAACGACTGGATCGAGAGCCACGGCGAGGACGACGCGACGAGCCGGAAGATCCGGCGCCTGGAGGCCCTAGAGACGCTGGGGACGGAGATCCTGACCGTCGCCGCGGACGTCGCCGACCAGGCGCAGGTGGAGGCGGTGCGGGCCCAGGCCGTCGAGTATTTTGGCGGGGTCGGCCGCATCGACGGGGTCTTCCATGCGGCCGGGATCGCGGGTGGCGGTCTCCTCGCCGCGCGCACGCCCGAGCAGGCGGCCGCGGTCCTGACACCGAAGGTGCGGGGCACCGCGGTCCTGGCGCAGGTGTTCGACGACGCCCGCCTGCTCGTCCTCTTCTCGTCGGTCAACTCGCTCCTCGGCGGCATCGGCCAGGCCGACTACGCGGCGGCGAACGCTTTCCTCGACGGCTTCGCCGCGGCTGAGGAGGCGCGGGGCGGGAGGCGCATGATCGCGATCAACTGGGACGCCTGGCAGGTGGGCATGACGGTCCAAACCGACGTTCCCGAGGAGCTCCGGGCCTGGCGCGACCAGCAGCTGGCGTCGGCCATCCGGCCCGAGGAGGGGCGGGAGGCGCTCGCCCGCATCCTCGCCGCGGGGCCGGCCCAGATCGCCATCTCGACCGATCCGCTTCCCCGTCGCCTCGCCGAGGCCGCCCGCCTCCGCCTCTCGACGGCGCTCCTCGCGGAAGCGGCGGGACCGCGCCGCGCCGCCCATCCCCGCCCGGCGGTGGCGCCGGCCTACGTCGCCCCGGCGACGCCGCTCGAAACCCGCCTGGCCGGCCTCTGGCAGGAGCTGTTGGGGATCGAGCCGATCGGCCGTGACGACGGGTTCTTCGAGCTCGGCGGCCACTCGCTCCTCGCCGGCCAGCTCACCTCCCGCCTGCGCGACGAGATCGGCGTCGAGCTTCCCCTGGAGGCGATCTTCACCTATCCCACCCCGGCTCTCCTCGCCGCCGCGCTCCAGGAGCTTGGGATGGAGGCTCCGGCCGCTCCGGCTCCCACCCTGAAGCCGTTGCCTCGCCAAAGCCGGCGCATCCCGCGCGCCTCCGACGGGAACGCCGGGAACGACGAGATCATCGAGGTCACCGAGATCGCCGAGGAGCCGGTCCGCACGTGAGTGCCGCGCCCGCCTACGAGGAGGCCTACGTCTTTCCGCTCTCCTACGCGCAGGAGCGGCTCTGGTTCGTCGAGCAGCTCACCCCGGGCCTCGCCGCCTACAACGTGCCGCTCGCGGTCCGCCTGCTCGGCCGGCTCGACCGGCCGGCGCTCTCCGCCGCGCTCCGGGCGGTGGTCTCCCGGCACGAGGCCCTCCGCACCCGCTTCCGCACCGAGGACGGGAGGCCGGTCCAGGTCATCGCGCCGGACGGAGACACCGGCCTGCCGCTGCCGGCGATCGATCTGCGGTCTCTCCCCGAGACCGCGCGGGAGCGGGAGGTGGCGCGCCTGGCCGCCGCGGAGGCCACGGCCGCCTTCGACCTCGCGCGGGGACCGCTCCTCCGCGCGCGGCTCCTCTGGCTCGGCGCGGCGGAGCACGCCCTCCTCCTCACCCTCCACCACATCGTGAGCGACCGCTGGTCGATGGGAGTGCTTCTCGGGGAGCTTGCGGACCTCTACGCGGGGCGGCCGCTGGCCGAGCTGCCGATCCAGTACGCCGACTATGCGGTCTGGCAGCGGGAACATCTCGCCGGCGGGGTGCTGGAGTCGCAGCTCGCCTATTGGCGGGAGCGGCTCGCAGGCCTCCCGGCGCTCGACCTCCCCCTCGACCGGCGGCGGCCGGCGCGGCCGGGCCACCGGGCCGGGGAGGTGGTGACGGCGATCTCGGGGGAGCTGGCGGCGGCGCTCCGGCGCCTGAGCCTCGACGCCGGCGCGACCCTCTTCATGACGCTCCTCGCGGCCTTCCTCGTCGTCCTCTCCCGCTTCGCGGGCGAGGAGGACGTCGCGGTGGGGACGGCGGTCGCCAACCGCGGGCGCCGGGAGCTCGAAGGGCTGATCGGCTTCTTCGTCAACACCCTGGTGCTCCGCGTGAGCCTGGCCGGCGAGCCGAGCTTCCAGGAGCTCCTGGCGCGCGTTCGCGAGGCCACCCTGGGCGCCTATGCCCACCAGGAACTGCCCTTCGAGCGGCTGGTCGAGGAGCTGCGCCCGTCCCGCGACGCCTCCCGCGCGCCGCTCGTCCAGGTCACCTTCCTGCTTCAGAACACGCCGTTCCCCGACCTCCAGCTCCCCGGGCTCACGCTGGCCGAGCTGCCGGTCGAGGGCGCGTCGGCGAAATTCGATCTCTCGGTCGCCATGACCGAAGAGGCGGGGGGTGGCCTCCAGGGCGTCTGGAGCTACGACGCGGAGATCTTCGCGGCCGAAACCCTCGCGCGGATGGCGGAGTCCCACCGGCGGCTCCTCACGGCGGTGGCCGCCGCTCCCCAGGCGCCGGTCTTCGATCACCCTCTGGCCGAGGACGGCGAGATGGCCAGGCTGTTGTCCGAGTTCACCCGTTGTCTCGCCTAGGGACCTGCCAGGAGAAAGTCGTATCGTGCAGCCGAGAATCGAAGAAGCCGAGGAGATCACGATCGTCGACGGAGTGCTCCGGGCGGCCGCGCGGGCGCTCGGGATGGAGGTGTCGAGCCTCGACCCCGAAACCCCGCTCACCGCGCTGGGGCTCGATTCGCTGGCGGCGATCGAGATCCAGCAGGGTCTCCGTGAGGAGCTGGACGTCGAGATCTCCCTGGAGCGGCTCCTCACCGGGGCGAGCGTCGCCGAGCTGGCGCGCGAGATCGCCGCCGGCGGCGAGCGCCCGGCCAAGCCCACCGCGCCGGCGGCCCTGGTCGCCTCGACTCTGGACGGCGACCCGCCGCTCACCTACGGCCAGCAGGCGCTCTGGTTCCTCAACCGCCTGGCGCCCCAGAGCGGCGCCTACCACATCGTGGCGGCGGCGCGCCTCCTCTCCCCGCTCGACGTCCCGGCGCTCGACCGCGCCTTCGCCGCCCTGGTCGCCCGCCATCCGGCCCTCCGCACCACCTTCCACGCGCACGAGGGCGAGCCGCGGCAGCGGGTGCATCCTCCCCAGGGCTCGCCGGAGGGCTTCACGGTGATCGACGCCTCGGGCCTGAACGAGGCCGCGGTCGAGGCGCTCGTCGCGAGCGAGGCCTACCGGCCGTTCGACCTCGAAGCTGGGCCGCTCCTGCGCCTGACGCTCCTCGACGGCGCGCCGGGGGGCGACCGGGTCGTGATCTCCCTCCATCACCTCGTCGCCGACTTCGCGTCGATGGCCCTTCTGGCGCGCGACCTGGGGCGCCTCTACGCCGGCGCGCCGCTCCCGCCGCTCTCCCCCTCTTCCGTGGATCTCTCGGCCTGGGAGGCGGCGCGGCTCGCCGGGGGAGAGGGGGAACGGCTCTGGAGCTACTGGCGGGCGGCGCTCGCCGGCGCGCCCCTGGCGCTCGATCTGCCGACCGACCGGCCGCGGCCACCGGAGCAGAGCTTCGCAGGTGCCGCCGTGCGGCTCACCTTGGGGCCGTCCGCCGCCGTTCTCGTCCGGGCGCGCGGAGCGACGCTTTTCATGGGGCTCCTCGCCGTCTACCAGACGCTCCTCCAACGTTACACCGGACAGGAGGATCTCCTGGTGGGGGTGCCGGCGGCAGGCCGCGATCGGGCAGAGCTCCGCGACCGCATCGGCTACCTGGTGAACCCGCTCGTCCTGCGCGGGCGGCCGGCGGGCGACCTGCCCTTCACCACACTGCTCGCCGAGACCCGGCGCGCGGTGCTCGACGCCTTCGCACACCAGGGCTTCCCCTTCCCGCTCCTCGCTGAGCGGCTGCGGCCGGAGCGCGATCCCGCGCGCTCGCCGGTCTTCCAGGCAAGCCTCGTCCTCGAACGGGCGGAGCCGAGCGAACCGCAAGCCCTGGCCGCGTTTGCCGTCGGCGAGCCCGGAGTCCCGATCGACCTGGGCGGCCTCGCTCTCGAATCGCTCTCCATCCCCGAGCGGTCCGCGCAGTTCGACCTCGCCCTGCGCGCCGCCGATCTCGGGACGCGCGGGCTCGTGCTCTCGCTCCAGTACAGCTCCGACCTCTTCGATGCGGTCACCGTCCACCGACTGCTCGGGCACTTCGCCCGCCTGGTCGAGGCCGTGGTCGAGGACCCCGAGAGCCGCCTGGGCGACCTGCCGATTTTCGGCGAAGCAGAGCGTTTCCAGCTCGCGGCCGAGTGGTCCGATACCCGGGTCGACTACGCGCTCGACGCTCCCCTCCACGCGCGGATCGCGGAGCAGGCGCGGCGGACGCCCGGGGCGATCGCAGTGGTCGCAGGAGAGCGGGAGGTCTCGTACCGGGAGCTCGACCGGCGCTCCAACCGCCTGGCGCGGCGCCTGGCGACCCTGGGGGTGGGGCCGGAGTCGCGGGTGGGGCTCTCCGTCGAGCGGTCGGTCGAGCTGATGGTGGGCCTCCTGGGAATCCTGAAGGCAGGCGCCGCCTACGTGCCGCTCGATCCGGAGTATCCCGCCGAGCGTCTGGCCTTCATGGCGGAAGAGGCGGTGGGGACGGGGGGGGTGGTGCTCGTGGGGCCGGACCAGCCGGCCGCGCCGTGGGTGGGGATGCGAGAGCTGCGGCTCGACGAGTCGGGGCCGGAGCCGGCGGACGGAGAAGAGTCGCCTGAGGTTCGGGCCCCGGTGGACGCTCTCGCCTACGTGATCTACACCTCAGGGTCGACGGGGCGGCCCAAGGGAGTGATGAACAACCACCGCGGCGTCTTGAACCGGCTGCTCTGGATGCAGGAGCTCTATCCGCTGGGAGTGGACGACCGGGTGCTCCAGAAGACCCCGGTGGGTTTCGACGTCTCGGTCTGGGAGCTGTTCTGGCCGCTGCTCTTCGGCGCGCAGGTGGTGCTGGCGCGTCCCGGCGGGCACCGCGATCCTGCCTACCTGGTGCGGTGGATGGCCGAGCAGCGGGTGACGGTGGCGCATTTCGTGCCATCGCTTCTCCAGAGCTTCCTGGAGGAGGATCTCTCGGCGCTTTCTACGCTGCGGCGGGTGTTCGTGAGCGGCGAGGCGCTGTCCTACGAGTTGGAGCAGCGCACCCTCTCCCGTCTCCCCGTGCCGCTCTGCAACCTCTACGGCCCGACGGAGGCGGCGGTGGACGTGACGGCTTGGCGTTGCCGCGCGTCGGTGGTCGCGCGGCCGGTGCCGATCGGGCGGTCGGTGGCGAACACGCACGTCTACGTGGTGGACCGGCGCGGCGTGCCGGTGCCGATCGGAGTGGCGGGGGAGCTGTGGATCGGCGGCGTCCAGGTGGCGCGTGGCTACCAGGGCCGGCCGGATGGGACGGCCGAGCGCTTCGTGCCGGACCCCTGGGCGGTGAGCCCGGGAGCGCGGGCCTACCGGACGGGCGACCGGGTGCGCCGGTCGCCCACGGGTGAGATCGAGTTCCTGGGGCGGCTCGACTTCCAGGTCAAGGTGCGGGGGGTCCGCGTCGAGCTAGGGGAGATCGAGTCGGCGCTCGCCGCGCAGCCGGAGGTCCAGGCGGCGGCGGTGCTGGCGCTGGGTGAGGGAGCCGGGGTGCGGCTGGTCGCCTTCGTCGTACCCGCGTCCGGTTCCGCCGTCGAGACGGCCGCTCTTCGGGACCGGCTGCGCGAGCGCCTGCCCGACGCCATGGTGCCTTCGGGGGTGGTGGCGCTCCCGGCCCTGCCGCTCTCCACGAGCGGCAAGCTCGATCGGCGGGCGCTGGCGCTACTGGCTCCTGCGGCAGCGCCGGCGGCGGACGAGGCGCCGCGGACGCAGGTCGAGGCCGTGCTCGCGGAGCTGTGGCGCGAGCTCCTGGGAACAGAGGAGCGAATCGGCCGGGGCTCGCACTTCTTCGCGCTCGGCGGCCACTCGCTCCTCGCCACTCGCCTCTCGGCGCGCCTGGCCCGGCGCCTGGGCGTCGAGCTGCCACTCACGGCGGTCTTCACTGCCCCGGTCCTCTCTGCCTTGGCCGCGCGGATCGAGGCTCTCGTTCCGGTCCGACAGCGCTCCACGCCGCCGATCCGGCGGGCGTCGCGCCGGCGGCCGCTGCCGCTCTCCTTCACCCAGGAGCGCCTCTGGCTCCTCGATCGCCTGGCGCCGGGCGGGGCCGCCTACAACATGCCCGCGGCCGTCCGGCTCGAAGGGCCGCTCGACCGGGCGACCCTGGGCGCGGTCTTCGCCGAGCTGGTGCGGCGCCACGAGGTGCTGCGCACGCGCTTCCTCACCGTCGAGGGAAACCCCGTGCAGGAGATCGCGTCGCCCGCGCCGGTCCCCCTGCCACTCGTCGACCTGGCGGGGCTCGATGGCGCCGGGCGGCCGGAGCTCGCGCGCCTCGAACGCGAGGAGGCGCGACGGCCGTTCGATCTCGCGCGCGGGCCGCTCCTCCGCGCCACACTTTTGCGCAGCGCGGAGGAGGAGCACAACCTACTCGTGATCCTCCATCACACCGTCGCCGACGGCTGGTCGGTCGGGGTGCTGGAGCGCGAGGTGGCGACGCTTTACGGCGCCTTCGCCCAGGGCCGCCCATCGCCATTGCCGGAGCTGCCGGTTCAGTACGCCGACTATGCGGTATGGCAGCGGGCGCGATTTCGTGGCAAACGCTTGGACCGGGAGCTGGCGTGGTGGCGCGAGCGTCTCGCCGGCGCGCCAGCCGAGCTGGCGCTGCCCTTCGACCGGCCACGGCCGGCGCTCCCGGGCGGGCGCGGGGCGGCGCTCCCTTTCCAACTGCCAGGGGACCTCTCGACCGCCCTCGCGCGCCGGGCGCGTCAGGCGGAGGCGACGCCGTTCATGGTTCTCCTTTCGGGCCTCCAGGCGCTCCTTGCGCGCTACAGCGGCGAGCGGACGGTGCCGGTGGGCACGCCGGTCGCCAACCGGCCGCGTTTCGAGCTGGAGGGGCTGATCGGCCCCTTCGTCAACACGCTGGCGCTGGTGGGCGACCTGGACGGCGATCCGAGCTTCGGCGAGCTTCTCGATCGGACGCGGCGCGCGACCCTCGCCGCCTTCGCGCACCAGGAGCTGCCGTTCGAGAAGCTGGTCGAGGCGCTCTCCCCCGAGCGCCAGCTGGGGCGGATGCCGCTCTTCCAGGTGCTCCTCGCGCTCCAGAACACCCCGCCGGCGGATCTCACGCTCGAAGGGCTCCGGCTCGCCTGGCGCGAGATCGAGACCGGGAGCGCGAAGCTCGACCTCTCGGTGACGCTCGCCGAATCGCCGGCCGGGCTCACCGGGACGATCGAGTACGACGCGGAACGGTTCAACCGGACGACGATCGTCCGCCTCGCGGCTCACCTGACGCGATGGCTCGAAGCGGTGGTGGAGGACCCTGAGCGCCGCCTCTCCAATCTGCCGCTTCTCACCCCTGCCGAGCGCTTCCAGCTTGCGGCCGAGTGGTCCGACACCCGGGTCGGCTACACGCTCGACGTCCCCCTCCACGAACGGATCGCGGAGCAGGCGCGGC
>Ga0137403_10009381_pt1 | contig 10880 bp, 9 predicted proteins | sample CZOMad2_1_16fung_FD_122057 | JGI IMG/M metagenome (GOLD analysis project Ga0137403, IMG submission 122057) | Vadose zone soil fungal communities from Angelo Coast Range Reserve, California, USA - CZOMad2_1_16fungal (Hybrid Assembly) | ecosystem: Environmental > Terrestrial > Soil > Vadose zone... | reverse complement strand
TCCTCTTGAAGCTTGTCAATCGCGGCGGCGCGCGCGACCGGGTCTTCGATCTTCATCACCTCCTGGAACCGTAGGCGCAACTCCGCCATAATCGGTTTCGCGGCGTCTGAATAGCGCTGCGAAAGGTAGGCGCAATCGAAGTTGATCTGCATTGTGCCACCTTTCGCCGCCAGCGCGCGAATCATGTCGTCCGTCATGTTGCGCGTATGGCTGGAGACGGCGCGACAGCTCGAGTGCGACGCGATGATCGGCGCAGTGGAAACCTCGAGCGCATCGTAAAAGGTCTTGTCCGCCGTGTGCGAGATGTCGACCATCATGCCCAGGCGGTTCATCTCGAGGACGACTTGCTTGCCGAAATCGGTGAGGCCGTCATGATGTTGAACTTTGGGGTTGTCGATGTCGCCCGAAGAATCAGCCCACTCGTTTGTGTTCGACCAACTCAAAGTCATATAGCGGACGCCGAGCCGGTAAAAATCGCGCAGAAGATGAATGTCGTTCTCGATCGAGTGACCGCCTTCAATTCCCATGAGCGCGGCAAGTTTTTTCTCTTTGTGGGCACGCTCGATATCAGCGACGGAATAGGCCATCATCATGCGATCGGGATGACGGGCGGCTTGCTCGTAGACCGAATCAATCAAATCGAGCGTGTGCTTGGCGAAGTGGCCTTGGTTAGTTGTAGGCTCGACCCAGATGGAAAAGAACTCGGCGCCTAAGTTGCCGGCGCGGGCTTTATCGAGACTGATGTGGCCGTGGTCGTTGGGATCGGTGGAACCGATGTCGTAGTTTTCGTCGAGGAACCGTTGCGGCGTGTCAGCGTGCGTGTCTACCACGATGGCAGAATCGTGGATGGCTTTGGCGCGGGCGCTAATAGTGGAGGTCTCAGCGACGGAAATCGAGCCTAGGATTAATAGAAGAAAGCAGAGCCGATTGAGGGTCATGAGGTGTTTGGGAATGTAAGGAAAGGATTGTATACCACGGCATCATCCCGAAGGACCCGCGCTCGGCCTGAACTGTGCCGGGTTTCGGGACGACGCCTGCGAATGAATCGTTACTGTATGCTCGCTGGCATTTCGCGCGTTACGGTGGAGTCTTCTTCGCTGGAGGATTCGCCGGCCAGCATGCGCGACTCGCGCCAATCGGTATAGTGACCGGAAACTGCGACGTGAAATACCCATTGATGGCGCTCTTCCTCAGGCTCGATTAGCCCGAGCTCTTTAAGCGGCATCATGTAACTTTCCATCCACTTGACCTGCTCGCGGCTCATGCCACGGCGCTGGATGTCTACCGTAATGCCTGCAAGGTGAGAAGACGCGGTTTCGCCTTTTTCCGGTGCAGCGTTGCGGTTGTGACGGCGAAGTTTCTTCTGCCCTTTCACGGTCCGCACCGCGGAGTTTACCTGGATTTGGCTGTTGAACTGTTTGTAGTAGGCTGCGCTCAGGTCATCGAGAAATTCGCGTGTCCACGGACGGCAATAGCGGCGATCGGGATCGAGCCGCGGATCAAAACGCAGCGTCTGACCAGCGACGATCGGCACCAGCTCTTCATTAGCTTTGAGTTGCTCTAGCTCAGCATCATCCTGGATGCGCGGCAGCTCCAGCCGATCGATCTCCTCATTCTGGCGGAGCAGGGAATCGCGCGATGGACGAAACACGGGGTTCCAGCGCAAGCGGCGTGCGTGCGCCCGGCGAAGCGTGGCGCGGCGAACGCGACGCGATGGGACATATTGATGCAAGCCCAGAGACTGGCCGCAAATGGCCAGAACCAGAAGTAACGGAAGTAATACGTGGCGTTTTGTTGTGCCCTTCACGAAGTAGCCTCTGCTCCCCGATCCTGTCCGGCGCGAACTTGCGACAGGCGGGTATTCTAATTCGGAACTGCGGAAGCGCAACGGCTTATTCCGCTTTCCGGGGTAACGCGGGAGTTAACTCCCGTATTACCGTTGATTACCTCACCCGGCTGAAACCCGCGTCAGTGTGGCAATCGAGCTGTGTAGAAGCAAGCAGGATGCCAGTTCTCGCCGCTTAGACTTCTCAATCAGGCTTTCTAAGTTGCACATTCTGTGAAGTGCGAATAGCGAGTAATCAGTAACCGGATTACCCAGGTGACACTCTTCGCACTGGAATGACAATTCTCGGCAGCGTGGGGAACGAAAGAAATTTTCATTTACCCAACTGCCCGCGAATGTAAGAGCGTGCTCTGCGGGGAAAATCAAGGATGTTGGAGCGCACCCGGGAAGAGCACGACTTTTACCTGTGCCGCCGTCTCTACCTGTGCCGCCCCGAGCGGGTTCCAGACCGCGAGGATATCTTTTTTCACCATGAAAGACACCAATAAAGATCCGAAATCAGAGACTGTCGCTCACACGCGCGCCGTCACTTGCGGAATAAATCTCCAATCGCCTGTTTCATGACGGCGCCGCCGACTTCGGCGATGGAGCGGGTGAGCGGAATATCTTTGGGACAGGCCTCGACACAATTCTGCGCGTAGCCGCATTCGTGGATTCCGCCATCGCCCATCAACGCCGCCAGGCGCTCGCGCTTTAGCGCCTTCCCAGTCACGTGCGTATTGAAGAGCCGCACCTGCGAAATCGCTGCCGCGCCCACGAATCCGGTCTTCTCGTTGAATTGCGGGCAAACTTCCATGCAGCAGCAGCACGAAATGCAGCGCGAGAGCGGGTACGCGGCTTCCTGCTCCTCCATGGTCATGCGCGGACCGGGACCGAGGTCGTAAGTACCGTCCACGGGCACCCAGGCCTTTACACGCTTGAGATTTTCGAACAGTACACTGCGATCAGTGGCCAGGTCGCGAATAACAGGAAATTTCGAGAGCGGCTCGAGCCGGATCGGCTGTTCGAGTTTGTCCACCAGCGCGGAGCAGGCCATGCGTGCCTTGCCATTGATAAGCATGGCGCACGACCCGCAAACTTCTTCAAGACAGTTGGACTCGTAAGTAATGGGTGTGGTCGGCTTTCGGTCGCGAGTGACAGGATTGGCGGCGATCTCCATGAGAGAGGAGATGACGTTCATGCCGGGCTTGTGGACAAGCTCGAACTCTTCCCAGTGAGGCTTGTCGTTGGGAGAAGATTGGCGGCGAATTTTGAAGAGGACGGATTTGCCGGGCATAGACTTTAGGCGGGAACTCCGCCGTTTCCCAAAACGAAAACAATCGTAACAAAAATCACCGGGAAGGGCACGAGTTCCACTCGTGCCGATTTAGCCTGAGTGAAGACGCGGCTTCCAGCCGCTGAGGTTTGCTTTGAAGCCTCGACGACTAATCTCCCCGCCGGGAACGTACTTTGTGACGTTCTCGACTTGGCAGCGCCGGAGACTGTTCATCGTCGAGTCTAACGTCCGCCTCTTCCTGAAGACGCTCTATGGATATCGTCGCGAGGGCCGCTTCGAACTGCACGCTTTTGTGCTTATGCCGGAACATGTTCATCTCCTACTCACTCCTGCGCTGGATGTAACGCTCGAGCGGGCAATTCAGCTAATCAAGGGCGGATACTCGCATGCGCTTGGGAGTGTGATTGGAAGAAGGGCAGAAGTATGGCAGCGAGGATTCACCGATCACCGCATTCGCGATCAACAGGATTTCATGCACCATCGAGATTACATTCATCAGAATCCGGTAGCGCGCAAGATTGTGAACGATCCGTACGAGTATCGCTACTGCTCTGCTTATCCAGGATTCAAGCTAGACACGCGGCCCTCAGCGGCTCAAGCCGAAATCTTTGGGAGCACCCCAATCGGCACGATTGGAACTCGTGCCCTTCCCGGTTCTCACAACGTCAAAAACAGCTAACGAAACCTAAAAGAGAATTATCTCAGACGCTTCACCTTCGAGTTCGCAGGCGGTCCGACCCGGATGAAGACCTCATCCCACCGATGATGTCTACCTGAAGGAGCCTCCCGATTTCCGGCAAAATGTTGCTCCAGGATTTCGTAGTCTTGCATTTCATGGACATCGACCAGACGCCATCCCGGAAGTGGGCTGGTGCTTCTTCCTGCTACTTGAAAACAGAATACGCGGACGATTCCGTTTTGGATACCGTAGTCGTGGGGTTCTGCAATTCGCTCTTTGCCTTTATACTAAACCGGAGCAAATGTTTCTGCATAATTGCGCTGCGAATCAGTTCGTCCAATTCTTGATCTACTAATTGTGGGATGGTTGCAGGCATCTGTAACACCTCTATGTTGCATCGGTTGTTATCTAGATGCGCGAAGCTCTTTGCGCATTTGGCCAGAGGTCGCGCTTCCGGAAAGCATTCTCGGTTATTTCAATACCTCCTCGCTCTCGGTCGAATCAGAGACACATCCACTGGCTCGAACTCAAACCTTGGCTCATCGGCATCGGGAGCAAATGTCGCTTTCGTCGTCTTCAGCCAGTTCCTGTCGTCGCGCTCGGGAAAATCTGGTTTGTAATGGGCACCGCGCGATTCGTCACGCATGGCGGCACCCTGCGCGATTACCCGCGACAACTGCAACATGTTATAGAGTTGGCGCGCGAAGACGATCGTGGTATTGGCCCAGTTCGAGCGGTCGCTCAGATTGATTTGCCGGAAGCGCTCCAGCAGTTCGACCAGCTTGGCGTCGGTCTCCTGCAAGTTTTTGTTATAGCGGATGACGGTGCAGTTCTTAGTCATCAGCTCGCCAAGTTCGCGCCAGAGCTTGAACGGATTCTCCGTGCCCTCCGACTTCATCAATATGGCGTTATTTTCTTCCTGATGTTTGCGCTCTGCCTCGAAGTGCCCGTTACTCGAGGCAGCAGCCACATTCCGCGCGTACTGCACGGCTGCGGGGCCGGCAACAAAGCCTCCGAAGATGCAGGAGACCAACGAATTCGCTCCCAGCCGGTTCGCGCCGTGATATTGGTATTCGCATTCTCCCGCCGAGAAAATCCCTGGGATATTCGTAGCCTGCTTGAAATCCACCCACAAACCGCCCATGGTGTAATGCATGCCGGGGAAAATCTTCATCGGGGTCTCGCGGGGGTCGTCGCCGACAAACTTTTCGTAGATTTCCAGAATGCCTTCTAGTTTGCGGTCGAGAATCTTGCGATCGACGTGCGTGAGGTCGAGATAGACCATCGGCTTGCCGTCTATGCCGAGGTGATGTTCGTACACGACTTTATGGATGGCACGCGTAGCCACATCGCGCGGCACGAGATTTCCGTACTTCGGATACCACTCCTCCAGAAAATACCAGCGATCATTTTCCGGAATCGAATTCGCATCGCGCTTATCGCCGGGGATTTTCGGAACCCACACGCGCCCGCCTTCTCCGCGCGCCGACTCAGACATCAGGCGCAGCTTGTCTTCACCGGGAATCGACGTTGGATGAACCTGGATGAACTCGCCATTCGCGTAGTAGCAGCCTTGCTGGTACAAAGCCGACTGCGCCGATCCGGTGCAGACAACGGAGTTGGTGGACTTTCCGAAGATCGCGCCAATGCCGCCAGTGGCAATGATGATGGCATCGGCAGGAAAGGTGCGCACTTCCATGCTGCGCAGATCCATGGCGCAGATGCCGCGGCAAACGCGGTTGCCGTCGAGCACGGCGGATAGAAATTCCCAGTGCTCGTACTTTGTAACTTTGCCTTCGGATTCGTAACGGCGCACTTGCTCATCGAGCGCGTAAAGAAGTTGCTGGCCGGTGGTGGCGCCAGCGAAGGCGGTGCGGTTGTAAAGCGTGCCTCCAAAACGACGGAAATCGAGCAGGCCTTCGGGAGTGCGATTGAAGGGCACGCCCATGCGGTCGAGCAGGTCGATAATTGCCGGTGCCGCATCGCACATAGCTTTGACAGGTGGCTGGTTGGCCAGAAAGTCGCCGCCGTAAATCGTGTCGTCGAAGTGCTGCCAGGTGGAGTCGCCTTCGCCTTTCAGATTCTTGGCAGCATTGATGCCGCCCTGCGCGCAAACCGAATGCGAACGCTTGACCGGAACAATGGAAAACAAATCGACGTGGCCACCCATCTCGGCGATCTTGATCACTGCGGCCAGTCCAGCCAGTCCGCCGCCCACGACTATGATTTTAGGATTCGATGCCATCAGTTCGGTTCCAAGTTCTACCGCGCCGCCAGCGATTCCACTCCTGAGCCGATGTTGATCGGCTGCAATGGCGCTCTTAAGAATGAGTACATGGTGGCCGCGCCCACGACTACGAAGAGCACCCCAATTGCGAAGCAGACATAACCGAACCTGCGGCGGGCGTTGTCGCCGGTTGTAATTCCCCACTTGGCTGCGAATAGCCAAAGGCCGTATGCGAAGTGCCACGAGGCGCACAGAATCCCGAGGGCGTAAAACGCAATCGCCCAGGGATGCTGAAATTCAGTTTGCACTTTGCCGAAGGCCGCGCCGGGATATGTCAGGATATGCACGCCGCTGAAGCGCAGATGCCAGGTGTGCCAGACCATGTAGAAGAAGGCGATGGCGCCGGTCCAGCGCTGCGCAGTGAACATGAAATTGCCGGCCCAGGGATAATCCGCAACGTTGCTCTCTCCGCGATACCAAATGTAGAAGCCATACAACGAGTGATAGAGAATGGGCAGCCAGATTCCAAACAGCTCCAGATAAAAGACAAAAGGAAAGCCGGAGAGTAGTTCTACCTGCTTGGCGTACGCTCCAGGACCACGCGTCGCAAACGCATTCGAGATGAAGTGCTCGATGAGAAAAAGGCCGACAGGAACAATGCCGCTGAGCGAGTGCAAGCGGCGGAGCAGAAACGAGTGTCCCTCGCCCGCTCGCAGCGGAGCCACCCCGCGCTTCACAAGCGTCGGAGTTGCCGTACTCGGAACAGATGCCACGATTTTCCTATTCTCCTCAGTAATGAAGCCCGAAGTTTTCATTATCTTGACCCAAGAGAAGCGAAGTCAAGAATGCCCTCGGTACCGGATCATTTTGAAACCGGCCTAGTACGTGTGCTCAAACATTGGTACTGGGCTAATAATTAGCCCAGTATCCGAACATTGAACATCTCGGCATTGCCGATTCCCTGTAGTATTGGGTCGCACGGTAAGGAGTGCTTGTCCGAGCAACGCCCGCAAGTGTCTCAGGTCCAGATGCCAGCATGAACCCCAAGACAGAACTGGAACCCAAAATCCTGGAGGACAAAGAAGAGAGTGCTGTTCGGAGGTGGCTCAATGCACGCGCGTCCTTCGTCGTAGCCGTGGCCTTCGTTTTATTCGCCGCACGCCTGTTTCACTTAATCTCGAAATATGCAGTCAACATCTTCTTCTCTGACCAGTGGGAATTCAATGACGCCACGCTTTTCCAAAAGCACACGATTTGGCAGATGTTCGCCTGGCAGCATGGACAACATCGCCAGGGATTGAGTGCTTTGTTCTCGAAGCTGGTTGAGCCACATCTTGGTTGGAACAGCCGAACAGAATCATTCATTGCTGGAGGTATCATCGTCGCGGCTGCCACCTGCGCCCTGTGGCTAAGAAGAAGGCTTGGCGGAGCCCTCTCTTTCTCTGACTTGGTGATACCAGCAGTTTTTTTTACCCCTGCTCAGTGGGAAACCCTGGTGGGGACTCCCAATTTTGCGCATGGTCCGTTCCCGCTTCTCCTCATTGTGCTTTATTGTCTGGCATGGACCTCAACGAAAAAGGAGGCCAGATACCCGCTGGTTCTGCTCATTAACTTTGTGAGCATCTACACTGGGTTTGGACTTTTCGTTGGCCTGCTCACTCCAATCCTGCTCTTCTTGGACAACCGGTCTAACGCTGTTGAGTCCCGGCTACCAAGAATCTGGTTCGCAGGCTCCCTACTCGTTTCTCTCGCGTCGCTGGGATCCTTCTTTATCGGATACGGATTCATTGAGGACCTATCGTGTTTCTCCCTTAGGCCGACGTCGTTCCGATCATATGTGGGCTTCATGGGGCTGATGTTCGCCAACTTTTTCGCCATTAGGGGCACTGGCCCTCTTCCAAGGACCACGGGGATCATAATCTTAGTTGTGCTGGTGGCCTCGCTCGCAACCGCGGTATGGCGTTTACTGCGCCGCAGGCAGGCACTGAACATGCCGTGGCCTGACCAGAAAAGGTTGCTGATTACGACCGCCCTGATCGCTTACTGCCTGCTGTTTTGCATGAACACTGCTTATGGGAGGTCATGCGCCGGGTGGCTCGCGGCCCGCTCATCACGTTACGCCATTTATCTGGGCCTAGGGATGCTCGGATTCTACTTTCATCTTCTGGGCATCCGCCGTGACCGGGCACGAAAATGGCTGCTAGCCGCACTTCTAGCGCCCGTGTTCCTGGCATCGTTGCATGTTGATCGGCGTTCTATGGACCGTATGCGCGAGGTCAAGCACACATGGAAGGCATGCTACTTCCAGACTGAGGACATCAAGAAGTGTGACCAGGCGGTTGGCTTTCCTCTTTTCGGGCGTGCGCCAGAGCGCGCACATTTGCAGGAAAAACTGCAATATCTGAAAAACACCCACCAAAACCTGTATTTGGATTCCAAGTGAAAAATGGAAAATCGCGCCTGAGCGATAGCAGACAAAGAAAAGACCCTCATTATCGATAGGGGTAGGCCGAGATGAGATCGTCATTAAGGTTCGAGCCGCACGATTGAGTAATGTCCGCCGGGAATCGGACCGATGACAAAAGGAATCAGGGCCCAGTGGGAATAGTAAAAACCGGCGCCGAGCTCCGGACAAATTGTGCTTGCGTGACTATGCAGTTGCACCCCGAATTGTTCTTTAGGGCCTAGAAAATCGTCGCTTCTGTCGCTAGGCCAAAGATTGTTGTACGGTACGGCGACGAAGTCGCCGTTGTTAACTTGGGGATTCAGCCAGTCCAAAGGGCGAGCGCCCAACGATTCCATGTAATACTGAAATCCCCAGTGTCCGATAAACCATACGGTGCCCCCCTTGCCATGTGTTCGCTCGTATACAGCAAAGGCAGCGCTGCGGGCCGAATTGGCCAACTCGGTATCGGCTCGAGTAATCCAAAGCGAAACGAAACCTGACAGCAACAAAGCGGCGACAATTGACGCAGTTAACCGTCGGTTGGGAACCTCTCGGATCCTCTCTAGACGTCGGGCCAACAGAATGGCGGTTGCGGGAATGAGTGGAAGCACGCTGCGCGCATTGATGGTCCAGTTCAAGAACGCGGTAAACACAAATGTGCCCAGGACCCATAATGCAAGGAACAGCGAGGCGGCATCTCGTTCGTGCCAATAGTCCGCGACCGCAAGCGCCAGGACGGAAGTTCCACCTGCTATGAAAAGAATCAGATGACTGCTTATAAGTAACCAGTGGTGGTGGCGCATCGCAGTAGCCATATAACCTCCCACGGGCACCCCGAGGTGTACCCGCCCGTGCATCATGAGGTAACTTGCCACTCCACTCCAAAGCAGTCCGAGCATGATTTGCCTTCGGGACCACACAATAGGCGCAAAGACCAACGCGGGCAACGTACATCCTCCCGCGTAGCTCAGCGCGACCAGCCCCCTTGCTGTGCGAGTGGCGTGGTCATAAAGACGCCGCTTCCTGGAAAAGTCAGCGGCGGTGAAGAGCAGTCCGTGACCATACATTTTTGCCGTGAGGAACTCGTATCCCACGAGGACGGCGACAGGTATAAGCAGGTACCAGACCCAACTACCCACACGTCTTTGCCGGGCGATTGAATATACGAACAGCAGCAGGATTAGAGAGGCGCCGAAATATTTTGTTAGTTCGCTGGCGGCGATCAACACAGCGGACGCCAGCAGAAAGAGCGGACGTTGTGGCTCCAGCCCTTCGATCCAGAGAATCGCCGCCCACATCCAGAGCGCCAGCATCATCGGGTCGCACATCACGCTGCAGGCGGAAACCAATAAGCCTGGGGTGAGAAGGGTGGCAAAGGCAGCGAGTAAGGGAGAGCGTGTGAATTTCTGCGCTAAACGATAAGTGCCGAGCACCAGAGCGAGCGTAGGCAATAGGAAGGCCAGATGTAACGCTCGCTCGGACCATCCCAGAACACTAGCGGCCAGTGCTATGTAGTACGAAGCAAGAGGGGGATTCTGGGTGAGCTCCGACATCCGGACCTGAGTGAAATCCCAAATCAGCTGAAACCCATACGGATTGAAAGGATGTTTCGCGATGTACTGCGCTGCCCAGACGAATAGCGTGTCATCGGTATGAAAAGCCCGACCGGAAAAGGGGACAAGGCAGAGGATTGTGCTTGCCGCCAGCAGTAGGTATGCGACCACTGGTCGAGCGGGCGCAATTGGGCGTTCAACTACGGAAAGAGGCTCAACACTTGCCATCTCTTTTACTTGCGTGTTGGGAATGATGTGCGCTTTCCTCCAGAGCTCAAAAGACGGGGCCGCTCAGGGATCAGCAATAGCTTTGTGGCGTTGAGTTCACCTCGGAGATTAAAGAGTATAAATGATGCGGTCCATCCAAGTCATTGGGTTCCGGGCTTAATCGAGATTATAGCGTTGAGTGCCGCTCAGATTGATGCGCCGGGTTTCGATACCACTCGAGAAAGGCGCGAAAGGCGGCGCCGCGATGGCTGAATTGCGCCTTCTTTTCCGCGTTCAACTCGGCAAAAGTTTTTTGAATTTGCGGAAAATAAAACAGCGGATCGTAGCCGAAGCCATTGGAGCCGCGTGATTTGTCGAGGATTACGCCCTCCGCCGTGCCTCGGAAGACAGCAAGCGTTTCTCCATCGCGAGCGGCGGCGATGATGCAAACGAAGCGTCCGGTGCGCTGATCGGAGGGAACCCGTTTCAATTCGCGAATCAGACGGGCATTGTTGGCCTCGTCATCTGTGTTGCTTTCCGCCTTGAGGGGATCGTCAGCGGCGTAACGGGCTGAGTGCACGCCAGGAGCTCCGCCGAGCGCGTCGACTTCCAGACCGGAATCGTCGGCGAGAACGAGCTCGCCTGG
>Ga0137403_10009379_pt1 | contig 10881 bp, 8 predicted proteins | sample CZOMad2_1_16fung_FD_122057 | JGI IMG/M metagenome (GOLD analysis project Ga0137403, IMG submission 122057) | Vadose zone soil fungal communities from Angelo Coast Range Reserve, California, USA - CZOMad2_1_16fungal (Hybrid Assembly) | ecosystem: Environmental > Terrestrial > Soil > Vadose zone... | reverse complement strand
TTCATCGTACGCGACCTCGGCGCGCAATCCATGGAGCTCTGCATCGTCGGCGGGCTCCTGGGCACGCTGCTCATCTCGGCGCTGTTCGGGTTCGTCTGCGTACGGCACACGCGCATCTTCTTCAGCATCCTGACACTGGCATTGTCGCAGGTGTTGTGGAGCCTTGCCTTCAAGTTCTTCTGGGTGACCGGCGGCACCGACGGCATCCGCGTCGCCTCTGCCAAGCTCACGCTGCTCGGCGGTCTCGTCAACTTCGCCGGCCCCGGCTCGTTCCAACGCTTCGTTTTCGCCTACTATTATTATGTACTTGGACTGTTCGCGTTGGCGACGGTCATCATGTGGGTCGTCGTGCATTCGCCGTTCGGCAAAGCGCTGCAGGCAATTCGCGATAACGAGACGCGCGCGAGCTTCGTCGGCATATCAGTGCGGCGGTACCGCTGGATCGCCTTCGTCATATCGGGCGCGTTCACGGGCCTGGCCGGTGTCCTCTGGGTTCCGCTCAACGGACTGACCACGCCCGACATCCTTTATTGGCCGTTCTCCGGCGAGATCGTGTTCATGAGCGTGCTCGGCGGGTTTCGGACGTTCACCGGGCCGATCGTCGGCGCCGTGGTGTTCAACTATCTCAAGACCTATGCGGTCGCGAGCACGGAATATTGGCAGCTCCTGCTCGGCGTGGTGCTCGTGGTCCTGGTGTTAGCGCTGCCGTCGGGCATCGTGGGGACAGCCGCGCGCCTTGCCGCCAGGTTTACCAGGGGGACCTCATGAGCCTCCTCGAGACGGTCCACCTCAAGAAGTACTTCGGCGATACGCATGCTGTCGACGACGTCAATCTGACCATCGAGGAGGGCGAGTTCATTTCGCTGGTCGGCCCCAATGGTGCCGGCAAGACCTCGTTCTGCAACGTCGTGAGCGCATATTACAGCGCCGATTCCGGAAAAATCATCTTCCAGGGCGAGGACGTCAGCAACGCCTCGGTGACCCAGCGCGTCAAGGCAGGAATTGCCCGCAGCTTCCAGCTTGTGAATCTGTTCGACGACCTCACCGCCTTCGACAACGTCGCGCTGGCGATCTTTTCCCGCGAAGGCAAGACTCGCAACATTGCGGCGCTCGCCCGCCGCGACAGCGAGGTGACGCGGGAAGCCGACGCGGTGCTCAACCAATTCGGGCTCGCCGGCAAGCGCAACGAGCTTGCGCGCGGTCTTGCGCAAGGCGAGCGCAAGCTGCTCGACGTAGCGCTCGCCTATGCGCTGCGGCCCAAGCTACTATTCCTCGACGAGCCCACGAGCGGGGTGAGTACGCGCGACAAGGGCCAGATCATGGACACGATCGCCTCGGTCGTGCGCGGCGAGGGCATAACAGCCGTGGTCGTCGAGCACGACATGGACGTCGTGTTCAAATATTCCGATCGCATCGTCGTGATGCACCAGGGCGCGATTCTTGCCCAAGGCACCCCCGCCGAGATCAGGAAGAATGAGCAAGTCGCAATGATCCTGATCGGCTCTTCCGGTCCCGACGCCTTCTCACGAAAGGATTGATTGTGCTCGAGGTCAATGCGATCGACACCTACCGCGGTCCGGCCCACATCCTCAGCGGCGTGTCGCTGCGCGTCGACAAGGAGGAAATGGTGTGCCTCGTCGGGCGCAACGGAGCGGGCAAGACCACCGCGATCGAGAGCATCATGGGATTTCTCCCGGTCCGGGCCGGACGGATCCTGTTCCATGACGAGGACGTGACGAGGCTCCCGCCGCACGAGCGGGCGAAACGTGGCATCGGCTATTCGCCTGAGGATTGCGGGGTTTTTCCCGATTTGTCGGTGAGCGAGAACCTGATGATCAGTCGCTGGCTCGGCGATGAGGTCGCCAAGCGCCGTAACGGCGGTCAGCGGGTAGACCCCGAAGCCCAGGCGTTCAGCCTCTTTCCCGAAGTGCAGAACCTGCTCCAGCGTCAAGGCTTGCAGCTTAGCGGCGGTCAGCGCAAGATGGTGGCGATCGCGCGCGCCATGATGCTGTCGCCTTCGCTGTTGTTGCTCGACGAAGCCTTCGAAGGCCTGGCCCCGGTCGTGGTCAATCGCTTCACCGAGGCGGTCATGAAAATCAAGGCGATGGGCGTTTCCATCCTCATGGCGGAATCGAATCTGGGCGCGGCGACGCGCATCGGCGACCGGCTCTACGCCATCGACCGTGGCGAGATCATCTTCCACGGGTCGCCGAGGGAAGCGCTCGCCGACGAGAAAGTGATGAAGGCGTTGCGCGGCTAGCTGCGCGCAAGCCGACACGATTGCGAAACGCCGTGTCTGAACGTTCCGGATGGCGCAATGACCAGACGCAGCCTCCTCATCGCCGCGATGACGTCCATCGCGATCACCGTGGCCCGCAGCGGCCACGAGCTGCCGGTCTATCCGTCTTATTATCCCCATGAGATCGAGATCACGACGGTGGCGTCCGAGCGAGCGGCGGACCTCCTGCACGACGGCAAGATGCATGCTTATGTTGGCGGTACGCCGCGATTTGCTGGTGCGATTCCCGAGACCATCACCGCTGTCGAATCGCGCGGCTCGTTCGTGATTGTTCGTGTCAATCCGGCATCGCCGCTGGCGAAGGACGAGGCGTCCATCTGTGCGCTCACCCGGGCCGTAATCCGCGAGGTCGGCGGCAAGGCCGGTGAGCTGATCCTGCATCCCTATCCGGTCACGCCGTTTCACGGCGATTTTCTCAACCATGTCGATCTGGCTGCGGCCGCGAAGGCGCGTCTTCTCGGCAGCCCCACTGACGCAACCGGCGCCATCGTCGGTGAGTTGAAGGTGAGGACCGTAGGCGCGCTGGCAAGAAGCCTCGTTCGTGCCGAATGGCAGACCGGCGAATCCGACTGGGATGTCGCGATCAATGAGGTGAGCGCCGACGACCTCGTGGCCTCGGCGAGCGTGGCGCTAAACGGCTGGCTTGGTCCGCGCTGGGTCAGGACCGGCTGGTTTGCCGCCTATCGGCTGCTCGTGGATGCAATTGTCGATCCTGCGCGGCTGCGTCGCATCGAATCCGATGTCGAGCGCCTGCGGGCCGGCGACTATGAGGGCTCGGTCGAGCGCATCAATCTGGAACGCGACCTCGTCGGCGCTCTCGTGGGCGGCTGCCGCAAGACCGTCGCTGGTTACACCGTCAAGCGGGAATATTTCAATTCCGAGTTCTCGGCTGGCATTGAGAACATCGCGTATGACGCCCACGAAGGCTTCAATTCGCCGATGTTCATCCGCACGGTGAAGCTCAAGGATTTTCCCTGGAATGGCTGGCTCGCGCTCGGGGTCGACGGGCGGGCGCAGGCAGCGTGGAACCCGATCGCAGGCTTTACCGATCCGTTCGGCCGCCTGATGTGGTTTGCGCTCGGAGACCCGGCAGCCGTGCCGTCGCCATATGACGAGAACTGGGTGTTCAACCGCATCTCGGATGTCGCGTCCAAGCCGCGTCGATGAATGCGTCGGAGCAAGTCCATGCCGCGAATTCCGCTCACACTGCGCCGATGCATGCTGCTGCCAATGGCGGGTGCGCTCGCGTCGAGCGTGGGCGTGCAAGCCGCGGAGCTGACGTTCGATCTCAAGATCGAGCACGGGCAGGTGGCGCAGAACATGCGCCTGATCCGCGTCAAAGAGCGCGACGTGGTCAAGCTGCGCTGGGGCACGGACCAGCCATTGACCCTGCATCTGCACGGCTATGACATCGAGCAGAAAGTCGAGGCCGGCGCGATCGCCGAAATGAAGTTCACGGCACGCGCGACCGGACGCTTCCCCATCCACCTCCATGATGCGCGCGAGCGCGCAGGTAGCCCCTCCCATCATGAGCCACCGCTTGTCCTTATCGAGGTCTATCCGCAATAGCGCCGCCGTGTTGCGGACGCTTGCAGCAGCGGCGTGTGTCGCTCTCGGCACTGCGGCACCTGCTGCCGCCCACGGCTTCGGCCAGCGCTATGACCTGCCGCTGCCGCTTTCGCTCTATCTTTTCGGAGCCGCCGCCGCGGTCGCATTGTCATTCCTCGTCTTCGGGCTGTTCGTTCGTCATGCCCCCGCCACCCGTCGCGGCCCGCATGTCGATCTGCTCGCCACCGCGCCCGGCCGGCTGATCGCATGGCCAAGTGTTGTTCTGTTGCTCCGGCTCGTCGCGCTTGGCATATTCATTGTCACGGTGCTCGCCGGGTTCATCGGCGATCAGAACCCATACCGCAACATCGCGCCAACGCTCGTGTGGATCATCTTCTGGGTCGGCCTTGCCTATGTTTCGGCCTTCGCTGGAGACCTGTGGCAGCTGATCAATCCGTGGCGGACGTTGTTCGAAGGGGCGGAGCGGCTCTATCGGCTAGCCGCCGGCACCGAACTGTCGCGACGGCTGCCGTACTGGCCGGCGCTCGGTGTCTGGCCGGCGTGCTTGCTGCTGCTCGTCTTTGCGTGGATCGAGCTTGTCTACCCAAGCCCCGCCGTGCCGGCCCACATCGCTGGTTTCGCCGCCGCGTATTCGATCCTCACCTTGATCGGAATGCTCGTGTTCGGTCGTGACATCTGGCTGCAGCACGGTGAGGTGTTCACCATCGTGTTCGGCACCTTCGCCCGTTTCGCGCCGACTCAGACAAAGGTTCAGCCGCAAGCGCGGCAGTTGTTGCTTCGGCCATTCGGGGCGGGGCTGCTCGACGACGAACCCGTCTCGACGTCCATGATGGCATTCGTGTTGCTGCTGCTCTCGACCGTGCTTTATGACGGGCTCATCGGCACCTCGACATGGTCGAACCTCGAAAGCTGGCTTCGCGCCACGCTCCCCCGCTTGGGCGCGCACGACTCGGTCGCGATCAAGACGGTCGGCCTCGTCGGATTCTGGCTTTTGTTCCTCGGCGCCTACCTGGCGATCTGCGCGATCATGGCGACGCTTATGACCCGCTCGCCGGTGGAGCTTGCCCGCAGCTTCGCACTGACGCTCGTCCCGATCGCCATCGGCTATCACGTGGCACATTATCTGGTGTTCCTGTTGATCCAGGGCCAGTACATCGTGCCGCTCGCGTCCGATCCGTTCGGCAATGGCTGGAATCTCTTCGGCACAGCCGGCTACCGCGCTGATATCGCAATCGTCGGCGCGCGCTTTGCCTGGTACGCGGCGGTTGCGGCGATCGTGACGGGCCATGTCACGGCGGTCTATCTCGGCCATACCAAGGCGATGCGTGTGATAGCGGTACGTGGAGCCGCGCTTCGTTCGCAGGTTCCGCTGACCGCGCTCATGGTCGTCTACACGTTTGTTGGTCTGTCCATCACCGCGGAGCCCATCGTCGGGCAGCGCGAATCCGCCCTGCCATCCGCCGTGACGGAGGCGATCCATGTCCCCGCCGATGCGGTGTTGCCTGAGCCGGGAGACGGCCGGCTGCAGCTGGTCGGGCCGGAAACGTCCGCTGCAGCGAAATTGACCTACCGTGTGCTCGGCTCGGCTTTTCACGACGGCTCGCGCACGACCTTCGCCGATCTGCTCTATGCCTATATGTTCGCGTATCGGTGGGGCGTTCGCCGCGAGGGCGATGAGGTGCATTACGACCCTGTCGTCGACGCCGCAACCGCACCCCTGCGCCGGTCACTCGCTGGATTGCGGGTCGCGGGCACGGACACCGCCTCAAAGACGTTCCGCGTCGGCGACGTCAGCTTCGTTCGCGAGCTGTTGCTCGTCGACGTCTATGTGACGATCCCGTCTGAGAATTTGGACCGGGACGCTCTGGTGGCGCCGCCGTGGAGCACGTTGCCATGGCATCTGGTCGCGCTCATGGAGGAGGCGGTCAGCCGCGGCTGGGCGGCGTTCTCGCTAGGAGAGGCCGTGCGCCGCAATACCGAGTGGCTCGATCTTGTCCGCTCTGACGAACTCAAACGTAAGCTCGTGCCGTTGGTCGAGGCATTCGAGCGCGACGCATACCGCCCCGCCTCGTTGCGATCCTTGGTGACCACCGACGAGGCGCGCAAGCGATGGGCGTCGCTCGCGGCCTTCTACCGCGAGCACGGCCACTTCCTGATCACCAACGGACCGTATCGGCTGAAGAAATGGTCGGCCGACAATGTCGCGCTCGAGGCTTTCCGGGATCTAACCTACCCGCTGGGCGTGGGATCATACGACGCCTACGCGATCCCGCGGCACGGCTATGTCACCAAGGTGGAATGGAACGGCGACCGCGTCACGCTCTCGGGCGAGATCGAGATCATCGACAGATTCCAGCGAAACTATCGCCTGGTGCGGACGCCGTTGCCGTTGATCGCACCCGTCGTGCGCGATCGCGCCGCACCGGAGTGTCGCTATGTGGTGATCGACGACAAGGATCGAGTCGTGCTCGCCGACGTCGCGCTGCTCGGCGACGACGCGACATTCCGGATCGATCTGGGCGGCCGGCTGCCGGCCGGCCAGTACACCATGCTCGCCGTCATCGCGGTCAACGGCAATGTCATGAACCCGTATATCCGGCGTATTCCTGTCGTCATTGCATCCGATCGATGATTGGGGTCGTGAGGATCGGTTCCCTCGGAATCTGGAGGGTGGGCCGTCAATTGGGGGAAACTTTCGATGCCTCTCTAATCAACTCTTGGCATGCAGAGTTGCGCTGAAGTGACAGATCATTCAACCGCGAAGCGTTCGGTCGCTCGACGTATCGCTTTCGTATCGCCTGCAAAGGTCAGCGCTAGCAACTGTAATACCCGTGCCTTCGAATTCCTGAAACTGGCGTTCACGCCATCGATTGAAAGAGCAATTTGAGATGGTTGCGTGTCCCCGCAACCACTTTTGTTATAACTCACTGACCGTCCCGGTCTAACCGTCCAGGACGGACTTAGCTTTTCTAAGGAACGGGGGGCAGGTGGCGGAGCAGGTCCGGTCATGGGCAGTGTGACCAGGTCCATTGAGAGGACGTCTGCTCTCGGCAGAGCATCCAGAGAAGCCACTCTCTCGCACTCCTTCAGCCAAGCCTAGGAATGAGCAGAGCGCGGCGCTATTTTGCATCTGACTTCGATCGGCTTTGCACTTGTTCGAGGCCAGCAAGCACGAAGCGGTTGGTGTCACGGTGAGAGATCACGTGCGGCGGCGCGCGCTAAGCGGCGCCCGGTCCAGCCGAAAGGGGAGCGTGACATCGCCATGATGACGGCACGATCAAGCGTGTGGCTACAGGGTCTTGCCGCCGTGTCGGTGCCCGAGACGCTCGCCGGTGGGCAAGGCATTGTTGACCTCTGGTACTATGCCTATGACGAGATCGACGACGACGCGCTGCGGACGGCCCAAGCGGCCCTAATGTCGACCGACGAGCGCTCACGTCATGACCGCTTTCTGTTTGAAGCCGATCGTCGCATGTTCCTCGCCAAGCGAGCTCTGGTCCGCACCGTGTTGTCGCGCTATGCATCGGTGCCGCCTGGTGTGTGGCGTTTCGGCGTGGCAGCGCAAGGCAAGCCCTACGTCGCCGCGCCGGTGGTGCGTCCGGCATTGCACTTCAACCTGTCCAATACGCCGGGGCTCGTCGTCTGCGCGGTCAGCGTCGCCCATTGTCAGGTGGGCGTGGACGCTGAAGGTATCGACGCCCATGCCGTCGACCCCCAGCTTGCCGAGATGCATTTCGCTCCGGAGGAGACGCGCGCGCTGCGCGAGCTGCCGACGGGTGAGCGGAAGCGTCGCTTCTTCGCCTATTGGGCGCTCAAGGAAAGTCACATCAAGGCGCGTGGTCTCGGGCTGGCGCTGGATCTCGATCAGATCGTGCTCCGATTCGATGACGGCAATGTTTGCGCCGGGTTCGGGCCGCGACTTGCAGGCGATGCCGCGGATTGGCGCTTCGTTCTGATTGACGTCGGGCCGCGCCATCTGATCGGCCTCAGCGTGGATACCGGCGGTGCGCCGCTGTCGCTGCGTGCCGCTCGCGTGGTGCCGCTCGGTGGCACGTAGTTCAGCACGGAACCGTCAAGCCTTCCGAGCGACCAGCCACATCAGCATCGGTACGCCGACGAGCGTCGCGACGAGCCCGGCAGGGATCTGCCGCGGAAAGAGGACGATCCGCCCGAGCCAGTCGGCGCCAACCATGATGAGCCCGCCGAACAGCGCGGCACCGGCCAGGTGGAACAGCGCTTGTTCGAGCCCGAGCCTGCGGGCGAGGTGCGGCGCCATCAGACCCACGAAGCTCAACGTGCCCGCCACCAGGCTGCCCGCGGCGGTGAGCAAGGCCGTCAGGACAAGAGTGCCGAGCCTGCTCCAGCGCGTATTGACACCAATGGATTGCGAGACCGCTGGACCCAGCGGCAGAATATCGAGCCAGCGCGTCAGGAGCGCTGCGGCACTCAGCAGGACGAAGGCGGTTACCGCCGCGGCCGCGGCGGTCGGACCATCGACTCCATAGGTCGACCCGCTGAGCCAGGTCAGCAGCAACATGGCGCGTGGATCGCCGCTCGCCGTCAGGAAGCCGATCAGCGCGTCGATAATGGCCCCGACTGCAATGCCGGCAAGCAGGATCCGATCTGGCGAAAAGCCGGTGCGGCGCCCGAGCGCGAGCACGGCGGCGAGGGTGAGTCCGACGCCCACAAGGCTCGCCGGCAGCGCCATTTCGCGCCCGAGCTCGCCGATGCCGAACAGAGCGACGATGAGGCCGAGCGCAGCGCCGGAGCTCGCGCCGAGGATTTCCGGGCTCGCCATCGGATTACCGGTCAGGCGCTGAACCAGAACTCCGGCCGCAGCGAGCATCGCGCCTGCCGCCGTCGCGGCAACGACGCGGGGCGCGCGCCAAACCAGCAACATGTCGAATTCCGACCCGGTGCTCCAACGCCAGCCGTCGATGCCACGACCAAACGTCAGCGATACAATGGCGGCCAGGGCGAGCAACAGAGTGAGGCCAAGTAGGAGCGGTCGAGCCGCCACGCGTTGATGTCGATGATAGTTCGCCGCTTGGATCGGTCCGGGTGCCAGATATACGCTCCGCACCAGCCAGAGAAGAACCGGTGCGCCTGCGAGCGCTGTGAAGGCGCCGGTCGGCAACTCGCTGTCGATGATGCGATCGAGAGCGAGGACTGTTTGGTCGGCAAGCCAAAGCAGTTCCGCGCCGAGAATTGGCGACCAGATGAGGCGATCGTGAAAGCGGCGCGCCCCGGCGAGTTGCACGACAGCCGGAACGGCCAATCCGACGAAGCCGATGATACCGACAGCGCTCACCACCGACGCCGTCAAGCCCACCCCTACGGCGAGGGCGGCGAAACGAGCGATGCCGAGACGCAGACCAAGGCCCTGGGCGCTGGCGCTGTCGAGGCCGAGGAGCGTCAGGGGGCGGATCATCGCGATGAAGATTGTCAGAGCGAGAGCGAGGCGTGGAAGGAGATAGGTGACGGCACTGAAGTCCTGCTGGTTGAGCGATCCGTTGCCCCAGAGGAACAGACCTGCAAAATGGCGCTCCTTCAGCAGGACCAGCGTTGCTGCGATGGCGCCGAAAAACAGGCCGACGAGCAAGCCCGCGAGAACGACGATGAGCGGGTCGAGGCCGCGCCGCCACGACAGGGCGAAGACGATGCCGACGGCCGCGAGGCCGCCCGCGAAGGCAATCGCCTCGCGTCCGCCCGCGAGCCAGCTGGGGACCAACAAGGTTGCGAGCGCGAGCGATATGTTGGCGCCGGCCTCGACGCCCAACGTCGTTGGCGACGCCAGCGGATTGCGCAGGATCTGCTGGAAGACCGTCCCGACCAGGGCAAGCGCCGCGCCAGCGAGAAGGCTGGTGATGAGGCGCGGCAACCAGCTATAGTGGATGACCATCTGCCGGATGTCGTCGTTGGGCGGCTCCAAGAGAGCGCTGGTCCACAACTCGCTCGGCAGCCGTGTTGCCAGCGTCGTGACACTCAGCGCGAGGGCGGCGATGCCGAGACCCGCGGCGAGGATCGCGGGGCGATAGGTTGGGGGGATGTTAATCACCGACGCCTGCGGGCGCGAACTGCGCGTCGACGAGCCGGGCAAAGCGCTCGGCCGAGGGCAGGGCGCCGAACATCAGAACCGGAGGCAGCGCCGTGACACGGCCGCGCTGTACGAACGGCATGCTGCGCCAGAGCGGTCCTTGCGAGAAGCGGATATAGTCGTCCGCCTGGGCAAGACGCAGCAAGCGGATGTCTGCGGTCGTCGCCAGCGCCTCGATCCCGACCGTTGCAAAACCCCAATAATTGGTCTCGCGCGTCCAGGCGTTTGTGAGGCCGATGCGGTCGAGTACGTCCTGGAACATGCTCTTGGCGCCAAAGACGCGCACGTGCCGGGCGTCCATGAACTGGACAATGCAGACAGGCATGGTGCTCACCGGACGCAGCCGTTCGCGTACTCGCGCGAAGGTCGCGTCGATGCGGGTGATCAAGCTTTCGGCCGCGGCGGAGCTACCCGTGATGCGCCCAAGATGCCGGGCTGCTTCCGTCGCGCGCTTCAGCGGGTCACCGGCGCCGTCATAAAGGGGTAGCGACAGGATTGGCGCGATCCGGCGCAGCTTATCGGAAAGGCCAGCGAGATAGGGGGTCAACAGGATAAGATCCGGCTTGAGTTCGAGCAGCAGTTCGACATTCGGTTCGAAGGTGCCGCCGAGATTGACGACGCTGGTTGGCAGGCGTGGTTCGGCAACCCAATCGTTCCAGTCGTCTGCGGCCGTCAACCCGACTGGAACGACGCCGATTTCCAGCAGGGTCTCCGCCAGCCCGAAATCGAGCGACACGATGCGTCGCGGCTCCGCCGCTATCGCGCCGGTGTTACCGAGGGCGAGCGAGATGAAGAGACCTTGACCAAAGGTCCGTCGGGACAGGCGCGCGTCGGATCCCACCACGGTCGTCGATCGATTCTTCCGCATCTCCGCTCTCGCCTTAGCGCGACATCATTGCGTCGGTCGTGTGTGCGA
>Ga0137403_10009378_pt1 | contig 10882 bp, 6 predicted proteins | sample CZOMad2_1_16fung_FD_122057 | JGI IMG/M metagenome (GOLD analysis project Ga0137403, IMG submission 122057) | Vadose zone soil fungal communities from Angelo Coast Range Reserve, California, USA - CZOMad2_1_16fungal (Hybrid Assembly) | ecosystem: Environmental > Terrestrial > Soil > Vadose zone... | reverse complement strand
TGTTTTGAAGAGTGTCTCGTATTCAAATCGAACCATGCGGTCCGAAATTGACTGCGCGTGGGCTAACAGCCGGCTCCGGACATCAGCAAGCCGTTCCGGCGTGTCGCGAGGCTTGGCACCTACTTCGAACTCCCAAAGGGTGTCCGCCAGAGATCGGGCTGCACCCAAGACCGCCTCGAAGGCAACGCGGCCGCCCGTACGTAACAACGAATCCGGATCTTGGCCACTCGGCAATGTTGCAAACCGCAGGCTTTGCCCCGGCCGCAGGAGCGGCAAGGCGCGGCGCAGGACGCGGATCGCGGCGCTCTGCCCGGCGGCGTCACCGTCAAAGCACAGGATCGGGTCGGGCCCCAAGCGCCACAGCTCGTGCAGTTGAAACTCGGTCAGTGCCGTTCCGAGCGGCGCCACTGCGGTCGGGAAATCGGCACGATGCAGCGCGATTACGTCCATATAGCCTTCGGTGACGATCGCGTCGGGCCCATCTGTCTTGGCCGCCCGTGCCGCCGACCAGCCATAGAGCACGCGACCCTTCTCGAACAGCGGGTGCTCCGGGGAATTTAGGTATTTGGGCTCTGCGTCGCCGAGCACCCGGCCGCCGAACGCGATAATCCGACCGGCGCGATCGCCGATCGGGAACATGACGCGGCCACGAAAATAATCGAAGGGTTCACCATATTCCGGTTGCCGGACCAACCCCGCTTCTGTCAACAACCCCTCGGGAAAATCGGCGCTAAGGCTGCGACGCAACACCTGCCGGTCGTCGGACGCCCAGCCCAGGCGAAAGCGCCGGATCGTCTCGGGATCAAGACCGCGCCCACGCAGATAATCGCGCGCCCGCACACCTGCGGGCCCCCACAACCGAGCCTCGTAGAAGGCGGCAGCGGCTTCCAGCGCTTCGAACAGGGTTTTTTGACGCAGCGCCCGCTCGCGCTCCTGCGGCGTCGCCTGCGGCACGGCCAGGCCGGCCTCTCCTGCCAGCTTCTCGACCGCCGCGATAAAGTCGAGATTGTCGGCGCGCATGACAAACCCGATCGCGTCGCCGTGCGCGCCGCAGCCAAAGCAATGAAAAAAGAACTTGTCCTCGACCACGTAAAAGGACGGTGTCTTTTCGTGGTGGAACGGACACAGCCCGGCATACTCGCGCCCGCGGCGAGCCAGTTTGACAGTGCGTCCAATCAGCCCCGAAAGAGAAATCCGGCTGCGCAACTCGTCAATAAACCCAGGCGGAAGAGCCATCTAGCGCTCAGACGCATTCATAAGATGCACAAAATGGGCGGCCCCGTGACGGTTCTCGCTGTTTTTGCTGTTTTGCCCACGAATTATCAGCGATCGACATCTCGTTCTCCGCGGAAATCCTGGGCTGCCGATGGTTCGGCGATGTGAAAAACAGCGAGACTGCCCGCTGTTCAGCCGCTGCTTTCCGCTGTTTTGTGATACAGATGCTAAGAATTGCAAAGATGGCGCTACCGGTGGATCCCAGTCTCCGCCCAATCCTTGACGAAATCCGCATGTCTGGACGATATCATAAGCTGCCATAATTGTCAATTAACCAATGCTTTTGCCCGCCCAGGATCGCCATTGCCCATTGCCGTTGCGGCTGTGTCCTGACGCATCCGTTTGAGCCGCTGCACTAGCGCTCCGTTCTGGCCGATCCGCGGGGACACAAAGAGCCGCGGGATGACACTCCATGCCGGGCAACGCGTCTATAAGACCTTATGGAATTAACATATAGATGCGAAACTGTCAATGAAATTTCCTCGCAATCCGTCTCAGGCTCAGCCCAGGAGCCGTCTGACAATCGCACCGGCGCGGGCGAAATCCATGACCCCTGCATGGCGATGGCGGAGCGCGGCCATGACCTCGCCCATGTCCTTGATGCCTGATGCGCCTGTCCCGGCGATGATTGCCGCGGCCGCCTGTTCAATCTCGGCCTCCTCGAATTGTCGCGGCAGGAAGCCGTCGATGACGGCGATCTCGTCACGTTCTCGTTGCGCGAGGTCGGGGCGATTACCCTGGTCGTAAAGAGTGATCGCTTCGCGGCGCTGCTTGATCATCGTTTGCAGCATCTGTTGGATCTCAGCTTCGGAAACGCCCTCGACGTTGGCTCGCCCGCGGGCGGCCACGTCGCGCTCATTGAGCGCGGCCAACATCAGACGCACCGTCGAAACGGTGCGCGCGTCCCTCGCTTTCAGCGCCTGTTTGAGCCGTTCGGCGAAGGCTTGACGCATCGTCGGCATGCTTCCCCCACCGTCAGCTATAAAGCCTATCCGGCTTCATGTTCTACAGCAATTTAGCCGTGCGTCCCTAAGCCGTTGAAAACACGTATAGTTCTAATGTTTGCAGGGTTGACGCCGTAAGGGCGAGCGGCTATTTTCTCACGTCGCTGTTCGCCCTTGGCGTCCTCAGCCGTCCGGGCAGGCTGCACCTTGCCAGGACCACACTGATTATGCGCGTGCCGATGCCGCGACCGCCTGACTGCAACGCCGCGCTCGTCCTGGCGGACGGCAGCGTTTTCTGGGGCCGCGGCCTCGGTGCGGTCGGAACGGCAATTGGCGAGGTCTGCTTCAACACCGCCGTCACCGGCTATCAAGAGATCCTGACCGATCCTTCTTATGCCGGTCAAATCATCGCCTTCACCTTTCCCCACATCGGCAATGTCGGTACCAACCGGGAAGATCTAGAAACCACCACACCCGCGGTGCGCGGGCTCGTCCTGCGCACACCGATCACCGAACCCGCAAACTACCGTGCGAGCGCATCGCTCGAAAGCTGGCTCAAATCCCATGGTCTTGTCGGGATCTCGGGGGTCGACACGAGGCGGCTAACGCGACAGATTCGCGATCTGGGGCCGCCACACGGGATCATCAGCTATGATCCGGAGGGCGAACTCGACATTACCTCCCTCCGTGCACGCGCCCTCGCGTGGCCCGGTCTTGAAGGGATGGATCTCGCTCTCGAGGTCACCTGCCGACAGACCTATGAATGGACCGAGACGGTGTGGGAACGCGAGTTCGGCTATCGCCGACAGGAGCGTCCGCGCCGTCACGTCGTGGCTGTGGATTACGGCGCAAAGCGCAACATTCTGCGAATGCTCGCGACCCATGGCTGTCGGGTTACCGTTGTTCCTGCCGCCACCTCGACAGCGGACATTCTGCGTCATCGCCCCGATGGTATTTTTCTGTCGAACGGACCCGGGGACCCCGCCGCGACCGGCCTTTACGCCGTGCCGGTATTGCGCGACCTGATGGGTTCGGGCACGCCGATCTTCGGCATCTGCCTTGGTCATCAGCTGTTGGCGCTGGCGCTCGGCGGCCGGACCCTCAAGATGTCGCGCGGCCATCGCGGCGCCAATCACCCGGTAAAGGATCTGCGCACCGGCAAAGTCGAGATCACCAGTCAGAACCATGGCTTCGTCGTCGACCCCGAAAGCCTGCCAGGGTTCGTCGAGCCGACCCACCTCTCGCTCTTCGACAAGACTAACGAAGGGCTGCGAGTACTCGGAAAGCCGATATTTTCGGTCCAATACCACCCGGAGGCGAGCCCCGGCCCGCAGGACAGCCATTACCTGTTCAAGCGCTTTGTCGCTCTGATGGGCGAGAATGCCTAGGCGCACCGATATCGACAGCATCCTGATCATCGGTGCCGGACCGATCATAATCGGGCAGGCCTGCGAGTTCGACTATTCGGGCGCTCAGGCCTGCAAGGCGTTGAAGAGCGAAGGATATCGGGTCGTGCTGGTGAATTCTAACCCGGCGACGATCATGACCGACCCGGAGCTAGCCGACGCTACCTACATCGAGCCGATCACTCCCGAAATGGTGGGCAAGATCATCGCCCGTGAGCGGCCGCAGGCGCTGCTGCCGACAATGGGCGGCCAGACCGCACTCAATGTGGCGATGTCGCTCAGCCGCGCGGGAGTCCTCGAACGGTATCGGGTCGAGCTGATCGGGGCCAGCGAGCAGGCGATCGCCAAGGCCGAGGACCGTCAGCTCTTTAAGCTGGCGATGGACAGGATCGGGCTTTGCTCACCAAAGAGTCGGCTCGTGCGCACCTTGGACGAAGCGATCGAAGCGCTCGAGACCGTGGGGTTGCCGGCCATAATCCGACCTTCCTTCACTCTGGGGGGCACCGGCGGCGGCATCGCCTACAACGCACAGGAGTTTGACGAAATCGTCCGCGGCGGACTGCGGGTCTCGCCGACCCATGAGGCGCTGATCGAGGAATCGGTTCTCGGCTGGAAGGAATTCGAGATGGAGGTGGTCCGCGACCGCGCGGACAACTGCATCATCGTTTGTTCGATCGAAAACATCGATCCGATGGGGATCCACACAGGTGATTCGGTGTGCGTCGCCCCGGCTCTGACCCTCACCGATAAGGAATACCAGCTGATGCGCAACGCTGCGATCGCAGTGCTGCGCGAAATCGGCGTCGATACCGGGGGATCGAATGTGCAGTTCGCGGTCAACCCGGTCGATGGCAGGCTCGTGGTCATCGAGATGAACCCGCGGGTCTCACGTTCTTCCGCACTCGCCTCAAAGGCGACCGGATTTCCAATCGCCAAGGTCGCCACCAAGCTTGCCGTAGGTTACACGCTCGATGAACTGGATAACGAGATCACCGGCGTCACTCCGGCGTCGTTCGAGCCGACGATCGACTATGTCGTCACCAAGATGCCGCGCTTTACGTTCGAGAAATTTCCCGGGACGGAGCCGCTGCTGACGACCTCGATGAAGTCGGTAGGCGAGGTGATGTCGATCGGCCGAAGTTTCGCCGAATCGGTGCAGAAGGCGTTGCGCTCGATGGAGACCGGCCTCAGCGGCTTTGACGAGATCGCGATTGAGGGTGTCGAGAGCGCCGGCAAGGACGCGGTCAAGGCGGCGCTGGCAAGACCGTCGCCCGATCGGCTGTTGCTGATCGCCCAGGCCTACCGGCATGGGCTCACTACCGCGGAGATCAATGCCGCCTGCCGCTTCGAGCGCTGGTTTCTCGACCGCATCCGCGAGATCGTCGAGACCGAGGAAGGAGTGCGGCGCGACGGGCTGCCGGACGATCGTACCGCGTTTCTGCGGCTCAAGCAGATGGGCTTCTCGGACGCCCGCCTCGGCAAGCTCACAGGACTCGCCGAGGAAATGGTGTCAGCGCGACGTCGAGCTCGCGGGCTGACACCCGTATACAAGCGGATCGATACCTGCGCGGCCGAGTTCGCCTCACTCACCCCATACATGTATTCCTGCTACGAGGGAGACGGGGTTGACCCACCCGAGTGCGAGGCTGCTCCGAGCGACCGCCGCAAGGTTGTCATTCTCGGCGGCGGGCCGAATCGAATCGGACAAGGAATCGAATTTGACTACTGCTGCGTGCACGCGGCCTACAGCCTGCGTGAGGCGGGCATAGAGACGATCATGGTCAACTGCAATCCGGAGACCGTCTCCACGGATTACGATACCTCCGACCGGCTCTATTTCGAGCCGCTGACCGCCGAGGATGTGGTCGAGATTGTGCGCGCGGAGGAGCGCCGAGGCACCCTGCTCGGCGTCATCGTGCAATTCGGTGGCCAGACCCCGCTCCGGCTCGCGGCAGCGCTGGAGCAGGCGCGAATTCCGATCCTTGGGACCCCCCCGGACGCCATTGATCTCGCCGAGGACCGCAGCCGCTTCCAGGGGCTTCTGAATAGCCTTGGGCTGCGCCAGGCGATGAATGGCACCGCGTTCTCGACGGCGGCGGCGGAGGAGATCGCGTCGCGCGTCGGCTATCCGGTGATGATTCGTCCTTCCTACGTTCTCGGAGGGCGGGCCATGGAGATCGTCCATGACAGCGCTGGACTGCGTCGCTACATGCGCCACGCAGTCAGCGTGTCGGGGACGAACCCGGTTTTGATCGACCGCTACCTTCAAAATGCCATCGAGGTCGATGTCGACGCCGTCTCCGACGGCCGCACCGTGGAGGTCGCCGGCATCATGGAACACATCGAGGAGGCGGGAATCCATTCGGGCGACAGCGCCTGCTCGCTGCCGCCCTACAGCCTCACGCAGGAGACTATCGCCGAGATCGAGCGGCAGACCGTCGCCCTTGCCCGAGCGCTCGAGGTGGTCGGGCTGATGAACGTCCAATTCGCGGTCAAGGGCGACGAAATCTACGTTCTCGAGGTCAATCCGAGAGCCTCGCGGACAGTTCCATTTGTCGCTAAGGCGACCGGCGTCCCGATCGCCAAGATCGCGGCGAGAGTGATGGTCGGTGAGCGCCTGCAGCCGGGTCATTCAGGCTCCATTCATCGGCGTCGAGGTCACGTTGCGGTCAAGGAGGCAGTCTTCCCGTTTGCGCGCTTCCCCGGGGTCGACCTGATCCTCGGCCCAGAGATGAAATCGACTGGCGAGGTAATGGGTCTCGACACGGATTTCGGCCGCGCCTTCGCAAAGTCGCAGCTCGGCAGCGGCACCAACCTGCCGTTTAGGGGTCATGTTTTCGTTTCGGTGCGCGACCAGGACAAGAGGGCGCTGGTTGAGTCGTGCCGGCAACTCGTCGAGATGGGCTTCACGCTGGTTGCCACCAACGGTACCGGCCAAGTCTTGGCCAATGAGGGGCTCCCGGTGGCACACGTCAATAAGGTGAGCGATGGTCGCCCGCACATCGTCGATCTGATGTTGAACGGCGGGGTGCAGCTGGTGTTCAACACGACAGAGGGGGCGCAAGCGATCGCCGACAGTTTCAGCCTGAGGCGCACGGCCCTGACTAACAACATCCCCTACTACACGACCGTCGCCGGGGCACGGGCGGCCGTTCTGGCGATTACCGCGCTGCGCGCCGGCAGCCTTGAAGTTGCGCCGCTTCAATCGTACCTTTGAGTGCTCCGCGGCGGCCGTCCCGCGGATTTGACAGAAGAGTGCGAACTCGTTTTCGATGAACAAGATCCCGATGACTGCCGATGGCTACAATCGCCTCCAGGAGGAGCTGAAACGCCTGAAGACCGTGGACCGGCCGGCCATTATCCGTGCCATCGCCGAAGCCCGCGACCACGGAGACTTGGCGGAAAATGCCGAATATCACGCTGCCCGCGACCGGCAGAGTTTCATCGAAGGCAGGCTAGCTGAAATCGAAGACAAGATCGCCCGCGCGGAGATCATCGACGTCTCCAAGCTGTCGGGCTCGGTGATCAAGTTCGGAGCGAGGGTAACCCTCGCCGATGAGGAGACCGACGAGGAACAGACCTTTCAAATCGTCGGCGAGGACGAAGCCGATATCAGCCAGGGTCGACTGTCGGTCACGTCGCCGCTGGCGCGCGCGCTGATCGGCAAGCAGACCGGCGAAAGCGTCGAAGTCGCGACGCCGCGGGGTGCAAAATCCTATGAGGTGGTCACCGTCGCTTTCGGCTGAACCTCAGACCGGCTTCAGGTCATGTAGGGCTGCCCGGTAGCGGGTGACAGCCGCGGGCGATTGAGCCTGCCTCCTTGCCGTGTCTGACCGGTTTTCGTAAACCCGACCGATGGACTCCCTCGCGCCGACCGATGGCCCTGCACAGCTTCACATCCCGAATGATCCGTTACCAATTGCTTGGGTTCTGCACGACGGCAAAGCGGGGATGGCGAGCCAAGCCCTCGGTCTCGCGGAAGCGACCGGGTTTCCGTTTATCGAGAAACGCCTCGCCATTCGTTTTCCTTGGGCCTGCCTGCCGCCGCAGCTATGGTTCATGCCGCTGCGCGCGGCCGGGGCTAGTGCAGCGAGCCTGGTACCGCCCTGGCCCGACCTCGTTATCGGCTGCGGCAGAAATACGGCGATGCCGGCCCTCGCGATCCGGCGCGCCAGCGGGGGGCGTACAGTGGCAGCGCAGGTCCAGTACCCGGGCGTTGGCCGCTCCGAGTTCGATCTGCTGGTCGTACCCGAACACGACCATCCAAACGGACCGCGGCTGGTGGTTACGCGGGGTGCAGTCCACCGGGTCACACAAGCCAGGTTGGCGGCCGAAAAGCTGCGCTTTCCGGCGCTCGCCGAAATGCCGCGGCCGATCCTATCGGTGTTGATCGGCGGGACGAGCAAGGCCTATCGGCTGACGCTAGGGCGGCTCAGGGAGATCGCCGAGACGCTGGCTGCGATCCTGCGGACCGATGGCGGGTCGGTCTTGTTGACGGCATCGCGGCGGACCGGAGCAACCGGACTCGCGCTGCTTCGCCGCCGGCTGACAGGTCTTTCCGCAGCGATTTGGGACGGCTCGGGAGAAAATCCTTATTTCGCCTATCTCGCTCTCGCCGACGCGTTCTTGGTGACGGCCGATTCAGTCTCGATGATCAGCGAAGCCGCCGCGACCGGGAAGCCGGTGCACATCCTCGGTCTCGACGGCGGCAATGCCAAACTCGTTCGTTTCCACGAGGCGATGCAGGAGGCCGGTATCACCCGCCCGTTCGCTGGCCGCATCGAGTCCTGGTCCTATCCGGTTCCTGACGATACCGTGCGCGCCGGCGCCGCGCTGCGGGCGCTCGCTCTGAGCCGGTTCGAGCATCGAGAGCGCTGATGAAGCAGTTCTCGATCTATCTCGGCGTGGCGGCCTTGGCATCGGCACTCTTCCTTTTCGCCCCCGAGATCGATCTGGCGACGAGCCAGCTGTTCTATGATGCCAAGGGCGGCTTTGTGCTGTCCGACTGGCCGCCGGTCGTCGTGCTCTACCACGCAGTGCCGTTGATCAGCTGGGGTATGCTGATCCTTGTCGGCGTGTGCGCTGGCTGGCTGTTTCTCCTCGATCGCCCACTGTGGCGGCTCGACCGCAAGGCGCTTGTGTTCCTGGTCGTGTCCATGGCCGTCGCTCCAGGGCTCCTCGCCAACTCCCTCCTCAAGGATCATTGGGGGCGCGCGCGGCCCATCCAGGTCGAGGCATTTGGCGGACCACACCACTTCACGCCAGCACCCCTGCCCGCGGCAGAATGCGACGGAAATTGCTCTTTCGTCTCCGGTCACGCCGCGCTCGGCTTCTCGCTCGTCGGCTTCGCTTTGCTGCTTCCGGCCGGCCACACCCGGCGCAGCTGGATTGCCGTTGCCATCGGCTTTGGCGCGCTGGTCGGACTCGGCCGCATTGCTCAAGGTGCCCACTTTCTGTCGGATGTCGTCTTTGCCGGCCTGGTCGTCTACGGCTCATCGGCGCTGCTCCATTGGTGGATCATCCAACGCGACGGTCTTACGGCGCCGCTGCTCGTGCGGCTTAGTCAATCGATCCTCCGCAATTCACGGGCACTATGGGGCGCCGGTCGCGGTGCCTGTGCATCGCCGGTCGTTCGCGTCGCACTCGGGACGGGCGCGACCGCGATGCTCATCGTGATCTCGATCGCCCTTGTTGACCGACCGGTCGCATCGTCGCTGCATGGTCGGGAATCCGACCTGCGTTCAATGTTCGATTTCATCGGACGGCTTGGTCTGACATACGGCTACCTGATCGTATTCGGCCTGGCCTTTGGGATGCTCCACTGGGGGAGTTTATTGCCCCGTCTGCGGCCGTTTGCGGTGCCTATGCGGGCACTGTCGGCGGTCCCGGCTTTCCTCTTTCTTTCGATATCGGCCTCGGGGATCATGGCTGATGTGCTGAAGATCATCTTTGGCCGTTCTCGGCCCAAGTTGTTCTTTCAATCCGACATATATGACTTTTCCTGGCTCAGTTGGCGCCCCGACCACTGGTCGTTCCCCTCAGGCCACAGCGCCACGATCGTCGCACTAATGACGGCCCTCTGGTACCTCTGGCCGCAGCACCTCCTGTTTTATATCCTCGCGGCGGCAATTGTGGCAGCAAGCCGCATCGTCGTGGGTGCTCATTATTTCAGCGATGTTCTCGCGGGTGCGTTGGTCGCCGTATTGACTACCTGCTGTGTTGCGCGGCTTCTGGCGAGAGCCGGGATCGATCTAACGACGGCGCGTCTGGGGCTTGTCCCTTCAGGGGAGGCGCTGCCCTGGCCCTGTCGCCGGTTCACCAGAAGCCCGGTGGGACGGCATCGGGTCGGCTCCCGATAAACTCGGGCGATTGCTTGCGGCGACATCCCAGGATGTAATATCGAGCCGAACGCAGCCCGCCTTTCCCGGGACCGGCTCACCATGGCCTTACGCATAGACACTTTCGATAACGTTCGGGGAGGGAACATCCTCTACAAGGCGCTAACCCATCCCCGCGCCGCCCGACTAGGCCCTGCTCTCGTCGCTACCCTAAGGCGGAACGCGCCTGTTGCCGTGTACGATCCCGGCGGAGCCACCGTCGCCTTCAACGAATTCTTCACCCTCGACGAGGTCGAAATCGTCGGTGCCTATGTCCAGCAGGCGGCTCGCATTGGGGAGCCCATCCTTGGATACGCGGCCGTGCCGATAACCGAGCTCGCCGTCTCGGGCGCACGTGCGGTGTTCATCGCCGCATTTGACGCTGAGCGCATGATTGCTCAGCTCGAGCCTTGTCTCCCCGAAGGAGCGCGAACTTTCAGCCTCGACGCCATGCGCATCCCGGGGGATCGTCTGACGAACCGCACCAGCTATCTGGACAAGCTCAACTTCGCCACCAATTTTGCGTTTTTCCGTGACGCGGATGGCCTGCATACCCGGCTGGTGACCGTAAATTACTGGTCGGGATATGGCGCCCAAACAGTTACCGGTTGGATGACGCTGTTCGCCGGCGATGGCGAAATCCTTGCAGAGTGGTGCGAGAGCTTCGGATCGACGACCAATGTGGTCGTTCTCGACAGCCGCGAAATCCGGGCTCGCTTCCGGCTTCCTGAATTCTGCGGTCAGCTCTTCATCCATATCGTCGGCGCGGCGGGGCACGATATCGTCAAGTATGCTCTCGACACGTTCGGCGATGCCGGTCCCGAGATTGCCGGGCCCGATGGCAGCAACGGCACGAATTGCTCGCTGTCTTGCACGCACG
>Ga0137403_10009377_pt1 | contig 10882 bp, 8 predicted proteins | sample CZOMad2_1_16fung_FD_122057 | JGI IMG/M metagenome (GOLD analysis project Ga0137403, IMG submission 122057) | Vadose zone soil fungal communities from Angelo Coast Range Reserve, California, USA - CZOMad2_1_16fungal (Hybrid Assembly) | ecosystem: Environmental > Terrestrial > Soil > Vadose zone... | reverse complement strand
TCGCGTATCTGGCGCAGCGTCTCGCGGAGTTGCTGTTCTTTCTGCCGCTTCACCGAAACCTGGACCAGCGGGATGACTCCGAGCGTCAGAATCGCCATCACGCCGACCGTAATTACCAGCTCGACGAGCGAGAAACCGTCAGAAGGCAGTAGGCAGCGCGCAGTAGGCAGAAAACGCGAAGGCAACAAACTTCTAAAGGCCGCCTGCTTTCTGCCTTTTGCCTTCTGCCTTCTGCTTTCTGCCTTCTGACTTCTGACCTCTGCATTGCTATAATTCTCGCGTGGTAACCGTCGAGATACTCACCATCGGCAATGAGATATTACTCGGGATCATCGAAGACACGAACTCGAACTACCTCTGCCGTGTGATACGCGGAATGGGTGGCCGCGTTCGGCGTATTGCGGTGCTGCGCGATGAGATAGACGCGATAGCCGACGAGGTCAAAGCTTCGCTGGAGCGGCGCTCAGATTTGATTTTTACCTGCGGCGGGCTGGGGCCGACTGACGATGACCTGACGCTCGCCGCCATCTCACAGGCGACTGCACGCAAGCTCGAAGTCAATGCGTCCGCACAAGAGTTCGTCGAGCGTCGCTACCGGGAGCTCGCATCACAGGGTTACGTATCGAGTGCTGAGATGAGTGAAGCGCGATTGAAGATGGCACGACTGCCTGAGGGCGCTCGCGCAGTCGAGAACCCGGTTGGCGCCGCGCCCGCCGTCGTGGTTGAGGTCGACGACGCTCGGATCGTCTCGTTACCGGGCGTGCCCGCCGAGTTGAAAGCGATCGTCGAAGGTCCGCTTCAAGATCTTCTGGCTCGAACCTTCGGCCGCGGTAGCTATCGCGAGCGCGAGATAACAGTCGGGTGCGGCGACGAATCCGAACTTGCGCCGGCGCTGCGACGAGTCGCTTTTCTGCATCCCGAGGTCTATATAAAATCAAGGGCGAGTCGCTTCGGTCCCGACGTTTTGTTCCGCATAGTGATTTCCGCGTCTGCCGCAAGCGCCGAAGAAGCCAGCCGCTTGATCGCGAGCGCTGCTTCTGACCTTACCCGGACGCTGGGAGATGCCGGGATTCAGGAGCAAGAGTGACAGAAGTCAGAAGTCAGAGTCAGAAGTCAGAAGTCAGAGATCAGAGGTCAGAAGTCAGAAGTCAGAGGTCAGAGCTGACGGGTAGGCGAGTAAGGGAGCGAGGGTGCAGACCTCTGACTTCTGACTTCTGACCTCTGACTTCTGACCGCGGCGCCTTCTCTCATTGCCGAGCGGCGCCTTCTCTCGTTGCCGGAGTGTTCGGCTCGATTTTCCGGTTCACTCTTACAACTGCTCTTGATGCCTGTCCCAGGGCTGACCCCAAGCAACCTAGCGTCACTCCCGCCACCACGAATAAAAAATAGTGGATGGCCAGAATGTACCTGTACTCCGTGCTCAACGCCGATTGAACGAGGAGGTAGTAGATTGGAACTGCGAGCAATACGGCCAGCGCACGTCGCCGCCGCGCGAGGGCCAACAACAAAACTCCACCAACGACGAGCGGCAGCAAAACGCCAGTCTTGAAAATATTCTTTTGCAAGCCCCGAACAAGCGCGCGCGGAAGCCGAGTCCATTGATAAGGAGTCGCGCCCAGATCGAATAATTCGACCTGGCCTAAGCGAGCAACCGGAGGAGAAGGTGCAGGGCCGTTGTTGCTGATCACGAGGCGCACTTCGTTTCGGTCGCCGGTCGCGAAGGCCATTTCGAATTCACTCATTCGAGTTTCAGTTTCAGCACCAGGCTCAACAGGCACAACGTCACCCTTCTTCTTATTGGACTTTGTCGATTCATCGTTCAAGATCGCGGATGCGAGCGCGATACGACGATCGGAGCTTGTAACTTTCGCCGCACCTTTCCCGCGCTCAAGACCCGCCCTTAGCGTGATGACATAGTCAGTTTTCGGCCTCACCGTTATGACGGCAGAGGCAAACTGATCGCCAAACTCCGAGCCGTCGCCGGCGACTCGCAGCGTCGGTTCGTCGCTTTCAAGCGTAACGGTTGCCTCTTTGGATAAGACCGAATCGTCGGCTAACAGCGCTCGGCCGGCGCCTGACCACGCGGGCTGCATCTCGCGCGTCGTGACCGGAGAGTGCAGGACGGAAGGCTCGGCGGAAACGATCGGCACTCTAGCAGTATTGAAAGGCCAATCGGAGCGACCCGCGTCGTTGTACCTGAGCATGAACAGGGCGCGTTTGAACATGACTGAAAGAAACCATCCGGGATTTGCGCGAATCACTTGAAGCCCGCGGGCGTAACGAGCCTGATCTCGCTCGACTCCATCCGGGAGCCACGCGTTGTTCGCATAGTCCGGACGGTTGTGCCACTCAGCATCTTTGACTCCAACATCTCCGTCTGACGTTGGCATTCCGAACCTGCCCTCCTTATCAAAATCGGCGATGCCAACGACGAGGTTTTCGCCTCCGGCGATTGAGAGCGGAATGAAGTGGTGAAACAAGATCCAATTTCGAATGGTGATCGGCGAGATTACGAGTACAGTCGCGCCAACTAGCGCCAGCGCATAACGCCGCCTTTTGTCTTTGTCGCACATCAGCGAAACAACCGCCGCCAGGAACGGAGCAAGCAGCAGCGCGTTCGCGCGAAGCCAACACGAAACGCCCACCATTGCCCCTGCGGCGATGATGGTGATTAGCCGAGGTCGTTTGCTCGCTTTGATGATCAGGTAGATCGCGACGAGCACCGGGAGCACACAAAGCGTATCAGGCGAAATCCACAGCGAGTAGAAAGCAAAGTGAGGCGATAGCGCAACCAGCAATGCCGAAATGATTGCCACCACAGGTGGGAACAACTGTGCTGCGATCAGAAGGACAAGCACTGCTGACAGCCCATCGGCGACTATTTGTGCAAGCCTCATCGAGGAGATTGAATCGCCAGACAACGCAAAAACTCCCGCCATGAAAGCTGAGTATCCGGGAGGGTGCAGGATCGGTCGCGCATCACCAGGATCTACCGGGCCGTTAAGGAAAAGGATGCCGCCTTCTTTGAGCATGCGTCGGGCCTCGCTCTCGTAATGCCGTGCAATGGCGGAATTCCACGATCCTTTCTGCGCGATTTCAGCATAGCTGTCCTGCCAGCACAACAGCCTGACACCCAGCGCTGTTAGGAAAACGGCCGCGCAGATTGCGGAAAGTCGGACGCGCGAAAGACTGTTTCTTCTGAGGCGCTCGGTCAGCCACGTGCTCGCGCTGCTTGTGGCGGCGCTCGGTGTTGTCGGTTCGGGTAGAGAACGTGATGCTTCGTAAGTCAGTGCGCACATGTCGTCTGCTCCACTCCCGGAGCGCACACCCTAAGTGTGCGTTCGGCAGTCTCAGAAGCAGGCGCGGCGTTAGATGGCTTCGTTGCACCGAGCTGGAAAATCTTTTGAGACCTTCTTGAGCAACTGAGCGTCTGAAAGAACGGCCGTCACACCTGCATCAATTCGTGATGGTCTCCTGAGGCTCGCGGCACAACGGCTTGCCAAGGCTTATGCTGCGAGCTTCTTTTCTTCTCACAGAGTTCAGCGCCTGAGCGCTGGTGAATTCCTTAACCCGATTACAGGTTCTTTGATAGTGCCGGAGACCGCTCCAAAATGTTGCCAAGCCGGCAAGTTCGGCTCGGATTGTCGCCCGGGCCAGAACTCATAAATGATCCGCACGAAGGCGTATTGTAAGTCCCCTGGCCGCCATTCTTGACAATTGACCCACTGCTGCCCCGAAACAATGCAGCGTCACCGCCGCAGTCACAAACAGGAAATAATGAATCCCCAAAATGTATCGATACTCCGTGCTCAACGCCGCTTGCGCGCACAGGTAGTAGAGAGGTACGGCGAGAACTATCACGAGAACACTCCGCCGCCTCGCTAGCGTGAGCAATGCGATTCCCAGAATCACACACGGAAGCATTCGTGCTGTGGTGAAGAGATTTCTCTGTAGGCTTCTCAGGACCGTGCGCGGGTATCGCGTCCACGTATGGGGAGTAGGGCCGATTTCAAAAATCTGTGGCCGGCCCGCCAGCACCGCGGGGCGGGAGGCGGCGGTTCCGTTGTTGCTGAACACCAGTCGCACCTGGGTATTCTTGCCGCTTGCGAAGGGCATTTGTATCATGGTTATTCTCTGCGCGGTCGCCGCGTCGCCCCCGACGCCTTCCGAGCCTGTCCCTATCGCCTCGGCTTCTGCGCCGGATATGCTCGCCAGCGCGCATGCGATCCGCCGATTCGGGCCCGTTATCTTGAGCGCAATGTTGCCTGTCACTACTCTGACCGGTATCGCGAGAACATAATCCGCGTCTCTATGTACTGGGATCAGTGGTGATTCGAACTGGTCTCCGTATTCGGAATCATCGCCCTCAACCTGAAGGATGCGGGTTTCAAGAGCGAGTGAGACAGCGGTCCCTTGCGAAAGCACCGTTCCATTGGCGAAAACTTCTTCCGGAGAGCTCGACCACGCCGGTTGGTTGTCGTCAGTCAGCGCTACTGACTTAGGGATTACAGTGCCGTTAAGAACCAGCACCGCTGGAGAAGGCGACAGTGGGGGCTCGGTTTCACCCGCTGGCAACGAATGGCCGAAGCGCGGTTCGGCAGACAACACTGGCACTACCGCGGTGTTAAGGGGCCATTGATGAGCGCTCGAATCATTGTAGCGAAGCATGAATCCAGCGCGTCGCAACATCACCCCCAGGAACCAGCCTGGATTTTGGCGAATCACTGCGAGTCCGCGCGCAAATCGCACGCGATCCCGCTCGATGCCGTCCGGCGTCCAGAGACTTGCTGCATAGTCAGGACGTCCGTTCCATTCCGCATCCTTCATTCTTGTCTCCCGGTCGCTGTGCGGCATCCCGAACCTTCGCTCATTGTCGTAATCGCCGATCCCTACGACCAGGTTTTCTCCTGCAGCGATTGACACTGGGATGAAGCGATTGAAGACGACTAGATTGCGAATCGTAATCGGCGAGACGATGATCATTGCCGCGCCCAATAGGACTGCCGAATAGCGCAGCCGATTGCCGCGCGAAAAAACCACTAGAGTTACCACAGCCAGGAATGGAGCGAACAGCAGCGCGTTTGCTCTAAGCCAACACGACAATCCTATGAACGCGCCGGCGGCGATTATGGCTATCAGCTGTGGACGCTTGCAGGCCCGGATAAAGAAATAGATCGCTATCAGCAAAGGAAGGACAGCAAGGGAATCCGGCGACAGGATGAGTGAGTAGTACGCCAAGTGTGGAGAGATCGCCACCAACATCGCGGCGATCAGCGCCACGCTCCAATTTATTAATTCCAACGCGATCAGAAAGACGAAGAGTGCCGCGGCTCCGTCACCCACGATCTGCACGAGCCAAAGCCACATGTAAGGATCACCATTCAGCCGGTAGATCGCTGCCAGCAGAATCGAGTAGCCTGGGGGATGCACCAACATCCGCGCGTCTCCCGAGGCCGGACGTTCGCGCGGGAACAGGATTCCGCCTTTATCGAGCATGCGCCGTGCTTCCTTTTCGTATCGATTGAAGACACCTGACAATGCGAACTTTCCGCCGACAATTTCGACGTGCTTGTCCTGCCAGTACAAGAGCCTGACACCCAAAGCGGATATGAAAATTGCGGTGCAGATGACGCCGAAATGGACGCGGGTTAAGTGCGAACGATCGCTTCGCGCAAGCTGCGAGCTCGGCCATTTGACCACGCGGGCCAGGGTGGCTCTCAGCTTGCCGGGTTCTGCCGAGGAGCTTACTTCTGGAGGCTTGGCGACCTCGACCGGGGTATGAACACGCATGCGCTGCATCCCATGAAAGGAGCATCCTTACTAAGGAGATTGCTCCCGTCGGTTACGGTGCAGGCGCGCCGCGGCGTCAGTTTGAGCTTGCTTGACGCAAGGCAGAAAAAGATTTGGTGACTTTTCTGCTCGACTGAACGTCTAAGACAATAGGCCGTCGCGTCTGCATAAGCGATGGTTTCCCAGAGGCTCGCAGCCCAATGGCTTGGCAAGGCTTAAGCTGCGGGCCTCTCTTATTTGCCAGAGAATTCGGTTAACAGCTAGTGACTCTAACCCTTGGTTCCCTATATGGTTTTACGAATGATTACTGAGGGATTGGGAGTGTTCCCCTGTCCACCAATCAACTACGGTCGGCATTATAACACCGCCCAGCCAGATTACGGCAAGCGCCTTGCGAGGCCTCCCGCTCCTCTTCTAGTAATACGCATCTTAAGCTCAAATAACTGAACGCATCACGCTATGAGTGGTGTCGTTACGTCTTCGGGCCAGGGATAAAAGAGAGTGATATATCGAACAAAAGTGCGCGATGCGTCGGGGTCCCCGGCAGCGCGCCGCGTGTGCGCATTGGCCGCCTCGCGCATGTAAGTCAGCGCTTTGAGTATCTCGCTCCGCCGCGGGCGCGCTTCGACCGGCGCTTCTTTGGCAATCTCGTCGAGGCCGTCCCGGATTCTACGGCTCAGCTCACTGATTCGCGGCGAGGCGGCGCGGTGTTCGTAAATCAGCCCGCTTTCCTCGGTCTCGAGGTTCTTTATCGTGTTCTCGACGGCGGCAAGCATCTCGGCGTCGTCGAGATCGCGGAAGGCGCTCGCTCCGATGCCGCGCTGCGCATTGACTATCGCCCGCTGGATTCCGTCAAGGGCGATAAATGCCCGCTCATTGAGGGTCAGATCACGTGGGTCGCTGGAGGTTTCCTTCCGGCGCAGCGCCATTTCTCGTTGGCTGGCACTGGTGCGAGCCTCGATCAAGTAGGAACAAGATTCGGGGCAGGCGAGTTCTATCATCCGTTCGCGGGCGCAACACACCGCACAAATCTTCGTCCTGAGCGCGGGACAAAAACGTTTTGCTGGTCGCTTATTGCACCGTGGGCAAGCTGGCATCGGGAACAGGTTACAGGTGAGCAGCGACGAGTGACAAGATCCGAACGCGACTCACTTTTCACTTGCGAGCTGAAGCTTATAAGCCGCGGATAGCTTGTGCCTGCCCGTGCCGGGCATCGACTTCACCGGTATGCTCACCCGCGCCTCTTTGAAGTAGCAAAGACTCTCTTTAGCGGCTTCGCAAAAATAAACGACGAAGTCAGCCCTGACAGTCGCTTCGCCTTCGCCGATCTTGAGTGGAACGGTGACCGGAAAGACAGGATTACTGAAGGTCTTCTCCACGCCACCTTCAAGAGTCAAGACTCCATTCTGTGGTGCCGAGACCGTCAGCGAAGAAGGCGCTTGCCCGTTCAGCTTGTAGCCAGCCGGCAATTCAAGCTGCAGGTTAAGGGTCGCGTCGCCGGGCTCGACGGACTGCGCTGGAAGCTCAACCATCTCGCCCGCGAACCGTTTTGACTTGCGAGTTCGCAGCTTTTCCAGACCCTTGATCTGAAGCGTGTCCAGGCGTCTGGTTTTGATGTCAGCAACGCGGATCAGGTGGTTGTTTGTGTCGGCGACGTAGATCTTACCAAAGGCCACGCTGACACCGCCCGGTTCGTCGAGCGTTGCGCGATCGCCATCACGCATTCCGTTCTCGCCTGTCCCAACGAACGTCTCCGACGTGCGATCTTTCGGCGAGACTCGCTTGATCTTGTTGTTGTAGGTGTCGGCTACGTACAGCCAGCCGTCGTTGTATGCGACTCCTAGCGGGTGTTGCAATCGGACAGCCGAGCCTTTGCCATCGCGGTCGCCGAACTCGAACAAATCTTCGCCGACGATCGTCTCAACCCGGCCGTGCGGATCCAGGTCCGCGGAGCGTATCGAGCTGACCTCGCTATCCGCAAAGTAGAGCTTCTTGCCATCGCTGGTGATGCCCGAAGGTTGGGCCAACGCCGCTTCCGCAAGATGTCCGTCAATTCGAGCTTCGCGTCCGCTGCCGGCGTAAGGCGCGATGCCTCCGGTCTTCGGATTCATTTGCCACAACTGGTGAGGACCGGCCATCGCGATGTAGAGGACGCCGTTTTGGATCGTAAGATCCCAGGGCGAGCTTAGAGGAGTGTCCTTGCCCTGGCCCCCAAACGTTATGCGACGCTGCAACTGCTCGCCAGTTCCGGCGATCGTTGTCACGGTGCGCTTGCCGAGATCGACCGCACGGAGGGCGTGATTTTCCGTGTCGGCCACGTATAGAATGCTGCCGTCCAGAGTCATGCCTTGAGGATGATTGAAGGCCGCCGTCTCGAAAACGCCGTCGCTCAAACCGATCTCGCCGCTGCCGATCACTTCTTTGACCGATGAGTCGTCGAGCGACACGACCACTATGCGATTGTGGTTCGAATCAGCGATGAACAACTGCTTCGACTTCTCGTCCGCGAGCACCTTTCCCGGAAACGCGAGCACGGAGGCAGGCGTTCGTTGGCGTTCGAGCTTCAGATTTAGCGGGCGCCGGTCGATCATCTTTTTCGCGTCGAACGTTTCGATGACCTTTGCGATGTATTTGTCGAACTGCGCGTAAACACCCTCCCCGCTCATATAGGCAACAACTTTGCCGGCGGGATCGATCAGAAAGAGCGTGGGCCAACTGCGAACGGTATACTCCTGCCAGATCTGCATCTCGTGATCGTTGACTACCGGGTGCTCGATCTCGTATCGAAGGATAGCCTGACGAATATTCTCGGTGCCCTTCTCCGCAGTGAACTTGGCTGAGTGCACGCCGATGACCACAAGCTCGTTCGGGTATTTGCGCTCGAGTTTCTTAAGATCGGGAATGATGTGCATGCAGTTGATGCAGCAGTAGGTCCAGAAGTCCAGGAGCACGACCTTGCCTTTCAACTGGCGTATCGACAAGGGCCGCTCGGTGTTGAGCCATTCCATCCCCTCGGGAAACTCCGGAGCGTTCACCTTTCCTTCGTACTCGGGCATCTTCGATTTACCCTCCTGAATAGCGGCGAGTGAAGCTGACAAGCTCGGCCAAAAGAAGCTTGCGGCCAGCGTCAGCCAGACGGACAACGTCAAAACCATCTTCATTTATTTAGTCTCGGTGTTAGCGGCTATCGCATAGGTCCGGCTCCCGCCAAATAGCCTTCCGAATCGAGCAGCGGTGATTATATTCTAGCTTGAGAGGAACACCGACTGAACTTCTCGAACCGTGAGTCCCTTAATGCAAGATTCCTCTTTCTCCTTCAAATCCATGTAACCCTCTCCAGGTCGATAGAGCGAGGAGGCGCTAACACAGTGCGTCTGCCACGGATGACGAAGGACGAACTGTGCGAAATCATGTCGGCTCTTACGGCGGAAGCAATAACGCTTTATGCCAAAGCGATGAGGAATATGCAGAAGTACTCTTGGCGTGTGCGTTAGCTTATACGGATGAACCTATGGAAGCGGGGATTACCGAGCGCATTTGGAGCTTAGAGGAATTAATTGCAGCCGAAATCCTCAGAGTCATCTTGAGCATCAGGGTCTTTAATTTCCTCCAAGTCCTCATCAAGCGATGCCTTAATCAACTGTTTTTGATGCTTAGGATCGTCCTCGTCATCTACTCCAGTTTTCTTGAATAGTTTCACGTAAATCGCCTTATAGGAGCATTGCGTATTGTGTCCGGTGAAATATACTCGATGTCGACCGATTGTAATTTTCCGCACGTCCTTTAGATCTTCAGGCATCCGCTTCATAATAAGCGCAGGATTATCCAAGCCACCTCGTCGGTTAACATCGGCATCTCGCGCAAACTGAAAGAGGCGTTTTTCGATCATACCTCTATCCTTGGAATGCCCTAGGCTACTAAGTTGTCCGGTCATTGTCACGTTCATTAGAATCGAGCACACGAATCGTCTCCTGATCGGCAAGCGCTTGTCTTAACTGTGAGATAAATTCTGGATCCTTTGAAATACCCTCTTCCTCCAAATCATCCATATCTACATCGTCAATATTAAACTGTGAAATCTTTCTCAAAAACATTAGTGCTCCGTTAATCTGTGCATAGGATAGTCCAGGCAGTTCTTTTTTGATCTTGTCATAATCGGTAATCTCGTCCAATAACTCAACGAATTGATATAAGCCGACTACGGTTTGGTCATCATTAATTAGCGCTGGGCAAAAACGATGCTTGGGCAATAGTTTGACGTAGTCCCCAGTGCTCTTACTGGCACGGTAAAGCAGCAGTGCGATATTCTGCATCGGAGACAGCGTACCGTGCCCAAACTCAACAGTATCATCGGAATCATCGCTTCGCCGATGCACATACCAATGAAAATATGCACGTTCGGGAAACTCGATCTCGGCGTGTGATAGTTCGTGAAACGAACTAGGAGCCATGCACTTATCATCAAGTTCAAGTATTAATGCATCGTGTTTTCTAGTCGTAACAATCATTTTTTATCCGCATCCTTTTGAGACGGAGTAGCAAGCGCCATTACAATAACAGATAGCCTTTCTAGTTCCGATGTTAAATCAAATTTGCTCAATTGCGGGCTAGCTTTGGTGTCGATGTGAATTGACGTTCCGTCCTTTTTGCGATTCCTTTGCAATATAGCTCTTTCAATGCCCATTTCAGCCGGAGGTAGTAAAGCGATGCCGATCACTTTAGATCCGGCCAGCGTCCCTTGGCTTGAAACCACAAGAGGAAACGGCAACGGCACCACTGGCGAATATCCTTCATCGAGGAAATACGAAACGTGTAAATCGCCCTGTACCTTATCGTCGTTGAAGAAGCGTCCAAGCCATTGGGTACATTCCTCCATATAAGGCGGCTGAGTATCTTTGTTGTTTATGGCATGATTGTAATAAATAATTCTGAAACGATAACGCTCAGGTCTGTGAAGATCAACAATAATATGGGCGTGTTGTGTGCCTGGCTTCGTACTGCTGCCAAAAGCATACTCCCGTACATCCGTGTCGCGCTGATCGATCTTTTGGACCTCGGCTAAAAATCGCTCTTTGTCAAACTGTTCGGCCGG
>Ga0137403_10009376_pt1 | contig 10882 bp, 10 predicted proteins | sample CZOMad2_1_16fung_FD_122057 | JGI IMG/M metagenome (GOLD analysis project Ga0137403, IMG submission 122057) | Vadose zone soil fungal communities from Angelo Coast Range Reserve, California, USA - CZOMad2_1_16fungal (Hybrid Assembly) | ecosystem: Environmental > Terrestrial > Soil > Vadose zone... | reverse complement strand
CGCTGAAACAGTCCTCTCTCCGCGTAGTGATCGCTGTAGCTGACCCCGACGCGACCGGCGTGGCGCCAGATTTTCGCTGCCAGGAACAGGAAACGCAAACGCGCGATGGCCAAGGTGGTGTGCTTGAGTTCCGCTACCTGCGCCTGCTCTTCCCGCTGGAACAGCATCAGCCAACAGGGTCGAAAATCGCCGGGATTATGCTGGATTACCTGCCGGTTCGACTCGGTAGCCGAGGCTTCGGAGTTTCCGTATCATTCTCAAAGCGTGTACTCGCCTCGACCTTTCGCGCACAGCCGGGCCCCGTTCCTCGTAGCGAACCCCCTGATGCAGAATCATCCAGATCATTTGACAAAGCCGATGCGCAATCGCCCCGATAGATTGATTGTGTCCCAGGCGCGGCACCATGCGGTGGTACACGATCTCGAAGATGCTCCCTTTGTGCTTGACCGCAGCATTGGCAGCCTGATTGAGAACGCGCCGCATGTGGCGGTTGCCCTTCGGCGAGCGGGGGCTGTAGTTCACTCCTGCACTCTCTTCCTCTCCAGGGCATGCACCCACCCACGAGGAGAGCTGCTTGGATGAAGGGAAGGTGGCTGCCTTGGCACCCACTTCGGCAATGATTTGCTGCGCCGAGTCCACCCCGAGACCGGGCACCTCCGCCAGTCGTTGCACCGCGTTTTGGTGCTGGCGGAGTAGACTCGCAATCTCCTGGTCCAGTTGGCCGATCTGCTGCTCGATGAATTGCAGCTCCTCCAGCGCCATCTTCACAAGCCGGCGGTAGACCGGGTTGATCTCGGTGCACGCGCCCAGCGCGTCGCACAGCTGTGCCTGTGTGGCGCGCAAGCGCTGATCGGCCAAAGCGGCGAGAGCCGTCGGGTTGGTTTCTCCATCGGCCAGCGCTTTCAGCATACGCCGTGCACTCGCGCCCAGCAGATCCGAGACCAGGCTGGACAATTTGATATGGGCCTCTTCCAGCAGAGCCTCCAGTTGGTTCTGCAACCGCACCCGGGCGCACGTCAGCTGGTACTTTCTGCGCGTCACCGTCCGCCAGAGGCGCTGTTCGATATCGGGTACAAAGCTCAAGGTCAGCTCCTGTGCCACCAGCCGCTTCACCAGTCGTTCGGCGTCCAAAAAGTCGTTCTTGCGCCCCCGCCGCCCACGATTCGATAGCGCCTGCGCCAGATGCAGCGTTCCAGATAGGGGATTTGCCCCTTCCCGCTTCTGGCAGCTCGGCTTCCAGTACCGTTCCAGCGCTTGCCAGACGGGCTTCCAATACTGTGCCGTTGATTCCATGACCGCTTCCTCGACTTCCTGCTCGATCAGCCATTCGCCCAATAACCGCAGATGGTCGGGACTGCTACAAAACCGGCGCGCCTCAAACTGGTACTCGCCTTCACCTTCGACGTCGGCCACGACCACGGCCAGCATCTTTTTATGAACATCGATTCCCGCTATCCTGTAGGACATACTGTTCCTCCTGGCGAGAGCGGAGAGCGTGCCGCAACTTACATTAACCAGGGTCGCGGGCTATCGCCGCTCCCACCGAGGGGAGAGACAACGCCCAATTATTCGCTCAATCACGCACGCTCCGGATCAGACAGTTGAACGGCCTCGGCCTCTCCACTGCTGGCTCAATCTCGCCGCTCCCAGCCATTCTGGATTATGGCTTGACTATGAGCGATTTTCATGAGATTTCGGGGGCCCCCAGGGCCCTCATAGACAGTTCGTGGCCCACCGCCCCGAAGGATGGGCGGCCAATCCCGCATCGTTGTTGGCTTCACCGAGTAGCCAGGCCCCATTACTGGGGCCCGGCCCTCTCAGAACCGGACGTGAGACTTTCGTACTCATCCGGCTCAAGCCCTTCGAACGCCTCTTTCAGGGAGACGCGGTTTCGATACGGAAAGATGTTGGCGGTGAACCCTGTCGTGGCACTCTGGATGAAGCAGGACGCGGTTGTCCGCACTCGTGGAACCACCCGACACACGAGGGACGCAATAGTGAATGCGCCAGCCTGTGATCCGGGTGATCTTGGTGTTGCACACGGGGCAGAACCCGCGTTGGAACTTCCAGAGAAAGCGAAGAGTCCGCGTCCCCCGAAACGTTCCCGCCATATGGTCTCCTTCGCGTTTTTCGAAGTAGGTTTCATGGGCAGGATCGTAGGGATTAACGGCGCTCTTGACCTTGACGTGCCTTTGAATGGGCGTGCTACTGGCGAGCAGTAATCGCACCTTGTGCGGTTTGCCCTCGTCGTCACACGACTCCCCAAAGAAAGCCCAGTTTCGACCTCCGTGCTGCTCAAAGTATTTCTGTTTGAGCCAGCTGGGAGATTTTTTCGGGTGCCTTCGCCGGGCCCATTGCCACAGACAATTGAAGATAGCGTTGTCCACGCGTGAAAAGACGCGTTTACTCACCACGTGCCGATGATAATTGGACCAACCTCGTATTTTGGGGTTGAGCCAATGGATCAGATCAGCGGCAGACATACCCAACGCAGCTTTGATGTTTCCGCGGATACCATCCAGAAAGGTCTTGCTATTCTTTTTGGAAGGCTTAATGAGCAATTTCCCATTGGGGTACTTGCGCACATTTTGTCCGAGAAAATCAAAGCCTTTCTCCACGGGCGTGATGACCGTCTTCGCAGGAGAAAGCTCCAGTCCTCGTTCGTGCAGAAATTGCTCCACGAGAGGCTTGATTTCTCCTTCCAGTAGTTCTTTGGTTCTACCGGTGATGACGAAGTCATCGGCATAACGGATGAGATTCACAGTGGGGTATTTACCTCCGAGAGACGGGAGCCGCTTCTTTGTCGGGAACTTTTCCCGCAAGAGTTGCTCTAGTCCATCCAACGCACAGTTCGAGAGCGCTGGGGAAATAATTCCACCTTGTGGGGTCCCATCCGTCGTTTCGTGGAGGACGTGTTTGTCCATATATCCGGCTTTCAGCCACTTTTGGAGAATGACTCGGTCCATGGGGACGTGAGCCAAAAGCCAATCGTGTGAGATTCGGTCGAAACAGGACTTGATGTCACCTTCTAGAATCCACTGCGTGTTCGGTGCGTGAGACAGCGTGTTGAAGCACTGTTCGATCGCATCGGCACAGGACCTCTGCTGACGAAACCCATAGGAGTTAGGGTCAGCAGTGGTTTCCAGCACGGGATCGAGGGCCAGCAGATGCAATGCCTGATAGCTTCGATCTTTCATGGTGGGAATTCCCAGAGGGCGCATCGTTTTCTTGTCCGATTTCAATATGTAAACACGTCGGAGAGGCTGAGGTTGATAGCCTCTGCGCTGAAATGCATGTACTGCCTGTGTCTTCTTTTCTGGTGTGTCCCAAATTTCCTGGTCCACACCAGGAGTTTTCTTGCCATCGTTTTCCGTCACCCGTCGAACGGCAAGAACTTTGCCGCTATACGAGTGAGTCAGCAGGCGTTGCAAGGCTCGCACCTTGCCCCATCCGCCGACCTTCGTTGCCTGCGCGATACGCACTTGGAGTCGGCGAACGTTGCGGTGCATGGCCTGCCAGTCAATGGCATACCATTCCGCCGCTTCGCTAGAGACCGCACCAATGGCTGTCGCCATCGTCATCTGCTGTGCCTCCTATGCCGATTTGCCTCGTTCTCTCGCGTGAAGCACCTCAGGGAAGTGGGCCCGCTTTCGCGTCCGGTGATGTGGTCGATGCGACTGACGCAACCGGTATCTGCTCCATTACAGAGCAGCCTTCGCTTTCTCCCTGACTGCTGTCCGCACCGCCATTGGTCCATCTTGCGATGTACTTTCCCCTGCTACAGGGGAGCGGTATGGATTTATCCTGTTCCGCTGGAATGACACGATAGGTTAGGGCTACTCTGTACGCCGGCAGTGTTTGTTACCCATGACGGCGGAATCAAAAGCCGCCGTACTCACTGCAAGAAGAGCCGCGCAGCATATTAGGCTCTTTGAACCTAACGACGCTTACGAGTGTTTGTGTATTCTGACCGTACTACCGGAGCCTAGCCCCGTCTCCGCCTTATGCTGGCAGATACACCGTCGCCTCGCGGTTCTGGTGCCACTCTTGCGAGTGTGGGTACATTGTCCGAGGGCTTCGAACGGTCTGTTGCCTCGCCGCTCCAACCTCGTAGGCTACGTGCAATGGGGTGCACGGTTTGATCGATTCCTCCTTTGTCAAACAATCATGTCCAGCAGCTTTTCAGGTCGCAGCTTGACAGGGTTTTCGAAAGAATCGAACGAGGCTCTTGATTCGCTCGTTGCCAGCCTGGAGGCGAGGGTAGCGGATCTAGAAGAAAGGGTTGACCGACTGGATGGCATAGCACCCCCGTACTAGTACGGAATCGCTGATGACGCGAAGAAGAGGCCCGGCCCCGGCAAAAAGATCAGTGACCCCGAGTTGTTGCACAACCGCGACGCCCTGGTGAATTGGTTGGAGGCGAACTGGCCGATGATTGCTGGTTTACTCCGCACGGCGAAAAACGCAGCGGACTTGGCGGTGGTTTTCGAGGGGGTAGCGGAAAGAGAAGAGCTACAACCTCCCTGGCAAAGCCAGTTCCTGGCGCATCCGGCTGAGCTGCTGGACTTCCTCCGGAGCAGGAAATTCAGGATCAAGCCCCCGAAAAAGACTGTCCTCGATGCTCTGGATCGCCCCTACGATGACGAAAGGAGGAAGCGTGCCGCGAACCGTCTGCCAACCCGTCAGATTGCCAACGCCATGGCGGGAGTGCCGAAACTGAAGTGGCCGACCTCCCTGGACCGGTGTCGGAAGAAACCGTCCGACTTGATGATAGAAAGGAACGCTGAGCAACGCTATCGAAGGATCTACGACATTCCCGACGCCGGTCCCAAGAAGCCGAAGCGCCAGAAAGCGCGTACCCCTGTGCCGTAATCCCTCTGACCCCTTTTGGCTGGGTATGGCGATCCGGTTGTTAAAGGGGACCGATTCACGCTCCCGAGTTCCGGCGAAAGTATTCCAGCCGGGCTCGCCCTCTATCCGTTAGTCGATAGGCTAAGTGGCCCCGCCGAGAATTCGGGTGCCGGTCCAGCAGGCCTTGCCTTTTCAGCCGCCCCAGGTAGCTGTATAGCGAGCGGCGGTCGGGAACGGGCTGCAGCCGACCGAGAACAGCATCGGGCTTAAGAAACCCGCCATGCCGAGCAAAAATTACTAAAACTTCTGACTTGGTCATCTTTGAAAAGTATTCCGGTTTTAAAGTATTCCGGTAAATCTGAGGATGATGAATTGCGTCGGGTATGTTCCCGACTGGTCCATACGCTAGTGTATGATAACTCTTCCGACGTTATTTATACGTTTATCTAAAACGGTGCTTCTTTTAAATTTGTCTGGCTATGAAAACAAAAACGCAAAGTATTTTAAAGCGGACACTGCGTTGAGACATGTTTTGGGTGAGTTCCAGCAGTTTCTGTTTCTGGGAAAGCCGCCTGTCGGTTCCGGTGGAATTCTGCTCCGTCTTCGCTGTGCCGGAAGGAAACATTTTCTGTCATGTTTCGGTTCGATCCGGCATTTTCTTAGAATCTGAGCTAAACTAAAGATCTCTTCGCCTTTACGTAGGATCCTTTCCAAGCCAACCCACCTGAAAGGAGAAGTTCTTTATGCGCTGTTTGTTGAAGGTCTCGATTCCGGTTGAAACGGGTAACACTACCATTGGTGACGGCACGTTGCCCAAAACCATCGAATCAATCCTCGATGAATTGAAGCCCGAAGCGGCTTATTTCGCCGAAGAAAATGGCAAGAGAACAGGATTCGTTTTCTTTGATCTGAAAGACACCTCACAAATTCCAGCGGTGGCCGAACCCTGGTTCCTTGCTTTCAATGCGCAAGTCGAATTCCATCCGGCAATGAACCTCGAGGATTTGAAAAAAGCAACCCCGGGGATCGAGAAAGCAGTCAAGAAGTACTATTCGGCCGCACACGCCAAGGCAGCATAAGTAGGCGCGGCAAAGATGAAATGCCCCTCCCAGGGGCATTTCACTTTTTGGGCATCCCGCTGAAATGTGCCGGAAGGCAAGGGTGCCGGCGCACCGATGTAATACCTCTTCAGCCGCTCGCACACAAAGCTGAAATCAATGTAGCGATCAATGACTCGCCGCAGGTGATCCTACGGGATCTGTTCTTCCGCGGAAGTTAGCAGGAGAGCGATTCGTTTTCGCGTTTATTGTCCATAATTAGCAGCGTTCCTCCTGCACGTCCTGCTCAGCACGACTCGGGGCGTGAACGAGAAAAACTCGGCTCCGTTAACGAGTTCTTAAACACCCTCACGCGCTTTTCACACTGAAAGTTATTCAGTGCGGGAGGCCAATGCGGCGCACGAGATCTTGGAAACGGGGGTCAGAACGGAGGGGGTCGAAAGCAACCAGGTCGGTCACATCCGAAGGGGCTTCGCACGAAGCGCGATTCACCGCGAAGGCGTGTGCAGAACATTGCACACCATAGAATTAAAAGTGCCTTAATAATCATGAATTTAGTTGACAATTCCTCATGGAATGGACAATATCAGGCTCGGCGCGCCTTACCCAGGTTCGCAAGCTAACTGCTCCCCCGATCCAGGCGCGTCAACATGTAGTAAATCAAGCAAGAAATAGCTGAGATCCCGTGAAGTCGAGACTGCCCGAACAGCCCTCGAATGACCGGACTTAAACTTTGAGGTAGACGGAAACCCAAGAGGAGGCCAAATGAACCGAACTCGCATCGTGATGCTCTTGCTGGTCGTGCTCGTGCTAGTCGCAGTCGGGCATCACCAACTGGCGCAATTCTCCAAACATGTACTGAACACTCCCCTAGTCTCGACGGCTTATGCCGGGCCAGTAGCAAGTCCAACCGTGACCCCGACGCCGCCGATTGGCCAGTCGTGTACGCTTGGATTCTACAAGAAAAACTTCGAACTGATCGCCGGATGCTTCGGCATCAGCTTCAGCACCAAGGTCAGCACGCTGCTGGGCGCGGGCTCAGCAGTAGATTCGTGCGTCGGCAACCTGACGCTGTTGGGGGCGCTGCAGGCTCCGTCCAGTCAGTGCGGCACCGGAAACCTGGCGCAGGCCGAGCTGATCATGATTAAGCAGCTCATCGCAGCCGTCGCCAACGCTGGAAACTCCAGTCCACCCGCTTGCGGCGCTGCTTCAACTCTCGTTGCCCAAGCCAACCTGCTGATCGCCCTCGGCGACAAGAGTGCCATCACCGCGTTCGGTACATCGTTGGAAAGCAACATCAACAATGACAAAATCGGCTCGCTCTGCGGAGGTTCCGACTAGGCGAGATTCGAATCAATACTTGTTACCCAGCCTTACCGTGACTGCAATTCAGGTTGAAAAGGGGGCGAGACAGTTTCCCTCAGCCCCTCTTTCTTGCCCCGGTGGTTTGGACTCTCTTGGCGGTTGCGCAGCTTGGGCGTGAACCGCTAGGGGGAAACTTTGAAGACCAAGTAATTTTGACTGTTGTATACGGGGCGAAAGCTTCGCATGAAGAACGCAAGATTCTCGTGGAGCTCACTCATCTTATCGGCCTCGATTAAGATGTAGTCAACGTGGTAACGGCGCAGCAGATCGAGTGCGTGATCCGAGCCCCGATAGATTTCCAAAATATCCTGCTCACGGGTGTGGTAGTCAATGCCGTGGGTCCACAGCCAGCACCGGCATCCCATTACGATTCGTCGTCCGCCGAGACACGCGACTGGGCTAGTGTGCCTATCCGAAGTGAGGAAGATCGCATCCTTGCTGGTTTGCTCTCTGACAAAGCGGGCCAGCGCCATGTCTTCCCAGGAGAACATGAGCGCGCTCATGTGGAACTCCCTGTACACCGACGTCGCTCCGGTGATCACCAAAGTCCCAAACAGGGCGATAGCAAGCAAAGGCCCAAGACGAGATTCGCGCCACAGGTCAGCCAACAGCGAACCGGCCAGGACGGAGCTGAGCAGGAACCACCACAGCATGAGCTTCATGTTGTCCCAATCGTGCGGCTGAAACACGACGATGTTAGCCACGAGAAAGACCCCGACGAACCCCAAATAGAACGTTTTCAGCCTGCGCTTTGCGAACCAGAACGCGATCACAAAAACTGGGAGGTGCGGGCTGAGGTCCATCAGCCAGAACAACCACAGTGGCTCGTTGCCCTTGATCCAGCCCCACTCGATGCGAAAGAAGTTCCCTGCGTGGGTGGGCGCGATCCAAAGCGTCTGGGGAAGGGCGAAGACAGCCAGGGGAACGGCGAATACAGACCAACTCAGAATTGTCCGTTTATATGATTTGGGTTCGGCAAGGGCCTGGATGACAAACAGAAAGCCGGCAGCCATTCCCAGCGCCACAAAGCTATGGAAATGCACAAGAGGCATGGCCGAGAGCACAAGACCTGCATAGAGCAGGTACTTTTTGTCCGAATGTTCCCAATAGCGCCACAAAAACTGCACCACCAGAACCCCAAGCAACAGTCCGAACACACTGGCACGTTGAGGAAGAACGTAATCATCGATGATGTTCGAGAAGCGGATGTTGTATTCCCGAATGTGGGCATAGTCCTGGGGAATATGATTCAGGAATGCAGCCAAGCTCAGGTGTGAGTTTCGATAATCACGCCACAAGAAGTAACACCCGGCAATGCTTCCGTTGAAAAAGTAAATAAAGGGAACGGCCAGGGCACCCCAAATCGTCCCCGTAATGCGGCGCGCGAGAAAATAGATGGCAACCACAGCCCCTAGAATTACCGCCAGGGTTGGTAAGATCAGGCTGGCCCGAATACTGAGGCCGCAGCGGACCAACCCGGCGCTCAGCAAATCGGGCAGGAACGGGTAAGAAAGCTTTGTGCCCGGATAGATCGGATCCTCCCGGACGGCGCCCAGGCCCCGCTCGGCGAAGTTGGACAGCATGGAAAGGTGCCATGCCAAGTCTCCCCAGGTAGATCCGCCGGAATACCATCCATCCCCCTTCGGCATGAGCATGTGGGACGACAGCAGCGCTCCAAATAGCCAGCCGAAAAAGACTACGAGGAAAACAACCGGCAGGGCTTGCCGAATAGACGGGGGAAGCCAGCGGAAACCCGGCATGCGGAAACTTGGTCTGTCAGTGGGTTTGGCTGCTGGCAGCGAAGAGAACAAGGTCCGCTCCTGGCCGCAAAGGATAGAAACCCACGAACCGGTAACGCTCAGCGAGTTGGCGTTGCAGCGCAGGTACTTCCTTCCACGAGCCGATGAATATGGTTGTGCCGGCCGGCACCATATGATCGTAATAACTGACGTTCGTGTAGTCGCGCAAGTACCACGGTAGGGGCCAATAGTCGGAGGTCACAACCGTAATGCCGGTCGCGTTTCCGCTTCCGGCGCTGCTTGCAATTGCGTTCACCTCCTCCACTAGGTCGAGAAAGCCCCGGGAGGTCTGAGCATAAGGATAAGAATACCGGCTGTCATCATAGTGAAAAAAATTGAGCTGGACTGACTGGTAGAACCCGATCGCAAGCGCGAACCCGATCACGGCTGCGGGCACAAACTGCGCGGCCGCGCCTCGGAATAGTTTGGTCCGCGCATCCCACAGCTTCTGCACCGCGTGCCCGGCCACCAGGCACAGCGGCAAAATCATGTTCAGCAATATCCACGGGGTCTTATAGGGAAGAATCGAGTACGTGGCAAGCAGCACGAAAGCCCAGATCCCGGCAAAAATCGCGAAGGGGTTGCGCCGCTGGAACAGGGCAAGTGCGGCTCCGATTGTCCCCAGCAGGAGAATCGGAGCTTCTTCACGAAGGAGCCAGGCCAAGTGGGTGTACCAGGGGGCCGTGTGCTGGCTGATTCCCGTTCGTGCCCAATAGGTATAGGTTGTGACAGCATCACGGATGCCTTGAGGATAGTTGCCGAAAAAGGAGGAATAGAACAGGAGGCAGGATGTGGAGAAGAGAGCGAGCGCAGCCAGCGCGAGAAAGCCGATTCGCCACCAACCGCCCCACTCGGCGGCGGTCCTTTTGTGAGGTGCCGACGTCAAGACAAGTGCAGAACCAGCACCAATGCCGAGCGCGGCAAGGGAAATGGGAGCAGTTTCTTTAGTAGAGATCATCAACGCGGTTGCGACGGAAGCAAGTAACAAATGGCTGGTCTTCTTCGTGTCCCAGAAATGCAGGCCAAACACCACCAACCACAGGGTGAAAAAGACTAGGAGCATTTCGTGAATGAAGTCGCGGGATATGTACACCATGCCGGGTGAGAGCGCGACCAGCGCAATGGCGGTGAGAGTACCGGCATTACCCAGGCGATTACGAAGATTCATTAAGAGGACAAGCACTCCAATCCCGAACAGCACCGGCACCATCCGAATGGCGACCGTGCTGGGCCCTTCACCGCCAAAGAGGAGATTGTTAACGCTGCAGCTAATCATCGCGAAATAGTAAAGTGTGGGCCCGTGATAGTTGGCTGCGTTGTAGCGGTAAATTCCCTCGCGAAATAAGCCGAGGAGAAAAAAGCCGTTGACTCCTTCGTCGGAGTGCAGAGGTTTTACATTGAGTTGGCAAATGCGCAGCAGCGTCCCCGTGGCCACCACCGCAGTAGCAGCGCCCATCCACCGCCATTGACGCCAACGCGCAACCGACCGGGCTAGTTCCGCCCGAATGGCACTGAGCAAGCCGACGAGGTGGCTGGTTGTCGAGGGCTCCGAGACGATCACTGGTTCCGCCATTTTCGACTCGCCGTACGGATACGAAGATTCCACCGCTGAGCAATCAGAGTGTACTTCATCCAAAGGCGGAGGGCGCTCTGGTCTGTTTCCTCCGCGGCCGACCGAGAATGGCGAGAGTGATGGTGGGCCGCTTTTCCCGTGTGGAGAGCGCGCTGACCGCCAGGTATCTGCCATCCGGAGACCACGAAAACAGCGGCAGCATGCCGATGTGTTCCCTAAAAACGCTCTCCTCGGAG
>Ga0137403_10009375_pt1 | contig 10882 bp, 9 predicted proteins | sample CZOMad2_1_16fung_FD_122057 | JGI IMG/M metagenome (GOLD analysis project Ga0137403, IMG submission 122057) | Vadose zone soil fungal communities from Angelo Coast Range Reserve, California, USA - CZOMad2_1_16fungal (Hybrid Assembly) | ecosystem: Environmental > Terrestrial > Soil > Vadose zone... | reverse complement strand
ACGACCGCCGTATGGGACGACGATCACATCGTCTTTGCGGATATCCGCTCCCCCGCGACGGTCTCCAATCTAAGACGTAATCCATCGACGGAGATCAATGTGGTTGATCCGATGGTGCGCAAGGGCTACCGCTTCAAGGGGGTCGCCTCGGTTCTTACGGAGGGAGCCCTGTTCGAACGAATCCTGGATTTCTACCGCGCGGAGCGAAATCTCGACGAAAGCCGCATTAAGATTAGGTCCTTTGTACTGGTCAAGATCGAGGAAGCCCTGCCGGTCGTATCTCCCGCTTACGATCTAGGCCTGAGTGAAGAGCAGGTGCGAGAGAAAATGCAGCGCTACTTTGATTCGCTGCAACGCAAGATCCCCGCCACCGGCCGGGAGGAAACATGATCGGCCTCTTCCAGGAATTCGTCTGACGCGGATAGCGCGTGCAGGAAACCTGGCATCCCTTGAAAGAATGGGCCAGCCGCTCAGAGGAAGCACCGATGGCGGCTAGGGCTCTTGCCTAAACATTTGGTCGAAAATCCATTCTGGCGCCGCGTGAGTAGGTCCCGGCGCCACGGTCTTAATGATGCGGGTTCCGATAATTTCTTTGATCGCCTGCCAATTCCTCTCGATTGAATCCATTTGAACTTGAAAAGCTTCCGGCGATACAGTTCTGCGTTCGATAAATGCTTGGCGCACAGCCTTTCGATCACCGTCGAACCACCAAGTCACGGTTCCTCTTTGTTGAAGCCTGCAGACTAGCGAAAGGTCCGATAAAGAGAACCCCCAGTCAATCACGGTGGATTGGCCTGTTTGGAAAAGCCTAGAAATGAATGCATCGGGATTCGCTTTTAGAAGTTCAATCAGTGACAGGTTAGACTGCGTGCCGAGCCCGCGTTGAAGTTGATCGAACTCCAGATGCAAAAATCCCTTCTGTCGTTCGAGCCATTCTGAGTACGATGTCTTCCCCGAACCAGGAATTCCACATACATGCAAAATCACCGTACTAGTCATCATATTGAATACTACCTGAAGGCACAGACACCGTAGTACGCGGTCTGTTGTATCATCCCGTGGTGCACGACGCGATGAAACTACTTGTAGCTGCCACCACTATATTCGCCATGTTCGTCGGTACGTGCGTAGCGCAGGATTCTGCCGCCGTAGTTCTCGGTGGGATAGGTCCGACGCCCCACTTCCAGACCGTGCTCGACGGAATTTGGGACGCCTTGTCGTCAAGTGGTGTCAAGGTGAAGGTCGCTTCTGGAGAAGGCAAGGCGCGGAGTGTAATCCTCGAAGAGATGAAAACGTCCGGTAACACAGTCCTCCTTTACGTGACGGTTACTAAAAACGGTGGGGAGAGAGGGAAGATTTTGGTGGAGTCCTTTGTTGACGGGAAAAAAATGTGGCAGGAAGAGTCGAGGGGCTCGCAATTTGCGGGGTCAGCTGAGGGTGAAGTTCGCGGCATGCTAAAAAGCATTAATGAGAAAATTAAAAAGCATATCGGGGGCCCTGGACTTCCTAAGTGAGTCGAACAATCCCCAGGCAGGTACCCGTGAGCGGTTTTGACGACCGGAGCTTCTGAATTTCCCAAACTACTTTCCGCGGCTCTTTTCTTAAGATTTTCCGTTTTCCGGCCTTAGAACAAGCACGGGTCTGAAGACCCACCACCAATACGTTACGGAGCGCGAGGTGTTGTATCATCCCACGGCGCGGGCGCTAGGAAATCGCGGCTGCGATGGGCACACGCCGCAACTAGGGGCATGAGGGGAATCATGAGGCAAAAGCCCTGTTTGATCGCGATTCTGTTTTTGGCTACGACTGCTCCGGCACAAACGCCACCACTGCCGCTGGTTTCTCCCGAAGTTCACGCCGACCGGCGCGTCACGTTCCGCTTCCGCGGGCCTAACGTCAAGGAAGTTGCCGTTTCCCTCGAAGGCGCCGCGAAACCGTTCCCCATGCAAAAGGACGATGCGGGCGTGTGGAGCGTGACCACCGAACCGCTGGCTCCTGATTTTTATGGGTACACGATCATCGCCGACGGCGTGGGGCTCTTCGATCCTTCGAACTACGCTATCAAGCCCAATTTTCTCTACCGGGCCAGCGAAGTGCACGTGCCTGGGCCGGCGTCGCTTCCCTGGGAAACCGCCGACGTGCCGCGCGGCGAGGTTCATCATCATTTCTACAAGTCCGGTGTGGTGGGCGATGATCGCGGCTTTTTTGTTTACACGCCGCCGGGATACGATCCCCGCGGCAAGCAGTCGTATCCGGTGCTCTACCTGCTGCACGGCTACAGCGACGATGCGAATGCCTGGACGGCGGTGGGCCGCGCCAACGTGATCCTGGACAACCTGATTGCGCAGGGCAAAGCCAAGCCCATGCTCGTGGTGATGCCGCTGGGCTACGGCGCGCCGGAGGTGCTGACTCCCAATTCCGGCGTATTCCGCGACCGCGCGCTGACGGAGCGAAACTTCGATCAATTCCGCGAAGCACTGCTCAAAGAGGTGATCCCGCGCGTCGAAGGCGAGTATCTGGTGGTGAAGGACCGCAACGCGCGCGCCGTCGCGGGGCTTTCCATGGGCGGCTCCGAATCTTTGCTGACGGGGCTGAACACGCTGAAGCAGTTTGCGTGGATCGGGGCTTTCAGCTCCGGAGGGATTTCCGAAGAGTTTGACAAGGAATTCCCAGGGCTGGGCGCCAAGGCCGGGCCGCAACCGCGCTTGCTATGGGTTGCGTGCGGGACGGACGATCGATTGATCGAGATCAACCGCAAGTTTCGCGCGTGGCTGGCGTCCAAAGAGATTCAGCACGTGGACATCGAAACGCCTGGGGCGCACACGTGGATGGTCTGGCGACGCAATTTGACGGATTTCAGTTCGCTGCTATTTCGCTGAGGGAGCCATGAAAATGAGGAACGGGATTTCTGCAAGAGCGGCGAAGATGCTACTCGGCGTCGCGGCGCTGGCGATGCTGCTTGGCGCCGTGGGCGCAGGATTACACGGTCGGGGGCACGGTCAGGGGCAGACGGCTGCTCACGGAGTGGTCACGCCGCTGGCGAGCGCCAACCTCGTTTTCGACGGCGAACCAACGTGTCTCAAAGTGGCCCGCGAGAACGGCGATCCAGATATCGACGCTTCCACGTTTCTTCTCGAGGCGCCTTCGGGGTGCGTGGTTCCCGCACACTATCACACCGCGGAAGAACAGTTGATGGTGGTTCGCGGCGACGTGCTCACCGGGATGGACGGCATGGCGGAAACCACGATGGGCCCCGGCGGGTTCGCTATGATGCCCAGCAAAGCGATGCACTGGTTCACGTGCAAATCGAAGATAACCTGCCTGATGTTCGTGACGTTCGACCGAAAGTACGACATCGTCTGGGCCCAGCCGGCGAAATAGCAGGCAACGAAATTGACGCCGTTTGCTTCTGCTCTTACGATGAAGAGGAGCGCAGACTTCCCGCGAGCAAGGTGAACGGATACCGCATGAAAGCTAAACATTTTGGGTTCGCGATGTTCCTGCTGCTGCCGCTGGCGGCAAGCGCGCAGACGGCGGTCGAAATCGTGAATAAGTCCCTGGCTGCGCGCGGCGGCGCCGAGAAGATCAAGGCGATTCAGTCAGAGCGCGTTACCGGCCGCGTCACGTTCGGACCGGGACTGGAGGGCAGTCTCGTCGCGGAGCTCAAGCGCCCGCATAAGCTGCGCGTTGAGATTACGGTCGAGGACCAGAAAATTATCCGCGTCTATGACGGCAAGTCCGCGGGCTGGGTGGTCAATCCGTTCGCAGAGAAGAAGGACGCGCAGCCGATGTCCGCGGAAGATTTGAAGAGCGTTTCGGAAGAATCCGATTTCGACGGGCCGTTTATCGATTACAAGGCCAAAGGCAATCAGATTGAGTTGGTGGGCAAAGAGGAACTGCAGGGCAAGCCCGCCTACCGGATCAAGCTGACGAACAAGAACGGCAACATCCGCTTTTATCTTTTTGACGCGACTTCCTTTTTGCCGGCGAAGTGGGAAGAAACGCGCGTGGTGGAAGGCAAAGAGACACCGTGGGAATCGTTTTTCTCGGACTATCGCGAGGTAAATGGCGTGAAGTATGCGTTCATGATCGACTCGGACAGTCCCGGGACGGACTTGAAGCAAACGGTGGTCGCCGAGAAGATTGAGATCAACGCGCAAATCGACGAAACGCGCTTCGCCAAACCCGTTGTCCCGGAAGCACCAGCTGCATCCCCGGCGCCGACCAGCCCGCCGCCATCGGACTAACGCTTCCGACGAAGAGATGTTACCTGGTATCCGGAAGACGCGCTAATTTTTTGAGGGCTTGTGTGCGGAATGCAGGTGGTACAGATTCGCGATCGAATACGTCACGCCGCCAAAAAATGTGACGCGCGGCAGGTCTCCATAGACTGCAAAATAGGCTCCAGCATCCAGAATCAAGCGGGGGCTCACGTTGTAGGTGGCGGCATGAAGAAGGGTCATCGTCGCGGGAGTCGCGGCATTTGTTCTGCTGAAACCGGCAATCTCGCCCGTATATCCCCACTTCCCCGTCAGCGGATGGAAATACGATAATGCGGTGAAGTAATTACGGTCATATCCGCTGGCGCCCGGTCTCCCAACGAATTGCACGCCTTCGTTTATGTCAATGTGGTGTTTCCCGAGGTCCTTACTGAACAGCATTTGGACGGAATGACCGGATTCGCCGGCCCCGAGCCCGGCCGAGGCAGTCGGCAGCGTCGCCACGTAGAGCACTGCAACCTTTGGGATGGCCTTCTTCTGAGGAATCATTGCGAATTTGAATCCCGCGCCGGAGTCACCCATTCCGGCCACGCCAGCGTCCCGCTGAATCGGATTGTTGAGAAACCATAGCTCGAGGTTTTTGAAAACGCCCCATTTCAATAGACCGTTGATATTCTGATGTCCCTTCGCGGCTTCAAATCCATATTCGACCTCGAAAACACCGCGCTGCACTGTTTCTGCTGTTGACGCAAACGTAGGGCGATTCGGCACGGCCACGAGTTCGACTTGCGCCGCCTGGGCGTGAAGGGGTGCGGACTGCGTGAGACCCGCGAGCAAGAAGAAGGCGAGGGCGCAAGATCGTCTGGTAAGTATTCTCAATTTGTCTCCGCTGGAGAAGCGAACACCTGTGGACGCTATATCCGCGTTTCTTGCGGCCGTTTTGGCGACCGCGACAGCGGGATCGTGCCGCAGGAGAATCTGAATTTTATTAACTATAGTGAACCTTCTGATGAAACTACGCTTAATCTGTTTGCATGTCAACTACATCCCGGCCATCGGTTGCGGCAGTCACAACATCCTTGATTCGCGTGAATCGGCCATTACCGGCTTGGGGAGAGATGCTGCGTTGAGCCATTGACAAGGCACTTGGCCTTTTACTTGCGCTATCCTGCCTGAGTGTCACAGCCGCTCGAAGAAAAGGCGAGTACTTCCACCGCGGGCCTTTGCGCCGTTTGCCGGCATGCGCGGCGCATTGAATCTTCACACGGCTCCGTCTTCTATCTCTGCGAACTCTCCCACACCGATCCGCGTTTCCCGAAATATCCCCGGCTTCCCGTTCTCTCTTGCGACGGTTACAGGAAGAAACTGTAGCAGCGGGCTTTCGACTCACATCGATATTGTTATTTATAAGGTTATGTCACCTTATGTTGAGTTATGCGGCGGATCGTCCATCCGGTGAGGTCTTTTCATGGCATCCCGGTCACGAGTATCAATCTGCGCTGTCTTGTTTGTGCTCGCCTGCCCCTTGCGTGGCTACGGTGATAAATTGCAATTCACCAGCAACCCGTCCGGTGCGACTGTGGAACTGGATGGCGTCGCCATTGGCACCACGCCCTGCGAAAAGAATTTCCCTGGCGGCTACTTTCACAAGACAAAGACTTCTTTTGGTGCGCGGCTCGAGCACCCCCTGGTTGCGCGCATCAGCCTCACTGGCTACGCCACCAAGGAACTTACGCTCACCGAAGGGCCGCTGAATTGGCTTTCGCTGAATGGCCGCAGCCATGGCGAGTACTGGCTCTTCAAGACGGATCATTTCCATGTCGACCTGCAACCCATTTCGGAAGCTTTCACGGGGGAGATCGTCGCAAGAGTTTCCGATGCCGGCGGCGGGGTTCAGCCGGAACTATCTCTCGAGGAGCTGGTGCGTCAGACCAAGCCCGCGGTCGTCTATCTGAAGGCGTTGGACAAATCCGGCACGGGATTTTTCGTTACGGGCACGGGCGTACTCGTGACCAACGCTCACGTCGCTCGCGGCGAAGAATCATTGCTTACGCTGCTCTCCGGCGGCCAGCAAGTCGAGGCCAAAGTCGTTTACATTGATGCGGAGCTCGATATCGCGCTGGCTAAAGTGGAAAGCCCCTCCGCGCAAATTGATTTTCCGCACCTCGCCCTCGCGGATGCGGGCAGCGTTCGTCAGGGCGAGACCGTGCTCGCCATTGGCAATCCCGGCGATGCCATGCTGTTCAGCGTCACCAAGGGGATCGTCAGCGCCGTTGGAAAATTCCCGAACGCCGGTCAGGGTACTTGGATTCAGACCGATGCCCCCATCAATCCCGGCAACAGCGGCGGCCCGCTCCTCAACACGCGCGGGGAAGTGATCGGCATCAACACGCTGAAGCTCGTCAAGAAAAATGCCAATGGCATCGGTTTTGCTCACAGCTCCTCCGACCTTCTCGAGGTCCTTCGCCGTTTCTATCCGAATGTCGCTGCCGCCTCCCGTCCTGCTGCGACTCAATCGGCTCTGACCGAAACCAGCAACTCTCCCCAACCATCAACCCCGGCTTCGCCGCCCGCTCTCGATGGAGTTGGTACAGTTTCCATCTCCTCCGACCCAGACGGCGCCGAAATCTTTGTCGACGATAAATTCCATGGCAACACGCCAGCCACTTTGAAGCTACCTACTGGAAGCCACTCCATAGTGCTAAAGTTTCCCGGCCGTGCCGATTGGCGCCGCACTCTCGAAGTCCTTAAGTCCAGTAAGACTTCTCTCAAGGCCACACTTGAACCCGGCCATTGACGCAAACTGTGGAGCGGGATCGCCCCACCACTTCGCGGAAGGAATTGCTACCCGCGCGTGGCTATCCACGATAGTTTCCGAGTTGTCGACAATCCGGGAGTTGTAGATCTTCAGCCAACACTGCGCCGTTCGTGGAGAGTAACCCGACTGGCCCGCAGTGATAGTCGCGGAGTTAGGTGAGCCCGCAGCAGGAGATATGGAAAAATCCGTTCCCGGCCCCGAAAGGGAGACCATCTGCGTGCCGTTTGCGGCGTTACTCGCGATGACGATCGTCCCCGCTCTGCCGCCAGCGGCGGTGGGCGTGAATGTGACCGTGATGGTGCAGGTCGCTCCTCCGGCCACGCTGTTGCCGCAATTGTTGCTAGCTCCGAAATCGCTGGTGGTGGTGCTAATCGAGATGCTAGCCAGAGTCCCGCTGCCGCTTGTGGTGAGCGTGATGGTCTGCGGTTGACTCGTGCTGCCGACAACCTGAGCTGCAAAGCTAAGGCTTATCGCCGAGAGTGTCACGGTCGGTGGGGCAAGGCCAACGCCGGTTAGTGTCACACTCCGCGGGCTTTGTGCGGAGTTGTCAAGAATCTGTAGAGTCGCCGAACGGTTTCCGACCGCCTGCGGCGCGAACGCGATGTTGAACGCGCAACTGGCGCCGACCGCCAGGCCCTGGCCCTGATTGCAGTCGGTGGTCGGCAAGGTGAAGTCGGAGGGGTTCGTGCCAGCGAACGAGAAGCCAGTAATGGTTAAGGTCCCGCTGCCAGTATTCGTCAAGGTCGCGCTCTGGGCTGCGCTCGTTGTGCCTTGAGTCTGATTCCCAAAGCTGAGGCTTGTCGGAGATACAGTTGCCGCGAGGCCCGTCACTCCGTTGCCGGTCAGTGTGACTTTTTGCGGGCTGCTAGCCACGCTATCGGTGATGGTGATGGTGCCAGTCCTGGCGCCGGCGGCCGTGGGAGTATAAGGTGACACTTATAGTGCAGCTTGCCCCTCCGGCGAGGCTGCTACCGCAGGTATTGGTCGCAGCAAAATCACCGCTCGGAACGATGCTTGTAATGTTCAGCGTTAAGCTGCCGGTATTCGCCAGGAAGATCTGTTGCGATAGTGTGGTTCCACCTATCCCCTCGTCCTGAAAGCTCAAACTGAAGCTAGAGAGACTGAAACCGGGAACATCGTTCGGGCTGATCTTTGCTACGAAGGTGTCGTCACCGCCGCCGGAAACAAGCTGGATGGCGCCGGGTGTCAGCAGAAAGTTGGAAGTGGCTCTGCCCGTTACATAGGCGTTGCCTGCACCGTCCACTGCGATACCGCTACCGTACTCGAGGTTTCCGCCGCTGGCGCCCAGATAAGTAGAATAGAGCAGGGCGGATCCAGAGGGATTCAGCCTGGTCACGAATGCGGTGTTGCTACACGGTATTGTGTACGTGTACCCATAGTAGTCAAACGTGCAGGTTTGCGGAAGCAAACTGGCCTGAATCGAACTGGCCAGAGGGAAGTCTTGAGAGCTGGTGAAGCCCGTGACGTATGCGTTGTTGGAAGCGTCTACGGCGATGCCATTGCCGAAGTCGCCGTCGGTGCCGTTGCCGCTGCCGCCCAGGTATGTGGAGTATGTCAGTGTGGAGCCCGCGGCGCTTAGCTTGGCCACGAAAGCGTTACCTTGACCGTTGGCACAGCTTTTACAATTGGCCTGAAAGGGGCTGGCGGTCGGGAAGTTGGTGGATCGGGTAGAGCCCGTCACATAGGCGTTGACCGAGCTATCTACGGCGATGCCGTTACCAAAGTCGTCCATGGTGCCACCGAGGAAAGTCGAGTAGACCAGCGCCGAACCTGTCGGGTCCAACTTGGCTACGAAGGCGTCATTGGCGCCGCTCAATGCTGCTTGAAAGGCATTTTTCGTCGGAAAGTTCGCCGAAGTCGTGAAGCCCGTGATGTAAGCATTTCCTGAAGCGTCCACGGCGATGGCATTGCCAAAGTCTCCGGCGCTTCCACCGAGGTAAGTGGAGTAACTCAACACCGGATCGATGATGAGCGGCCTGCTGGCGTCGTATGCGGCGACTTCAAAGCCGATCTCGCGCTTGCCGCGGAGCACGTAGCGCCCGGTCGCTTCTTTACGGGTGCCATTCACTTGCTGATAAACGATGGGCTTGTGCAGGCGAACCTCACCCCCGGTTGTGCGCAGCACCAAGCCGCCATCGGTGCCTGCTTCAAGCTTCTCGGAGCCCGCAATGGCAAGCCGGATGATCCTCGGGTCCGCACCCGGCGCGAGGACAAAATCGTACTCGAGTTGCCGCTGGTTGCCATAATAAACTAAGTCTGTGCCAGGATAGATAGCTTTGTATCTGATCTTCGCATAGGCGGGAATATCGGTCCGCCATTTTGCAGGATCGTTCCCAATGAAGTAGTTGGTCTTGCCCGGCAGTGCTTGCAAGCCCTCGACGATAGTGGCGACATTAGCCCCAACGAGCTTTATGCGCAGTGTATTGTGAGCGGCGTTCTCCCTCTCTTTGCGTTTTGCATTCTGAGTTTCGCCAAGCCCTTTTCGCTTGGAGGAGACCAGGGGACTTCCCGGTCCTACCGGTGGCTCTCCAAAACCTAAGGGACGCTGCAGGGTCAACACTGCTTCTGTCGCGGTCAGATACAACGTGTATCCGCTGCCGCGCGAAATGAACTGCACGTGTGCGTCGGTCTGTCCACGATTAGTTTCAAAGCTCAGAGGAAGCTTGCCATACGCTGCTTCTATGTTGGCCCGTGACCCCTCGGGTTGCTCGAGCAGAGCTTGCCTGCTGCCAGCTTGGGCATTCGTGCTCTGACCAACGTGCCAAGTCCCACTTGGCCCTGTGGCAGGCAGTCTACGGGTCGGCACGATGATTGCGCCGATCATCAGCAGAAGGAGAAAAAGTCCAGGCGACGCTCGCATCTTCATGAGATCCTCCCAAACCGAAAAGGCCCATTCACGACGGGCGGCGCTCGCCGCGCCACGTCTGGCAGCTGATGTTTCCCTGAGTCCCCTAGTGTCCGAGCCGCCTAATGATTGGTGGGTTTCCGCCGCGCTTACGCGAGGGTTTGGAGGAAATCAGTTTCACTACTGATTGTTTTCCCGCACTTGCGTAGCCCGCCTCACATCGGCTGGTAAAATTGGTTCCGGCCGGAACTTGACCTTTTGGGAGAGTATGGTCGGCAGGCTGCCCTATGGAGCTGTCAATGTCAAGGAGAATCTCAATCTATGACGTCCCGCATCTGGTAATATCTTCGCGTGAGCCAAGGTCGCTGGGCCGTCAGTTCTACTCACCTGTGTACGAGAAGTATTTCCTTTTCGCGCCGTCACCAATACGGGAAGCGAAATGCCTGGGACACACCGGCAGAGCCTTTGTCATAAACTTGCCGAGACGCTTTCTGCAGGTTTCTTTCTGCGACGGCGGGTTACTCTCCACAAACGGCGCAGTGTTGGCTGAAGATCTACAACTCCCGGATTGTCGGCAACTCGGAAACTATCGTGGATAACCACGCGCGGGTAGCAATTCCTTCCGCGAAGTGGTGGGGCGATCCCGCTCTACAGTTTGCGTCAATGGCCGGGTTCAAGTGTGACTTTGAGAGAAGTCTTACTGGACTTGAGGACTTCGAGAGTGCGGCGCCAATCGGCACGGCCGGGAAACTTTAGCACTATGGAGTGGCTTCCGGTAGGTAGCTTCAAAGTGGCTGGCGTGTTGCCATGGAATTTATCGTCGACAAAGATTTCGGCGCCGTCTGGGTCGGAGGAGATGGAAACTGTACCAACTCCATCGAGAGCGGGCGGCGAAGCCGGGGTTGATGGTTGGGGAGAGTTGCTGGTTTCGGTCAGAGCCGATTGAGTCGCAGCAGGACGGGAGGCGGCAGCGACATT
>Ga0137403_10009374_pt1 | contig 10883 bp, 6 predicted proteins | sample CZOMad2_1_16fung_FD_122057 | JGI IMG/M metagenome (GOLD analysis project Ga0137403, IMG submission 122057) | Vadose zone soil fungal communities from Angelo Coast Range Reserve, California, USA - CZOMad2_1_16fungal (Hybrid Assembly) | ecosystem: Environmental > Terrestrial > Soil > Vadose zone... | reverse complement strand
TGATACCCAGCGCACGAACTGGATCAGACCAAGCGGAGGCGTAGTCCCAGCGGATCCGAGGGCAGAAAGGGCCATCTGGTTCAGACACTCGAAGCAGTAGCTGTAAGCGCCCCAATTTTTAGGGCAGCAGACGAAACGCCGATCATCCCACTGGCAACACGCCCTCTATGCTGTAAGCTTGTCGCCGGACTGGCCGGCCTTGCCATGCCAGGCCGCAAGCCAGCAAACAAAAAAGCCAGCTTTGGAGGATCGCCGATGCCTGCTCCCACGAGCCCTGTCTCGTTCAATCGCCGCACGCTATTGCGTGCGGGCGCCGGCATGGCCGGCATTCTCGCAACCGGCCGCGCGCCCGCATTCGCGCAAACGGCCGATCCGGCAACTACACAGACGGTTCCTGCGGCATCCGTTGATTCAAAGGACAAACTTGCGGAGGTCGTGGTCAGCGGCGTCCGTGCCAGTCTGCGGTCGTCTTTGGCAACCAAGCAGAACACTCAGGAAATCGTCGACTCAATCAGTGCGGAAGATATCGGCAAACTGCCCGACAACAACGTTGCTGAAACGCTGACCCGCATTCCGGGTGTTCAGGGATACCGCTATGGTGGCGAGGGCGCCTCGCCCGTCGGCGCGGGCAGTGGCCTGACGATTCGCGGCCTTTCGGGTCAGACGGCCTCCCAGGTCGACGGGCGTTCATATGCGACTGCGGGCCTGCGTGAGTTCAATATTGAAGACGCCATCCCCGGGATGGTCTCCGGCATCGATGTCTACAAAAACCCGACGGCCGAACATATCGAAGGCGGCATCGGCGGTCTCGTCAACATTCGTACGCGCCATCCGAGCGACTTCACGGAGCCTACGGCGACCGTGGGCGTAACCGGCCGCTACAACGAGCTCGACAAGCACGTGAAGCCGGAGCTCTTCGGCCTCGTCGCCGACAAATGGGAGTTATCCGGCGGCGGACGCGTCGGTTTGGTGATCGGCGCCGTGTACCAGAGGAGCGAAGGCCGCTCCGATAACAATCCCGCGAATGGCGGCGCGAGCTATCGCCGCTCCATCCGTGCCGATGATCCGGAATACGCGCAACGCGCCGCCGCCAATGCGACCAATAGTCCGAATGGGCCGCTGGCGACCTACGTCGGCCGTTCGGATGTCTGGGCCTTGGTAAATGTTCCGACCCTCGCCTGCGACAACATCACCACGCCTTGCAATGTCCCGGACTTTGCACACGCCGGGTTCGGCAGTACGGCCCTGAATGCCAGCCAACAGGCCAATGTGATGTCGGCGACCGCCCAATTTCAAACACCGGTCGGCGAAGAAATCATCAAGCGCACCCGCAAAGGCTTTCAAGTCGCAACGGACTGGGTCGTCAACGACAACCTGCGTCTCTACGCCGAAAGCAACTATACCTACTATCTGTATAACCAGAACTACATGTTTCTGAACAGCGTCGACGGCGCCAACGTCCAGAATCTCAAGACGACTCCATTCGCGCTGACCGAAGGGCTCGCCAATCGCAACCTCAACGGAGGATCCAACGACGTGCTGGTCAGTCAACGGCTTGCAGGCGGCACCTTCCTCAACTCCGACCTCAATGTGACGGGCGGGGACGAGCACCACCCGTACTGGACGGGGATCGCTGCCACCGGCTTTGAATGGAATGCGTCGGCGAACCTTCTGCTCAAGGGTGATCTGGCTTTTACGAGGTCGGAGGTCACCGATGATAACCGCTCGGTGAACATCGCATCGGCGCCAGGTCTGTGGCAATCGACGGGCATCGGCGGATGGGCAGTTACGCGGGATCTCACCGGTACCCCGCACACCATGAACTTCACGGGGCCTGACTTGGGCTCGTCCTCGACCTGGGTGGGCAACTTCTATAATGACGGAACGAACAACGTCACCAAGGACAAGGGGATGGCCGTACGTCTGGATGCCAAATATGAATTGGCCAGCGGATTCTTCAAGGATGTCAAGGTGGGCACACGCTACGCCCCTACCGAGGATCGTTACTGGAATTACGCCTTCACCCAAAACTACAATCTGACATCGAACGGCGCCGGACTGGCCGGTTGGCCGGGCGCTCCGGGTGGTGTCGCGTATCACGCCAACGGCACCCCGGTCGCTAATTTCACGGATCTCCTGCAATCGTCAGTCAGCAACTTCATGCACGGCGATACAGGATATTCCGGGGGCTATCTGGTCTATTCTCCGACCCAGCTTTTGGGTGATGCGGTTCGCAATGCTTTCCCACTTGCCAATATTCCGGCGGGGGCCACACGTGCCGAGCAGTTGCTGGCGCGACGCCTCGAAAAGGAACAGACGACCGCCCTGTACCTCATGGGTGACTTCGCCGGCTTCAACGACAAGATCAAAGGCAACATGGGTGTCCGGGTGGTTCGGACTCACCAGTCCAGCCAGGGTTACGCCAATGACCTGACGCAGACACCGGTGGTGGCGGTCCCGACCTCCGACAGCAGAGACTACACCAATACTTTGCCGTCTTTGAACGTTACCTACTACGTGCAACCCGACCTCCTCGTGCGGCTCGGCTACTCCAAGGGTATAACCCGTCCGGCATTCGCGGACCTGAACCCGGCGTTCGGCGCCAACACGACGACCGGCCTCAGCACGGCCGGCAACCCGGATCTGGCGCCGCTCAAGGCCGCCAGCTATGACATCGCCCTCGAGAAATATTTCAACTCGACCAACTACGCGTCGTTGGATTTCTTTGACAAGGAGTTGAACGGGTTTGCCTACGCCATCAACCACTGTGAGACGGTCCCGAATGCTCCTCCGTCGAGCGCGGCCTTGGCTGCCGCGATTGGCTGTCCAACGGGACAATATCAGATTGCCCGCCAGACGAACGCCGGCAACGGATATGCCCGCGGCGTCGAAGCAGCCTTCCAGACCTTCTTCGACTTCCTGCCCGGGACCTGGCAACACTTCGGCACATCCGGCTCGTTCACCTATGTCGACACCGCCAACCCGGTAAACTTCGGCACCGCGAGCAACCAACGTATCGTCGATGTACCGCAGCCGTTCGTGTCCAAGTACAACTACACTCTGCAGGCGTTCTATGACGATGGAAGGCTTTCCGGCCGCCTCGTCTACACCTGGCGATCAGACGAAATTCTGCTCGGTGTTTCCACCAATCCGATCGACGGACGTTATATCGGCGCCTACGGCATCCTTGATGCCTCTGTGAATTACAGGGTGAAGGAGGCCCTCTCCATTACCTTCAACGCCAACAACCTGACCGATAAGGGACTTGATCGTTTCGTTGGAGAACCCGCCTATGCCAGCGGCATCGAGCGCCAGCACTATGTCAACGGCCGTACCTATAGCATCGGCGTGCGCTACAAGATCGGCGGGTGATACTTCGTCCGGCACATGCCAGGTGAATCATCGCTCACACAATGGGGCGGCCGCTGGCATCCGTCGGCGGCGTCGCGGAGAGTGAGAACCAGGAGCCCAACCAGAATATCAACGCGAAGGCTGCTATCAGGAAATAGGTGTGCTGAAAGCCGATCCGGTCGTAGCCGACGCCGGCGAGCGGCGAGAAGAACGCCAGACCCAGTGAATGGCCGAAACTGACACCCACCAGGTAGATCATGGAGGAAAAGCGAGCCTCGAAGTGATATGCGATGTAGCGAAATATCGACACCGACAGTATCGGCAGCTCGAGAGAGTGCAGCATCTTGCACGCCGAGATTGAGATGGGTCCGACCGCCAGCCCGGAGCCGGCAATCCGAACGATCATGATGCCGGAAGCCAGCAGCAGGCCAAAGCGCGCGCCGGTACGCATGACGATCCAGGGAGCCACGAACATCATCCCGGCTTCCAGGAAAATCTGCGCGGAACTGAGATATCCGAACATCTCAGTGCCTCTGCTGAGTGTCGGGAACAGGGACGAGAAGTAGAAGGGAAACTGCTGGTCGTAGACGAGGTAGAGGTTGGTTACGCCCAGAATGAGCACCATGAAGCCCCAGAACTTCGGCAGCTGCAGGATCGACGCGGCGTCGCGCGGCGTCAGCGCATTCGTCGTCGAGTGCTCTGTTGTACCTGTCTCAATCCGTGCGCTCAGGATGATGGGAACCAGAAGGACTCCCGCGGCCGAGGCGAGGTAGAAGTTCAACTTTGGATCGAGGTTGTAGAGGTGCCCCGTAAAGGCTGCCGCGCTCGCGTATCCCAGCGAACCCCACAGCCGCGCGCGGCTGTACTCAAATCCATATTTCCTGCCCACCCGATCCACGAACGACTCGATGGCGAATGGTCCGGCAACGAAGGTCACACCCAGATAGAGCCCACCGGCCAATGCGCCGAGCGGCAGATTCGCGCGCAACGCAGGTGCATAGACGAGGCTGAAAAAGACGCACGCCAGGACGACGAAACAGCCAATCGTTACAGGCACGACTTTGCGCAAGCCCATCTTGTCGGAGACGTAGCCCAGGATCGGCTGCGCCAACATGGCTGCCAGGAAGTTCGCGGAAAAGACCGTGCCCACCGCCGCCCCACTCAGGCCCAGCGCGCCTTTCAGCCAGATGGCCAGCATGGACATCGAGGCGGCCTGGGCGAAGAAGAAAAAGAACAGGAAGGCGCTCAGCAGGCTGTAGTTTCGACGGGCTGGCGTCATGGCAACGGCGATCCCCACATTTGGCAATCAGGCAACCGCAGCGGCCTGCTGCCTGGCAGCAGGCTCAGCAGCGCGCTTGCGTCTCACGGGCTCTGTCTGTTATTGATATCAGATCGGATCATACACAGCCGGTGTTTCCGGGCAAGCGCATCCACCCGGTGATGATGTCGACGCAACCAAGGACGCCATGAAGTCACAGACCGGACGAGCTCGAAAGCGCCCTGAGGCGCGCAAACAGAAAAAGGCGATTCCGACCATCCACGATGTCGCCCGGCGCGGCGGAGTGTCGGCGATGACGGTCTCCCGAGTCATCAACGGACACAAGTACGTGACCGACAGGACGCGGGACAAGGTCTACCGCGCCATCAAGGATCTGGGTTTCTCACCCAATGCTGCGGCAAGAAACATCCACGGCGGAGCCAGGATCGCGCTCATCTACACCAATCCGTCCTCGTCGAATCTCGCCAATTACCTGATGGGCGCATTTCGGCAGAGCGCCATTGGAGGAATCCAATTGCACGCAGAGCCGGCGACCTTCCCTGAACCCCTGGAGGGGCTCAAAAAGCTCGTTGCCGCCGGATTCGATGCTGTGATCCTGCCGCCGCCCCTGTGCGATTCCGATGCCGTGTTCGGGTTCCTCGAACGCAAGGCCGTGCAGGCGTTGAGTTTTGCGACGGCGGAGCTGCGGCCGGATCGCCCGGCCGTCATCATCAATGACTTCGAGGGCGCGCGGATGATGACCGAGCATCTGCTCGAGCTGGGTCATCGGGACATCGCGTTTGTACAGGGCGATCCCGCGCACTCGCCGGCGAAACGGCGCGAGGCAGGATTCCGACAATCGATGGCGGATGCGGGTCTGCAGGTGAAGCCTCAAAGAATCGCGCCGGGATATTTCACCTACCGCTCGGGGCTGCAGGCCGCCCAACAGCTCCTGGAATCTCAGGATCGCCCCACGGCCGTTTTCGCCGCGAACGATGACATGGCCGCAGGGGTCGCCGCTGTCGCGCATGGACTCGGCCTGTCAATCCCAGGGGACCTGAGTATCGCGGGTTTCGACGATACGCCCGTTGCAACCACCGTATGGCCCGAACTCACGACCATCCGACAGCCCATCGCCGACATGGCCTCCGCGGCGGTGGAGATCATGATGGACGCAGTACGCCGCGCGCGGCTGGACGAAGCCCCCAAACCTCAGCATCGCTTCATGCCCCTGTCGCTCGTGAAACGCGCTTCGACCGCGGCGCCAAATCGTCGGTAACTATCCATGCGGCGGCTCAATGGACGTACGGTGCCTGCAAGCCACATCGCGCCCCGCCGCCGGCCAACCAGCTCGCGGTTGCAATGAAAGTCGAGTCACAGACCAAAACGCATATCGACGCCGCCATCGCGACGGCATTGGCGCGCATGAAGGCCATGCTGCCGCGCTTCACGCAACAGTTTCCGGCACCGGCTTCGATCAACGGGACTTACGAGGCCATCGACAATATCGAGTGGACCAATGGTTTCTGGACCGGGATGCTGTGGCTCGGCTACCAGTTCTGCGGCGATGCTGATTTGCGCGCCGCGGCCCAAACGCAGGTGCGCAGTTTCGTACACCGAATCGAGAAACAAGTCGGTACCGACCATCATGACATGGGCTTTCTGTATTCTCTGTCATGCATCGCCGCGTGGAAGATTGTAGGTGACGCGGCTGCACGCACGGCCGCAATCAAAGCTGCCGACCTGCTGCGCAGACGCTTCCTCCCGGTGGCCGGCATCATTCAGGCATGGGGTGATCTGAGCGACCCGGCACAAGCCGGCCGCATGATCATCGACTGCAACCTCAACCTCCCGCTGCTCTACTGGGCCAGTGACGAGACTGGCGACCCTGTCTATCGGGCGATGGCCAACATTCATGTCGGCCGAGCTGCCAGGTACCTGGTGCGGCCCGACGATTCGACATTCCATACCTTCTACATGGACCCGCAGTCCGGCGCGCCGCTCCGGGGTACTACGCATCAGGGTTATAGCGATGACTCCTGTTGGGCGCGCGGGCAGGCCTGGGGCATGTATGGTTTTCCGCTGGTCTACCGTTATAACGGCGACACTTCGCTGATCGTGTTGAGTGAGCGTTTGGGAAACTATTTTCTTGCGCGCTTGCCCACTGATCATGTCTGCTGCTGGGACCTCGCCTTTACCGACGACAAGGTGGAGCGCGACACATCCGCGGCGGCAATCGCCGTCTGCGGACTGTTGGAAATGGCGCGGCAAATGCCGATTACCGACGCAGGCCGCGCACGCTTCGAGGCCGCGGCGCAGACCATTCTGCTCAGCCTGATCGACAACTACGCACTCGGCGAGCACGACGCGGGCGACGGCCTGTTGCGCGAGGCGGTCTATCACATGCCCAAAACGATAGCCGTCCGTGAGCGCGTTATTTGGGGCGACTACTTCTATCTTGAAGCACTGATGCGCTTCACAAGAGTTTGGGATCCATACTGGTGACTCCAGGTGTGAACGCTCGACAGGGAATGCCTGAGGATGCTGTCATCCTCACGCGGCGCAGCCTTGCGAAAGGGTTGATCGCCGTCGCGGCCGCTGTGGCAACAAACGCGGTGGCCGCAAAGAGACACTCCGCGCAGCACACCGTGGCCTCCCCCGACGGCAAGCTGGTGCTAACGCTCGATCTGACCTCCGGCTTACCACGGTGGAGCGTTGCTCGCGGCGCGAAGATGGTGATCGCCCCTTCCGCACTTTCGCTCCAACTGGCCTCAGGATACTCCCTCGGCGCAAGCGCGGAATTTCTTGGTATTTCACGTCGAAGCTATTCCGGCAACTGGACACCGAAATTCGGCATCAGTGCGACCTATGACGAGAGCTCGAACGAGCTGACGGTGCACTTGAGGGACACGACGACGAACATTGATTACCACGTCATCGCACGCGTCTTCAATACAGCAGCCGCCGTTCGACAGGTCATCGTGAAGGCGGACAACCAGACCAGCGTGCGGCTGAGCGGCGAACAGACTCACTTCCGTTTTCCCGAGTCCGCTGTCTTTTATGCGAGCCGCGATGAGGGGGAGATCATCGTCGGCAAGGTCCGTGAAGATGCAACTGCATCCAGGCTCAGCCGACCGCTGCCAGCGTGGCCCCCGGTAGCACCGCATGAAGATTCCGGCCCGCTATCCGACTATCCAATCACTGTTGATATCGGCAACGGTCTTTACGCCCTGATGGCTGAGTCCGACAGGCCGCACTATCCCCGCGCCATGCTCCGTGTGTTGGGAAACAACTTCATCGGAACACACTTGATGCACTATCCCGGTCGGACGCTCGGACCTGACGGTACGGATGTGCCAACGCCGGCGGAGACCGAGTTCGATATCGACGTCGGGCACGGGACACCGTGGCGGATCCTCGTAGTGTCGGATACGGCTGCCGGTCTGATCGACCAAGCCGGCATTATCCCGACATTGGCAACACCCTGCGTGCTCGAAGACACTAGTTGGATCAAGGCGGGTCGCGCCTACCGCGTACGGGGCGCCTATACGACGCCGAACGGCCTCGCCGCCGCGGACTGGGCGGCAAAACACAAGTTCGAATACATCGAGTACGACGCGCATTGGTACGGCGACGGCACTGATGATTCCGACGCCACCGTGCCGATTGCGGGGCTGGATATCCGCAAGATTATCGACTACGCCGCATCAAAAGGCGTGCAGACCATGCTCTATGTCGACCGAAGGTGTGCACTGAGGCAGTTGGACGCCCTATGCAATACTTATTCCGAGTGGGGTGCCGCAGGGATCAAGTTCGGCTTCATGTGGGAAGGTCGCAAGTCGGATGCCGACGTCCTCTATAGCCTGATCAGGACATGTGCCGATCACCACTTGATCTGCGACATCCATGACAATATCCGACCCGCAGGGCTGGAACGGACTCTGCCAAACTATGTAGCCCTCGAAGGCGTACGCGGCAATGAGCAATTCCCCCCTGCCCGCCACAACGTCAATCTCGCCTTTCAGCGCGCGATCGTGGGTCCCATGGACTACACCATCTGCTATGCCCAGGACCGAAACCAAACTACCAACGCTCACCAGCTGGCTTTGAGTGTTCTGTACTACGCCCCGCAATCCTATCTCTACTGGTACGACTCATGGGAGAAGTACGCTGACAAGCCGTGGCCGGAGCTGACGTGGTTTGATGAGGTGCCAGTAACCTGGGATGAGACACACGCCATCAGCGGAGCGTTGGGCGAGTTCGTCGTTGTAGCGCGCCGCAAAGGCACGCGCTGGTATCTCGGTGCTATCACGAACGAGCAATCGCGTCGCACGACTGTTTCCCTCGACTTTCTGGAGCTCCATTCGGATGCCAAAGCTGCCAGGTGGCGCGCGCATCGCTACAGCGATGGGGAATGGAACAAATGGGTCTGGAAAACTGATGTCAAAATGGACGAGTTCGAAGTCACAGCCGCCTCCTTCCTGGAAATCGATATGAACCCGGCAGGTGGCCAAGCCATCCTGTTTGAGCGAATGTAGCGGGGTTCTACGCCCGCCAGCAGGGCCCGTCCGGATGTGCTGGATTCGGCACCAGTTGCTCGCGCTTGGGATCCACGACAAGGTCCATGACTTCGAGAGGCACCACCCCGACCAGGCATTCTCCACCTTCCAGCACGACAGCCTCCGAGAGGTAAGATCGATCCGCGAAGTGAATCTCAACGCCGCGCAGCCGCGGCACTGACACGCGGCGTCCGTCCGCGAGCGTTACCGGAACCCGCGATACCTCTTCCAGATCGAATCCCAACTCCCGCGCAACGTCGGGCGTCACGATGATTTCGGTAGCGCCGGTGTCCACGAGCGCCCGAATGGGAACTCTCTTGTCGCGGTTGAAGTTTGTCAGGACAAAATTCGCGTATACCTGGCCCATGTGCGTTCCGTGCGGGTGGCGGGATTGGATTCTCATGCTAGCGGACTGCCGTCCTTAACCGTAAGGAGATAGAGTGCGTCTTTAGGCAATTTCGCGCCTCAGCGAGTCGCCTGGTAATTAAGCACAGACCCTAATCGACTTCAACCGACTCCCGTGAGCTTGCGTTTCGCCGATGCTGCTTGTACGCGCTCACAAAGCTTCGTATTCCGCTCATATACCGATAACGCCTCCACGGCAATGGCAGCATGCGCTGGCGTGCCCTGCTCTATGATCGAGAGCAACCAGTCGATGCAGGCTCCGTCCTGCGCAATGCCCCGGCACGGATCAACACGGAACGGAAGTCTGTGGTGTCATGGATGGTGTCCCACGCCGCATGCAGCCCGGATTTCGTATGCCCTATCGCAACGTGCCGCGTGAGGGCCGTCGCGGACGCTGTGGCCAGCGTCCGCCTAATCGCGCTACTGCGACGATGTTCCCGCTCGCAGGTCAACCTATGGAAACGAGTGCGTAGCGCAGATCCCAGAGACTATCGGCGGTATTTCACACGCGAATTAGTCGCGCATCTTCGGACGGTCAATCACGGCAGTTAGGCTTTTCAAACTTGATGATTGTTGTTGCATGAATCGTCTTTTTCCATAAGACAGTAATCTGTTATGTTATTATCTGTATTCGGCGTTGATTATCGCATTCCAGCAACTCCACTCATGCCGTCCCACCTTCACGAGGCGTTGCTGCTGCTATTTCGCAATCGCCCCGCACTGGCTCCCGAGCTGCTGCGCGAGGCGCTTCACGTGCAGATCCCGGATTACACCGACATCCGCATCGACTCAGCCGACCTCACCGATATTCAACCAGCCGAGTATCGTGCCGACTTAGTGGTCCTCTTGTTGAGGGACACACCGGTACTTGGCATCGTGCTGGAAGTGCAGCTCAGCAGCGACGAGGACAAGCGTTATGTGTGGCCGGTATATGTCGCGAACCTTCGCGCTCGCATCCGCTGCCCAGTCAGCATACTCGTTGTTGCAGCGGATGAAGCCGTGGCGCGATGGGCCGCCAAAACCGTTGATTTAGGCAACGGCAACCGCTTTGCTCCCTTGGTATTGGGCCTGTCAGGAGTTCCGGAGGTCATCGACGAAGATCGAGCGAAAGAGGATCCGGAGCTTGCCGTGCTCTCCGCTATGGCCCACGCGCAAGATGCGAATACGGACAAGTCAGCGCGTATTGCCCTGCTGGCTCATATGGTCAGCCTCGGGCTCGACGCCGAACGCTCGACATTGTATTGTGACCTCGTCCTACATTCCCTACCGGAAGCCGCCCGACGAGCCCTGCAAGCGATGGATGCCTCGAA
>Ga0137403_10009373_pt1 | contig 10885 bp, 14 predicted proteins | sample CZOMad2_1_16fung_FD_122057 | JGI IMG/M metagenome (GOLD analysis project Ga0137403, IMG submission 122057) | Vadose zone soil fungal communities from Angelo Coast Range Reserve, California, USA - CZOMad2_1_16fungal (Hybrid Assembly) | ecosystem: Environmental > Terrestrial > Soil > Vadose zone... | reverse complement strand
GCTTTGAGTTAAAAGTCTTCCTGTTTGTCCTGGCTTATAGCATGAATTGTCTATAGGTCGCAACTTGGGTTAACTTATGTGACACCGTTCAAGCTGACTGGGGGTTGGCATGGTGGGTATGGGGCCCGAAAACTCATAGCCACGAGGGTTGTGTGGCTCTGTCGCAAATTTTGCTCAGGAGGCCATGAAGAGGCAGTGGCCCCTGTCTGTGTGGCAATGACGCGGCGAGGGAGGAGAACTGTTCGGCCGCGGTGAGGCCCTGCTCCATTCCATCTTCAAGCTGCTCTTTGCGCAGCATGTGCATCAGCTCGATGCCGGCTAAGGTTGACTGAGCGGCGTCGAACGATTTACATCCCAGCATCGGTCGTGTCACCCGCTTCACACCGCGATGATCTTGCTCGACGATATTGTTGAGATATGTGATCTGGCGAAGTTCAATCGCGGTCCCATGCTCCTCGTTGTCGCTCGTGATGGCCGCTTCATTGGCGGCGCTTCCATCGATCGTGATCTTCTCAGGCGTGCAATGACGGCGGATGGCCTTGGTCAAAAATGGCTTCGCTGCGTTCTCGTCGCGCGGCTCGGTGAGGAGAAAGTCGATCGTCTTTCCGTGCTTGTCCACAGCCCGATACACATAGCGCCACTCGCCCTTCACCTTGATATACGTCTCGTCCATACGCCAACTCACCCACACGGGACGCTTGCGGCGGTGGAACGCTGCTTCGAGCTGCGGGCTGTATTTGATGACCCAGCGGTTCATGGTGGCGTGCTCCAGCTCCACCCCACGTTCCTCCATGAGTTCTTCGCCGTGGCGCGTGCTCAATGGGTCCGCTAAGTACCAGCGGACACCCGTGAGAATGATCTCTTGCGGGAAATGGGCACCCTCGAAGCTCACTGGCATCGTCTCTCTCCCCCTCGTTGCACCACGATCACAGAGGGAGATCATACCTCAAATCGCCTCAAATAAAAATTGCGACAGAACCCGGAAAGTCGGGTGAAGGCCCTCTAGCCGGCTTCTCTGTGCCCTGCGAAGCTCGGTGAGGAGCAAGCGTACGGCCATCGACTGGCGCGCTTCACCGGCGCAATCGAAATGGGGGGTACTCATACGAGAGATACCCTAAGACTTGATAATCAGCATCCCGCGTGCCGGTCACGGCCAGTTGGACACCCACGGCGGCTGCCCAGGCTCCCGACCGCGTCAACACTTGACGGAAGCCTGGAGTGATCGCGAGCTGAAAATGTTTCGGGTTCTCCATGCCCCACTCGCTCTTGCCGTTTAGTTCGAGGAGCACCTGACCTTCCGTGAGTCGCCCAACCTCGAGGACGGGATAAGAAAAGCCGAGATTATACAGCAGGCTTTTCGGCGCCCGTCGCTCGACGAAGGGGTATTCGAAGACAAGGCTCGCCTGTCCGATCAAATCCTCCCAGGCCTTGCCGGCCGCCAGAAATGGTGATAAGAATGTCGTGCCCGCGCCCAGGCCTCGCTGAATGCTCCCGGTGGGCAGTGTGACGCCCACTCCGCCGCTCACGATGGCGAGATGCTCGAGGTTATCGTAGAGGACATATTTCCCAGCGACTTCGAGGTCGCCGATGCCGGCGACAGGGCCTCGTCCCTCAGGGTTATTGAACTGCAGCGGCATCGTCAGCTCCAACTGGCCCCGCGCGCCCAATCGCTGCTCTCCGACCCAGGCCAACTCGGTCTGCTGCTCTCCATTCGGCGTGCGGCCTGTCCGAGCGGTCAAAAGGACTTCATTCTCCGGCCAAGCTTTTTCGGTGACGAGGAGCCGGGGGAAGTTCAGTTCCCCGCGCGGCCAATCCTCGCGGCAGAAGGTCCGGAGATAGGCGACCACCTGCTGGATCTGCTCATCCGTTAACGCCTCGCGAAAGGAGGGCATGATCTCGGACCGCCCAGCCGCCGGTCCCCCCTCGGCGACGATGGTCTGCCAGTCTCGGTCAGCCTCCTCAAAGTTAAAGGCGCACCACGTGAAGTCCGGGAGTGGCACCCGGAACCCGAGGCCGGTGACCTGTCCCCTCCCATCGTCCCCATGGCATGCGGCGCAAGCCTCGGTATAGATCTGCTTCCCCTCCGCTAGAATCCTCTGCGTCTCCCGAACGGCTCCCCAGGCCAGCACGGCGAGGATCAATACGCTCCCACCTGCGACGATCAGACTGTCGCGACTCGTGCTCCACCTCATCGGCGTCCTCCTCGCCTGCTGCCAGCGCTCGTGGGATTTCGCGGCGGAGCTGTCCTTCCTGCGCTGATAAATTTCCCTCGCATGACAAACCGCGTCAGAACTCAGAACATTGTTTACGTCTGTGGGGAATGAAGCCGACCGTGCTGGACCAACGTAACCTATCGGATTTACACACCTGGGCTCTCATGCATGCATGACCGCCTCCTATGCGCCGTGCGGCCATGGACGCTAGTCAAGCGGATGTTTCCCAAACAAGGTCGAGTTCACTCCCCACCAGAGTAAAGGATGTTGTGACGAGGGCTGCGCATGAGCCCCCTGACGTGCCGTCTCACGCGAGATTCAGCCACGTCTCAGGGGGAATGCCCGCCGACAACGTGCTCCCACCGTGTTCCAGTACTGCCCGGCTGGGGTAAAGCGAGATACCGCCGTCGATTCCGTATGGTATCACAGTGCATTGAGGTGTGAAGAGATCCATGCGCTTTCGCCGGTCGCAATGAGAGTATGGAGAAGCTGGGGGTAATCGGCCAACTCCGATAGAATAGCCTGAGTTATCGAGAGCATACAGATCTGGGGGCTACGCCGCCCGAGCTTTACCCTGCTAGCATCCCATGCGTTGAAACTCGCCATAGGACTGGGTCAAGGCCGCGGCACTGGCGTCCTTGGGATATCCCAGAGGCCAGATCGCCCGGCCACGGACCATCGTGGGCCAGTACCCTTTGTCAGTGAGACAGTGACGAGGCTTCTCGTCTGCCAAGAAGGAGGTGGGCAGGGGCAGCCCACACCGCGTCAGCACTCTGACCAAACGGTGTTGGCCGAGTGTGCAAACGAGGCGATAGAGCGCCATGGGCGAGAGATGGTAGATCACCGCACAGCGCTCCAAACTGAGCCCACCGTAGGTGGCCAACAAGGCATCGCGGGCCACCCCCGGGTGCATCTGGCGATCGCGTAAGACGACATGGGGGAGGATCGTGAACACCGCGCGACGCGTAGTGCACTGGAGACGCCAGATGGTGAGATCCCCCAGCCGACCCGGACATCATGGGAGTGGCGCGTCAGGCACCCGCCCCCGCGACAGGTCGCCTTGTGCCTCAACTGAACGCCCAGGGCAAGGATGAACGCGAGCACCAATTCGACAAAGGCCTTGCCGTCGTCAAGCAGCTGCAAGTAGGTCACTCCGTTCTGAAAATCGACGGTGATCGTCCGGTTTTCACGAGGCGGGCGGTGTTTCGCATGGGTCACCCTCAGATCAGATGGTCGATGTCGCTGATGACCCAAGATGGGGGGTAATGCCATACCATTTCAAGGGAATCGTGAAGGAGCAAGGATTGTACCACTAAATCCGATGGAATGTGCAAAAATCTTCTCGACAACAACGCAAAACGTGTCATCATACAATAATCAAATAATTCTCTCATGGAGGAAAGCCCATGCTCGATACCCGACAGATTCACTCGCTGACCGATTTTCTCAGAAACCACAAAGCCCATGTGGCGAGGCTCAAGGCGACAAGGACGCCGGAAGTGCTGACCGTCAATGGCCGGGCAGAAGTCGTGATACAGGATGCCGCCAGCTATCAGGACTTGCTCGACCGGCTGCACCACATGGAGACGCTGGCCGCTATCCGTGAGGGCATCGCGAGCGCGGAGCGTGGTGAACTGAAGCCCGCCGAGCAAGTCTTTGCCGAGATGAAGGCCAGATATGACGTACAGGGTTAGCCTTACCGCGCGCGCCGAAGCCGACGCCGACGCGGCTTTCGTGCATATCCGCGAGGTGGCCCCACACCGTGTACACCAATGGCTCAGAGACCTGTTCATGGCCATGATGACCCTGGCCGACAGGCCTGCCCGTTGTCCGTTCATTCCCGAAGCCGACGCGCTCGGACATCCGGCCCGCCATCTCTTGTACGGCAAGCGGACGGGTATGTACCGCATTATTTTCGATATTCAGGAATAGTCCCCAGAAGGCCCGCGCGTCCGCGTGCTGAGGATATGGCGGGCGACACGTGATGCCATCACGGCCGAGGACATCGAAACAGAGCATTAAATTTGCGACTCAGACCCCACTCAAGCACGCGCGGTACTGAAATCCCGATAGGCGAACGGTGCGAGCCGCCCCGAAAGGGCGGTGTCTGTCAGGATTGCGCTTTCCTGCCTTGCCTGCGAGGGATTTATCCCTTTGCCCACCTCTCCGGCAGGGTGTATACATCTACACCACCGTTGGGACGTCGATCGCGGGGGGCTGGTGCGACATTCAGAGACAGGCCCACCCGTCAAGACGCGAATCCTCTTGCGGTTGCTTTGGATGGCATAGAGCCGCCTCCGGCAGCATGATATCCCTGCCGGAGGCGGCTTGCATCTCATGGGAGCCGCAGATGCGCGACACGGCATCGTGGCTCCGCGACGCCGGGACCCCCTCTCCCCCACCGCCAGTCATGGAGGGCTGCATGCGCACATCCACGCCAGGGGCGCCTCGCAAAACACTTTTTTACGGTTGGTGGATGGTCTGGTTGGGCGGCTTTCTCAGCTCCCTGAACAAGACCGCCGTCAATAGGGGCTTCCCCGTGTTCGTGGCCCCGGTCCGCGATGGTTTCGGGGCCAGCAACGCCGCCGTGTCGTTCATCTTCTCGCTGGCGCGCGCCCAAAGCGGGCCGACCGGCCTCCTGGCTGGCTGGTTCATTGACCGGTTTGGCCCGCGCCGGGCGGTGTTGGTCGGGGCGCTGATGAGCGGCGGCGGGTTTCTAGCGCTGGGCTACACCACGAGCCTCTGGGCCTTTGGCTGTCTCTATCTGTTGGTAGTGACCGCGGGGGCCAACCTCGGCTTTTCCTATGCCCTGGCCACCTTGATCAATAACTGGTTCTACCGACGCAAGGCCTTTGCCATGTCGGCGTTCCAGGCGGTCGATTCCTTCTTGCCCGCCGTGCTGGTGGGGGTCGTGGCTCTGGCGATTGCCGCGTATAGCTGGCAGACCACCGCCAAGGTCATGGGCCTCGTCCTGCTGGTGGTGATCCTGCCCCTGGCGTGCTTCATCACGGATGCGCCGGAGCATCTGGGGCTCACCATGGACGGGGACCCGCCCCGCCCCCCCACGGCCCGCCGCCACGGGTGGGCAACGCCCGCCTGGCGTCCGCCCGAAGACTACAGTCTGCGCCAGACGTTGCGCTCCTGGGCGTTCTGGAACCTGACCGGGGGGACGGCGTTGCGCCTGATCGCGAAAACGGGCGTGACGGTGCATATCATCCCCATCATGGCGAGTAAGGGCGTGTCCGAGCAGACCGCGGCATTCCTGTTCGGCTTGCAACTGTTCTTGACGGTGCCGATGTATCTGGTGCTCGGCTGGGCCGCGGACCGCTTCCCCAAACCGCCCGTGCTCATGTGGGCCTCCCTGGCTGGCACGGTCTCCTTCGCGCTGCTGGCCTCATCCTACCACGGCATCGGCCTGCTCCTGGCGTTCGTATGCCTGTTCGCCGTGTGCGACGCCAGCGCGCCAACCAACTGGGCGGTGGTCGGCGAATATTTTGGGCGCCAGACGTTCAGTCGGCTGCAGGGCTACATCCAGTTCGTCAACTTCCCCGGGGCGCTGGGTGCCCCGGTGTTGGTCGGGTGGTGGTACGACCATCACCACAGCTATGCGTTCCCGATCTGGATCTACACCGGGGTGTCGCTGGTGGGCGCGTTGACGTTCGCCGTCCTCAAGCGGCCCCCCAGCGCCGCGCCGGCGCCAGGCGGGGAGCCACTGGCGCCACCGGCCACGACGACTGGACGTCCGCAAGCAGCTGACGAGGGTTGGAACACCCGCCTGTAGGTAGGCCCTCCACGCGGGACGCTTCTCTACATAGCCGTCTGTCAGGAATGGCTCTAGACCATTGCTGGATTCTGTCAAGGAACATAGAAACGCGCCCTATCCTGACGGAGCAACGCCCGGCTCCCTGACGCCAGGTTGGAATGTACCCTATCCTGACAGGGCGGCGCGCACGCACGTCGACCGTGTTGCCGAACGTCCCTCGAAGCTTGCCGTTCTCACCTCAACGGTTGGCTGCTACAGACGACTGTGGCCACAAGACATCAGGAACATGAATCCGGCGTGCTGAGGCCGGCTCTGGAACATGACCACGCCCGCGACCAATCGCCTGATGCTGCCAGGCCTGACGACGCGGCGCGGACCAGCCCGCCTGACCGGTGTCTCACGACCAGGTGTCAATAGCGTCGTGATCGTGGCATCTTAAGCCCAGATGACCGCCCCTCGACAGCGGCCATGGGCGTGGACGACCGCGGGTGTGGGACGCCCGCGCACCTGGGGAGCATTACTGGATGGCGAAAGGAGACGGAGATGTGGACACGACGCGAAGTCTTGCAACAGACCGGAATGGTGGCCGCGCTGGCGATGACCACCCCCTGGTGGGTGGTGTGCCGAGCCCACGCGGCGGACGTGTACCTGTGAGCTGCGGATAAATACACCAGGCTTGCTGGCCAATCGGCACCACGGCAAAACGGCGTAGCCTAGATGGCCATCATCCCGTCACGGCAGCCCTCTGAGCCGTGTGGACGCCCTCAAAGGAGGCTGCGCGAACATACGTCGCCTTCTCAGATCCCAACTGACGTTGTGGTTTCCCACCGCCACTGCTTGCTCACACCCCCGCTGGCTGCGGCCACGGGGGCACCCGGCACGACAGTATCGCTCTCAGCGTCCAGACGTGATCCGTCAGCCCCGCGGCCATCGCGGGCGTCCGCGGCTGCCAGCGCTTCGCTGAGCCACTGCCGTTCGTTGGCTGAGCCTGAGACAGAGGCACACGTAAGGACGCATGTGGCAAGCAAAAATTGTGGTACGTCTGATAGAGGGAGAGCTGGGGTCGCAAGCCTTCCTCGCTTTTGCACAGCGTCATCACGCGCCGCCCGACGGTAGCCACATGCTGTCGAATCGTCAGATTGACCCGTTCAATGAAGGCGGTGTTGATCTGCCATCCCTGCGAGGCGAGCACGTGCTTCACGCCTTCCAGTGTCCCGCATATGACCCGGTGGCTGACGTGGACCAGCCGTCTCCGTCGATACGTCTTGACAACCTGGGCATAGCGCAGCTCGGGCAGCGGTATCCAGCGGGGCTTCGGCGTGGGGCCTATGGCTCGCCGGCGCGGCGGCTGTACCCATTGGCCCACGTGGGTCAGCAGCGCTGTGGTATACTCCTTGAACCCATCGGTGAGAAACAACGGCACACAGCCGGGCGCCAGCCCCTACACGACCTGATGGACCAGGCGTTGCGCTATCGCGAGCGTGCGCTCACCGACGTCGATCGCCAACAGCAGCTTGCTGACCGGGTCGATCGCGACCCAGACCCAGCAGGGCGAGCACTCCAGACGCTCGATGGCCCCAGCTTCTGGTATCTGGCCGGCTTTCACCGCGCTGAGCACGGCATATAATTCGTCCAGTTGGACCTGACTGACCTGCACATCGTGCAGCAGAGCATGTGAGAAGGCGTCGAGGTGGTCAGCAGCCTCGATCAACCACGCCAGCACGGTATTCGGGTCGACCTCGAACACCCGTGCGGCGGCACGAATGCCCAGCCCTTCAACCAACAACGCCAATACGCGCACGAGCCGCTCGGTGGGCACGCGCGTGCCATGCGACGGCGTGCCGTGGGTTTCTAGAAAATAGCCCCCACACGCCACGCAAGACAATTGCCGCCAGGGACCGCCACCGGGATGACCATTGGCGCGGATATTGCTGCGCCCCACCCAGCCATCATAGCGGCACGTGGGCTCGGGGCAGAACTAGTAGTGGGTGGCTACGGTTCGCGGGCGGCCATATGGGGAGTGGAGCCGTGCCGGCGGAGCCGCTGACAGCGGTTCGCCTGGCTCTCGCTCACAGGCGCCACAGTGCGGCTTTGTCGTGAGACCTGGAACCGGCTTCGGGGCTTGCGAGCGTCTCGTGGCCCGCTTGGCTGGGTTGCCATGGGCCTGGTCCGCCGCAGTTTGACATCGTCGCCCCACCCCATACAGGATGACGCCGAGCCACAGCAGCGCGAGCAGCAGGAGTTCGTGGAAAAACAGGTCGTCTACCATAGCGTTTCCCCTTCTGTTGGGAAAACGATGATAGATCACCCATTTCTCAGGCGACGGAATTATCCGCACGCTGGAGGTACACGACCTGGAGAAAAACCAGACCCCAAACATGGCCACGACTTAACCAGCAGAGTCTGTTTTGACGCGGTTTGAACGGTTATCTCCGCTCGATGCTCTGAAAGGCCGAAAGAGAGGAGCTCTATCTGCACAAATCCGTCTTCGGGACCCTCAAGCGGGGCAGGGGATAGTGTGATGCTTGAGCGCAGGGCTAGTGGCATCCTCCATGCGATCACGTATGGCATGAAAATCTTATGGCATGAATAGCGCTATTCATTCTATCATGCTTTCAGCAAATCATCCTTCGCGCTATGTATGTTTTGCGCTATTCATGCAAATCTGAGGGAAGGAGAAATTTATGCCGACCATTTCATTCATTCAACCCAAGGGAGGCGCGGGGAAATCGACATCAGCCCTCATTCTTGCGGCTGAGCTGGCGAAAGGCGCTCAGGTCATGGTGATTGACGCCGATCCCAACGCGCCCATCGCCAAATGGACCAGCCGGGGCAAGGGGGCTGGTAATCTTGAAATTATCCAGGCCGGAAAAGATGATTCAATCTTTGATCTGATCGAGGACGCGGAAAGGAAGGCTGTGTTTGTGATTGTCGACACCGAAGGCGTTGCCGATCTGCGCGCCGCGCACACCATGTCGGCATCCGATTTCGTCGTCGTGCCTTCGCAGGGTTCCGCGCTGGATCAGGACAATGCCGCCAGGGCCATCAAGCTCATCAAGGATCAAGAGCGTCATATAGGCCGTAAGATACCGCATGCCGTGCTGTTTACGCGCGTCAACGCCGCTATTCGCTCACGTGGTATGGCGACGGCTGAAAAGCAGCTTGCAGAGCATGGCATCGATGTGTTCGACACGCGGATCATCGAACGCGAGGCGTTCAAGGCCATGTTCAGCTTTAATACGACGCTTGACCATCTGAACCCTGCGGAAGTGGGTGGAATCGACAAGGCAAAGACGAACGCCAGGGCGTTCGCCCGTGAAGTCATCACGCGCCTGAAATCACTCGGACAGGCGCAGAAGCAAGCGGTGGGAGAGGCATAAGATGGATGATCAGAACCGCCATGATCCTTTCGGTGATGATGACCTTTTAGAAGACATCGCCGCGTTTGAGCCGAAAAAATCCGGCCGGGAAAAGACCAGGCCGCAAGAGGAAGAGGTTGAGAAAATCGCCCAGGCGAGGGGGTTTGACAACCGCGCCCCTGTCTCAAAGCCGGTGAAGGAAGCGCTCAGGCCGTTGCAGTTTCGTCTGCCGGCGTCCGAAGTCGAAGCCTTCCATCAGCGGGCGTATGAGGAATTCGGCATGTCGCATGGGGCGAAGATATCCTTGTTTCGCAAGATGTGGAAAGTCTATCTGGCCTCGCTTGCATGAATGCATGAATAGCACAAAATATGAATGGCGCTATTCATGCATTTGTACCGACGGAGACCAAACGGTTATGACCGCGAGACTGCCTAGGGCAGGGGATTCGCCAGGCCCGCAGACAGCCTTCCCGAACACACATGGAGCGTAACGTGCATGTGACAGACCGCCCCCGAACATTTTTCCCCAGCTTCAGCGCCACTGGGGACGACAACATCTGGCATCCCGACCTTCGGCGCTTGAGTCTTCCCTCATGGTGACAGACAGACGGATCGGACAGACGGCCGCACGGGAGGAGGAACCCACATACCGCATGCTACCGCAAAACCTCGAAATAGAGCAGGGGCTTTTGGGCGCACTGATGCTCGATAACAGAGCCCTAGAACGGGTCAGCGATGTTCTGCGCCCATTCCTTTTTCACATTCCAGTGCATCAGCAGCTGTATGAGGCGAATCTCAAGCTGGTCGAGCGCGGCCCCAAATGGCCGGTCCGGTCACCCTGAAGAACTATTTCGAGAAGGAGGGCGACCTTGAACATGTCGGAGGTACGGAATATCTGGCCGAGCTTGCTTCTAGCGTCATCACGATGATCAATGCGGAGGATTACGGACGCACGATCGATGACCTGTATATGCGCCGCGAGCTGATTGCGCTGCGTCAGGATCTCCTACGTCATGCGTATGAGCCCCGGCTGGAGCAGGAGTACATTGCCATGGCGATCATCGAACAGACCGAAGGCCGGCTGGTCCGGCTCGCCGATGCGGGAAACACGGGAGGCGGGGTTCAGACATTCTTCGAGGTGTTGCGCAAGGCTGCCGAAAGCACCCAGCTGGCGTTTAACCATGACGCCGGCGTCAGCGGTGTGACCACGGGGCTTAGTAGGCTCGAGCGCCGGCAAGGTGGTCTGCAGCCTTCGGACCTCATGATCCTGGCCGCCCGAGCATGGGCAAGACCGCGCTTGCCGCCGGCGCGTACCTTTGCCGCTTCACCCACCAATATTGGCGGTAATGCCGCGCGGCGCGATGCGTAGACGCAAGGAAGGGGTCTGTTTAATGCATGAATAGCGCAATTCATACTATGCGCTATTCATGCATTCATGCATCACCAAGAATAGTACTTAAGCCGTGATGAGCCGAGGCAGAGAGGGAGGAGGGAGATCAGACGTTCATGGAGAGGCATGCCGGCTGGGAGAACCGCTTGAAAGAAGTGGC
>Ga0137403_10009372_pt1 | contig 10889 bp, 13 predicted proteins | sample CZOMad2_1_16fung_FD_122057 | JGI IMG/M metagenome (GOLD analysis project Ga0137403, IMG submission 122057) | Vadose zone soil fungal communities from Angelo Coast Range Reserve, California, USA - CZOMad2_1_16fungal (Hybrid Assembly) | ecosystem: Environmental > Terrestrial > Soil > Vadose zone... | reverse complement strand
AGGAAACCATCGACGCGCTTTACGCCCGTTGGGGCGAACTAGAGCAAAAACAAAACTAAGGCTGCGTTCTCGTTCGCTTTGAATGGCCTTTGTATCTCTGCGGTTCATTTTCTTCACAGTTTTGGTTTTACTTGGTTCGCCATCTCATCAAATAACACATAGGCTTCTCGCTGCGTATCCGTCGCCGCTTTCGATTTCGCCGACAAATACATCACCTGATACCCATCCTTGGCCGAATATTGCGGCCACTGTGGTAAACCCACTCCGTTCGGATTTCCGGTCTTTGCGAAATTTGTCCAATACATTCCCATTTGTTCCGACACGGCATAATCTTCCGGCCGCCACGAAAGCTTCTTGGAATCCAGCACTCCAAACACATATTCAATTTCCGCCGAGTGATACGCCAACCCCGGCCCCTCTTCATTTCCCTCTGGCGCATGCACCGGAGGCGCTTGATCAAATTCGTACCGGTAAACCGGCGCATTGCCGGTCTTCACTTGCCATTCCAGCCATTTCCAGGTTCCCGAAGCAATAAAGTCCGCCGTCGCCAGTAATCCTGCCGATGCCTTTGCCTGCTCGTCGGTATTCGCGGGAAGAATTTTCAAAAACTGCTCTGCCCGATCACCCGACTTTTCTTTAATGATGGCCACAAAATTTTCTTTGGTGGGCGGCTTGTCGCCAAAAAATCCGGCCGGTGATGGCTGCCGCGAAGTGCTGCCGGGCGTGCACCTCGTCGAGCTTCCACTTCCCCTCACTCTTGGCTCAATCAATGTATACCTGGTGCGGCTCGCCGATGGCTATGTGCTCATCGACTGCGGCATGGACACGGAGGCTTCTTTTCAAGCACTGGCGCGCGCTATGGAAGCAGCCCGCGCCGGTTGGCGCGACATCCACGAAATTCTCCTCACGCACGTTCATCCCGATCACATGGGACTCGCGCCGCGCCTGCTCGAATTGACTGGAGCACGGCTTTCCATGCACGCGCACGACGCCGAATACCTGCGGGATCTCACACAGACCGAGCGCCACCTCGCCTGGGCGGATGGGGTGATGCGCGAGGCGGGCGTACCGGGGGAGATCATCGCCAAGATTCGCGGGTCATCAAGCGAGATCCACAAACATTTTCACAATCTCAAGCCGGATCGCGTGCTGCAGGGCGGTGAAAAAATTGCCGCCGCGGTTGGAGAGCTGGAAGTGCTCTGGACCCCAGGCCACTCTCCCGGCCACGTGTGCCTGTACGGGCGCGAGCGCCGCGTACTATTCGCCGGCGACCAGATGCTCGAGCACATTTCGCCCAACATCGGCTGGCTGCCCGACCGCGATCCGCTGGGAGAATTCCTCGACTCGCTGCGGGATCTGGAGCGCCTGGAGGTCGAACTGATCCTGCCGTCGCACGGCGCCCCCTTCTCCGGCCATCGCGAATGGATCCGCAAAACCATCGCGCATCACGCCGAGCGCTGCGCCAGGATTCTCGCGTTGCTAGATGGCGCGTCCAGAAGCGCAGCCGAGGTGGTGGATGAGCTTTGGGAACGTACCCTGACACCGTTCCATTACCGCTTCGCCGTTTTCAAGGTGCTGGCGCATCTGGAGTATCTGGAGCGGCAGGGCAAAGTGGCGCACATCGCGGGCGATCCGATCGTGCGATGGCGGATGACGTAAAGGCCGCTCTGGGTTCAGTTTGACAACCAGACGGCATGCGCATCACGTTTGGGCGTCCCGGTCGGATTGTCCTTGTACGGTTTGACGGCAAACCCGGTGTAAACTGTCTCGGTGCGAACCCTACTCGCTGGAGCCCTGTGCTTCGCCGCCGTGCTCGCCCAGAACACGTCGAAGGTTTATACAACGGCTGATCGCCCGCGCGCGCTGGCATTGATCGGCGACCGCTATCACAGCCCGGTCTATATCCGCGACAACCTGGCGCCGGCGCTACTGCGCGAGAACATTCCAGTGACGTTTATCGAGAATGTCGAAGCGCTCAATGCCGAATCGCTCGGCCATGTCCAGTTGCTCATCATTCTGCGCGACGGCATGAATTGGCCCAACGGATATCAGAAAGATCCGGTGAAGTGGATGACCGATGCGCAGCAGCAGGCCGTGTGGGACTTCGTCAATCATGGCGGCGCGTTCCTGGCCCTACACAACGCGCAGGGTATCTATCCACCCGGCGGCCTGTATTACAAACTGTTCGGCGGCGACTACGGCGGCCATCCCGAGCCCTACAAATTCACCGTTCGCGTGGAGAACAAGAACCATCCGATCACGGCCGGCGTGGAAGATTTCACTATCTTCGACGAGCAGCATACGGTGAAGTATTATCTCGACCGCGACCACCTGCTGCTACGCTCCATCGCAGCCAACAATCTCGAAAGCGAAGCCGGCTGGTGGCGCGAGGTGGGCAAGGGACGCTTCTGCTATCTGGCGCCGGGCCACACACCCGAGGCGCTCGGGCACCCTATGATGCAGCGGCTCATCCGTAACGCTATGAACTGGCTGCTCCGGGTGGATTGAAGGCCGCGGCAGACCGCGTCCCGGCACATTCTCTTTAACAAGTCTTTACAAATCTCCCACCCGACTACCGCAACCGATAGGGTTAACAATTCGTAATTATAAGTGGGAGAAGAGAAGGAGGAGCCCAAATGAAAAATAGAGGGTTCAAGTTAGTGCTGGCGTCGCTGATCATCACCGCCGGCGCGGTTATGGCGGCCAATACCAATCCCAACGGCCCCAACACCGATACGCAGATTGCAGAGAAAGTGGCGCACGAAGTGCGCATGTATTCGCGATACACGCTGTGGGATAACATCGCGGTGCGCGTGCGCGAGGGCGATGTCGAGCTGACGGGCCAGGTGAGCCAGCCTTTTAAGAAGGCCGATCTGGGCAGACTCGCCCAGAGGGTTCCGGGCGTGCGCAGCGTGACCAACCGCCTGGAAGTTTTGCCGACCTCGTTTTTCGACGATCGCCTCCGGCTGCAAATCGCGCGCGCTATCTACCGCGATCCCGTTCTTTCACGCTACGCCATCCAGTCCGTACCGCCCATCCACATCATCGTGGATAACGGCCACGTGACGCTCGAGGGCGTGGTCAACAATGAGATGGAAAAGAATGTCGCGGGGATCCGCGCGGGTCAGGCTGGCCTGAGTTTCGGTCAGGTCACCAACAACCTGCGCGTCGAGAACCCCGGCAAGAAAAGCTAAACTTCGTCCTTTACATCGGCCGGAGATCCGTCGAACGATCTCCGGCCATTTTTTTTGTTCGATTAGAGAAGTGACCACTGCCGGTCAACTCTAGATTAGAAGTTCTCAGCGCCCCACCGGTCACACTTCGCCCACCCGGCAGTTCCCGTCGCGTTCCTTTTTTGACGTTCCAGCGAGTCAGATCTAGCGGTTTACCGTCGAGAAAGATTCGGAGGCCGCGGCGCATGTCCGTGTCGAGACAGGCTCGCCCACGCGCATCTCCGCCCAGTTGTAGCGGAATTCCTGTCCGCAATCCAGGCAAACGACGTACATTCCATGTCTGTGAGTGCCGTTTCCCACCGGCTTGCGTCCCGGCGTAAACGGGAACGTCGTGTGATCATGGCTACATCCGAATATTGCGTTCAGCACCGAATCCAACATGCCCAACCTCCCAGTTGTCCCCTTCTGATCTAACCCCGCGGCCCCCGATCCGTTGCCGGCGAGTCGCTCAACTTCAAAATCCAACTAAAGTTCGATTTTCATCCGTATATTGCTTTCCGTACAATTCTCAGCAATCTCGGTACCATCCCGGGATGGCTCCAATTGACGCCTCCCCAGGTGATTCACCCTTTACATTTCTGGTGCAAAAGGAAGAACAGAACGGCGTTGCGCCAATCATTTCTCCTGCGACGATCGTTGTCAATCTATCTCGCAGTGTGATGGACTATCCGAACGGATAGTCGTCTCCCACCGCGGCACACGTCGACGCCGCGGCAGAATGGGACAATAGTGCGGCATCGCACCCCAGCCCCATCAAAAGCACTTCGTAAGCGGATTTCGGAATTCCAAGCCGATTTTATATTTCAAGCCGCGACGCACACAGTACTTCACAACGGCGCCGCCCATCAGGCTCAATTCCTGAACCTGAATAAATACGAACGAACCCGGCGCGATGGGATCGCCGGTTTCGACGCGCGCTCCCAGCCGGCTCATGTCCATGCCGCGCCCGTGGATCGTCCACGTTTTCCCCGCCCCATCCTCGCCGGACAACGTCACGCGGTTCGTGATCTTGAAACGGCCGTGGAAGCGGGAATCTGCCTTGGTTCCCAACTGAGCGATCACCGGCGTCGCGCTATCACCCGGCTGCGACCCCTTGGACCAGCTCAAAAAAGGTTGTAGAAGTTTCATACAGGATTGAGAAAAGCACTTTCGCGGCCAGATTGGACCGGCTGGCGCCCGCCCGGTAAGCCCTTCGATAGCAGGGGTTCACACGGGTGGGTAGCGCGCCTGGATAGTATTCGTGCGCGTGACAATATGTCGCAGCGTGTGACGTTGCCTGCGGGACGGCAGGCGCAAAGTCGCTGTGGTTGCACAATGCCCGCCGACCCGATAGATTGGAAGGAGTCCCCCGAATTTGCGCCCGTAGCTCAGTTGGATAGAGCGTCTGGCTACGAACCAGAAGGTCGGGTGTTCGAGTCACCCCGGGCGCACCATAGAATCAATGGTTTAGGTGCTATTGCCAGAAAAACAGCCCACCCATTCACCCACCCAGATCAAATTTGCCCGATGAACCGCGACCGTGTACATTGCGGTCATGGCGAGCTGGGCCAAACCTGAAATCCGAACTCCAGCAGAGCACAAGGGTCCCACCCTCGTCCTGCCTATCGAGATCGCGATCCAGAGCGTCGGACCAAGCTTGCCCCGAGTCGAAGCGCCGGAGGGCTGGGTTAAGAAGGTCGAGCGCGCCCGCGAAGGAAGAGTTTGGGTCGGCTACTTCCACGTCTGGGAGACTCGACCGGACGGCCAGCGTGTGCGGCGCAAGAAGGAGAAGACTCTCGGCCCCGCCACGAAGCCGAAGCATGAAGCGCTCAATGAGCTCGCCGAGTATATCGCCGAGCAAACGGGCAAGCTCGCGAAGCAAGGCGAATCGATTTCCACGTTCGCCGAGCTTTGGAAAGCTTTCTGCGCTGTGAAGTCCGGTCAGTGGTCGAAAAAGACCAAGGAGAACCTGCAGTGCCTCTTCGCCAAGCACGTCATTCCTCAGATCGGAAGTCAGAGAATGCGCGATGTGACGTTGACGCCGCTGCAATTGCTCTTGAACAAGCTGGCTGAGGACGGATTCAGCAAGTCGGTGGTGGGCCAGATCCGCACGTATGTGAAGTCGTGCTTTGAGTACGCAGTCGATGAAGATCTTATTTCCAAGAGTCCGGCGCGCAAAATCGTGATGCCCAAGATCCGTAAGAAACCGTGTGAACGATTCCTAAGCTTATTGGAATTCCGTGCTTTGCTGTCTGATGCTGCTCCGCGTGAGCATGTCATATTGCGGATCTTCGCGGTGTGCGGGGTGCGGCCCGCCGAGGTTCTTGTACTGCGTATTGAAGATTTCGAGGGTTCCCAACTTCGAATCGATGAAGCTCTCAAGGAACGTCAGGCAGGAGAAGATCGGATTGGTGACACGAAAACAGATGAAAGCGACAATTTCGTTCCGGTGCCTCCTGACCTGCAACGCGAGATCGAAGGGTGGATCGCTGGGCATCCGAACCGGGATGATCCTCGTGCTTTCCTCTTTCCAAGCTCGTCCGGAACCGCGTTCAGCGTTGGGAACTATCTGAAACGATATCTGAAGCCGCTAGCTGAAAAGGCCGGCGTCCGAGGTGTGACTCACCAGGCATTCCGGCGTACTTCTTCCACGCACATTCAGAACCACGCAAGCGTTAAGGATATGCAGCGTCACCTCCGGCATACCGATCCGCAAACAACCCTGAAGCACTACGCCAAAGTAATCCCCGAAAGCTTGCGAGCAGCCGTTGCGGCTCTGGACGCGAAGATTACCGGTGCGCCGGGCGCGCCGAAGTAGCGGCGCATTGGAATCCGCCCCAGTCTCAAGCGGCCTGCAACCGTTCGGATCCTCACGGCAATTCGAAACCCGATGCATAGGCTTTAGGCCGAGCTGCTTCCACCCGGACGACAACTCCTCGTTCGAACGCCAACTGCAAGCCAAGATCTTTGACACATTGCTGTCGTTGCCGTAAATAGAGTTTATGCCAGCCATCAGTACGAGCGAGGCGAGTGATGCAATATTTGAACGGAACTGATCTCGGGACCCAGTTGTCACCTGTCGGCATAGAGATACAGCCCATACGGCAGCTTGTTAAAGCGAGAGAGGTGGCGAAGAAATTGGGGGTAAGTATTTCATGGGTGATTCAACACGCCTCCGGTAAGCGTAAGCCGTATCTGCCGGCCGTAAAGATGGGCCCCGGCAGAAGCCCCTTGAGATTCGACCCCAACGATGTTGAGAAGTTTATCGAGGACTGCTGTTGCATCGCAGGCCAACGGGCCAAGAGATGAATGATGGCTCGCGCTACTCCTTCCGACCAAGCGGCCCGTGTAAGGCACGTGCGGGGATTCCCGGTCCGGTGGCTCGGATCGTCGAACGGGTTCTGAGGAGCTGGAGAAGGTCAGCTCTTCACTACGTCTTGTGAACATTTTTCGGGTTCAAGCACGGCTCACCGGACAAAGACCTTGAGATGGTGCTCACAACGCCCACAATCAAGCCCGCACCATTGGGCCGGACTCACGCTCAACATGAAAAACATGTTCGGCATTGGTCCGGGTACAAAGTACGGCTCGTCGAAAAATATTCTGCGCTGGAAGGGGGTCCATCGTAGCATTCTCGACATCTGCGATCCGGCACCGATCCACTCTGTTATCGCGGATGCAGTGATCGCCAGTGGCGGCGGACTTCGTGTCTGCTTCGTTGATTGGACTCAACCCCAGCCTAGTTTGAAGCTCGGTCGTGCTTCGCGTTTTCTCGGGGCCAGCTCGCCCAGACGCATCGATCTAATCAGAGCGATTGCGGACAATAGGTCATACCGTTCAATGTGCTACCAGAGTTCGCGCATCTACGGATGCGCCGTAGAATTCTGAAAGCCCAGCCAAGTTGCTTAATCAGCCGTCCGCGGCCCGATATTCGCGTCCGTGACCGGGAGCGTGGGAAATAGCTCCAAGAAGATTTTTCGAGCTGCCAGAAGTTTGCGTCGGGCGCTTAGCTCCGGGAACATTTTTCTGGTTTCCTGAACTAGTTTGGCCCTGATAGCGCCAAGAACATTTTTCAGTTCGTGGTTGCGTTCGTCGGAGCAGAATCACATCGGATAGGTCGAAGAACATTTTTCAGCTGAGCGCATCGCGATCAGAGCGATAGATCTGAGGATATTTTTCGGGCTGGTGCTCTGAGACGCACTCTTGGAGATACGCTGCGATAGCGCCAGGAACATTTTTCGGGTTCGTGGAACGCCTTTCTGGGATAGACCGAGAGCACCGCTGCCAGAGTGTCAAGCGGTACATGAGAATTCAGAGTACGGGAGCCTTCCCCATAAAATCGGGCGAGAAGAAACGCGTGTTCTCATCGATAGCTGATCTCGGGCATCGTTTGGAAGCGGCGAAGTACGTGATCGATCCGGTCACCTTGCAGGTCGTGTACCTCGCCGCGCGGATGCAGAAGCCGATCATCGTCGAGGGTCCGCCGGGTTGCGGAAAGACGGCTCTGGCCCAGGCGATTGCGGCGGCTGGGGACACGGTCGTTGAACGACTACAGTGCTACGAGGGCATCAACGAGGAGAAAGCGATCGGCAAATTCGACAGCGCCCTTCAGAAGCTATTCCTCGAGACACAAGCGGACCATCTCCAGCGGGATTGGGACGCGATCCGGGGTACGCTGCACACGCTGGATTTTTTCGTGCAAGGCCCGCTTTTGCGATCGCTGCTGTGTGAGAAACCGTGCGTTTTGTTGATCGATGAGGTCGACAAGGTGGACGAGGGATTCGAGGCACTATTGCTGGAGATTCTCTCGGAATGGCAGATCTCGATCCCAAAGCTTGGAACGATCAAGCACACGACAATTCCCTTCGTGCTTCTCACTTCAAATGAGGTTCGGCGCCTTGGCGATCCCTTGCGGCGCCGCAGTTTCTATCTGCGCGTGGAGTTCCCGACGGTTACGAGAGAAGCCGAGATCCTGCAGGTTCGTAGTACCACGACAAATGCGACTCTCAGACGCGTGATCGCCGGTTTGGCTCACGCGCTTCGCGGTTGGCAGATGGAGAAGCCGGTCTCGATCGCTGAAATGCTCGAACTCGCCCAGGCGCTGGAGATTCTTGGGTTGGACGACATAACACCTGAGATGCGGGACATCCTACTGCCGCTCGTGGCAAAGACCGAGTCCGACCGCAAGCGCCTTCTGCTTCGGGACGGCTTCGCATCGCTGGTTTATGATTCGCACCGCTATGCGCAGGAAGTTGCCGAGGATCTACCTGAGACGGACATATCAGGGTGCCGACAGATTGCTAGCTGAGCAAACCGTATGTCCGCATTACTGAGCCTCGAAGTTGTCGTACTTGTTCATGGTCGGCGGAGTTCTGTGTGCTGACCAACTCGAGCGCAATACAGCCAGGCAGTGGGCCGACTACTACGCAGGCGTATACCGGGTTCCGCCAGAACTGGTCTACGCAATCATCGAGGTTGAATCCGCCTGGCAACCGCATGCAGTCTCGAACAAAGGAGCCGCCGGCCTCATGCAACTAATGCCCGCCACGTCAGTGACTTTCGGCGTAACAAACCGCTTTGAGGTAGAGCAGAACATCCGTGGAGGAGTCGCATACCTAGCTCGTCTCGTGAAGTTATTCAACGGGGATCTTCGCCTGGTTACTGCTGCGTACGTGGCCGGTGAAAACCGGATCCTCTCGGCCGGCCTGCAATATTCAAACGCTGAGGTGTTCGAGTACGTGAGCAAAGTGGCGCGCGTGTATCAGCAGAAGCGCCTGAAACGGCTCAGAACGGAGCCGGTCGTGGAAAGTGCAGACAAAGGGGAAGTGTTGCAACAGCGTTGAATGGTACAGCGGTGTGGTGGGTGGGTTCTGCTACGGTGCTAGTTGAGACCGAGCAGACTGCCGAATACCCAGGCCTGCCCATGTAGGTTCTTTTTGGTAATCCCTAGTACTTGCCCTTTGCGAATCATCTGCACCGCTTCGATTCCGGCAATCAATGCGCAGGCCGTCGCCGTAGTCCGCGGACCCTGCATGGCGCGCAATCGCCGTTTCACGTGACGGTGGTCGGATTCGATGCGATTGTTTGCGTACCGTCGGGTTCGATGCCGACAATTGCGATGGAGGTGACCTTCGTTCTGCAATTCTCGAATGGCCGCTGGATAACTTCGCAGCCGATCTCTTGCGAACACGTATGGTGCGCGGTTGTCAGGATTAGCCAAGGCTCGTCTGAGGAAGCACTTCGCGGCTTCACGGTCGCGAGTTTCGGATAAATAGAAGTCCACCGTTTGCCCACTGCTGTCGACGGCACGGAACAGGTACATCCAACGGCCGGCGATCCGAACAAAAGTCTCATCCATGTGCCAGGTCGATCCTTTCGGCTTGACCTGCCCTCGCAACCGGCGCTGCACCTCCGGGGCATACGTTTGTGTCCAACGCCACACCGTCGTGTGGTCTATTGACAAGCCCCGCTCGGCCATAAGCTCTTCCACATCCCGCAGGCTGAGTGAGAACCGAAGATACCACCGAACGCAGGTTACGATAATCTCGGCAGCGAACTGGCGCTTGCGAAATAGAGATCCCCGGCCAAATCCCATCCGCTCACCGTACCAAATGCCCGGCCTTCAAGTTGCAACACTTCCGTTAGCAATCCTCGCTGGGGCTGGACTGGCTGTTGCGAGCGTGTTCATCATCCTTAACACGCGGCCTGCAGTTGCTCAAACTCCACAATCGACCGCAGTGTTTGAGCCCGATGGCAAGTTCAAACTGCCAACTGGGTTTCGCAGGTGGGTCTTCGTGGGCGCCCCTTTGACGCCTAACGGGCTCAACAACGGGAAAGCGGGATTCCCCGAATACCATAACGTCTACATCGAAACGAAAAACGTCGACGCGTACTTGAAGACGGGTTCTTTTCCCGAAGGAACGGTCATCATCAAAGAACTGACTCGCGTTCTGAATCCGACTTTCCCCGACGGCTCGCGCCCAGAACCATCGGGACGCGGGTTCTTCAATGGCGCTTACAACGGCATCGACGCGACTGTCAAAGACAGCAAGCGGTTCCCAAACAGCAATGGCTGGGGCTTCTTCACGTTCGGGCACCACCCATTACCGTATGCCAAGACAGCCGCGGAGTCGCCCGTAACGGAATGTGCCGGTTGTCACGCCGCGAACGTCGCCAAGACCGATATGACGTGGATTCAGTTCTATCCGCTCTTGCGTGACAAAGACGCGAAGTGACGCGATCAAAGTTTCTGTCCCCGCGGGGCTGATCCACGGGGAAGATTAATCCAATTCAAACCAACGAAGGGAGAACAAGCATGCCGAAGGATATGAGTATATCGAAAGAGATGGGTATGCCCAAAGAGATGGGTATGCCCAAAGAGATGGGCATGTCGAAAGAGATGAGCACGCCGAATGGTCGTGGCGGACATCTCTACATGCAAACGAATGAGGTCAAAAACGCTATTGTGCACTATCACAGGTCCGCGACCGGTACGCTAACCGAGGTAGAGCGTGTCGCCACGGGCGGCGCCGGCTCCGGAACTTTCAAGCCGATCAGCGGCCAGGACAGTGCGCCGAATTCCTTTGAGGGCGCCGGTAGCGTGATCCTCTCGCCGGACAGGCGGTTTCTATTTGCCACCAATGGCGGCGACAATTCGGTCTCCAGCTTCAGTGTGGG
>Ga0137403_10009371_pt1 | contig 10890 bp, 4 predicted proteins | sample CZOMad2_1_16fung_FD_122057 | JGI IMG/M metagenome (GOLD analysis project Ga0137403, IMG submission 122057) | Vadose zone soil fungal communities from Angelo Coast Range Reserve, California, USA - CZOMad2_1_16fungal (Hybrid Assembly) | ecosystem: Environmental > Terrestrial > Soil > Vadose zone... | reverse complement strand
CAGGAGGCTCAGTTCGAGTTGGCAGATCGCGGCATCGCCGCCATTGACTCGCTTGCCAACGTTGCTCGAAAAGATGTCCACCAACTCGCGCGTCTTCACGCCATCTGGGGACTCGCCCAAATCCTCGCAAAACTTCCCAACACCCATTCCGCGAACGTACCGCAAGCTGGTCACGATGAGTCGGGATATCGCATACCGGCAGTCGGCGGACCGTTGGGCCAAGCCCAAAACCTACTCCTCAAGCTACTGACCGATTCCGATCCTGAGATCCGCGCCCAGTCCGCTAAGGTCTTCGGCGAGCAGCGCCTGCCCAAAGCCTATGACAGTTTGCTCCCGCTGCTGCGCGATGCCGCCCCGCGTGTTCGTTTCTTCGCCGCTCTCGCATTGGGCAAACTCGGCCGTCGCGACGCCTTGCCCGGAATTCTCGGCCTCCTCCGCGAAAATGATGACAATGACCCGTACCTCCGTCACGCTGGTGTGATGGCCTTGACCTGGATCGCGGACATGGACGGGCTTCTCGCTGCCGCTCATGACCAGTCGCCTGCGGTTCGAATGGGGGTCCTGCTGGCCATGCGCCGGCTGCAGAGAGCAGAGTTGACTATTTTCCTGAGCGACCCTCAGCCTTCGCTCGTACTCGAGGCTGCGAGGGGGATCAATGATGAGCCCATCAATGGCGGCATGTCGGAACTCGCCGCTCTCATTGATTTACCGATTGTGAGCGCATCGGCGGGCAGTGCTCCAACTCCGCGCGATAATGAGTTCCGCCTCCCGCTGCTCCGTCGCGTCCTCAACGCCAACTTCCACCTGGGCACACCTCAAAGCGCCAAAGCTCTCGCCTCCTTCGCCGCGCGCTCAGACGCCCCTGAAACCATGCGTGTCGAGGCCCTCGAAGAACTAGCCGATTGGCCGCACCCTTCCGGTCGCGATCGTGTCGTCGGTCTCTGGCGTCCCGTCGCCGCAGTTCGCCCGGCCGAAATGGCCGTCCACGCTCTGCAGCCTTCGCTGTCATCGATCCTCAAGACGGCGCCTGCTGCCGTTCGCGTAGCCGCCATTCACGCCGCTGAGAGCCTCGTAATCCCGGAGAGTGGGCCGCTCTTATCTGAGCTCATCGCCGATAGGAGCCTCCCCGGCGAGGTCCGCGCCGCCGCTCTTAAGACGATGGCCGCCTTGAATGATCCCCGCCTCGAGTCCGCTCTCAAAACCGCGCAGGCCGATGCCAATGAATCGCTGCGGCGAGCCGCGACTCTCTTGCAAGGCAAGATCAATTCACCTCAAGCTGCGATCGCTTTGGCAGCGACATTGGACACTGGAACCATCAGCGACAAACAAGCCGCTCTGACTGTGCTTTCTGATCTGCCCGGTGAAGCTGCTGACGAGCTCATCGCGCATTGGCTCGACAATCTTCTCACCGGAAAGCTGCCGAACGAGCTTCGCCTTGATCTGCTCGACACTGCTGCCAAGCGCTCCGCTCCAATCATTAAAGAGAAGCTCGCCAGCTACGCGGCTGTTCAATCCAGGGATGATCCGTTGTCGGAATTTCGCCCGGCGCTCTTCGGCGGAAACGCGGCCGATGGCAAAAAGGTTTTCTTCGACCGCCCCGAGGCCCAATGCGTTCGCTGCCATAAGATCAATGGCGAAGGCGGCGACGTTGGCCCTGACCTCAGCCACGTCAGCAGTCAAAAGGACCGCGAATACTTGCTCGAATCCATCGTGCTTCCGAACCGGCAAATCGCACCCGGCTTCGAGAGCGTAATGGTCACTTTGAAGAATGATGAAACCTATGCCGGTGTGCTCAAGAGCGAGGACGCCAATCAACTCGTTCTCAATTCTCCAGACACTGGCCTGCTCACGATCAAAAAGGCCGATATCCAAACTCGCCGGAAGGCCCTCTCTCCTATGCCTGAAGGAATGGGCCAAATCCTTTCCAAACATGACCTCCGCAACCTGATCGAGTTTTTGAGCAGTCTCAAATGAGTTCTGGAATGCTTTCGAGATTGGCGACTGGAATGGCGTTGGCGGCTGATAGGGTATCAGGTGTGAAATCGTGATTAACGTTACGGCTCCCAGGAGTTCCGAAAATTGAACGCGCTTCGTGACAAAATGTCTTTAAACTGAAAGCGCCTTTAAACTGGAAGGGAGCGAATCGTGAGTTGTCGCCGTAAAGCCACGGCCTTGGAAGTTAAAAAAGTTTGCACAGCAATCCTCCTCTGTGCCATCACGCTGCATTCCTTGAACGCCGCAGCTCAGACAAACTGCCCGCCGAACCCATCCAGGTTGTTTTCGGTGCCTACGGTTGCGTTACGGGCGCCGCTGATTTCCAGGCTCGTTGTCCCTTCCGTGTCGTCCGACCTGCCAACTGTTCAGGTTTCGAACTCGCAAACCGTCCCCAGAACTGGAACTCTCCTGGATATTTCGCATGATGCCAGCAACAATGCTGTCTCTGGCGAAATAACCGCGAACAGATTCAACTCCGACTTTGATCAAAGATTATTTTGGAGACTCGAAAAAGGCGGCTATTTAACCCAGCACGCTCCGGGGTCAGACAATCGCCTGGATAGGGTTCTCGATGGAATTTTCCAACCAGAGATAATTCATGTTGGTAAAACCACCGTTTCCTGCTCCCTCCTGACAGCCATAAAAAGAAAGAACCCCCTTTGTTTGATAAATCCTATCTTCTTCCAACTGTGCTGGTGAGGCTCTGAGCTGGAGGAGAGCACAGCCGTCACGCAGCCGCACGAAGGTTTCGAGCTTTGTTTTTGTTCTCGTTCGCTACAAATGCCCCCATTTGTCTCGCCATGCATGGCGATTTCGGTAAATTGGCATTGCTTTCGGGTGAGTTTATGACGAGACGTTGGATATGGGTTTTTCTGTGCGCGGTGGTGGGCCTGGCAGCCCTGTTCTGCGGCTGGCTGGTTCCGGCCTATCTGCGCGCTGTGCCTGCCGATGTCTTGCAGCGGGCCGGGAACGGAGGTCCCTCGCTCGTCGAGCGAGGGTCGCAACTCATTAAAGAAAACAAATTAGGCGCGGCTGAGTTGCTGTTGGAAGCTGCGCGCCAGGAGGCAATTCCCGAGCGAGGCGAGCTAGGTTTGGCGGTGACCAATTTGGCCGCGCATCACCCAGGCTGGGAGATTTGGGGCGGCGGTGAGCCTTACTTGCAAGCATTGTTTACGTCGCCAGCCAGGCAAAGATCTTCCGTCCAGGACGGGGAGCGGAAGAAGCCGGAGTCGGCTTCGGAGCCGTTGACTGAATGGATTGTTCGGCTGGAGAATCGCGGGACGGTGCTGGATTACTTGCGCGCCTCGCAACGGCCAGCCGTCTCAGAGATTTTGGAATGCCGCGCACTGACCAATACCGTTATTTTTTCAGCCTCTAGTTCGGCCTCCGGGCAAGCGCTGGACGCTGCGCTTTCCATAGCCGGGCTCCTCCTTGCGGAAGACAAATTGAGCAGCGGACTAAGTAATTCCGTGTTCATAACGGCGTTATCAGCAAATCGCGGAGGCAATTCCCAGCCGCTGGAGGAACTGCTGCTGGATCTGCTCTCGCTTGGCCAGCGATTTAATTGGACCCAGCTTTCGGTCTTCGTGGGGCAGATCCCGGACACACAGACGCTGCGGCTGTTGGGAAATATAGCTCGCAAGTCGGAGGAGCAACTGGCGGTACTGTTTTCTGCGGTTCAGCTTTCAGGAAGCCCTGCCGGCGTTGCGCACTATGTCATGACGTTCAGTCAGACCGGGTTAAAGGACCTGGGCGCCAGTTTGCGTTTCGGGGCTGGCGGCGTCAGTGAATTATTGAAACGCCGGCAAATGCTTTATGGCGCGGGTTTGCGGCAGCACACGATGCAAAATAGTCCGCTTGGCGCGTTTTCGAGTTTTGCGGTAGATTACGCGTGGCGGATGCCGCTCATGGCGCTGGCGCTGAAATGGTGCTTGTACCTCGTGGCCGGCTTCCTGCTGGCTATGGCGTTGCATTTTGCCAGGCCGCCCGTATCGCAGCTGGAAACACCGTTGCAGGTGCGCGGGTTTCATGTGGCGCGAGAGATTTTGTTTGCGCTTGGATTCCTGGTGGTGATCCTCTTCTTGAGCGAGCCGTTTCTCGCTCAGGAAAGCCAGAAAGCGGAGTTCGCTTTTCGACTGCGTCTGCCCACGGTGGACAGCGTGGTTGCGCCAGGAAACACTAGTGTCAAATCATCGTTTATGGATCCGAAAAGTTTATTGACCTTATTGTTATTCTTCGTGTTGCAGGGGCTGATCTATACGGCATGCCTGGTAAAACTGGCGGAGATCCGGCGCCAGAGAGTGGGTCCGCGCATGAAGCTGAGGCTCCTTGAAAACGAGGACCATTTATTCGATGCCGGGCTGTACCTGGGCTTCGCCGGAACGATCATTTCGCTGATCCTGGTTTCCCTTGGTTTCATTAAGCCCAGTCTGATGGCTGCCTATTCTTCGACCTCCTTCGGCATTATTTTTGTGTCCATTTTCAAGATTTTCCACCTGCGCCCAGAGCGGCGCAAATTATTGCTGGAAGCTGATGCCGAGCCAGTTGCTCCATCCCATGCACCCACGACCGCTCGCCAGATGGCTGCTCCCTTATGAATCGCAGTATCCTCATTGTCATTTGCGATTTTCTGTTGGTCAGCTTGCTCGCCTTTTCGACCGTCGATATCAATAAGGTGTCGGATCAAACGGTCCAACGGCCTGTGAAACTGGATATCGTGACCAACCAGGTTGACAGCGGCCGCGATCTGGCGGCTGTCATGCGGTTGGCGCTCAACGAAGAACGCAGGAACCGCGAGTTATTACTCAGCGAACTGACTAAAACCCGCGAGGAGGTTGGCCAACGCGAGAAACAAGTCCAGACCGTCCAGCAGGCGCTGCAGGCCAGGGAGCAGGAAGCAGCGCGCTTGCAGCAGCAGCAAACCACTTTGCAGCAGCAATTTGCCCAAGCTCAGACCAACATCCAGGCCCTTGGCCAGCAATTGCAGAGCACTTCAACCGAAGCAGTGATGTCGAAGGAAAAACTCGCGGCGCTGGAAGCCGAACGGAAAAAACAGGCCGAACAAGCTGCCGCGCTCCAGCAACAATTGGCGCAATTGTCGAAAAGCAACGAGGTGGCAATTGCCGAAAGGCAACGACTGGCTGGGCAGCTCCAGGTCGCCGAGACCGAGAAGCGTTATGCCAGCGAGCAAGCCGCTCGCATGCAGGAAGAGGTCAAAGTCGAGCGTGCGGAAAAGGCCAAATTGGCCGAAGGGGTCAAAGCTTTGGCCAGCAAGTCGGGGGAATTGACCAAGGAAATTCGCGAGAACCGGCCATTGGCGGCCAACACAATTTTTAATGATTTTGTCACCAATCGCGTTCAGGCTCGTTTTAACGCCTTCCGCTCAGGCCTGATTGACACGACCCGCCGGCGCGATACCCAAACTATCCTGGCTACCGACGGCACCAACACCTTTGCGCTTTGTCATGTGCAGGACACGCCGCTGACGCTCTTTAATCCTGGAATTGATTGGGAACAGCTCTCAGGGTTCTTGACCCACAACGCGGCCTCGCTGCCGATTGAATCCATATCTTTTTACTTACGTGATCCGCGTATTGTTTTGATTCCGGTCGGCGCAGCCGGGGCGCGCCAACTTGGATCCAAGGTCTATCAGATTTCCTCTGACCCATTCAAGTTCCAGGACGCGGTGCTGGTTGGGGCGCGTGAAGGTTACTATGGCGAATGCAAGTTCGAAATCGACTTAAGCACGCCGGATTACGTAAAGCTTGACAACAACTTCTTAAAAGGACTCTTCGGTAAATTCAATCCTTCGCGTGGCGACCTGGTGTTCAGCAAGACGGGCGAGCTTCTGGGTATCATGGCTAATGCGACTTATTGCATGATGATTCGTAATTTCGATTCTGCAGCCATGCTGCGCTTCGGAAGCGATGTTCACAGTCAACGCACGGGCGAAGTCCTTTCTCAGCTCTATACGATGGTGACAGAGTTGCCATCCAAACTGCAATAGAACCTTAAGGGGTTGAAACGCCTGATTCTTGAAGCGGCGATGGCTCATTTTTCTCACGCTGGCGATTCTGGTGCTCGATTTCCGTCTTGCCGACGTTCATTTCTTTTGAAATCAGCCATCTTCGAGCGGTGGCAGGAGTCCTGCTAGTCTTTGAGGTGCCTGGCGTCTGCCACGAATGAACTCCCACATTGCGGCGTTGCCGAGCGAAGTTTTTCAAAAGGATTTCAATATGATACGCACAGGATATTTGATCGACATGGATGGTGTGATCTACCGGGAAAATCATTTGATTCCTGGTGCGGTGGAGTTCGTCCAGGCATTGAACATCACCGGGACTCCCTTTCTTTTCCTGACGAACAACTCGGCTCCGTCGCCCGAAGATTTGGCGGTGCGACTCAAGCACCTTGGCATTCACGGGATCTCTGCGCGACATTTTTATACCTCCGCGCTTAACACCGCCGATTTTCTCAGCGAAACTGATCCCAACTGCACCGTGTTCGTGATCGGCGAAGGCGGCATTCTGACCGCGTTGCACGAGCGCAAAATCCCCAATGATGGGATTCGTCCACGCTACGTGGTCGTGGGAGAGGGTGCGACGACGCTCGAGAAATTGAATAAGGCCCATGAATGCATCGAGCGCGGCGCCCGGCTACTGGCGACCAACCCTGATAACTGGTGCCCTGTTTCCAGCGAAAAGACACGGCCGGGCGCAGGCGCCACTGCCGCTTTCCTGGAAGCGAGCACGGGGCGCCCTGCGTATTATTTGGGCAAGCCCAACGGTTACATGTTCCAGCGCGCCCGGCGCAAACTCGGCGAGCTTGCGCTGGCTGAGTTAGAGCACGTCGTCATGATCGGCGACACGATGGAAACGGATATTCGCGGCGCATTCGAAGCCGGCATGCAATCGTTCCTGGTGCTTAGCGGCTCGACTCAACTCGAAGCCATCGGCGACTACGTGTATCAGCCGACGCGGGTGTTACAAAGTGTGGCCGACCTTACCGAGGAGGTCTTGACTGGAAAGATTTCTGACCGGTTGAACAGCCCGATTTTTGCGAGTTCCCATGGAGCGAAATTCGGTAATCGACACCAAACGGACATCTTTGCGTTCCACAAGCCGCACCCGCGGCCAGCGATGACGAAGTAATCTCAGGCGTAATACTGGCGGAGGGCGACGGACATTTCGCCCACTCGAAGGGCGCGTTCGACCACCCGAGCTGGTTCGCTGGATTCCCCATTCAACATAAGAACCTGCCCTGCTTCCAAAGCGGCGAGCGGCACACCATCACGCAGCAGGATACGGACGGGTGCGATGGCGGTGACGCGCGGCCCGGGCGTAAGAATGCCGACTAAATTCAACGGATCGGCGCCACTGATCGCGATCAACTCACCTTTGCCTGCAGTCTTGCGAATTGAGCGCAATAACCCGATGGCCTCAGGCAAAGCGAATTGTTCGCCGCTGACGCCACTGACGAAATAGCCGCCGCGTATTTCACCGCGTGCTTCGAGCCGTCGAAAGACTCGGCCCAATTCATACCAGGAGACGTTTAATGCCTCGCGCTCGAGCAGCCGGCGAAAGACCACGCCATAACGGCGTAGCAGCACGCGCGCAAAAGTTTCGATGGCCGCAAATGCCAATGGGGTAGGCGTCCGACCTGCCGCAACGGGCGTCTCGCCGGTGTTGCTGCCCCGTAGTAACGACCATCGGCCGGCATACTCGATGCTCGTGACGGACTTGTGCCGCCGCTTGCGCTCGAGGTCCGCAAACGGCACGCGTTTTTCTTGCGGCACGAGCAAGGCTCGCATTCCTTCGAAGCTGTCGGCGGTCACCCAACCTTGCCCCGCAAGTTCACCCAGCGCTTGTTCGACCCGAGAGGGGAGCAAGCCAGTTCGTTTGGCAAGGTCTCCGAAAAACAGCGCACCGCATTCGGCCAAAGTCTGGAGCACCTTATTCGTGTCCGGCTGGTAATCGGTAACTCGGGGTCCAGCCGACAAAAGGAGCCAATCCGGAAGGTTCTCACGCGTGAAGAGCGACACCGAACTGGACCGCACCGGCACGGTGGGCCGGCCATTCCGGCTCGGTGGAGAAGTGAGCCGGCCCCAGCTGATTCGACCGGTGACACAAATCTGGTCAAGCCATTTGGGAGCATAGTCTTTCACGCGCAGTGCAAGCACTTCAGGTTCCCATGCGCCCGCCGGAAGCTCGTAGCCGTCGAGCAACTCCAGTACCGCCTCGAGGCCGTCTGGCCCTTCCGCTCGGTGCTGCGCATCCACCCGCTGCCAGGCCAGCAGGAACCGCTGAAATTCGGCGATTGATACCGGCTGGATCTCCGCTCGCAAGCGGTTAATCGTTAGGCGATGAATTCGCGCCAGCAGCCGGCGGTCACACCATTCGGTTTCCTTCGCGCCCGGGTGAAATTTCCCACGCAGCACGAAGCCTTCCGCTTCCAATGCGAGCAATGCAGCCTCGATTTCTGTCCGTGGCAACTCAAGGAATTCCGCCAGCGCGCGCGCGGTAGCGGGCCCGCTGATTTCCATTCGTCCCCGTACCAGCTCGCGAATGGCATCCGATCGTTCCCAGATTCTCCTCCGATCCGCTTCCGGTGGGATCAGCAATGGCTCGACTACAGCGTCAGGATAGACCACCTGCACCGAAGGCAGTCGCTCGGCGGCCACCCAACACCGGCGAGGCTGCGTAAGCTGCCCAGCCCGCTTCTCATTGGCGAGCATCTCAAGCCACGTTGCGCCCGGAGTCCCCTTTCCCTCACGATTACCGACGACTGAAGGCTGTGCTCCGTTGCCTTCCGCCCCGGCTGTCGTTTGTTCGATTTCCTCGCCGGTCATTAACCCCGCGAGCAACAATGCCTCGTGCAGTTCGTCGGCATTGGCCGCGCGGGGCCACGCCTCCGCGCAGACTTTCTCAATCGCAGCGGAGTCGAGCACGCCCAGTCCATCGGTTGCTGACGACTCGCCCGCGCGCCTCGTGTACACCGCCTGGGTGCGGCGCTCTTCCAGTGGCGCATTATCCAGGAAAGCATATGGTCTGGCATTGAGGATCTCATGAGCCAAAGGCGACGGTTCGGGCAAGTCACGCGAGAGGCATTCGATTTCACCAGTCTCGATTCTCTTCAGCAACGCGATCAAGCCGTCAATGTCCATGGCCTCCGTCAGACAATCTTCTATCGTCTGCTGGACGAGCGGATGCTCGGGAACTTCGCGGTCGCCCGCGATATTTTCGAGGCAGGCGAGCTGGTCGGGGAAGACTGCGGCCAACAAGTTCTCCGATTCCATGCGTTGCAGCGGGGCTGGAATTTTGCGGCCTCCCCGCTGGCGGGGGAGCGCCAAAGAGCGGGTAGCGTTCCAGCGCCAGCGAATTGGAAACATGGGGGCATCCAGCAATGCCTGCACGAGCAGGTCGCGAACGGTGTTACTGTTCAGATAGCGGAACACTTCATCGAGGGGGAAAGAGTGTTGCGTGCCGAGAGATAAAACAATCGCATCGTCCAACGCTGCGGCTTGCAGCTCGAAATTAAATGACCGACAAAACCTTTTGCGAAGCGCCAGTCCCCAGGCGCGATTCACCCGAATGCCGAAGGTCGAGTGAATCACCAACTGCATGCCGCCCGATTCATCGAAGAACCGTTCCAGCACGAGCTTTTTCTGCGAAGGAATTGCCCCCAGGGCTTTGTAAGCCGCAATGAAGTAATCTGCCAACTGGCGCGCGCCAATTTCTGTCAGGCCGGTCTCGGCAATGAGAAATTCTACAATGGCCTTGGTGGCGGACCCTGCCGCAGCGATTTTATTTTCGATCTGCTGGCGCAAATCCGAAACCGCGCTCGATAACTCGGTCGTCCTCCCGGGCGCTTCGCCTAACCAGAAGGGAATATTCGGCGGCTGCCCATGGGCATCCTCAACCCTGACCTGGCCGGAATTGACACGGAGGATTTTCCATGAGGCGTTGCCAAGCTGGAAAATATCCCCGGACATACTCTCGATGGCGAAGTCTTCATTGACAGTGCCGATGAATGTTTCGCTGGGCTCGAGCACAACGCGGTAATCGGCATTATCGGGAATGGCGCCACCGGAAGTCAGCGCCACCAAACGCGTACCACGGCGAGCCCGCACGCGGTGGTTGACGGCATCGTGATGAATGAGAGCGGCGCGGCGACCGCGCTTGGTGCTGAAGCCTTCAGCGAGCATTCGCAGAACTTCATCGAATTCCTCGCGCGTGAGCTGGCGATAAGGCCAGGCCGACCGCATGAGATCATAGAGCGCCTTCTCATCCCAATCCTCGCACGCCGCGCACGCGACAATCTGTTGTGCAAGCACGTCCAGCGGCTTCTCGGGTATCAGCAGGCAATCCAATTCGCCCTTGCGCACGCTCCTCAGCATCGCCGCGCACTCGACCAGTTCGTCCCGGCTGAGCGGGAAGATTCGGCCCTTGGGCAAACCACCGCGCTGGTGCTGCGCCCGGCCCACACGCTGGAGGAACGTCGCGATGGACCGCGTCGGTCCTAATTGACAAACCAGGTCCACCGAACCTATGTCAATGCCCAGCTCCAGCGAGGCAGTGGCCACGAGCGCCTTGAGTTCACCACGTTTCAAACGGTTTTCCGCTTCAAGCCGAAAACTGGCCGAAAGACTCCCGTGATGCGAAGTCACTTTGTCCTTGCCCAATCGCTCACAGAGCTGATGAGTGACTCGTTCCGCAAGTCGTCGCGTGTTGACGAACACCAGGGTCGTCTGATGTGCTTCGATGAGGTCAGCAAGCCGATTATAGACCTCGGACCACACCTCCTGTGACATCACAGCTTCTAGCGGCGAGCCAGGCAATTCGATCGCCATATCGAGTTGGCGCTTGTATCCGGCGTCAATAATGATGCATGGCGTTT
>Ga0137403_10009370_pt1 | contig 10890 bp, 8 predicted proteins | sample CZOMad2_1_16fung_FD_122057 | JGI IMG/M metagenome (GOLD analysis project Ga0137403, IMG submission 122057) | Vadose zone soil fungal communities from Angelo Coast Range Reserve, California, USA - CZOMad2_1_16fungal (Hybrid Assembly) | ecosystem: Environmental > Terrestrial > Soil > Vadose zone... | reverse complement strand
TGGCATGTCTAGCCATGACTCACGGGAACAGTTGGGCTTCACCTTCCGTCCACCCGAGCGGCGGATATGGACTGTCCGCGATCTGGTGGCGGCGGCGCGTGCGAAGCTGGAGCAGGAATACGGCGACGCATGGATTGAAGGCGAGATTTCGAATTTCAAGCCTGCCGAATCCGGACATTTGTACTTCACGCTTAAGGACGGCGCGGCGCAGTTGAGCCTTGTGATGTTCCGCTCGCAGGCGAGGCTGCTCCGGTTTCGCCCGCAGGACGGGATGCAGGTTATCGCCCGGGGCCGGGTCACGATCTACGAGGGGCGCGGTCAGTTACAGTTGATCGCCGAGCACCTGGAACCCAAAGGTGCGGGCGCCCTGCAGATTGCGTTTGAGCAGCTCAAAGCGCGGCTGGAAGCGGAGGGGCTGTTTCGAGCAGAACGGAAGAAGGCGATCCCTTCCCTTCCGCGTTGCATTGGAATTGTGACCTCGCCGCGAACTGCGGCGCTGCAAGACATCTTGAACATTCTGCGGCGGCGGCACCACTCGGCGAATGTGCTGATCTATCCGGCCCAGGTGCAGGGCGAGAGCGCGGCCGCGGAAGTGGCAGCGGGAGTTCTTTACTTCAATCGCGGACGAAATGTAGATGTCATTGTGGTCGCGCGCGGCGGCGGATCGTTTGAGGATTTGGCCTGCTTCAACGACGAGCCTTTGGCGCGAGCCGTGGCAGCGTCAGAAATTCCGGTGATTTCCGCGGTGGGGCACGAAACCGACTTCACCATTCTCGACTTCGTTTCCGACCTGCGTGCGCCCACGCCGTCCGCAGCCGCTGAACTGGTCATCCGTTCGCGGCAGGAAATCGAAGAAGAATTGGAAGAGTGGTACCGGCGATTGGGCAAAGCGATTCGCTACCAGATTCTGATTCGCCGGCAAACGCTAACGGAACTCTCCCAACATCGTGGATTCTCCCGCATGATGGATTTGATTCATCGGCGGCAGCAACGGGTGGACGACCTCGTCAACCGCCTTGCACACGCCCAGCGCGACATTCTGGAGAAGCAAAGTCGCCGCTTTGAAGCCCTCGCCGCGGCTGTACGGCACTATGACCTGCGAATGCGACTCGGGGCGATCCACCGCGACCTTGACGCCCGGGTCGCAGCACTTGCGGCAGCCATGCACTCTATGAACCTCCACCGGCGCGGGCGTCTTGAAAGAATGACGGACGCTCTCCAAGCGCTTTCTCCGCTAGCAGTCCTCGATCGCGGCTATGCCCTGGTCTTCGACGCGTCCGGCAAGCTACTGACAGACGCGCGTGATGCCACCAAGGGCGCCGAAATTACGGCCCGCCTTGCACGCGGTGAGGTCCAGGCCACAGTCACCCGCACTACTGCAAAAAAGCCTTAGTTTCCGCGCCTCCCGTTTCACCCTCCGTTACAATGGAGACTCCCACATAATCCGTTCTCCCAAAGGCGTGCTGTGAACACTCTGCTGGCGAATTGGCCGCACATGTCGCGGAATTCCGTGATCGATATCCTGCTTGTGGCGGGATTGATCTACGGAGTTCTACGCTTGGTGCGTGGCACACGGGCTGCCTTGATGCTCCTCGGCCTAGCTGGGCTCGCGCTGGCCATGGAGTTTGTTCGCATCGGCCAACTGCCCACGGTGAACTGGGTCATCACCAAGCTTTTGCCCTACGCGGGATTCGCGCTAATCGTCCTTTTTCAGGGCGAGATTCGGCAGGCGCTCGCACGCCTGGGCGGCATTCTTGTCTTTTCCAAGGGTAATTCCGCGGTCGCCGATGCCTACGACGACATCGTAATGGCGGCGCATCAATTCGCCCGCAACCGGACTGGCGCACTGATTGTGATCGAGCGCGAAGTGGGCCTGCGCACATTTATCGAGAGTGGCGTCGCTTTGGATGCCCGCCTTTCCTACGATTTGCTGGCCACGATCTTCCGTCCCAAAACGCCATTGCATGATGGCGCTGTCATCGTGCAACGCGACCGCATCGCCGCCGCGGCCTGCTTTCTGCCGTTATCCATGGACCCTGTGCTCTCCACGCAATTGGGAACGCGTCATCGCGCCGGCATCGGCATCACGGAAGAGACCGACGCCATCGCCGTAATCGTTTCCGAAGAAACCGGTGGCATCAGCCTGGCCCTGGCGGGCAAGATTGAACGCGATATTTCCGTCGAGGCGCTGCGGGATCGGCTAAGCCGTCTTCTGCGCACCTATGTGGCACCGGCGGTCCTGCCCACTCCCGTGCCGGACGGAGACAGTTCTTCCGACCTGACACGCGACAATTCACTAGCCGGCGAGGTACAACGGTGAAGGTGCGTGGATGGATACGGCGGGTTCTTCTTCACAATCTGCCGCTCAAGATTATGTCTGTCATTCTCGCGACGGGCCTGTGGTACGCCGTTTCGCGTGAACCCGTCTCGGAAGTCGAAGTCAGCGTGCCCGTGGAGTTTCAAAATGTTCCGGAGAATTTGGAGATTGGTTCGGAGCATATTCCGCGGGCTGAAATTCGGGTGCGCGGCCCAGCTCGGATCGTGCGCGAACTCAAAACCTCCGACGTGCGCGCCGAAATTGATCTGGCCGGATCTCAGCCCGGCGAACGCACTTTTGATTTGAGCGGGCGCCATATTCGCACCTTGCGCGAACTTTCCGTGGTGCAGATCGTCCCGTCGCAACTGCACCTAGATCTCGATTTGCGCGAAACGCGGGAGCTTGAAGTTCGCGCTCGTGTGCTGGGGAGCTTCGCACAGGGCTTGCAGGTGGCACGAGCCGTGGCTGAGCCGTCGCATATCGCTGTAACCGGCCCCAAGAAGCACGTGGACTCTCTCGAAGAGGCACTGACCGATCCAGTCGATGCTAGCGGCACGATGCGCCGCGGCATCTTTATGACGCATGTGTACCTTTCCGATCCTCTGGTGCAAGTGGTCAACCCCACTCCCGTCCAGGTGACGGTTATTATGGAGCGGACGCCGGAACGACCCGCCGTTAGCTTGGTACCGGACACACCTCGATGACATCTTCAGCGGCACCCCAGCAGCGTCAGCTTTTTGGAACGGACGGCATCCGCGGCGTGGCCGGAGAATTTCCTCTTACTCGCGAGTCCGTTTTTCTCATCGGCACAGCGTTGGGGCGCGATCTTCGTAAGAACGCTCAATCCGGTCAGACGGTGCGCGTCGTCATCGGGCAGGACACGCGGGAGTCCAGTTCCTGGATTGCCGATCGGCTCACGCTCGGGCTCGCGTCCCAGGGCGTGGAGGTCCATAGCGCGGGAATCTTGACGACTCCGGGCGTGGCCTATTTAGCCCGCTCGCGCGGATACTCCGCTGGCATCGTGATCTCCGCCTCGCACAATCCGTGGATGGACAACGGCATCAAGGTCTTCTCCGGCGACGGGTATAAATTTCCGGATGGGCGCGAACTCGAAGTCGAAAAGGAAATCTTTGCGCTGATTCGGGATAAACGCCCCGAGCTGACGGTGAGCCCGGCGCCGCCACCAAGCTTGCCCGGCGAAGAATCTTTGAGGCGCGAATACATCGACTGGCTGGCTGCGGGCGTTTCGACGGATCTAAGCAAGCTAAGAGTTCTGGTCGACTGTGCCAACGGAGCCGCCGCTGCCGAAGCCCCAGACCTGTTCCGCAAGCTCGGCATTCCCGTAACCATCCTGCACGCCTCTCCGACAGGCAAGAATATTAACGATGGCTGCGGAGCCCTGCACGCTGCGACCATTGCGAGCGCTCTGGTCGAACGCCATGCGGTCGAACGCCATGCGAATGAACGTCATGCGAATGACAAGCCCGAAAACTTCGACCTGGGCGTGACCTTTGATGGCGATGCCGACCGGGCTCTGTTCTGTGATGCTCAGGGTCGCGGAGTGAATGGCGATGCAGTATTGCTGCTCGCAGCACGCGATATGCAAGCCCGAGGAACTTTGGCCAATGCTACGGTCGTGGCCACCACAATGTCGAATATGGGGCTTGAGATTGCGCTCAAACGCTCTGGCATTCGCATGCTCCGCGCCAACGTCGGCGACAAGTACGTGCTCGAGGAAATGCAACGGACCGGGGCAACCCTAGGCGGCGAACAATCCGGACATATTCTGTTCCGCGACGGCGACGCCACCACGGGGGATGGGTTGGCAACCGCCTTGCGCGTAATGGAAGTAATAGCGCGGAGCGGACGACCACTGGCGGAACTGGTCGCCGATTTGAAGGTTTTTCCGCAGGTTATCAAGAACATCCGTGTTCGCGAGAAGACGCCCTTCGCCCAGGTTCGACCCATCGCCCAAGCGATTCAGCAAGCCGAGGGTTCGCTGAACGGGAACGGCCGTGTCGTTGTGCGTTACTCCGGCACAGAAGCCTTGGCGCGTGTGATGGTGGAGGCGGAAAGCGAAGACACCATGAAGGCTCTCGCGGATTCCATCGCTGGTGCGATCCAGACCGCGCTGGGAATTTAGCAGGCACGTGTGGTCGCGGGCGCCCCCGCCCGCGTGGGCTTGGGTTTGGGTTGAGGTTGAAACGGCAAAACCAAGACCACGCGGGCGGGGGCGCCCGCGCCACACATACTCAAGTCATTCTAAATCCCGCCAATTCTCTCCCACCCCAACTTCCACGACCAGCGGCACCGTAAGCGGATGTGCGTTCTCCATCTTTTCGCGAACCAGCGACTTCATCGCATCCAGTTCCGCCTCGGCGACCTCGAAGACGAGTTCATCGTGGACCTGCAGGGTCATGCGCGATTTCATTTTGCGCTCGCGCATCTCCGCATCGATGCGGATCATCGCGATCTTGATGAGATCCGCCGCGGTACCCTGTAGCGGTGTATTCACCGCCGTCCGTTCCGCAAACCCCCGCTGATTGGCGTTCTTGCTATTGATGTCAGGAATCGGCCGCACACGCCCAAACATCGTCCGCACTTTCTGCTCGCGGCGCGCCTCTTCGAGCGTCTTGTCGATGAATGCGCGCACGCCCTGGTAGCGGTCAAAGTAGCGGTCGATGAACCGCTTCGCTTCGCCCTTGTCAATGCCAAGCTGCTGCGACAAACCAAACGCAGACAGACCGTAGACGATTCCAAAATTTACCGCTTTGGCGCTGCGGCGATGCTCATCCGTGATCATCAGGGGCGGCACACCAAAAACTTCCGCAGCAGTCAGCGTATGAATGTCGTCTCCACGCCGGTAGGCCTCCACCAGCATTGGGTCTTGCGAAAAGTGCGCCAGCAGCCGCAGCTCAATCTGCGAGTAGTCCGCAGCCAGCAGGACGAAACCTGGCTCCGCGATAAACGCCGCTCGCACCTCACGGCCCAATTCGGTGCGAATCGGGATATTCTGCAGATTCGGATTCACCGACGATAAGCGCCCGGTCGCGGCAACCGTCTGGCTGAAGGTGGTGTGCAAACGGCCCGTCGTCTTATCGACCATGCTTGGCAGAGCATCCACGTAGGTCGACTTCAGTTTGGAAAGCTGCCGGTACTCCAGCACCAGGCGCGGCACCTCGTGCGTCAGCGCCAGCTCTTCCATCACATCGGCTGCCGTTGAAATCACTCTGCCCTTGCCATACTTCATCGGTTTGGGAAGATTTAACTTGTTAAAAAGCACGTCTCCCAGTTGCTTTGGCGAGTTGATGTTGAATTCCGATCCAGCAAGCTCGTGAATCTGCCGAGCCTTAACCGCAATTTCCCGCGTGAGCCGCGAGGACATCTCGCCCAGCACGCCAGTGTCGATCTTTACTCCGGCCCGTTCCATTCTCGCTAGGACCGAAATCAGCGGGAATTCGATTTCCTCGTAAAGTTTGACGACTTTCGCTTCTTCGGCCTCTTGCCGTAGCAAGCTTGCCAAGCGGCCTGTAACATCCGCAGCTTCGGCCACGTTGCCGCTCAGAGTCAGATTGAAACGGCGTTGAGCCACTTCTCCGAGCGCATGCGAAGAGTAGGTCGGATCGAGCAGATACGAGTACAGCATGACATCGTGCTCGACGCCGTTCAGTTCCATACCAACTAGCTCGCATGCATGAATCGCCGCTTTGTAATCGTGAATCGTCTTGGGAAAGCCGGCGTCGGCGAGAAACTCTTTCAATTTCTTTGCTGCGGGACCTTCTCCCAAAGCCACGGTCGCCGCCGTTCCCGCCTCGGCGGAAATCCCTGCCTGCCGCGGAGAAACCGACACAGGCTCCCGGATCGCTTCCAGCGCTAAAAAGCTCCCTTGCGCCGGGCTCTCCTCCACCACTTCCTCATCGTCCTCCAGCGGCACAACGACCTCGGCACCTTCGATCGCCACCGCAAAATAGCCGGTGGCCGCGGCTTGTTTTCTTACTTTCTCCACATCCTTCGCGAACTGAGCCTCGCTATAGTGCGTCTCGACCACTACCGGCTCGGGGGCCAGTTCCTTCAACATCGTAGTGAACTCAAGCTCACGGAACAGATCCCGCAGCGTCGCCACGTCGGGTTCGGAAATCCGCATGGCATCCATGTCGAGAGCAATCTGAACGTGCGTGTCGATCGTTACCATCCGCTTGCTGAAAAGGATGGCATCGCGATTGTTCTGCAGCGATTCGCGATAGGTCTTCTTCTCGACTTCAGCAGCGCGGTCCAACGCCTCCTCTACCGTCCCAAAGCGCTGAATCAAATCCACCGACCCTTTGTCGCCAATGCCGGGCGCGCCCGGAACGTTATCGACCGAGTCCCCGCGTAACGCCATCACATCCACCACACGCTCGGGAGGCACTCCTAAAATCTCCTCAACCTTGGCCGCGTCGCAGATCAAATTGTCTTTGGGCGGATTGAGAATCCAAACGTTCTTACCCACCAGTTGGAGCATGTCTTTATCGTTCGAAACGATGTAGACAGGCAGATCCCGTTCCGCCGCCTGACGGGACAGTGTCCCTATGACATCATCGGCCTCGAACTTCGTTACTTCCAAAATTGGAATTCTAAAACCTTCGAGCGCCCGCCGAATGTAAGGAAGCTGCTGCGCCAGGTCTTCGGGCATAGCGGCCCGGTTGGCCTTGTAGCCGTGGTATTGCACTTCCTGGAAAGTCTGCGTCTTGATGTCGAATTTTCGGATGGTCGTAACCGCTTCCGCCTCCTCATCCCGGAACGTCGGTCCCATCACGTCAAACACCGCCGCAAGGTGCGGCGGCGCGAAATCTTCGCGCAGCTTGCGCAGCATGTTCACGAAAACATAGGTCGCCGCAGTTGGGATCCCGGTTCGGGTCGTCATCGGCCGCGACCGCGTCATCGCGTGGTAGGCGCGGAAGATGAATGACATGGTGTCGATCAGAAAGATAAAATCCCGCCCTGGCGGATGGGGCAGAGCGATCTTGCCGGCGGCGGGAGGAGGCAGGACCGCTTCAGCTCTCACCGGCCCTTCGGGTTCATCTGCGATCTGTTGATCAGCGATCTTCGGACTGGAGTTCCTGGAAGGCACCGAAGAAGTTTAGCAGGGCCCAAGGCCGACGCATGTGTGGCGCGGGCGCCCTCGCCCGCGAAGAAGCATGTTAGCGAATTGAATTGGAGGAGTTACTCCACAAACATGCAATCCCCATAAGAATAAAAGCGATATCGCTTCTCCGCTGCATGCCGGTAAGCCCGCAGAATGCTTTCTTTCCCTCCAAACGCGCAAACCAACATCAGCAAGGTCGATTCCGGCAAATGGAAGTTCGTCAGCATAGCTCCAACAACTCGAAATTCGAAGCCCGGATAAATGAAGAGGTTTGCCTCACCGGATCCCGCAGACACGCGACGCTCGCCCGTCAGCATGGCGGCATATTCCAAAGTGCGGACGGTTGTCGTTCCGACGGCGACAATCCGTCGGCCCGCCTCCAAGGCAGCGTTGATCTTCGCCGCGGTTTCCGTAGAAATCTCGTAGCTTTCACTGTGCAACTGGTGATCCTCGACCCGCTCAACGCGTACAGGCTGAAAAGTACCCAGCCCGACATGCAGCGTGATCTCCGTCGTCTCAATGCCCCGCTCCCGCAGCCGAGCCAGAATCTCTGGCGTGAAGTGGAGCCCCGCCGTCGGCGCAGCCACTGAGCCGGGCGCTGAAGCATAGACGGTTTGGTACCTTTCCCGATCCGCACGTTCGTCCTCGCGCACGATATAGGGAGGCAAGGGCACGTGGCCCAACCGCTCGAGCGCTCCGAAGAAACCCGATACCTGTCCGAATCGGACATGGCGCTCTCCAAAGCTGCCGCGCGCCAGCACCTCGGCTTCGAGTTCGACCGGGTCGCCAAACAACAACCGCTCTCCTACTCCGACTTTCTTGCCGGGACGGACCAGGCATTCCCATTCATTGGTTTCCTGCGATACGTGCTTGGTCAGCAGCACTTCAATAGAACCGCTCTTGCCAGAAATGGACCTGCCACTTTTGCGTCCGAAAAGTCGCGCCGGGAACACCCGGGTATTGTTGAAGACAATCAGGTCCTGGGGACGTAAGAGGCCGGGAAAATCGGAGAAATTTCGGTCGTCGAGGACCTGCGAGGGGGCCCGGCCAACATGGAGCAAGCGCGACGCAGCACGTTCCGCTAGGGGGCGTTGCGCGATGAGTTCTTGCGGAAGATCAAAGTGAAAATCTGAGACTTGCATGGCTCAGTAGTGCCAAATTATAGAGTTTTGGCCTTCGAACTCGGCACCGCTCAAAAATTACCGAAAAAGATTGTCCTGAAAAACAAGGTGGAGTAGGATACGCGGGCACGGAATTTGCATGTTATCCGTGATGTTAAACGTGTTACGTCAAAACGGGTGATGTTAAACGATCGTAAAATCCGCGAAGAGTTAGTCCGGTACGCCCACCGCCTGCATCAGGCCGGATTCGTGGCTGCCACGGACGGCAATCTGTCGGTGCGCATGGACTCGCGACGCATCCTGACCACCCCAACCTGCATGAGCAAGGGCGACCTGAAGCCCTACGATTTGGTCATCGTGGACTATGAAGGCCGTAAGCTGAGCGGACGCCGCCAGGCCTCCAGCGAGCTGGCCATGCATCTGCTCATCTACAGCATGCGGGACGACGTGAACGCCATCGTACACAGCCATCCCCCAACCGCGACCGGCTTCGCAGCGGCCGGCTTGGCGCTCAATCAGCCGCTGGTCTGTGAAGTCGTCATGGGGCTAGGATCCATCCCCCTGGCCCGCTATGGCACGCCGGGTACTCCGGAACTGACCGCCTCGCTGGCGCCCTATGTTCGCGACTACGACGCTATCCTGATGGCAAACCACGGCGTTGTCACCTATGGCGAGGACGTACAGCACGCTTACATGCGCATGGAAACCGTGGAGCACTTCGCCAAAATCGCCTTGGTGACGCGCCAACTCGGCAGCCAGCGCCTCCTGGACGGCCCCCAACTCGCAAAGCTCGTGGAAGCCCGCCGCCGGTATGCCGGAACGACGTCCAGAGCCACGATGCCTCTCCAGCCTGCAGGCGACTGAGGCTGTTACTTCCTTCCAGAGCTACTTCTCGAAAAACTCGCCCATGTCCGGGGCGCTCCCGGATGCTCCAGGAAACTCATTGATTCCAAGCAGTCTGAGGGAGAGCTTCAAGACGCTCTCGTGGTGAAAAACCGTGTCCGAAAAGCACCCCTCGGCTGGGATGCCCGCGCCGACCAGAATCACGGGAATGCGGCCGCCACCTCCGCGGCTCCGCTTGGAATCGAGGTGGCTATCCGCTTTGCTTCCCTGGTCGCACGCCTCGTCAAATACGACAACCAACAGGCTGTCCTTGCGAAATGTATCGGCCTCGATCACCGGCTTGAGGTTCGCTTCCAGCCAGTGGTCCGCCACGCGTAGACTTTCCGGATCGCGACACGTCGCGCCTCTCCGGGTCCGCGCGTTGGTGTGGGCATCGTCGAACAGATTGGGGACCAGGAACGAGTAGTCGGGGAGGTGCCCGGCCTTCCAGTCGGCAGTAAACTGCTGAAAGGGAACGATTTGATCCCTCTGGTTCGTGCCTGATTGCATCTTATCGGCGAGTACGCTCGTGTAATAGGCGAACGGGTTGTGACGCTTGGCGTAGAGGCCTTGGTTATCTCCAACATAACCGACTCCGGGAAGATCTTCGGCATAGGCCTTCCAGGTCTTGCCGTGCTTGGTCAGTACGCTCGCAACATTGTCCCCAGACACCGTTCCCCGGAAAACGTCAGCAGAAAACCCGGGCAAGCTTGTTCCTCTACGTCCGGCGGTGAGGTAAAAGTAGTTGTTGATCGAAGGGTGCGTATTGGCGTAGTACTGCCGCGCTACGCCACCGTGCGCGGCAAGCTGGTTGAGATATGGCATGTCCGGGTTGCCGATGACATCGTCGTAGCTCTGGTTCTCCTCGACCACAATGAAGACGTGCCGGACTTCAGGTACCGCTGCTGGAGTACCCTTGCAAGGTGTCTGGGCTTCCGGCTGTGGGCTACCGAGGCACAGAATGAAGGCGACGAGGGCGCCCGGCTTAAGATGGAAAAACTTCATTTGACTGATGGGTCTCTCGCGGCGTGATTGTGAGACACCCCTTGAGAGATGCCGCGACAGACTTCAGGGGTTGTCGAAGCGGCCAAATGTCTGTAAAATAGGCTTTTATCCACAGCACCCAGAGATCTGAAAGGTTTTTGCTATGGCTCGCGTATGTGACATCTGCGGCAAAGGGCCGCAATTCGGCAACAACATCAGCCACGCCCACAACGTTACCAAGCGGCGATGGAACGTTAACTTGCGCCCGGTAAAGGCCAAAGTGGCAGGCGGCGCGAAAAGACTACGCGCCTGTACCGGCTGCATTCGAGCTGGCAAAGTTGTGAAGGCGTAGCTCTCGTAGTCCTCTACTGATTCGCCACGTTCATCAATTCCACGTCAAAAATCAGCGTCGAGCCTGCAGGGATGGCTCCGGGAAATCCTCGGTCGCCATAGGCTAGCTG
>Ga0137403_10009369_pt1 | contig 10890 bp, 8 predicted proteins | sample CZOMad2_1_16fung_FD_122057 | JGI IMG/M metagenome (GOLD analysis project Ga0137403, IMG submission 122057) | Vadose zone soil fungal communities from Angelo Coast Range Reserve, California, USA - CZOMad2_1_16fungal (Hybrid Assembly) | ecosystem: Environmental > Terrestrial > Soil > Vadose zone... | reverse complement strand
CACTCAGGTAATAGGACTTCATCCGCTGCGTCAGCTTCGAATTTCCCCGCTCGGTGCCAAACGAAAGCTGGATGCCAATATGAGCCTTCCGAAGCGCGGCCAATTCCTGAAGAAAGAGCTTACCAAAGTTCTGCTGTATCAGCACTTCCCGCGCCTCCGTTGTCTTCCTGCTTAGCGAACCCGTGTTGAATTCCACCAGCTGCGGCTGTAAAAGCGCAATGATCTTATAATTTTGGATCGCTTTCTTTACCTCTTCCCGTTTTGCGGAAAGCAACTTCCTGTCTTTCAACTCGTTTATCCCGGCAGTCAACTTCGCCGCCTGCTCGTCAATCGAAGCCAGAACAGTCTTTATTGTTGTCAGGTCCTTTTGGATGCGCAGCCGCGCAGCCCGAGCCCAGGAGAGAACACCAGCATAGTCTACATCGAACCTAGTATCACGGGTGACCAGATTGGCCATTATCGCCTCTTTCATCTCAGATAGTCGCTCATTATAGGCGACCAGCTCCGGAGGCTGCAACACCCCGCCATCCGCGTCCCGGCCGATGATCGGATGATGGATTTCCAGGTTGACATCTACATTCCCGACAGGCCGGATCAATGCCTCCCGTTCACGTGATAACCGTTGGATGTCCTGTCGCGTGGTGTCGTTAAGCAGTCGTTTATAATTCGCCAGTAGTTCGGCAGCAGAATCCTCCAATGGCTGATTGCAATATAAACACCGGTCGCCCGGTCCGGGATAGGTACTTTGATCCAGGGTTTTAAGATAGACGTCCGCCGCTGTTATAAATTCCTTGAATTCAACGCTCTCATATAAACGCACACTGTTCACTTCGGCGATCTCCTTTAGCCCCAATTGCGTTTTGTTCTCCAAGGCAACGATCTGCTCGTTCAAGGTAATCAAGTCCTGCAACTGCTTATCGGAACAGGCCGCCTGCGCCGCGGCGATCTTGTTCACTACAGTATCCAATTCCACGAATTGGGCGTTAAGACTGTTGATTTGAGTGCGAAGTAATTCGGCATTCAGATTTGTAAGAGATTTCTCTTTTTCTCCGAGTTGCCGTTCATACTCCGCATCCCAGGCAGACAGCGCTGTCGATACCTCTTCCGATGATTTGGGGCCAAGCTGACCTATAAATGTAAACTGCGGGGTGCCATCATGCAGGCGGTCAAACCATTCTATATCTGTTGGATGCGCCGCAATCTTCGCCCGAAGCAGGGCGGTTAGTTCCTGCAATTCCCCTGTAACTAAAGAAAATAGGTGGAAACCGATTGGCGAGACGATCAGCTGCCGATCCCCCAACGAAACCTGCACGCAATTGCTGTTAAAAACGGAAATAGTTGTCAGATCGGCATGCGTATTACTCCCATCCCAATCAAATACTCCCCGTTCCCGTCAACGGCGAACTCAATCACCGCTGTCCTGGGTTCCGACGCCCCGTAAATATTGGGATGAATAGTATTTCGATGGTCATAGCTAAACCCAAATGTCTTTAGAACCCTGCCGTACCCCGTCTTCCCGGTTCCGTTCTCTCCGTACACAACCGTCATGTTCTTGCTGAATCGCAGCTCTTGATTCTTCGCCAACTTGTTAACTCCCGTGATATCCCGGAGACACCCTAACACGACAACTTTTGTCATGGGTCGATATAGCGGCTTCGCAACCGCGACAGCCGGCATTTTTTTTGTTTGTCGCAAAGAATCCAAGAATCGATCAAAGATATTTTGTCTTTCCGTCGGATCGAGCGCTGTCTCGGTCTTCACGACCGCATCGACCAACAATTTACCCCAATCACCATGACTATTAGCCCATTCCCATAAAAAGTCAATGATTTCCTTCTTTGAAGCAGTAGCGGATGGCATGATAAGGGTTTAATGTGTAATACTTTTATTAGCAGAAGTAAAATTACAAGATTTAATGCTTCGGCATGGAAAATTACCACACCAAAACCCCGCGATAGGTCAGCTAATTGCCGAACGCCATTCCTTCAAATACAAGGCCCAGATTATAACGGACAAAACTGCATTCCGCCAGCAGCATCCCGCCTATTTGCTTGAGAAAAATCACGAACCAAAGTTGCTATTTCTCTTATTGAGACCTTTAACTCCCATATATGAATAGCTTGAAGATTCAAGCCCGAATGCCTGCAAGTCGCTTTAAATCAATGAGAAAATGGTTTGAATATTATGCTATAGTCCTCTCAAAATCTATTTTGGAGACTATATTTTGTTATAAACTCGCTGATTTTTATTAAATCTTTCGCAAAAAGATTCGAAACTTGTCCCTCTCTCTCCGCAAGTCATGAGATTCCCATCAAAAGCAATTTTGGGCATGGGATTCCAAAGAAAAGCCTCCAGATCCTTTCCAGCCTTAAATGGCTTGTAACTACCCTTCAATTCTGTTTTCAAATGTTTTCCTTGAAAGTTCTACGGCTTGATGCAGTTTTTGTTTCAATGTTTTTTTGCTAGGAAGTTCCGTTAGGTACTCAGCCACTTTAATTCCTGCTTTGTCAAGTTGCAGTAGTTCGACTTGTTCATTATTGCCTTCAGCGCAAAGGATAAGTCCAATTGGGATTTTTTCTCCTTTTTGCATTTCATGCTTTTCCAACCATCTAAGATATAATTCCATTTGGCTTTTATATGAAGCTTTAAATTTACCAAGCTTCAATTCTATGGCTACCAACCTTCTAAGCCTTCTGTGAAAAAAGAGTAAATCCAATTTAAAGTCTTCTCCATCAATAATCATATTTTTCTGTCTCTCAATAAAGCTAAATCCTTGCCCGATTTCAAGGATAAAAGTTTCCAGTTCACGCAAAATGGCGTCTTCTATGTTTTTCTCACTGAATGTATCTTTTAAGCCCAAAAAATTCAGAAAATATGGATCACGAAATATCAGATCGGGAGTTACTTTGTTGTCTTCTCTCAGTTCCTTTAGTTCTTTTTTTATCAGTCGGTCTGGCTTTTTGCTAATAGCAGTGCGTTCATAAAGCATGCCGTCAATCTTTTGGCGCAAAGTTTTTACATTCCATCCTTCTATTTTGCATAACTCCAGGTAAAATTCTCTCTGTAATGAATCTTTCAAAGGGATCAACGCTATAAAATGTGTCCAACTTAATTGTCGTATTGCCGATACGACAATCTGCTCGTCCGGGAAAACTTCAGCAAACTGTATCATTCTCCTGATGCTCTTTTCTGAAAACCCGTTGCCATATTCCAGGACAAGCTGTGAAGCTAGACCGGATACAACTTGTTTGCCATAATCTGCTCGTTTATTTCCCAGTACTTCCCCATTGATCCGTTTTCCTATCCGCCAATAAAGGAGCGTAAGCGTACTGTTTACTGTTTGGGCTACGTTAGATTTACTTTCTTCAATAAGAGATACAATATCATTTACTAATTGCTTATCACCTCCTATCCTAATTTGCTGCGCCATTTTTGCTAAATTAATTAGCCAAATTTATATAATAAAAAGGATAGATTCTGTAGAAATTTACCAAGGTTAGGGCTTCGGCTTTTTTCAGGAAGTAAATTCATTATAGCAGTAAGAAGCGCGTTTTCATTTTTGTCTTGCCACCTAAACCCTCGAACGTTCATTTCGAACTTTTCACGAAGCCACGATTACAATAAAAGGCATTCCATTCCAATGGGTTTCACAATGGTTTGGAATGGGTGTCCAAAAATTCCTTCAGCATAGTCCAGGTATCTTCTGAAAAGTTCGAAAGTTGTCCCCAATGCCCCGCTGAAAATCATTAAGCCCTTCAAGTTGTTGAACTTGAAGGACTTTTTAGTTCGAAATTTTGGGTTCCTTTTTCAGTCCACTTTCTAATGGGTTAGTTCCCAACTATTACAGGGTTCGAAATATTCAAATAGGTATCTTTTTTTCGCTTTTAAAAGAAAAAATGGCGTCTAAGAAGACCGAATTGATCAATCCAAAACGGAAGCCGCCTACCCCGGAAAAGTTGAGGGAGTTATCTGGTCTTAATTTATCAGACGGGCAAGCTGAAGAAACTATCCGATCGTTAGAACGATTTGCTGGTATTTTATACGAGGTTATTAGTCGAAAAGAACAGGCAGATCAAAACGAGAGTGACAAAAAAGCTGGGTGTTAGTATATCGCAAACTTATATATTTCGCTCTACAAATGAAGAAATGGAAGAATTGATCCGTTTTTATGGTATGCCTAAGGTTGTTTGCGCCCTCACGAAAGAAATTCTGCACTTGCATTGACGATAGGTGTTTGAAGATGGCTGGAAACAGATTGTCGGAATCAACCTTAAAACTTATGAAAGCATCAGAGGACAACATTTTTAGATGCTTGGGAGATAGATATATCAGATCCGTAAATCTTGCCTGGTTTCTCCTTATTTTCGCTAACCCCAGAGATATAATAGTTATTGGTTAGCTCTGTTGAGACACCGGTCGCGTGTAGCCTCGCATAGACGTTATCTCCGGTAGCCTCCATTGGCATTCTTTGTGCGAAGTAAGATGAGTATACATGCGCTTTTCCTCCTCTGTTGTCTATAGCGGGAGCACCAGACCGTTGGAAGTTTGCCTGTTGAAAACGCACTGTACCGCTATTTATGATAGCCCCAATCGTAGGACTGCCCCAAAATGCAGTGTTGTACAGTATAAGTCGGGCATCAGGGTGAACTTTATCGGTATTAGCTTCGCCTCCCATAAGAACATATGACCTGACAGGCTCAGATGTTCGCGTATTAACCAATTCAGAGTTGATCGCGATTATTTTGGTGTTTTTGTCGGCGTCTTCTACAAATAAAGAATACGAGCATCCGTCTGAACCGTGACCTATAACCGTCATTTCTCCGGGATCCCTACCGGTTATTGCATCTTTCAGGAAATGTATCCCGTAGAATGATCCGAAAACGAAATTGTTGAAAATCGTCTGGTTTTTAATATCGGCGAATTTAAGCGCGCTGCAATTTGATTGTACGAAACGTGTCAGAGCTACCCTCGGATATCCCTGATCGCCTTGTGGGAGTCTTGCTCCATAATGCGGATTGAGTTGCATATTCCGAATAAACCCGCCCTCGGCACCTCCTCCCACCCAAATGCCTGCTCTTGCGAGTACACCGGCAAAATAATCAACATAGTGTCCACTGCTGTTGTATGAAGCGAGGTCTATTCCTTTATCGCCGATCGCAGTCACATTAACAATATATACGTTTGGGCCTTGCCCCTGTATCAGGAACGGAGTCATTCTGGGGTTCTCAGCGCTATAGCCATCCCTGGCTAAATTAAGCTGCGCGATTGTAAGTCCACTGATACCAGCATCTGCCTCAAGCTGTATAAGCGAAGGGCCTTTTTCTCCGGCAGCACCGCCGGCATAAGTTGTAAACATACCTACACCACCACTTTGTGTATGGTGCTGTACATCCCATGTTCCTCTCAATTCAACTCCGGAAGGAACTTTGATGGGATTGTTTACTAAGTATCTTCCAGCCGGCAGATACAGTGTACCGCCGCCGGCAGCCTTAACTGCGTCAAGCGCCGTTTGCAATTTAGCCGATACATCTTCTGTCGGTTGGTCATTGTTAAAGCCCGTTGCTCTTGGCAGATCGGCTTTCAACACTTTGTTTGATGTCGGTTTCGGGTGTACTTTGATGTCTGTTAATACATTTTTAGGAATCGGATCAAACAAATATTCCTTGCTATTAATGACTTCAACCTTGGCGGATTTGCTGTCATTTTTGATGTCCAATTTGCCGTTATAGCCGGAGTTCACCGATTTGAGCGTATTCACATCCGAACCCAGAAACACATGACCGGCAGGTTTTTTAAAGGCGCTCTGGGTGAGCAGTACATTGCCTTTGTTTATTTTAAGCGCGTATTCGCCGTAGTTGCTAAACGTACAGCTTTCAAAGGATATGACTCCGTCGCTGCCATCGCTGACGACAGGTCCGGTGAAAGCTACCCCGTTGAATTGGACGGAAGTTTTGAAATCGTTATAAAAATACACGGCCTTGCCATCTTTTTCAGTTCCGAATGTAGAGTTGGAAATAAGCAAGCCATATGGGTTGACGGCCTGGACATACATACCGGTGTCGCAATTTTTGATATGAATTTCGTAAAACTGCGCATTTGGACTATCAAAGAAACCTGGTTCCCTGCCGACCCACATACCTGTCTTATAATCGGATACATGCAGATTAGACACATATTCCCAATCTGAGCGGTGCATATTGAATCCTGTGCCGTTCGCTTTGGTGTAACCAGCAACCTTCGCAAGGGAGGGTGAACCAGGGAGCCCTGAATTAGCCCAGTACTTCGGGTCTATTTTGACATTCTCGATACGTCCGATGTCGGTGCATACATGGACTTCGATTCCTGTATTAAGGGCAGTTATGTAGCTGTTTAAAACATAATGAAGTTCGCTTGGAGCAGAATAAAAACCGTTGTAAGCGTTTACAAGAGTTACGTTTTTAATCGTCACACAGTCGCCGCTTGGCTGAAATAATGTCCATGGATATGGCTTTATGTCGTTGATATCCTGTTCAGGATACCAAATTGACAGGTTCGTCACGCCTGTCCCCGAATTCATATCTATAAACCTGTCGGCTATGCTGGTGTAGGTTGTGCGGAGTGCATTGTTAGCCTGCGCGTCATTCCACCAACTTTCTACAGTCCCGTTATAATTGGGCGCATTTTTACCAACGCGAACTTCAAGAATGGTTCCGAGAACTTTCCCTTTGTTTAATTCTGGATCCGCCCAGTCGCCGCGAAGCTGCACACTCGTTGGAATATTTAGAACGTATTGGTAATTAAAGTCCTTCATTATTTGCTCAGAGCCCTGGCGCACTCTGACGCTCTTGGTGGCGGTTTGCGTGCTGCGGAACTCATAATTGCCCGCCGGTATATATACTACGCCACCGCCGTTTTTATATGCTGCATCAATAGCAGCCTGGAAAGCCGCTCTGTTGTCAAACCCAGGATCGGCTTTTGCGCCAAATCTCGGATCGGTCACTACAAAGTCAGATATAACCCAATCTTTTGTAGGATAAATAGTTTTTATGCTTTGTTGGGTTGCTTGCAGGCCATTCAACCCTACTTGAGCGTTAGCAATGTTTGCAATAAACGTTGCTGTAATGGCAATCATAGCTATTTTACTCATCATGAAAACTGTTTTTGAAGAATCCGGTCTAGGAATGTCTGATTCCCTAAATTAATTGTATATCCTATTTTTTATTGAACGTATCAAAATTATCCGGCTTTAGCTTGTCAAAACCATCGGGCCTTATCGGAGATAGCTGAAGGCCTTTTGCGGCGGTTTTTACACCATCCTTTGGTACGTCAATTCCTGCGGTCCATACGATTGCATTCAGCACAAAACGAAGATAATTTTCATTCAACAGCGCCGAGTGGTAATCCATGCCTCCCCAAAGGATACCGCGCGCTCCATTCTTATCATATGCCGATGCGATACAGCTGGGCTCGATGGCGCCCTGATTTGTTTTGGCAGCTTCGCCCGTTAACAGGTCGATCCTGTATGGGTCGTTGGCCTTTACCAACAGATTTGAAAAGATCTCGTCCTTATATAGCCAAGGCTTAACACCTCTCAGGATAGGATGTTTTTCGGCACTTTTTACTGGTGTCACTGTCCAGTAGCCTAATGGATTGTGAGTATAACCTTCCAGCGCCGTTTCTCCGAACCAGCTTAAATAATAATTCGCTGCTTTTTGATTGCCAACGGCGATGCCCCAATGTAATATCATTATCCCCATACCGGCTTTATGCAAGCTGTCTAATTGATCCAGGTAAGCCAATGTTGGTTTGTCATAGCTTTTGGTATTGCCATTGCTGGGTGGAAAAAGAGGGTGAGTCCGGTTCGGAGAGCTGGTTTCTGAACTGCATTCGACAATTATCGCGGCTACATCTTTCATGTCATCTATATTAAGCGCGTCCCTTTCATAAAGAAACTTTGTTTTGATTTTTACGCCTTTAATGTTGATCGCGCTGTCAATACATTGTTGTAACACCAACAGGTCCCTGCGGGTTTCATGCCTTCCTGTTCCTTCCCCTCCAACGTGGTCTTTAGGTCCGGCCAGGAAATAAATTGTCTTTGTTGGAACCTCTTGTGCTGACGCCCGATGGGTAAGGGGTAAAAATATAATGACAATGCACAGCAGCCTGAACGATTTGGCTGATGATGCTTTTGGGGTTGATGAATATTTGGTCATAGTCTGGGATTGATAAAAATTAGTTAAACAGATCTATTTCTTTTCAGGCAACGCAAATACAAGATACCCTCTTGGTACGTCCGCTTCCTTCTTGGTCTTGTCTGCCAGCGGGCCGCACGAAACTACCACCAGATACTCACGGCCGTTCTTCTCAAATATGGCCGGTACGCCGTTGGGATTGATCCGCTGCAGATCGAATGACCATATTTTTTTGCCGCTTTCGGCATCATAGCCGTAGATGTGCCCGTCCCTGCTGGTAGCAAATAGCAACCCGGAGGCGGTAACTGCCATGCCCTTGTTGGATGAACCGCCCGGAAAACCCAGACCATCTTTACCGACTTTTGGGTCGGTACCATGGCCTGTCGTCCATTTCAGGATGCCTTTATTCAGGTCATAGCAGGCAATCCCGCACCATGGCGGAGTCGTTAAATTGGCTACGCTGATACCATTCCCCTTCACTTCGGCATATTCTGATCTGCCGCCGGTGTGCCCTTCAGGATAATCTTTCATACCTGCGGTATAATTTACCGGTTTAAAAGGCGCAGGCCCATTTGCCACCACTGGCCCCTTTACCGGGATGGGTTCGATAGTTGCCCCACGCCCGCCACGGCCCATAGGAGGGGCAAGGAAAGTATAAATGGCTGAGATGGTAGCCTCATCCAAATGCGGCTGGGCAGGCATACGTCCTTTACCCTGAGAAACGATAGTCTGGAATTCATTAACATTGATCCTGCTGCCTAAATTAAGCAGCGATGCGCCATTGCCTGGTATGCCGGCCTGGTCTGCGCCATGGCATGCCTGGCAGCTTTGCAGATAAGCAGTTTTGCCCGCTGCAATACGTGCTGCCAGTGCTGCCTGTTGTGCTCCCCGGGCGGCATGATCTACCTTTTTAAGCTTGTATATACAAGGCTCATTCGAAAACAATACATATACGATCCCTTTATCCGGGTTAGCAGCCGTATTTTCAAAGTTGGCGCCGCCAAATGCTCCTGGCATGCTAACGGTTTCATATTGGTCGGATAACGGCTGAAATGGGGCGGATTTGGCGGCCGCCAACCTTGCGCTCCATTTTGCTTTTTCTTCGGGTGTGAAGTATGGGTTCAGGTCACTTAAAAGGGCTATATGTTTGGTAAACGGGGGTATGGCTGTCTGAATAGGTTGTGTAGGCCATGCTTTCTCATCAGGCATATCGCTCGCCGGAACAGGTGTTTCTACGATGGGCCATATGGGTTTGCCGGTAACGCGGTCCAATACGTACAGATAACCCCCCTTATTGGCTACAGCCACCACATCGACTTTTTTACCATCGTGCGTAATGGTTACCAATTGCGGGGCTGCAGTAAGATCATAATCCCAGAGGTCATGATGCACGGTTTGAAAATGCCATTTATATTTTCCTGTTCGAGCATCGAGCGCCAGTACACAATTTCCGTATAAGTTTTGCCCTTCCCGGTCAGACCCGTCATAATCGTAAGTAGGCGAACCCAGCGGGAAATAGGCAATGCCTCGTTTTTCGTCGATAGTAATATCTCCCCATGCATTTACCCCGCCGACATATTTATAAGCATCTTTGGGCCAGGTCTCATAACCGGGTTCGCCCGGGAAAGGGATCGTATGGAATATCCACACCTGTTTGCCGGTAATTACATCAAAAGCCCTTACGTGGCCCGGCCCTGAAAACAGCGCTTCACCCGGGAATGATCCTAACAAAAGCAGATTTTCAAAAATATGTCCCGGAGAGCTGGGTACCGCGCGGCTGAACAGCGAGGTATCACGGTCAAGCCCCTGTTTAAGGTCGACCGAGCCATGATCGCCAAAAGTCAAAATCGATTTACCGGTAATGGCATCGATTGCCTGTAACGAGTTGCCAAAGCAGGTGAGCAGGCGCTTTTGCTTCCCATCCTTGCTTTGCCAGAAATTAATGCCGCGCTGCGTTATCCCACGTAAGCCGGTATGTATCCATATTTCTTTTCCTGTCGCAGGATCAAGAGCAACCAGCGAATTGTTTTTTGCCAGCACATACATTATGCCATCAACGATAATAGGATTGAATTTGTAATACTCCGTTGTATCGCCCGATGAATAAACATGGTCAAGCTTCAGCTGGCCTATGTTTTGTTTGCCGATCTGTGTAAACTCAACGAACTTTGACTGGTCGGGTCCACCTCCGTAGTCCTTCCATTCCGTATGTGGCCTGGAACCCGATTCTTTTGGTCCGGGACCATCCTTAGAAATCATAGCCGCAATGCAGCCCACGCCTGCCAGCGTGATCATTGCAGTTTTAACACCCCGGTTATTTCGGAAAGTTGATTTTATATTCATTTTTGACTATATGTTTTTAGGCAATGCGTATATAAAGTATCCGTTGGGTAAGGCTTTAATCAGCCGGGAAAGATAGGCGGAAGATGGTTGAGTGTCGATAGCGACCGGCCGGTAAGATGATTTTCGGGCCGGCAATAGATAATCAGGCAAGTAAGGCATAGGTAATCGTTATGATGTAAACCTGCAAGTAAAGGAAGAAGGATTAACAAAAGGGTTATTAATCGATTAATTGAGAATAAAAAGATAAGGAGATGGAGAAAATAATCGAGCTCGACCAGAAAGGAGAGGGACGTCCTCGTTCAGCAAATTCCGCTCTACAACACCTCCTCCATCTTCATGCTTCTCGAGCCCTTGATGAGGATATAGGCATCCTTCA
>Ga0137403_10009367_pt1 | contig 10890 bp, 8 predicted proteins | sample CZOMad2_1_16fung_FD_122057 | JGI IMG/M metagenome (GOLD analysis project Ga0137403, IMG submission 122057) | Vadose zone soil fungal communities from Angelo Coast Range Reserve, California, USA - CZOMad2_1_16fungal (Hybrid Assembly) | ecosystem: Environmental > Terrestrial > Soil > Vadose zone... | reverse complement strand
TCTCCGCCAAAAATAACCGGCCAAATCTCGAACTCTGAAATCAGTTCGCCGATCACATGGAGAAAGCGCTCCAATGGCCACCGTTTCGCCGGCATTTTCGATCCGGGCCCAATGGCAATCCACGTCCGACCTTCATCAGAGGGAAGGGTCGAAAGCCAACCGCGCATCACCTCTTCGTCCGCCTCGCCCAAGCCGAGATCCATGCGCGATCGATCTCCAGACTCAGCTTTAAGCCCGGAGGCCTCGAGACGACGAAACAGCAGTTCAGATTCGGGGGGAGACGACACCATCGGCTCGCCTTCCTTTTTCGGTTCCAGATGCTCAAAACCGTGCATCCCGATGAAGTTCCGAATTCCTGCCAACGAAAAGAAGCGTCGATCACGTGCCACTTGCTCGGCAGTTCGGTTTGTCGGCGCGAGATACACAAGAGTATCAAAATTCTTTCGACGAATGTTTGCCAGAAGCGTAGCCATTCGCCCACTTCGCATAAACTCGCCAGATTCCGAAACTGGATAGGAAAGGTATTCATCAAAAATCCTTGAACCGCGCAACAAGTCAGACGCGATGACGTGTGTCTTTCCCGGATGCCGGTCACAAAGCAGTGCCACATATGCAGCGGGATAGTTTTTCCTGACCAACCACATCGCCGGAACAGCGACAATCGTGTCGCCGAGCTGGCCAATGCGGAACACAAGAATGCGCTTCGGCGAAGTAACGATTGCTGGACCGGGAAGAACGCTATTAAGCGGCCGGACGTAACGGCGTCTTCTCTCACGCAGGCGAAGTTGCGCACCGGGAAAACGACGATAAACATGTTTGGCCCAACCGCGAAGCCCGCGGTCAGCGATGCGATGAGGCGAGTCGGGCAAATGAGCGGGTAAGTCGGTAAGAAGCCAGTCGCGCACGGGAACTTGGAAACCGGTTTTGCGACGCTCCAGCATTTCGGAAGTGATAAGCGGGGTGGCGGCGGCAGCCATGTCGCGCTTGGTTGGAGGCTGTTTGCTTGCCAGCAAAGGCGCGATGGCGCGCAGGAGATCGACGTCGACAAACGGAACGCGGATTTCAACGGAGTGACTCATGCCGGCCCAATCCGAATCGCGCAGGAGCTGATTGCGCATGTACCAACTCATTTCCAGAGCAGAAACTTTCAGGCGCGGGTTTTTGATTCCATCCAGCGTCTCATCGAGACGAAGCAACGTTTGCAATTCGGCCCAGCCCTCGCGAACCAGTTCGGGATCGAGTAGTTCTGGTAGCTCCCACGGCATGAACATTCCGCGCCGAAGCAAGTAAGCACCTGGGTAGACGCCGCCGTATTCAAAGATGCCGGCATACTTTGGAGAGGTAAAACGTTTCACGATCGGGGCGGTGACAATGCGAATGTCGCGCCCGATATTTCGCCACCAGTGAAACCCTTTTAGCCAGCGGACGCTACGCGGGATTTCCTTGAAGCTAGAGTAGCTGGCGAATAGTTCGTCGCCGCCAACACCAGAAAGCGCGACCTTCAAGTTCGCCCGTTTCGCGGCCAGACTAACGAAAAATGTATTAACCCCGTCGGTGCTGGGACGGTCCATCGATTCAAAGAGATGGTCGCGTTCAGCCTCGAAATCGGCGCGCGATACCCAGATGGTTTGATGTTTCGCCCCGCAACGCCGCGCGAATTGTTCCGCCAGAGGAACTTCATCATCCGCCGTGCCCTTATATTCTTCGAAACCGAGTGTGACTGTTCGCAAGTCGCCCCCCTGCTCCGCCGCCAGCGCTGCGATGGTGGTAGAATCCAGCCCGGAAGAGAGGAAAACGCCCACCGGGACATCAGCGACAAGATGGTAGCGCACCGTCTCTTGCAGAGCGGCGCGTAGAAGCTCCGAGCTGTAGGGCAAGCGTTCCCGCTTGCCAGAATTAATTGGTTTGGCAGGCAGGAATGCCTGCCCTACAACCGTGTGTCCCCCGACGTCTGACGTCTCCGCATCCGCCAGGATGCGGCTGATACTGCAAAAGACGCGCGGCGAACGCGGGCCGCTCCGATCAACACACATGCTATTGCCGGCGGGCAGGCTGCGTATGTTGCGGAATAGAGTATAAGGATCGGGCACGTGTCCCCACAGAAAATAGCCGACGTGTCCGGCGGGATCGGGCGCAAGATCGATCTTCCCGCAATCGCGCAATGGTTTTACCTGCGAAGCTACCCGAAAAGTATGGCCGTTATCCGAGTAGTAGAGTGGCTTGATCCCGAAGGGGTCGCGCGCCAGAAAGAGACGCTGTCGCCGTTTATCCCAGATGACAAACGCGTACATGCCGCGTAGCTCGTTCAGCATCGCTTCCCCGCGCGTCTCGTAAAGAGCTAACAAGACTTCGGTATCGCAATGCGATCTGAATTGATAACCATCAGCCGATAACTTCGAGCACAGTTCGCGATAGTTATAAATTTCGCCGTTAAAGATAATGGCGAGTGAACGGTCGGCGTTCCACATCGGTTGCGCGCCAGCCGCCGATAAATCGATAATAGTAAGGCGGCGATGACCTAAACCGATGCGGCCGTCCTCCGAAAACCATTCCCCTTCTCCATCCGGGCCGCGCACGAACATTTGCTCGCGCATGCGAATGACTTCGGCGCGATCGACCGGCGGGGCCGATTCACCGTAGGCAAAAATCGCTGCTATGCCACACATGGGGGTGAAGGGTTATCAGTTATCGGTTATCGGTTATCAGGATTTGAGGCGGCGCGTTTTAAATAGCTCATGTATCCATTCAGTAATTTGACCGCCCCATGAACCAGAACTTTTCCTCTCTCAATCAAGGGCGGTGGCAGCAAAGCCTCGTCGCTGGCCGTAATAAGATGATCCAAAACTTCCCAGCACGATCCGCGCGAATTGCTGCAAAACTTTGCGTTATCCAGATGATGAAAGCGACCGTAGCCCTCAGCAATATTGGCTGTTGTGGAACGGGCGCTTCGCAAAAATTGATCGCCTAAGCGGAACCTTTCCTCCTTCGGCAGAGCTGGAACAATTTCTTTCGCAACAAATATTCGAAGCTCTCGGCATTTCTGCCAACAATGCAAATCCTCAAACGTTTTGATTTGAGGCGATTCAGTAATTCTTGCTGAATCCACGGCTGCGTAGTCTTTTTCTGACACTTTATTAACTAATAACAGATAACCGATAACTGATAACTAGCTTTTCCGCTCCACGAAAAAGCTGCCCAAAACGAGCAGATCCATCCGAGTCCGGAGAAAACAATCCAGCGCTTCCTCCGGACGACAAACTACCGGTTCGTTCTCGTTGAAAGAGGTGTTTAAGACGAGCGGAACGGAAGTCAGCGAACAGAAGTCAGAAATCAGTTGATGGTAGAGAGGGTTGGTTTCGCGATGGACGGTTTGTAATCGACCTGATCCATCTACGTGGGTAACGGCGGGAATGAGCGCGCGTTTTTCTTCGCGCACCTGGAAAACCTGCATCATAAAGGGAACGTCATCCTCCTGTTCGAACCATTCTCCGACCGCTTCGCGCAGAATCGACGGTGCGAAAGGACGAAACGATTCGCGGCGTTTAATCTTGGCGTTTAAAATGTCTTTCATATCGGCGCGACGCGGGTCGCATAGAATGGAACGATTCCCCAGCGCGCGCGGGCCCCATTCCATCCGCCCCTGAAACCAGCCGACGACGAGGCCTTCGGCGATCGCGCGCGCGGTGCGTTGGCAGAGTTCGGCGTCGTCGTCGATGCGCAGGACGCGAAGATTGGAATTGTAGGGCAAGCGCTCCCGCTTGCCAGGGTCGATTGGTTCGGGAGGCAGGCCTACAAGGGGCGAGATACCGAGCGGCGAAGCCGGGTGCTCGGAAATGTAGCCGCGCCTCGGAGCCTGCCCTGAGCTTGTCGAATGGGAGACGCGTTCTTCTTCTTGTGCACGGCTCATAGAGCCGTGGCTACAGTCGGCAGATGAGAGCAAGCCGCGTGCGCCAAGTAGACGCTCTATTTCGTCATTAGAAAAATGCGGGCCGATGTACGCAGAGTTCAGAGGTCGGAGGTCAGAGGTCAGGACTCTGATTTCTGATTTCTGGCTTCTGTTCTCTGCTCTCTGACCTCTGGTCTTGTCCAATTGCGATTGGACAACGCAGGCCGCGCCGATCGCGCCACCGGCGTCACCAGCCGCAGCGGGCAGATACATTCTTCGAAACGGCGTGCGCAAATAAACTTTGCCGTTGGCCACTGAATTCATGGCGCAACCACCGGAGAGCGCCAGGTTCGGCACGGGATAGCGTCGATGTAAGGCCAGCAGCAGCGCGAAGAAGGCTTCCTCATAGACGATCTGAGCGGAACGCGCCAGGTCCTTATGGCGTTGCTCGAGCGGCGCATCAGGATCGCGCGGAAGTCCGAGTAGTCCGGCCATTTCATCGCGATAGAGCTTGCCGACCTCGGGTGCGCAGTTGTTCCAGCTATAAGAAACGTTAGCGGTGTGATGGCGAAAGTAGCGCAGATCCAACTTGAACTTCCCATTGTTCGCAATCTCGACCAATCCGCTCATCTGCCGCACAAACTTCGGCTCGCCATAAGGCGCCAGTCCCATCACCTTGTATTCGTCACCGTAATGGGGGAAGCCAATGAATTGTGTGACCGCCGAAAAAAAGATTCCGAGCGAGTGCGGGAAATAAACGCGGTCCTGAATCTCTATCCCGTTAGCATGGCCGAGTCCGAATGAGGTACTGGCAAAATCACCAAAACCGTCGACGGACAGACAAGCTGCCTCCTCGAAGCCGGAAACGAGAAAGGCCGAAGCCAAATGCGCGTGATGATGTTCGATGTGATGTGATTTCGCGCGCAAGCTTGTGCCGTAATGCGCTTCCAGCGCCTCTTTAACGGTCGCTGCCTTGCGAATGTTGCGAACCTTTTGCCACATCAGCCGCGGATCGGGGCGATGCCGCAAAACAAACATGAAGCGGCGGAGATTATTTACGCCGGGTTTACGATTGACCGCGATATGATCGATCTCGCTTATCGTTAGCCCGCCTTCGCGCAGACAGTAATCGATTGCCTGGGTTGGTAATCCGGCCCAGTGTTTGACTCGGCGGAATCGCTCTTCCTCCGCTGCGGCAATTAGCTTGCCATCGACGAACAGACACGCCGCGGAATCACCGTGATATGCATTAAGGCCGAGGATGGAAGACATGAGCCAGAGATTAGAAGTCAGAGATCGGAGATCAGAAAAGACCGCGGATTATTGATCATGCTTCCAAGCATTTTCCCGACCTCGCGGCAAAGAGCTACTAGATCGGCGTGCTGCTCTTGTGTGATATATTGACAATCCCGAGCAAAATCGAGCGAGGAATCCGTTTCACTGTTCTCTCCATCGCAATCAGTCAACTTGCTGACAAAATGGGCCTCGTACCTTCGTTTGGCCCATGCTTCGCGTAAATTCAGGCAAGTGGAACGAGATGACCTTCGAATCTGCGTCGTGAGCGCGTAACGCTCGTCGGGTGGAAAGTGTTTGCTCACCTTGAATATCTTCATGGCAAGATCGTGCGCCGCTTCATACATTTTTAGTTCTTTTGCCGAGTTGATTTGCCTTGTTCTTCTTTTTGACTGACCTCCGATTTCTGACCTCTGGTAGCTGCCGTCCAGTGGTCTCGTAGTCACGTTTTAGTGTTCAGGAATCAGCAGTTGGCTTTATCTGATTACGATTCACGTTTCTCGACTCACGATTCTCGATTGTCGGCCAGGTCTCACATCTTATTCTCTCCTCTGACTTCTGACCTCTGTCCTCTGACCTCTGGTAACTCGCTGCCGTATCGCCAAATCATTCCGGGCAATCTAAATGCGGGGGCAAAACGACGCGCGTACTGATGCGGTGCGCGAGCAAGGCGAAGGAACCAACCGAGGTAGATACGATCTGCCCACATTGGAATTGGCTTTTGATCGCCCGTTAGAAAGGCAAGTGCTGCGCCGATGCAGTGAATCGCAGGTCTATAAGAGAGATGTTCGCGCAAGTAGAACCCGAGTTTCTCCTGAACTCCGCCGCCGATGCCGATAATGATGTGCTTCGGTTTGCGCGATTGGAGGATTGCGACCAGGGCATCGTCAGCGATGCTGTAGCCGCGCTTCGGAGCCTGCCCTGAGCTTGTCGAATGGGAGACGCGCTCCCTTTCCTCACGGCTCACAGAGCCGTGGCTGCAACTGGAATAATTGGGCGCGATGTAGCAGTCGTCACTCGCTATTTCGAAACCCTCGTGGCGCAGCCACGCCAGCGCTTTCTCCAGAGAGGATTGGTGCGGCAACACCAGAAAGATGCTACCGCGCTCGTGCAACTCCGGTTTTGCAAGGAGGATCCTCAAGTATTTTAAGCCGGAAATTCGCGCAATGGTTCGTCGCTGCAGGAGGCGCCAGAGCAATACCATGAAGCCACTGTCGGCAATCGCGAGGTCGGCCTCGACAAGCGCACGCCGGTAGGTTGGATCATTTTCAATCTTTACCAGCGCAGGTGCGGCCGGGACAACAGTGTAGCCGCCGACACGCGTGATGTAATCAACCGCCTCGGGCGCAGCTCCATCAAAAAATCGGACGCCGAGAATTCGTTGCCAATCAGGGGAGGCCATCAAACAATTGGCGCTTTATCAGCTCGTCCGCAATTGCGGAATCCTGGTTCCGTACTTGATAATCAAAAGCGGCAGGAAACGAGCTTTCCAGTAACGAGTTAAGTAGTCGCGCGGCCGGCCGATGATTCGGAATATCCAACCGACAAAAAATCGATCCGCCCACATTGGAATGACTACCTGGTCGCCGGTGACGAAGCCGGGCGCAGCTCCGATGCAGTAAATTCCGGGTCGATAGGTCAATTGATGTTTTAAGTAACTGCCAAGCTTGTCCTGCATTCCCCCGCCAATGCCAATGACGATGTGTTTCGGTTTGCGTTGTTCGATCATGCTAACGAGCTTTGGATCTTCGATGCCTGCGCTTGGTGTCGGACCTTGTTCGGCCCTCACCCTACCCTCTCCCCCGGGGAGAGGTGGCGCCGCCGCGCCGGAGAGGGAAGAGCTGTAGGGCAAGCGCTCCCGCTTGCCGGGATCGGTTTGTTCGGCAGGCAGGAATGCCTGCCCTACAAAATCTGACCTCTGATCTCTGACCTCTGATCTCTGATATTTCGGCGCAACATAGCAATCGTCGGCTGTGGTCGGGTAGCCGGAATTGCGTGCGAACTCGAGTGTTTTGGTTTTCGCCTTTTCGCTCGGCAAAATGAAAAAAAGATTTCCTGGGATGCGCGCATCCGCGGTTTCGAGCAAGGCTTTGAAAAGCGCGAGGCCAGAGATGCGACTAAGTTTTTCGTGCCGCAGTAATCGCCAAAAAAGAACGGCCCAGCCGCTGTCGGCAATGGCGAGATCGGCATCGGCGATAGCGCGGCGATAATCGGGATCATCCTGCAAGGCGATGAATGAAGGGGCCGCCGGCGCGACAATCAGCCCGCCATATTTCGAAATGTGCACAATCGCTTCCGCCGCGGTGCCAACAAAAAAATCGATGCCGAGCATGCGTTTGGTTGGAAATGGCGGCGGTGACATTGGCGGCGGAAGGAGCAGCTATCGAGATTCTATCTCAATCCTGATGTTGTAGCCACGGCTCTATGAGCCGTGTGCTTGTTCTGAGTTGTATCCTTATTCTCGCGTCTCATAGAGACGCGGCTACAATTGAATGTGCAGACGTTTCCTCGGCGACCGCCTCGTGTGTCATGGGTGCGGGCACGCCAGTTTGTAGGGCAAGCATTCCTGCTTGCCATCGATATTCCTATCGAGATTCTATCTCAATCCTAATGTTGTAGCCACGGCTCTATGAGCCGTGTGCTTGTTCTGGGTTGTATCCTTATTCTCTCGCGCCTCATAGAGACACGGCTACAATTGAATGTGCAGACGTTTCCTCGGCGACCGCCTCGTGTGCCATGGGTGCGGGGCACGCCAGTTTTTTTTGTTACGTTCTGCACCTACCGACGGCGTTCCATACTCGCTACCAAAAACGTTCAGGACTCGTTTGTCGCTTTTGGTCTGCGAGCGGCGCAGAGCCACAACATTGCGGTAGGGCGCTATGTGATAATGCCCGATCATGTACATCTTTTTGTTTGTGGCGATCTGCATTTCCATCTCGGGAAATGGATCAAAGCGCTCAAACAAGCGCTCAGTAAAAGCATTTCATCAGGCATGCGCCATGATAGGATCTGGCAGGAAGGATTTTTCGATCATATTTTACGCAGTGACGAAAGCATGGCGCAGAAATGGGAATATGTGCGCGATAATCCCGTCCGCGCCGGATTCGTTAGAATTTGGACGGAGTGGCCTTTTCAGGGAGAAATTGTGTTGATTGATAGGGCGTGTTTGTAGCCGCGTTGTAGCCACGGCTCTATGAGCCGTGCGCGCGCGTCTCAGCGCGTCTCATAGAGACGCGGCTACAAATAAACACGTTTCTTCTCCGCAAAAATTGTAAGATACTCCCGCTTGCATACGCAACACGCGACTGAAGTAACCGCGATGGAGAAAAGCGCGTCTCGCCAAGACGCGTCTCATAGAGACGCGGCTACAACGGTTTTATTCCTCGCTCTCGCTCTCGGCGCGCTCTGGTTTGTTTGTTGCCGTCATCTCAGCGAAGAATGGCGCTTCAACGAACAATACAGCTACGGATGGTTCGTCCCGTTTTTCGTTGCCTATCTTTTTTGGCTGCGCTGGGAGGACCGGCCGGGTCCAGAGGTCAGAGGTCAGAAGTCAGAGATCAGAAAATGGGTCGCGGTGCTGCTCATGGTCGGTGCGGCGGTAATCCTGCTGCCGCTGCGCGTGTTTGAAGTTGCCAGTTCGGATTATCGGCCGCTCAGCTGGCTGCACGCGTTTGCCGTCGTGACCATCACCTTATCGATCATTTATCTGATCGGCGGCGGTTCCTGGCTCCGGCATTTCGCCTTTCCCGTTTTGTTTTTTTTGACCGCGGTCCCGTGGGTTACTGCGATCGAAGCGCCGGTCATCGAGGGATTGATGCGGAGCGTCGCCGCAATCGCTGCGGAAGTTCTCGCAATGTTCGGTATTCCCGCGCAAGCGGAAGGAAATCTGATGCGCTTACCCAGCGGCCTTGTCGGCGTGAATGAAGCCTGTAGCGGAGTCCGATCATTGCAGACTTCGATCATGATCGGGTTGCTCTTTGGCGAATTGAAGCGGCTCAGCCTGGGGCAAAGAATTTTTCTTGTCGTCGCCGGCGTCGGCATTGCGCTTTTTGCTAATTTTCTGCGTGTGCTCTTTCTCGTCTCGATGGCATCACGCGCACACGATGTCTCGGTCGTTAACAAATGGCACGATCTCGCCGGTTACGGAATTTTGGTGCTCGTCTTTATCGGAACGATGGCCATCGCGTGGCGCCTGGGGCGCCGGGCAGGAAGCACGGAGCAAGGAGCACGGAGCAAGGAGTCGGAAAGCAGAGGTCAGAGAACAGAGGTCGGAGGTCAGAGGTCAGAAGGCGCAGCGCTCCGTGCTCCACGCTCCCTGCTCCAAGCTCCAGGCTCCCAGCTCAACTCTTTGCTCCTTGCTCCCTGCTCCTTGCTCTTCATCTGGTTAGTTCTTGTCGAGATCGGAGTGGAAGCCTGGTATCGAATGCATGAGCGCACTACCATCGCGACTCCGGCATGGTCGGCCCGCTGGCCGGAAGATGCGCCTGGTTACCGCGAGATTAAGACGGACGAACGTGTCCGCGAACTCCTCCGCTTTGATTCCGCGCATGAAGCAGTCTGGCGCTCCCCTAATTTGGCCGAGACAAACTACATGTTTTTCTTTCGCTGGAACCCGGGCAGCGGCACCATCCTGCGGGCGCGGGCCCACCGGCCCGACATTTGCCTCCCGAGCGCCGGCTGGAAACAGCTGGGGACGGATCGCGTCGAATCATTTCGCATCAGCCCAGGACGCTCACTCGCGTTTCGCCATTTCACTTTCGGACATATCGAATCGAAGGAAACACCAGTGCGGGCCCATGCTTATTATTGTTTGCATGAGGACCGGGTGCACGCAGCGGAGAAGGACCGGCAGGATTTATATTCCAATTGGGACCTGGCCGACCGCTGGCGCGTCGTGAAAAACGGAATCCGTAACATGGGGCAACAAGTCCTGGAGGTAATTATTCTCGCACCCGCAGGTGTGGACGAAAAAGTAATCAATCAGAGATTCGGGGAGATGTTGCCGGCGCTCGTTGCGCCGGAGGGATAAGTTATTTGTTATCAGTTATCGGTTAAGAGTTATCAATTCACCGCGATGGCAGAGGTCAAAGGTGATAGATTGAAAGACTACGAGACCACTGACAACAGCCGACGAGACTATCCAACATCCAACACCGAACCCTTAACCCTGAAACTAACTAACCGTGGACAGGGACAAGCAGACCTGATAACAGATAACAGTTAACTAATAACTCGCATTTTATGCGCACCGACGACTTCATGCTAACAGAAGCGGAGCGCGAAAGAATGCAGCTGCGCCGACGGCGCATCCAAATCTGGTTAGTCGCGCTCCTAATTCTTGGCATAATCGGTTTCTTCGTGGCACGGCCGATTCGAAATTCGATTCGCAGCTGGCAAGCGCGCCGGCACGCCCAACACGCTTTCACCTTTATCGATCAACAAAAATGGAGCGACGCGCGCGATGAAGCGACCGCCGCCTATCGCTTGCAGGCCAGCGAGCCAGAGGCGATCCGCGCGGTCGGCCGCCTTCTCTCCCGCGCTGGACAAGGCGAAGCACTCGAGTTTTGGAAAAACCTGCGCGAGATCGCTCCCCTCACTCGGGAAGATCTGCGCGACGAAGCGCGTGTGGCGTTGCGCGTGAATGATACCGCGCACGCCGATGGAGCAGCCCGTGAGTTATTGGAGACAAAAGACGGCGGGCCCAGTCCCAC
>Ga0137403_10009364_pt1 | contig 10894 bp, 14 predicted proteins | sample CZOMad2_1_16fung_FD_122057 | JGI IMG/M metagenome (GOLD analysis project Ga0137403, IMG submission 122057) | Vadose zone soil fungal communities from Angelo Coast Range Reserve, California, USA - CZOMad2_1_16fungal (Hybrid Assembly) | ecosystem: Environmental > Terrestrial > Soil > Vadose zone... | reverse complement strand
TCCCTACTCATTGCCTCATTTCTTCTTGCCCCCTCGCTACGCGCACAGGATACGGACAAGGAAGTGGACGATGCCATTCAGCAGGCGACCGAAGTCACCAAAAAAATGGGTGTGAAGATGCCTGACGTGAAAAAGCAACTCGAGGAAGTTAATAAGGAAGAGGCGAAGGAGAAGGCTGCGCTACAAAAGCAGCTCGAAGCGCCAGGCCGCTCGCGCTTCCAGATTGGACTCCAAAGGTACCGCAGTTCGAGCCGACCGGCCCAGTTTCGAGGAAGATTGTAAGTGACGAAGTAAATATCATCCAAACCGGAACTTCACTCCTAACGCCCGCCGAGCTTGAAGATAGCTGGGAAGAAGCAGCGAAAGGTGATAAGTTAAACAGCAGTCGCACTAACGGGAGCTATAACGACACCAAGGTTGTCAGGATTTATCTATCCACGCGTCAGGAGCCACTTCAGTCAGTGGTATTGGAGGCAAGGCGTGCTCCAGAAGACAAAATTACGCATGTCACCATCTTCTCTCCCCTGCCCAAGCCTGTGGAAGAATAGAGGGTAGCGCGCGCATCAGCCGACATTCTGTCGGTGTGTATTTTAGCTACGCTTGCTGCGGGCGTCTCCTCTCCTCCTCGATCGAAGAGAGGACTAAGGTGAGGAGTCGAAGATCGGATGCTTTTATTCGAACGAACGGACCAACCTACGAAGAAGAAAATCCCTCACCTTGCCTCTCCCTTTTGGAAAGGGAGAGGCAAAATCATCCTGCAGCGGCCGCTAAACAGATATTCTGTCGGCCTGCGAGGAAAGAGAACCGTCACGGGACGTGTCGGTATGCGCGTTAAATGCGCACGCTACTCCTCAGCTAGGGGCAGAAATCTTTCGTGCGCAATCTTGTCGTTTTTGACGGTGTAAATGCCTACCTCGGACATCTGCATTCGTTTTTGCGAATTCTTATCGGTAGCATCAATATCGAATCGAACCACGAAGGTATCGCCCGCTACGAATGGCCCGCTTACTTTGGAGTCATGCACCTCCATGTTCTTTTCCCACCAATCGTTCTTGCCGCGTACTTGATCGATCCCTCGCATCTCCGCCGGCATGTTTGCCACCTGGCGCGATTCGACGCTAACGATATCTTTCGCATAAAGATCATCGACCGCCTTCTTCCATTCGCTTCCCTTGCAAAGCTCCACCAATCTCATCGCAACGTCTTCCGTACTCATATTTCCTCCATTGTTTTGGTTTATTTTCGCTACAGAAACAGCTCCTTCAGTTTATTCGATTGTGCAAATTCTGTTCACCGACGGCGTAATCCTTTGTCGTCCGACTAATTTGCTTGCGGGTGTGGTTCTATGACTCCAAAGACGTTGCCGGCCGGATCTTCGGCATAGGCTAGCCAGCCAACACTGGGGATCTCCATCTTTGGCACACAAATCTTTCCGCCGCGTTCTTCAATCTTCTTTATCGACTGATCGAGTGACGGCACCGCGATCGTATTTATCGCGCCGGGACTCTGTCCCTGGCGGGGACGGGCCAGACCGCCATTGATTCCCGGGTCCTTATCGTCGCCTGTCGTGACAAGCCAGTATTCAATTGGCCCACCCTCGAACTTTTTGAACTTCCAGCCGAAAACATCCCGGTAAAACGGCTGCACTGCTTCCGGATCCTCCGTATAAATTTCGAAGTGAATTACGCGTTGCATATTTCAATCCTTTCTAGAAGTTGATTCGCACGAATCTCTCATCGCTGTCGAAGGAACGTCGCGACACAATCAATATATCTTTGTCACGGACGCGGGACAAAGCGCTCCCTACCGAATATGTTTCGCTTTTTGCGGCGAGATTGGCCGTTTTCGTCAAAATAATTGGCGTTTCGAAGCGGATGATATCTGTCACGCAATTGGAAAATGCACCGGGCGTCCCGATTTTGAGTGAGATGAAGTCAGCGGAAGATTCTCCAATTTTTTTCGCGAAACCGGCCGCCTTTCGTGCGTGGCTGGAGAAGAATCACGAGGTAAAACGCGAGCAATGGATCGGCTTTCACAGGAAACCTTCCGGACGCCCTAGTATCACCTGGCCCGAGGCGGTCGATGAAGCCTTTGCTTCGGTTGGATCGACGGTTTGCGCAAGACCATCGATGCCGAGAGCTACAAAATTCGTTTTACGCCACGTCGGCCGAGCAGCAACTGGAGCGCGATCAACATTCGCCGAATGAAAAAGCTTATGCGCGAGGGGCGGGTTCGACCTGTCGGGATAAAGATTTTTCAGAAACGGGTGCCGGAGAGATCGGGCATTTACAGCTATGAAAATCGAAAATCAGCGACATTGAGCGACGCCGCAGTGAAACTTTTTCGCGCCGAGAGCGCAGCCTGGGAATTTTTTCAGAGGCAGCCCGCATCTTATCGGCAGACCGCGATCTGGTGGGTGGTTAGCGCGAAGCGCCCACAAACACAGCAAGATCGCCTGCGCAAGCTAATCGCTTTGTCAAAAGCTGGCTGCAGGATATAGCTTAGCGAAGGCAATTCACGAACGCTGCATCGACCTGGTAATACATGACAATCCTGGCTGCTAATGCTCTCACCATCCTCCACGAATGGGTGCAGTCGGAGAGCCTGCGAAAACATTGTTACGCGGTTGCTGATTCGATGAAGCATTTCGCACAGTTGCGGGATGAGGATGTGGATGTCTGGGAAGCGGTCGGATTACTCCACGATATGGACTACGAGCGTCACCCGAATCTGGAGCGAAGTTCGACCGAAGGGCACCCGTTCGTCGGCGTAACGTGGTTGCGGGATCAGGGCTGGAGTGAAGAAATCTGCCGGGCGATTCTTTCGCACGCCGATTACTCAAATATTACGCGCGAGACGCCGCTCGAGAAAACTCTCTATGCGGTTGATGAACTGAGCGGATTCGTCATTGCCGTCGCGCGGGTGCGCCCTTCGAAAAGTATTCATGAGGTGGAAGTCGCGGCAGTAAAAAAGAAGATGAAAGACAAGGCATTTGCCCGCGCTGTGAATCGCGATGACATCGTGCGCGGCGCTGAGGAACTCGGCATGCCCCTCGATAATGTAATCGCCGAAGTCATTGCCGCTTTGAAGTCAGATGCCGAGCGACTTGGGCTTCAGGGGATGTAACGTTTTCTCCTTTGTCATCCTGAGCGAAGTCGAAGGATCTCTAACTATTCTCCGTGCTCCTTTCTTGTCCCTTGAACGTAGAACAACTCATCGCGAACACGACCGTTGAATAAGTGACGCGAGCACGTTTGCGACTATTTAGAGATTCCTCGACTTCGCTCGGAATGACAAGTGGAGTAAGGTGACTTCGCCTACCAGCCTTCGCTTAATCGTTCGCGGGTTTCAACCACACCTACCCGCCAGATTTTCATCATCTCTTCGTCTTCGCGCTGGTAGTAGCCGCCGTAGCTTCCGTCCTTCAAGTAATCACGCAGTGACCGCGGATCTAGCTGACGCAAATAGTCGAGATCACTCATCGGCTTCTGCTCATTGGGCACGGTTACGTTCGCCAGTCGCGTCCACGGAAAATTTTCCATCCAGGAGGCGTGTGAAGCGACAGGGTCGATCGCTAAGACTTGGGCCCAGGTCTTTGGCGCATTCCACCAATTGTGAAATTTGATCCGCAAACCCGGATGATCGGCCATCCATTCACTAACCAGTGATTGTGCGGGCGTATTTCCGCCATGTCCATTGACAATCAGGACGCGCTTGAACCCCTGCTCCGCCATCGCGTTAAGAATGTCGCCCACCACGTGCAAGTAAGTATCAACGCGCAACGTAATCGAGCCGGGAAAGGCACGAAAGTATGGCGTGATTCCATAAGCTACGACTGGAAAAACTGGCACAGCCAAAGGCTCCGCCGCTTCCACTGCGATTCGCTCAGCCAGAATGCTATCAACACTTAAACTTAAATAGGCATGCTGCTCCGTACTTCCAAGCGGCAAGACACAGCGATCGTCCCGCTTGAGATATTCCTCCGCCATCATCCAATTCATTTCGCAGGCGCGCATTAATGTAATTCTTAGACTGGTTTTAAAACACGCCCAGTGAATTGTAGGGCATTCTGTACTACTATTGCTCGCGATTTTGTTTTTCTGGCAAGATTTTTCATACAGTGAAACCGACTTGCGCGCTCTTTGGGTGTCGAGGTGCCCACTTTGTCATGTCGACCGAAGTCGAGACATCTCTCGCTATTCCTCTGCCAAAAAATTAGAGATTCCTCGACTGCGCTCGGAATGACAAGAAGGGCGCTCGCTCGAGATGAGGGTGTATTGTCGTGGCGGCTTCGTCGCTCTAATTCAGACGCCGGAGACTTTCACGGTGCCGTCTGGCACAGCCGCTACGAACGCTGCTTTCGCCGAACTTCAATACTCGGCAAACGCGTCATCGGGATAGCAATAGAGCCAGCGCTCGCCCGGCTGCGCTGATGCGATCACAGGATGTCCGCTCGCCCGGGCATGTTTGCTGGCGTGTTGATTAGGCGAGCTGTCGCAACACAACGTCTGGCCGCATTCCTGACATGTTCTCAAGTGCACCCACCGGGCCCCGATCTTCACGCACTCAGCGCACTCACCGCGAGTCGGATGTTTGATCGTGGTGACGGCAGAAAGATGGGTGCAACTTCCATTAGACATACTTCACATCGTTTTCAATTAGCGTTGGGAACGCCATCGCGTTTAGATCCTGCGCGGCCATTGCTCCGACTCTCAACCCTCAACAATCAACACTCAACTTTAACAGACGCGGCTCGCTGATTTCCCAGGAAGACAACGCGTCAAGTACATGTTTAGCGTCGACTGACCCTCTCATTAACACCCTGCTTTAGCTGGGTGTTAACACCGCCCGAGGGAGCCCCCAACCGCTAAAGCGGTTGTGGTGGTAGACTCTGCCGTGCACCTCGCTGAAGCGAGGTGTTAATGAAATAGGACATAGCACGGCAACGCTAAACACGTGCCGGGCTGGAAACCCCTTGGGCGCACAGACTGCAGGCCTGGGTTCCGGTCCGCAGCCGATATCCGAATAATCGGTCACCAAAAAAAGTTTGAAAAATAGTTGACTGATTAGTCTAGATGGGTAAAGGTGTGCCATGCCTCGAGTAAGTGACATGAAGAAACGCCTAACCGACGCGGCGTTGGATTTGATGTGGGAAAACAGCTACGGCACCACTTCGGTGGACGCAATTTGCGAGCGGGCTGGTGCTAAAAAGGGAAGCTTTTATTATTTCTTCAAATCAAAGTCCGAGCTCACGGCGGCTGCACTGGAAGCGGAGTGGAATAAAAACAAGGCGAACATGGACGCCCTTTTTTCGCCCACGATTCCCCCTCTCGAGCGGTTCGATCGCTACTTTGATCATGTCCACGACCGTCTGGCCGGACTTCAGCGAGAGTGCGGTTCCATCCTCGGATGCCCTCTCTTAAGCATCGGGAGCGAGGTGAGCACGCAGGACAAGGTCGTGCGCGATACGGTGGACCGCATTTTTGATCGGAAGATAAAATATTTTGAGTCGGCGATTCGGGACGCTCAGGCGCAAGGTTTGATTGAGGCACCGGACCCCCAAGCGAAAGCGAAGACACTCTTTGCTTGCTACCACGGCACGCTCGCTCAGGCCCGAATTCAAAACGACCTCGAATTGCTCCGGAACTTTAAAGAAATCGCGATGGATGTATTGGGTGCCAAGCCAGCGGCTGCCGCATCCGCATGACTCTTTTTTTGCCAATTTTATAGACGACCAGTCAAATACGACGAAACCCGAAATCGAAGGAATAAACCGCATGAAAACTGACCAATACCCCAACCCAGGACTAGGTTTCCCCCAGAGTTTAACCGACACCGTTTCGAAATTAAAAAATAGGCTGCAACGACAGTACGAGCAGACCTACCCAGAATTGGGCGACCTCGTTCGAATCGTCCTCGACGAGGAAGAAGCAAAGGCGTGGGAATTATCTTTTCCGCATCTGTTTTTGCCCGACTTGGTGGAGGCGCACATCGCGCAGCTCGGATTGCGACCGGCAGGTATCAGAGGAGGCGACCGAGTGCCAGCTCCGGCCCACTTCCCGGCAGACCAAAACCATCAGCTCATTCCGGCTTATGCAGATTGCTAAACCAATACAGGATCACTTTAAGAGAACCAAATGAAAGGCAGACAATGAAAAATGGAAAACTGGCAGGAAAAATCGCAGTCGTAACCGGTGCGTCGAAAGGAATCGGCGCCGACATCGCAAAACAATTCGCGGCGGAAGGCGCAGCCGTCGTCGTCAATTACGCTTCCTCAAAAGAAGGCGCTGATCGCGTCGTTGACGAAATCGCAAAGCGCGGCGGCAAAGCGATTGCCGTGCAGGCGAACGTCGCCAAGAAGGCGGAAATCGAACGACTCTTTTCCGCAGCACAGAAGGCCTTCGGCAAGATCGACATCCTGGTCAACAACGCTGGAGTTTACGACTGGTCGCCACTTGAAGAGATCACCGAGGAGCAATTCCACAAACACTTTGACGTGAATGTCCTCGGCCTGCTCCTCGCCACGCAGGAAGCGGTCAAGCATTTCGACTCCACCGGCGGCAACATTATAAACATTAGCTCGACCGTCACGTCATTGACGCCGCCGAGTTCGTCAGTTTACACCGGGACAAAAGGCGCGGTCGACGCCATCACCAGAACGCTGGCCAAGGAGCTCGGTCCGCGCAAAATCCGCGTCAACGCCATCAATCCCGGCATGGTGGAAACGGAAGGAGTGCGCGCAGCGGGCTTCGACCAAGGCGATCTTCGCAAAAGCATTGAAGCGCAAACGCCGCTCGGTCGCATCGGCCAACCCGAGGACATTGCTCCCGTTGCGGTCTTTCTCGCTTCGTCCGACTCCGCGTGGATCACCGGCGAAACGCTTCGTGTGGCGGGCGGCCTTCGTTAAGCCAAGAGACAATGAATTTAAAACAACAACACACAGGAAATCAAAATCATGAAAATTAAATTCTACTGGGTCGCGCTTCTTGCGAGTGCGGCCATGATTGCGCAAGCGAAAGCGGGAGGTCATCACGGAGGTGGAGGCGGCGGCGGCTTTGCCATGGCCGCGCATCCAGCTCCAGCACACGCTGCCGCTCCAGCATTCCACTCCGCTCCGCGCGGTAATTTTGGCGGCGGACGCTACATCGCGCCCGGAGCGCGTTTCTCATCGTACAATGCGTCAACGGCATTTCGTCAACCGCGCTTTGTTGCGTCTGATCGCACGTTTGGGCGCAGTCGCCAGTTTGCCACTGGAACGGCCAATCGTCGCTTCGACGGATCTCGAACAGTTATTGGTCGAGAAACGCGTCTCACACGAAACGGGAACGATTCCAGGAATCGTTTCCAGAACCGCGGTTCAATTGCCGTGCGAGACCATGTCTTTGCGCGACGCTCAGCCGATTGGCATCGCGATTGGGACCGGCGCCGCGATCATTGGTGGAATGGACATCGTTGCCACTTCGTCAACGGCTTCTGGTTCATCTATGACACGGGATTCTATCCGTACGATTATTGGTATCCGTACGGCTACGGCTACGGCTACTACGGGTCCGATTACTATCCGTATGACTACGATCCCGGCGTTTATGAAAGCGGCGGTGCCGATTACTATGGCCAGGGCGCTTACGGCTCATCGGAGCAATATGCGGATTCCACGGTTGCGGCCGTCCAGGAGCAGTTAGCGCGACAAGGTTATTACCGGGGAGAAATCGACGGCACCTTCGGCGCGGAAACCCGTCGCGCTATCGTGCGTTATCAAAGTGACCATGGCCTGCGCGAAACCGGGAATCTTAGCGCGGACACGCTGCGCGCTCTGGGGTTGCCACGAGTGGCAAGCAACTAACAAGGAAACCAGGAGTTAACCATGACAAAATCCAATACTATCACCGACTCAAGCTGGGACATCCCGTTCTGGTTCGCTGTTCTCAGCCCTGTGCTCGGGATTCTCGTCGGCTTTCTCGGCGTTCTCTTGTTTTACCACTAAAAACAAACCCGGAATTAACCGATGAGGATTTGCAGGAGAGACAGGGAGGAATGGAGGTGGGCGCCCATAGCGGCGCTCACTTCCAGCTCCTTAGTCCGGACAATGAAACGGAAAACGGAAATATTATGAATAGAACTATAGAAGCGGATTTTCTCCCGCGGCCGGTCGAAGAGGCTAAAGAAAAACCTCGCATCCTCATCATCGACAACAACCCCGACTTTACTCTCTCTATCAAACTCGGCCTCGAGAGTACTGGACGCTACGCCGTTTGGGAAGAGAACAAACCAGGCAGGGCTCACCAAACAGCGCAACGCGTCAAGCCCGACCTTATTCTACTTGATATTGCGATGCCGGAAACGGATGGCGGCGACGTCGCCGCCCGGATTCAATCTGATCCGATGTTGCAGGGAACACCGATTATCTTTCTGACGGCGCTGGTCACGAAATCTGAAGCAAGATCAAACCTGCAGATCCAGGGACACCCATTTTTGGCCAAGCCGATCAGCATTCCGGAGTTGGTCGCAGGAATTGAACGAAATCTGCCCGCACACGCGGCATTCCGATTATGACCACTTCAACAACAGCTACAATTGAAGGAACTGAGACGAAACCGGCCGGCGTGGTTGTGCGCGGCAACGCCAGCGGGTTTCTCCAGGAGATCGTTAGCGGCGCACATCAATTGCGTGCTGACGAGCCGGTCGATGTCGGTGGCGGTGATGCCGCGCCTGGGCCGTACGACTATGTGCTCGTCGGACTGGGGGCATGCACATCGATGACGGTCGGCTTGTACGCGCGCAGCAAAAAGTGGCCGTTGGAAAACATAAGCGTTGCACTACGCCACTCGCGCATTCATGCGAAAGATTGCGCCGAGTGCGAGACGAAAGACGGGATGCTCGACCGGATCGAGGTCGAGATCGGATTGAGCGGGGCGTTGACGGCGGAACAGCGGGCAAAACTGATGGAGATCGCGGCCAAATGCCCGGTCCATCGCACCCTAAAATCGGAGATTAACATCCGGCTGCGAACCGCCCCCAGCGGCTCCTTGAGTGAAAGTGTCGAGACAAAGACAAAACCGATCCAAACGGGGAAATGACAACTGACGAGAAACACCTGGGTAAGCTCGAGGGAAAGGTTGCGCTTATCACCGGGGGCAACAGCGGAATCGGTCTTGCCACGGCGAAGCGCTTTGTAAATGAGGGTGCCTACGTCTTTGTCACTGGGCGTCGTAGGTCGGAGCTGGACGCGGCGGTCAAGGAGATCGGGAAAAATGTTACCGCCGTTCAAGGAGATGTGGCGAACCTCGACGATCTCGATCGACTCTTCGCACAAATCAAAAAGGAGAAGGGCAAAATCGACGTCTTGTTCGCCAATGCTGGGATCGCGAAGTACGCGCCCTTGGGCGCGATAAGTGAAGAGCTCTATGACTCAATCTTCGACATCAATATTAAGGGCGTCCTCTTCACGGTGCAGAAAGCGCTTCCGCTGTTGCCCGATGGCGCGTCTGTCATCCTGAATGCGTCGATCGTTGCGAGCAAAGGGTTCTCCTCGAACAGCGTTTATAGCGCCAGTAAGGCCGCCGTTCGTTCGTTCGCCCGGACATGGACGATGGACTTAAAGGACCGCCGCATTCGCGTGAACGCAGTTAGTCCAGGTTCCACTGATACGCCCGGACTGAACGAGCTGCTGGCTTCTTCGAAAACGGGCAAGGAACGCCGGAAGATGATTTCCAATACCGTTCCGCTTGGCAGGCTCGGCAGCCCTGATGAGATCGCGAAAGCTGTAGTGTTTCTTGCATCCGACGACAGCAGCTACATCACGGGAACGGAACTGTTCGTCGATGGCGGAATCGCACAAGTTTGAGTGGCAAATATTAGAAAAAAGAAAGGAAGAGAATGAACAATGGAAAATTGAGCGGAAAAGTTGCAGTGGTGACCGGTGCCTCGAAGGGAATTGGCGCTGGCATCGCAAAACATCTCGCCGCGGAAGGAGCGGCTGTCGTGGTCAACTACGGATCCTCGAAGGAGGGCGCGGACAAGGTGGTTGACGAAATTACCAAACGCGGCGGAAAGGCAATCGCAGTACAGGCCGATGTTGCAAAGAAGAAAGACATCGAGCGACTTTTTGCCGACGCGAAGAAAGCATTCGGCCGGCTCGATGTTCTGGTTAACAACGCCGGCGTCTACCAATTCGCTCCTCTCGAAGAGGCGACGGAGGATGAGTTCCATCGCGAATTCAACATCAACGTCCTCGGTTTGATCTTGGCGACGCAAGAAGCGGTGAAGCATTTCGGTGCTGAGGGCGGGAGCGTAATTAATGTCGGGTCCACCGCGACTGACTTGACGCCGCCGACAACGGTGATCTACACCGCGACCAAAGGCGCAGTGGACGCGATCACGCGTGTGCTCGCGAAAGAACTTGGACCAAGAAAGATCCGGGTGAATGCGATCAAGCCGGGCGGGGTCGAGACCGAAGGTTTTCATACCTTGGGAATGCCGGGAAGCGACTTCGAGAAGCAAATGATCGCGCAGACGCCGCTCGGCCGCATTGGACAGCCTGACGATGTTGCGCCGCTCGCTACTTTCCTCGCTTCATCGGACGGAGCTTGGGTTACTGGCGAAACCATATTGGTCTCCGGCGGGCTGCGTTAGCGCTGGTTACAATGAGCAGCAATTTTATCGATATCATCGAGCGGGCGCAGATGCGACACGCATTGCAGGAGGAGCACGAACTGCAGAATCTTGACGCGCTGAGCCACAGTCCTGTTGCCCTGATTAAAAGTGAGGAAAGCATATCCGAAACAGACGGAGTGCGAATATCGACAGCCGCGATTCCAGGAAGGACGAAATGGTCACCGCCGCACGATGGCCGAGATCGACTGGTCGTGATGTTGGGCCAAACAGACCAACTGTT
>Ga0137403_10009362_pt1 | contig 10895 bp, 10 predicted proteins | sample CZOMad2_1_16fung_FD_122057 | JGI IMG/M metagenome (GOLD analysis project Ga0137403, IMG submission 122057) | Vadose zone soil fungal communities from Angelo Coast Range Reserve, California, USA - CZOMad2_1_16fungal (Hybrid Assembly) | ecosystem: Environmental > Terrestrial > Soil > Vadose zone... | reverse complement strand
GCCCTGCTCGGCCGCACTCTGATACCAGGTCATCGCCATAGTCAGATTCTGCTCGACGCCGTGACCGTTCTCGTAGAGGTCGCCGACGTTGTTCATTGCCCAGGCATTGCCGAGAAACGCTGCCTGGTGCCACCACGCGAACGCCTCCTTGAAGTCCTGCTCCACGCCGTGGCCGTTGGCGTACATCAGCCCGATGTTATTCATCGCCACGGTATAGCCGCGCTTGGCCGCTTCCTTCCACCAGTTCAGCGCTTCAGTGTAGCTTTGCTTGCCGTTGTAACCTTTGGCCCAGAGCAGGCCGACATTGTTCATCGCGCGGACGTCGCCCTGGCGCAGAAGCTGCGCAAGGGTGGCCGGATCAAGCATGTCCTGACCCGGCGTCAGATCGGTGAAGGTCTCTTCCTGTTCGACCGCCCACGCAGCAATGGACAGGAAGACAAACGCAGCAAGGACCAGGGACCGGAGCTTCAAGCTTACCTCCTGCAATTCGGGCCGGACGATTGCCCGGTCCAATGGGTAGACCGGCACCTGCTGCCCGGGTTCCTAGGATACGTTCAAAAGGAAGGGAATGAGATCGCGCAACAACTCGCCGATCTCAAGATGTTGACCGGGCTCACCACGCCCGAGTTGCCCGAGCGCGCGGTTGCGCGTGTGCTTGCCGACGGCGGTTATCGGCGTCACGTCGATCGCGTGCGCGCACGCGTCGATGCGGGGCGCGCGCGCACCACGCGTGCGCTGGAAAAAATGGGCGTGCGGGTTTTCGAGGCAACCTCGCATGGCATGTTCGTCTGGGCCGATTTCGGCCGCGACACCAATGCCAGCGCATTCGAGTTGTACTTCATGATCGCGCCGTGCCGCCCCGTCCGGTCACGCTCGAGTTGGTAGACGTCCCCCTTCGGACCCCGGCGGCGCTCTGTCACCGACGCGATGGCTGCCCGATCTTGGGTCTCGAGGCGCCATGCGTCAATGCGCGCGTGAGCCGGCAGGTGGGCCGCGCTCGTGGCGCCGACGATAGCCGCAGCAACCTGCGGCAAGTCAAGCACGGCACGGGTTGCCACGGAGGCGATGTCGCAGCGGTGCTTGCGCGCAATGGCCGCCAGGACCGCCAACAACTCCTGGAACAGCGCCCAGCCTCCGAAGTCATCGATGACCAGCTTGTATTTGATCAAGGACCGGTTCGCCAGCGCGGCGGCGGGCTCCGGCCGGCCAAGCCAGTGCTCCGACAAAAATCCGCCGCCCACGGTTCCGTAGCACAGCAGCGCTATGTCGTGATCGCGGCAGCAAGCCACCATGGTCGCTCCTGGCCGGTCGTCGAGGAGTGAATACTGGAGCTGGTGTGCGACGACGGGCACGCCCGCGGCGAGCAGCTGTTCGAGATGCAGCGTATCGAAATTGGTCACACCCAGACGCGCGATCTTGTCGGCGCGTTGCAGTCGATCCAGCTCGAGAGCCGTTTCAACGTAGCGCGGCAGGGCGAAGTCCCACCAGTGAAGCTGCACGAGGTCGAGACACTCCATGCCGAGCCGTGTCAGGGATCGATCGACGACGGCCTCGACGTAGCGGCGGTCCAGTGTCTGCAACTCGGACAGATCGGGCACGAACTTCGTGTGCACCTGGACCTGCCCGGCCAGGGAGGGGTAGGCGCGGCGGAAGGAACCAATCAGTGCTTCGACGCCGGTGTAGATGTCGGCGCAGTCGAAGGTCGTGATGCCGGCCTCGACGAACCGCGCCATGTCTTTCACCGCCTGCCCGGAATCGATCGCGCCGTGGCCGCCAGCCAGGTGCCAGCCGCCCTTGATGAGGCGGGACACCGAGTAGCCGCGGGGGAAGGAATACCTGGGGATCACTTGGTGCGGCCGTCGGGCGGGGTGACCGCCGTCACGTCGGAACGGCGAAAACGCCGCCGCCCGATGCGCGTGATCCGGAACCGAGTAGGGCAATTCGGGTCCGGGCAGGCGATCTCTGCGTCCGTCGACATCCAGTCATGTGGATCGGTCATCCGCTGCTTGGCCGGGAGCAGCGGCAGCAGTGCGGCGAGGGAGTAGAGGGAGAATCCCTGCCCGGGAGGGAGCTTGAGCATTTCGCCATGGAGCTCGAAGTAGTCACCCAGGCGCGCACCGCAGTAGATCGGCCGATCCGCCGGACCGACGACCTCCACCCTCAGGTCGTAGAGCTCGAAGCCGACATCGTCGGAAGCCGACGCGGGCGATTCGGTTGTCCTCAGGCCGACAGTCGGGGGCCTGCCGACTTGCAGGCCTGAATACGGCCGCGTAGAGTCTCATTTGTCTCAGGTGTCCCTGGGGAGCAAAGGCGCCCCTGGGGTGAAACGGGAAGCCGGTGAGCATTCGCGTATGAATGCAATGCCGGCGCTGCCCACGCAACGGTAAGCGAGCCCGAGACCGCGACAGACCACTGTGCTGCGAGCACGGGAAGGTGCGGTCTCAAGGATAACGATCCACTCGCAAGCCCGGAGACCGGCCGAGACACGCATGGGCGGCTCGCGCTGGGCGATGCCAGACCGTGTGCGAGCCCTCCGGCATCGCACCTGCTCTGTCTCCTCCTTCCCTGTCGCTCTGGACCAACCCCATCGCGCGTGGAGCGCGTGCAGGAGTTGACAGGTGAAGCTTTCATTCGTCGCGGCGGTGCTCGTTGCCGGCTGGCCGCTGGTGTGCATTGCCCAAGAAAACGTCTCCGATCTGAAGCAGGTGATCGTCACCGCATCGCGCGGCTCCGAGCCCCTGGAGAGCGCGGTTGCGTCGGTGACGCTCATCACGCGGGCCGATATTGACCGGCTCCAGCCTCATTCCGTCGACGAGATGCTGACGGGTCTGGTTGGCATGTCCATCTCCAACAACGGAGATCTCGGCAAGGCAACCTGGGTCCTGGTCCGCGGCACGAACGCCAATCACGTGCTGGTGTTGATCGACGGGATCAAGATCGGGTCGGCAACCTCCGGGAGCGCCGCCTGGGAGCAGTTGCCGGTGGAGCAGATCGATCACATCGAGATCGTGCGCGGTCCGGCGTCCAGCCTGTACGGATCCGAGGCGCTCGGGGGTGTGGTGCAGATCTTCACGCGCCACGGCGCACCGGGTGCTCCCGATCTGCCATCACTCAAATTGAGCGGTGGCAGTCATGGCACCTCTCAGGGCGAGGCCGGTTACTCCGGCAGCGGCGGCAATGCCTGGTACAACGTCAGCTCCAGCGGCCTGTATACCAACGGCATCCCGATCTGCGTCGCCAACGCCCCGCCGACGGCAAACTGCTACACGAGCACTCCGCAGCAGGGATATTGGAGCGGGTCTGCAGCGCTCAGCGGAGGGTATCGCTGGGCCAACGCCAGCGCGACGCTGGATTTCCTGCGGGCCGACGGCGACACCAGGTACGACGGCAATATATTCAGCGGCGATGAATCACGCGTCGTCCAGCAGGCGCTCGGCGGAACTCTCACCCTACGACCGCTCGCGCCGCTCACCATCACCCTCACCGCCGGTCAGAGTCTGGATCGGAGCCAGCAATACTTCAGCGGTACTCCGGACGGGTTCTTCAACACCCGGCGCGATACGTTCTCCTGGCTCAACCAGCTGTCGCTGACGCCGGGGCAGAAATTCCTGGTGGGTGCGGATTTCGAGCGCGACCTCATCGCGAGCGATACGGACTACGCCGGGCACTCACGCAACGATACGGGTGTGTTCGGGCTCTATCAATGGTTCCCGGACCATCAGGAGCTGCAGCTGTCGGGGCGCTACGATCACAATCAGCAATTTGGAGACCACTACACCGGTTGCGCCCGCTGGGCTTACCGCTGGGGCGACGCCCTGCGCGTGACCGCATCCTATGGCACCGCGTTCAAGGCGCCAACGTTCAACGATCTGTATTTCCCCTTCTTTGGCGATCCAACGCTGCGACCGGAAACCTCGCACAGCACCGAAGTGGGCGTCAACGGCCGCTGGAGCCTCCTCAGCTGGGCCATCAACGCCTACCAGACGCAGATCAACGACCTGATCGAATACAACCCGGTGACCTTCGGCGCAGCCAACATCAACCGTGCGCGGATCCGGGGGCTCGAGACTCAGCTCGCCGCCCACCTGCAGGAGTGGCACGCACAGGTGCAGGTGACCCTGCTTGATCCGCGCGATACCGGGGCCAATTACGGTGAGCTGCTGCCGCGGCGCGCGCAGTACACGGCACGCCTGGATCTGGACCGTGACATCGGGGACTTGAGTGTCGGCGCGACGCTGTTCGAGAGCGGACCGAGCTTCGAGGACCCCGCCAACACCCAACGGCTCGGCGGGTACGGAACGCTCGATGTGCGTGCTGCCTGGCGCTTGCAGTCCCGCTGGGAATTGCAAGCGCTCCTCAAGAACGCGCTCAACAGGGATTACGAGACCGCGCTGTACTACAACCAACCCGGACGCAGCGCCTACCTGACGCTGCGCTACGTGCCCGTCAAATCCTAGTCAACGAGGAACATCAGCCATGTTTGCGCCAAATCCGAGACGGTTCGCATTGTTCGCTCTGCTGGCGTTGTCGATGGCCGCGACGCGTATCAATCACGCAGGCAGCGCGTGGCTGCCGCCCGATGCCTCCTGGGCGGTGTTCTATCTCGCCGGTTTCTACCTCGCGCGCGAATGGCGCTGGGCGCTCACGTTGCTGCTGATCGAAGCGGTGGCGATCGACGGCCTCGCCATCCGCTACCACGGTCTCAGCAACTACTGCGCGACCCTCGCCTACTGGTTCATCCTGCCCGGGTACTCGGTGCTGTGGCTGGGGGGCGCCTGGCTGCGCCGACATTACACCCAGGCTGCGCCCGATGTTGCGCGGCTGTGCGCGAGCCTCCTCCTGTGCGTCACGCTGTGTTACCTGCTCACCAACTCGAGCTTCTACTGGCTGGGGGGGCGCATCGAGCACCCGGACCTGCTCGGCTGGTGGTCGAACTTCACGCGCTGGTACGCGCGCTTCCTGATGGTCCCGTGCATGTATGTGGGGTTCGCGGCGCTGTTGCAGGTCGCGTTTACCCATCGTTCGCATTCCGCCGCGCCGCAACACACGCGCTGAAGGCGCCGTGGATCCTGCCGTTGATTTTCGCAGGAGGTCTCATGAGCGTTAGCGGAAGCGATGAGCGGCAACCCGGCGATGATCCCGAGGCGCGCCATCGCGCCCGCATGCAGCGCAGGAAGGCGGTCGTGGACGCGCGCATTGCGGCGGCGACCGAGCGACGCGGCGTGCTGCTGGTCCTCACGGGCAACGGCAAGGGAAAGAGCTCGTCCGCTTTTGGCATGGTAGCCCGCGCCCTCGGCCACGGCATGCACGTGGGCGTCGTGCAGTTCATCAAGGGCAAGTACGCGACCGGAGAGAAAGCCTTCTTCCGGCGCTTTCCCGAGGTCAGCTACCACGTGATGGGCGAGGGCTTCACCTGGGAAACGCAGGACCGGGAGCGCGATGTGCGTGCCGCGGCGGCGGCCTGGGAAGTCGCCGCCGGCATGCTGCGCGAACCGGCGTATGCGCTGGTCGTGCTCGATGAGCTGAACATCGCGCTGCGCTACGACTACCTGGCGCTGGATGCGGTGCTCGAGGCGCTGCGCGGGCGGCCCTGCGCGCAGCACGTGGTGGTCACCGGTCGCGGTGCGCCCGCGGAGCTCATCGAGGCGGCCGATACCGTCACGGACATGCGCGTGGTGAAGCATGCCTTTGAGGCCGGCGTGCGCGCGCAGCGTGGGATCGAGCTGTGAGGAGCCAGACGCTGATGGTTCAGGGGACCACGTCCGATGCGGGCAAGAGCACGCTGGTCGCGGGACTGTGCCGCGTGATGCACCGTCGGGGTGTGCGCGTGGCACCGTTCAAGCCGCAGAACATGTCCCTGAACAGTGCGGTCGGCGCCGACGGCGGGGAGATGGGTCGCGCCCAGGCGTTGCAGGCGCAAGCCGCCGGTATCGAACCCACGAGCGACATGAACCCGGTGCTGCTGAAGCCCAACAGCGATACCGGTGCGCAGGTCATCGTTCACGGGCGCGCCGTGGGCGAGCTTGGCGCCGCCGCGTATCACGACTACAAGCGTATCGCCCGGGAAGCGGTGCTCGCCTCCTACGAGCGCCTGGCCGCTGCCTACGAGCTCATGCTCGTCGAGGGCGCAGGCTCGCCCGCGGAGATCAACCTGCGCGCCGGTGATATTGCCAACATGGGGTTCGCGGAGGCGATCGACTGCCCGGTGGTGCTGATCGCGGACATCGACCGCGGCGGCGTGTTCGCGCATCTGGTTGGCACGCTGGCGTTGCTGAGCGAGTCCGAGCGCGCACGGGTGACGGGCTTCGTGATCAACCGCTTCCGCGGCGATATCGCGCTGCTGCAACCGGGCCTTGATTGGCTCGAGGCGCACACCGGCAAGCCGGTGTTCGGTGTGCTCCCCTTTCTGCCGGGCCTGCACCTGGATGCCGAGGACGCCATCAGTCTCTTGCCCCGCGGCGCGCCGGCCGCATCGGCCCTGCGGGTGCTCGTGCCCGTGCTGCCGCGCATCGCCAACCACACGGACTTCGATCCGCTGCGCCTGCACCCGCAGATCGACTTTCATTACGCGCAGGATGCCCAGGGGCTCGGCGGTGCCGACGTCGTGATTCTCCCGGGCTCCAAGTCGGTGTGCGCCGATCTTGCCTGGCTGCGTGAACGCGGCTGGCCGAAGTACCTCGAGCACCATTTGCGCTATGGCGGCAAGGTGATCGGTATCTGCGGCGGCTTTCAGATGCTCGGCGAGCGGATCGCGGACCCCGAAGGATTCGAGGGCCCCCCGGGTGAGAGCGCGGGTCTGGGCTGGCTGAAGCTCCACACCGTACTGCATGAGGACAAGCAACTGCGCAACGTGAGTGGACGCCTCACGCTCGATGGGGCACGGGTGCGCGGCTACGAGATCCACATGGGTCACAGCACGGGAGTGGCGCTCGATCGCCCGGCGCTGCTGCTGGATGAGGGTCGCGCCGATGGCGCGCTGTCCGCCGACGGGCAGATTCTCGGCACCTATGTGCATGGGCTGTTCGAGGAGCCCTCGGCCTGCACGGCGCTCCTGCGATGGGCGGGTCTCGCAGTGCCGCTGCCTGTTGATCATGCGCGCCGGCGCGAAGAGATGCTCGATCGCCTCGCCGACACGGTGGAGAGCTCACTGGATCTCTCGCAGCTGTTGCCGACCGTGCGACCCACGGCCCATCACGCTGGGGTGAGTCGCGCGCGAGGGCGTTCATGAAGGAGCTGATCCTGGGAGGGGTGCGCTCGGGCAAGAGCCGGCTCGCCGAGCAACGGGCGCGCGACAGCGGCCTGCAGGTGGTCTACATCGCCACGGCGATCGCAGCGCTCGACACGGAGCTCGATGAACGCATCCGGCGGCATCGGGCGCGCCGTCCCGCCACCTGGACCGTCGTGGAGGAACCGCTGGCACTTGGGGGTGCGCTGCGCGCCCACGCCTCGCTGCAGCGTTGCCTGGTCGTGGAATGCCTGACACTGTGGCTCACGAACTTGCTTTGCACCGCGGCCGAGCGCTTCGAGCGCGAACGCCTGAGCTTGCTGGACACGCTGCCGGCACTTGCCGGCGACATCATTCTGGTCAGCAACGAGACCGGCCTCGGCGTCATACCGCTGGGAGCCCTGTCCCGCCGCTTTGTCGATGCGAGCGGTGAGTTGCATCAAAGCCTTGCCGCGATATGCGATCGCGTGACCCTCGCCGTGGCCGGACTCCCGTTCCCGGTGAAGGGCACGCACACATGAGCCCACACCTGAACTGGTTGGATAAGGAACCCAAGCGGCTCGACGAGGAGGCGAGCGCCGCGGCGCGCGCCCGCCAGGCCCAGCTCACCAAGCCCCCCGGGGCACTCGGAGAGCTCGAGACGCTCGCCATCACGCTGGCCGGCTGGCAGGGGCGCGTCCACCCCAGCATCGAGCGCGTGCACATCAGTGTGTTCGCGGCCGACCACGGCGTCGCCGACGAGGGCGTCTCCGCGTTTCCGGCGGCGGTCACGGCGCAGATGATCAGGAACTTCGTGCGCGGCGGGGCGGCCATCAACGTGCTCGCACGTGTGCTTGACGCGACTCTCGAGGTGATCAACCTCGGCACGATCGGTCAGGCCGTGACCGCCGGTGCCCACGACGTGGCCCTCGGGCCGGGCAGCGCGAACTTCGTGAACGGTCCGGCGATGACCGACGCGCAGCTCGCGGGCGCCCTCGAGGCCGGGCGTCAGAGTGTGGAGCGCGCGCTCGGCTGCGGGGCGCAACTCTACATCGGCGGTGACATGGGTATCGGCAACACCACCGCCGCGGCCGCGCTGGGCTGTGCGCTGCTGTCGGTGAAGCCTGAGGCGCTCGCAGGTCCCGGGACCGGCCTCGACGAGCGCGGCGTCGCGCACAAGGCCGCCGTGATCCGCCGCGCGCTGGAAAAACACTCCGGGCACTTGAAGACTGCCCGCGATGCGCTGCGACGCGTCGGAGGTTTTGAAATCGCGGCGCTGGTGGGGGCGTATGTGCGCTGCGCGCAGCTGGGCCTGCCGGCCCTCATCGACGGCTTCATCTGCGGCGCCGCGGCGCTGGCGGCGAGCCGGCTGTGCCCCGGCGCGCAGGCCTGGTGGCTGTTCGCGCATCGCTCCAGGGAGCCGGGGCACGCCGCGATGCTCACCGCACTGGAGGCCCGGCCCCTGCTCGACCTCGGCATGCGCCTCGGAGAGGGGAGCGGCGCTGCGGTGGCCGTACCGTTGCTGCGACTGGCCTGCGAGCTGCACGCCGGCATGGCCACCTTCGCCGAAGCCGGTGTCTCGGGGAAGCTTTAGAAAATGCGAGTGCACCTGTTGCGTCACGGTGAGACCGAGGGCGGTGCGCGCTACTGGGGCGGGACCGACGTTGCGCTCAGCTGGACGGGTTGGCGTCAGATGCACGCTGCGGTCGCCGGACACTCCTGGGATCTCATCGTCAGCTCCCCGCTGCGACGCTGCGCAGCCTTTGCGGAAGATCTGGCGCGGGAACTCGGGGTGCGCTGCGACTACGACGCGGACCTGCGCGAAATGAGCTTCGGCGAGTGGGAGGGGCATTCAGCGGCCGAACTCATGCAAACGGATGCAGAGCGCCTGCGCCTCTTCTGGGCCGACCCCAGCGCGCACACGCCGCCGGGCGGTGAGTCGCTCGCGCAGCTGCACGCGCGTGTCATGGCCGCGTGGCAGCGCATCGTGACCGCCGAGGGAAACGCGCGCGTGCTGATCGTGACGCATAGCGGTCCGATCCGGCTGTTACGGGCAGCGCAATCAGGCACGGCACTGTCGGCCCTTTTGAGCATTGATGTGCCTCACGGCGCCCTAATCGGCATCGAATGCCTGGCGGAGACCCGCTGACGTGCTGCTGCGCCCGATGCTCATCGCGGTGCAGTTCCTGACCTGCTTCCCCATTCGCCTGGCGGCGCTCCCGGTCGGGCGTGAGGTCGGCCTCTCGCTCCTCTGGTATCCGGCGGTTGGCCTCCTGCTCGGCCTGCTTTTGTGGGTGGCAGCCATGCTTCTCAGTCCGCTGGCCACGCCGCTGGCAGCGGCCCTGGTGTTGGCCGCCTGGGTGTCGTGTACCGGAGCCTTGCACCTGGACGGTCTCGCCGACACCGCGGATGCCTGGGTCGGCGGCCACGGCGATCGTGAGCGGACGCTTGCGATCATGAAGGATCCTTGCTCGGGCCCGGTTGCGGTCGCCGCGGTCGTGTGCCTGCTGCTGGTGAAGTTCGCCGCACTGTCGGCGCTGCGCGAGGCGCGGGGCGCTGCTTCCTGGAGCGATGTGCACTTTGCCTGCGGCTGCATCCTGCCGCCGCTGCTGGCGCGTGCCGCCGTGCCGCTCCTGTTCGCGCACACTCCCTATGTACGCGCCGAGGGAACTGGAGTCGATCTTGCGCAGTATCAGTCACGCGTCGGCGGGCGGCTGGCCGCTGCACTCACGGCACTGGCTGTCACAGTTGTCTGCGGCCGTTACGGCGTGGGTGCCACTGCTGCCACTGCGGTGGTGTATCTCGTCATGCGGAGAGCTTTTATTCGCCGTCTGGGCGGGGTGACCGGTGATTGCGCGGGGGCCATGATCGAAGTCAGCGAGACGCTGAGTCTGGTCACACTGGCTGCCAGTTGATGCCGCGGTAGCGATTCCCGCCGCGCCCACATAGCCGCGCGGGTGGCGGCCGGGGTGTTCGCAACGTCGCTCGCCGGTTTCGCGGGGACGGCTCCCGAAAGGTGCCGTTCACCCGGCTCACAAAAATTGTGGTTGCCGAATTGCCCGCCGCGGACTCTTAACCTATGAGCTAGCGCTTTATCAGAGCCGGCGGCGAGATGGGCAAGGCCGGTCGGTAGTTACGAGCAACGATAGGGGGGTTCATGCCTAATACTTTAGGACTTCATCGCCTGCATCGCCTGCATCGCGTGCATCTCCTGACGTGTTGGGCATTGTTCGCCGCGCTATCGCTCGGCGCCTGTGATGATGGTGGTGGCGGGTCAAGTAGCCCGGGGCAACCGTCGATCGTGGTCGCAACGACACCGGCGCCCCCCGCAGGGATTGTCACGAATGCCTATCCCGGATTCTCCTTCGGTGTAGCAAGCGGCGGCTCGCTACCTTTCACCTGGGCCGTCACCTCGGGCGCCTTGCCGGGAGGCCTCACGCTCGCGGCGGACGGCACGCTGTCGGGCACGCCGACGGCCGCGGGCCCCTTCGCCTTCACGGTTACGGCGACCGATAGCGCGCAGACCCCTGCGAGCTGCTCGCAGCCTTTCACCGTCACAATCAGTACTCCAGGGCCGCTCGTGGTCACCCCGGGCCAAACGCCGGCCGCGGGAATCCATGGCACGCCCTATAGTTTCCAATTCACCGGCACCGACGGTTACCTGCCGCTCAGCTGGACGGTCACGGCCGGC
>Ga0137403_10009361_pt1 | contig 10895 bp, 5 predicted proteins | sample CZOMad2_1_16fung_FD_122057 | JGI IMG/M metagenome (GOLD analysis project Ga0137403, IMG submission 122057) | Vadose zone soil fungal communities from Angelo Coast Range Reserve, California, USA - CZOMad2_1_16fungal (Hybrid Assembly) | ecosystem: Environmental > Terrestrial > Soil > Vadose zone... | reverse complement strand
TCTGGGATATCTACGGCGTCAACGGCTATTCGTATGACACCGGTACCAATGCGCTGAACAACCGTTTGCCCCTGCAGACGTATGGCAACGCGGCTGTGACCGATCCGAATGCATGGAAGCTCACCCAGGTCCGCCTCCGTCCGGGTGATGTTTTCAACACCTTCACGAACTACCAGGGTGACCTCGAGTGGGCAGCCACGGAAGCGGTCAAATTGAAGGTGGGTGGCGAGCTCAAGAAGTACTTCTTCAAGACAGATTCCTTGCGTCGCTCGTCCGAGACGGCGCCGGCCGCCGCGGCTGCGATTCCGGGAGGAAACTATGGAACGCTTGCGAGCCTCACCGGCCTCGGCGACCTGCCTGCGGGCAGCGTCAGGACCTGGGCGGTTCCCGACATCGGGCAGGCTACCTCGGTGCTTGGGCTGAATAATCCGGCGCTCTTCCCGGTGGGCATCACCGCCGCGCTCGGCAGCAACTTCAATGTGTCCGAGAAGGACACGAGCGCCTTCAGTCAGGCTGACTGGACCACGGAGATGTTCGCCATCCCGATCCGTGGAAGCCTGGGCGTCCGCTGGGTGCACACCGATCAGATCTCGACCGGCTACTCTACGATCGCCGGCAACATTGTCTATGCTCCCACCGAGCACACCTACAACGACGTTCTGCCGTCGTTGAACGTGGTCGCGGAAGTTACTTCCGACTTCCAGATCCGCGCCAGCGCCGCCAAGGTGATGTCGCGTGCCGGTCTGGCCAGCCTCAATCCGGGCTCAAACGTGTCGATCGCCGGTCAGAACAAGACCGTGACCACCGGTAACCCGAATATCGATCCGATCCGCGGCAAGGCTTACGACCTTGGGTTCGAGTGGTACTTCGCCAAGGAGTCGCTGCTGAGCACCGCGTTCTTCTACAAGAAGATCGATTCCTTCGTGGAGACCTCGCGTACGGTCACTAACTTCGCGGCGAGCGGTCTGCCCAACGACCAGGCGATCGCCGCGGCAGCCTTGCACGCCACTGACGGAGTTGATGCGAACTCTGATCTCTACGCGTCCGAGGACTACCGCCGTCATCTGGCTCAGGTTCATACAAAACGAGCGGCGCAAGCTGCACGCGCGCGCGCAAGCTAAGTGGTGATTGGTTGCCAAAACAGCGGGGCACATTGCCCGCCTGGTTGACTAACATTCACGTTAAAGTATTGAGGAGTGCTAAACCTCCTGACTTGGTCAGAAATTCCTGGAGTTATCGGACGTAACTTCTCGCGCTCATGAAGATCGAAGGCACTCATCACCTCAACGCGCGGCGCGATCGGGTTTACAAAGCGCTAACCGACCATGAGGTTTTGCAGCGTTGTATTCCTGGTTGTGAGAGGCTTGAGAAGACTGCCGAGAACTCCTACTCAGCGACGATCCGCACGGGAATCGGAGCAATCAAAGGTGTCTTCACCGGAACAGTTCGACTCGAAGACATGCGACCGCCGGAGCATTACCGAATTGTCGTGGAGGGCAAAGGCGCGCCAGGGTTTTTGAAAGGTTCCGGTAATCTGGATCTTGAGGAGCAAGGTGAAGGCACGCTGATAAGGTACATGGGAGACCTTCAGCTCGGCGGGACGCTCGCCAGCGTTGGCCAGCGAATGATTCAAGCGTCGGCAAAGATGATGGCGTCGCAATTCTTCACGGCGTTGGAACTGGAAGCAAAGACCGGCGCCGGTGAGCCGCCACCAAAGCATGGTTTTTTTCGCACAGCCCTGAGGTGGTTCTCAGGGTGGCTACGAAAACTTTTCGGCACTACCGTCTGATTCCGCAGATCAGTCGGCTTAGCCGTATCGATGAAGGTGCCGCGGCCTCAGCGTGCTGCTTCGCGTCGCCCACGCGCGATGAAGTCTTCTATCTCAGACATCCTTCGTGGTAAGGCGATAGTCAGCCACTTCACACCGCCCGGCGTTATCAACATGTCGTCTTCGATACGCACGCCAATGCTTTTGTATTTCTCAAACGCGGGCCTAACGGCGGCGATAAATTTTTCGTTCTCAGGAGTCTTCGGCAGATTCTCCAGCGCATCTGGCCGGATATAGATGCCGGGTTCGTTCGTGAAAACCATCCCCGGTTCCAACCTCGTCCCGTAGTTGCCGACGTCGTGAACATTCATCCCCAGCCAGTGGGACGTGCCGTGCATAAACCAGGTGCGATACTGGTTTGAGTTTTTGTCCGTAATGAGGCCCAGTTTCAATAAGCCGTCCTTAATCACTTCCGTTGCGGCGCGGTTGACATCTGAAACCAGAGCGCCCGGGCGAGCGACTTTTGCGCCCGCCTCTTGTGCGTCGTATACGATCTGGTAGATTTCAGCCTGCGCCGGCGAAAATTTTCCGTTAACCGGAAAAGTCCTGGTCACGTCGGCTGAGTAGTGTTCGTATTCAGCGCCTACGTCCATCAGCAGCAACTCACCCGGCTTCACCTGTCCCTGCGACTCTTCATAATGCAACGTAGTAGCATTGGGACCACAACCAACAATGGATGGATAACCCCAGTGATCCGCGTTGCGAAGTTTGAATGTGTAGGCTACCTGAGCGTCAACCTCATACTCCCATTTTGCGTCGGCTGCCGCTATCCAGGCACGCTCGTGAGCTTCAGTCGTAATATCAATAGCGTGCTGCATCAGGACGATCTCGAGCAGCGACTTCCGTAGCCGCATTTCAGCGAAGAGCGGCGAAACATTCTTGATGCTGTAGCCAGACGCTGACTTGGCCCACTCCGAAGCAAAGCGTTGCTCCTGCCTGTACTCCAAACTGTCGCCGGCACCCGGCACCAACAGATGAATCTCGCCGTCATTCTTGCCGGCGGCGGCGAACAATTTCTCAAAACCCAAAGGCGAGCCACTCTCGGCAGGAGCACTCGACGACATCAAAATCTTGTCAGCTTTTGGTCGATAAGGCTGGCGGTTGCGCAGGGCGCTCAAGAAAGGCTCAAACTCGCTTGCCTCCCAGATTTCCCTGATGCCGGAAGTTTGACTCGCTTCGTCGGGAGTATACATGTGCCCGGTCCAGGTCTCTCTTGCGGGACTGCGTCGGGGCAGGAACAGAATCTCCGGCGTCACTTCATTGCTTGGTACCAGCACCAAAGTAGCGCCCTTCTGTTTTAGATTCGTCAGGTAGTAGAGATTGTTCTCTTGCCGGTATTCGTAATCGACATCGTTTGTATAAACGCGCGGTTCCGTGCTGAAGAGAATGAGAATTCCCTTGGCGCCAACTGCCTGCGCCACTCGCGCGCGCCTTCCCGCAAGCTCAGCCAGTCGGATCTTCTCGTCGAAGACTGGCGCCGGTGGCGCCATTCTGATCACTGAACTTTTCGGGTTTTCGCTGGAATGGCCCCCAGCCGCAAGTGGCGCGGTTATGTTTAGGAAGAGTGCGACAAGCGCAAAGATGACGGTAGTCTTTGCTCTGATAGATTTCATAAGCTCTCCTGAAATGCGGACTTCAAAGGTCGCGAAAAAGTAGAAACTTAGGCGGGAGACATGAATTGGCCGAACAGTTTAGTTACGTAAACCTTTTCTTCGCACGATCCTCTGACCCGGAGGAAAGACGCGTTTGGTTCCGTTAGGAAACGTAACAATGCGTGTGCCGTCGGAAAGCGTCATGACCTGCGTGCCGTCGGGAAGATTCCTGGTCGTAGGTACTCCCATTCTTCTAAGGCCGCTTCTATTCGGTCGCGATACGTCGGGAACAAATATCTCAGGGTTGTTTGGTACCGCCGGCATGTTCTTCAGCTCCGGATGTTCTTCGGCCAATCCCGGAGTTGGTTCGGTAACATCACTATCAGCAGTTGAGCGCTTCTCTCCAGCCTTCTCACTGTTCTTAACAGCCTTCTCTATTTTCTTCACCGGCTCGTTAGCAGGACTTGGGTGATTGGAGATCACTAACTTCTTGACTTCGTTTAAGTCGCCTGAGCCTGGCTCGGTAGCAGTCTGATTCAATGCCGGCGAAGGTTGGATATTGGCTGAATTCAGATTTCCCTGCTCAACTGAATTGCTCGGCACAGTCACCGCGGTGGAATTGTTCCGATGCTGATACGCATAGAACACGCCGAAGAGAACTCCAATCAGGACAAGGGCAGCCGCGCCGATGGCCCAGGGTGCGACTCGGCTTTTTCCCTTTCCAACCTGTGAACGCACAACGGTAGTCTCGCTCGTCTTCATTACCGTTCGCGCATCGGAAGGTGAGCCGTCCGCCAGCGTGGCGGCAGGGTGTTCAAAGAGTACCGTTGCGGCTTCAGTTCTCCCCACCAGGGTGGCGACTTCGCCGGTACCTTTTAAGGCAGCGCGCATTGCTGCCGCCGTCGGGAAACGCTGGTCACGATTTTGGCTCATGGCACGAGCGAGCACACTCGCCACTTCCGGCCCAATGCTGCCACTAATCTCATTTGCGGGCGTCAGCGGATCAGCTTGACCATTTACGAGCGCGGCAGCTCGAGTCAAAGCGTCCGGTGGCTTAACCGCCGTCATCAGGTGATATAGTGTGGCACTCAGGGCGTAGATGTCGCTTCGAGCATCCGTACCCAACCCTTGAATCTGCTCGAGAGGCGCATAGTTTGGTGTGTATCCAAAAATGCTTGCCGAGGTGGTTACTACAGACACTCCGCCTGTTTGCCCTTTAGCCAAACCAAAATCGAGTAGGATGATCTGACCTCGCCCCGTGAGCTTCAGATTCTGCGGCTTAATGTCCCGGTGTATGATTTGCGGTTCTTGCGTGTGCAGATAGTCAAGTGCATCCAGCAGTTGGTCGCCCCATGTCAAAACCTGATCTGGGGGAAACGGACCTTGCTTGCGCGCCATCATTTGTGAAAGGTCATCGCCTGGAATGAACTGCATCACCAAAAACTGTCCCTCGCCTTCGGCGAAGTGATCGCTGACGCGAGGCAACGCAGGATGGTGCATTCGCGCGAGCAGTCGTGCTTCCCTTTCAAATTGCTTCCTTAAGCGCTCGTCGGCGAACAGCGTCTCCTTCAACGCCACCGTGGTATCAAGCCGTTCGTCCGTCGCTTCGTAGACGGCTCCCATGCCGCCCTGACCGAGCAAACGAATGATTCGATAGCGATTCTGTAAGACTGTTTCTGACGCTAACATTAAGGTTCTTTTCCGATCATTCCCAGCGAGTTAACTCCCCGCCAGACGTTTTTGACCGACAACACTAACTCACGAAGACTAGATTCGTTCCAATGAATTTGTACGTCTCACAACCTACCAGGGGCGCGGCTATTATACACACGCGTCGCACGACAAGAAATCACATGGCCCTTCACGGTTTCGGTCGCTTCGACTGCGAAGGTACCCACAATCATTGAGTGGCTTGCACAATCGGCGTATGCTAGCCGCACGTGAGTGAAGCCTTCCCGTTGCGAGACAACGAAGTCATCGATATTGGACCACCCCCAAAACGCCGCTGGCGGCGCTGGCTAATCGGCGCACTAGTGCTGGTTGTCATCGTCTTCTCTCGTGTACTTTCAATTTACCTTTCAGCCGCATGGTTTAGCTCGCTCGGTTTTTCATCAGTCTATTGGTACATCTTCAAGCTCAAAATTGGGTTGTTTCTAGCCTTCGCAATAATAACGGTAGTGCTTTTGCGTACTGCTTTTTGGTTGCTGGAAAGGGCGTTTGCGGCGCTGACCATGGAAAAAAGGACCTTCGTCTTAAACAACCAGCCGGTTCAGTTTTCGCCAGCCCGCTTTTTGCGACCGGTTGCCTGGGTGACCGCTGTCATCTTTGGCGTGGTCTACGGGCTGGCCATGAAGAGCGATTGGCAAACCTTCGCGCTCTACTTCAATCGGGTAGCGACTGTGAGGCCAGATCCTGTCTTCCAAAAGCCGCTCGGCTTCTATCTTTTCTCACTTCCCGTTTACGATTTAATCAGCGGCTGGCTAATCACGCTCGCCTTTATCGTTCTTTGTGCTTCGATTATTTATTCGTTGCTCGCTTTGCCGCAAAACGCTTTGAAGACCAGCCGAAAGGACCTGGCCAAAAGACCATTTTCTGCGATCTCTCTGGCGCTCGCAGTGTTTCTCGTTTTGCTATCGTGGCGCTCTTATCTCTCGCGCTTCCCTTATCTCTGGGAGGATCACCAAACCTTTTCTGGCGTGACCTTTGCGGAAGCTAAGTATCTGCTGCCCGCACTTTATCTGGTCTCCATTGCCTTACTCATTGCGGCAGCAATTTCCTTAATAAACGCTTTCTCAAAACGCGGCCTGCGCTTATTGCTGCTGGCGCTGGCACTTCCATTCGCTGTCTATTTAGTCGGCGTCTACATCGTGCCGGCCTACGTCACCAGCTTTATAGTGAAACCAAATGAACTGGAGCGCGAGACTCCTTACATAGAACAAAACATCGCGTGGACGCGCCGCGCTTTTGGACTCGAGCAAGTAGAGTTGCGGGAGTTTCAGGCGGAGAACACTGTTGAGGCATTGGATCTAAACGCCAATCGCCCAACGCTCGACAACATACGATTGTGGGACTGGCACGCGCTGCAGGACACGCTCAAACAAATCCAGGCGATTAGAACTTACTACGACTTCCCCGACGTGGATGTCGATCGCTATAACATCGACGAAAACATCCGCCAGATGATGGTTGCCGCGCGCGAAATAAACGTCAAGAACCTTCCCGAGTCGTCTCGGAATTGGATTAATGAAAAACTGATCTACACCCATGGCTACGGCATCACGATGAACACTGCCAACGGCTTTACGCCGGAAGGCATGCCACGCTTCGTCGTTTCAGATATGCCCGTTCAATCCAGCTCGAAAGACGTAAAAGTGACACGGCCGGAAATTTACTTTGGTCAGGAAACAAATACAGACGTTTATGTGAAGACACGTCAGAAGGAGTTTGACTATCCGCAGGGAGAGACAAACACTTACACGAGTTACCAGGGTACCGGCGGTATAAGAATCGGCGGACGTGCGCGCCGCATGCTTTTGGCCTGGGCTCTGGGTGACCTTTCAAAGCTCCCCTTCTCGGACGACGTCAACTCGGACAGTCGTGTCCTGATCCATCGAAACATTCGCGAACTCGTAAACGGCGTCGCGCCCTTCCTTGTTTACGATAACGACCCCTACATCGTGGTGAGCAACGAAGGGAGGCTCTTCTGGATGCTGGATGCCTTTACAGAGTCGGCTACGTATCCCTACTCGCGTCATCACGACGTCGGCGCGAATAACGTCAACTACATCCGCAACAGCGTGAAAGTGGTGATAGACGCCTACAACGGCGCGGTTCACTTTTACGTTTTCGACAGCCAGGACCCCCTAATCGGCGCCTATCGCGCTACGTTCCCTACCCTATTTGAAGACGCGAGCCAAATGCCTGCTGACCTGCGTGCGCACGTTCGCTATCCCGAGACCTTGATTCGAGTGCAGGGGGAAGTCTACGGCCTTTATCATACTCAAAGCGCGAAGGTGTTTTTCCAGCGTGAAGATGTTTGGAACGTGGCCCAGCAGATCGGCCTGGATGAACAGAACCGGAAACAGGTCCAGCTAATAGATCCCTATTTCGTGTTAATGCAGTTGCCTGGCGAGACGACCCATAACGAGTTCGTTCTCATTCTGCCCTTCACTCCTTCCGGCCGTAATAACCTGATCGGCTGGATGGCCGGTCGATGTGATGGGGACAACTACGGAAAGCTTCTGATTTACAACTTTCCGAAATCACGGCTCATCGATGGCCCATTACAGATTGAAGCGCGCATCGATCAGAACTCTCAACTGTCGTCTCAATTCACGCTCTGGAATCAACAGGGATCCCACGTCCTGCGAGGCCACCTGCTGGTTATACCAATCGGCCGGTCGCTCTTATTCGTTGAGCCGGTTTACCTGAAAGCAGAAAGTAGCCCCATGCCCGAATTGCGACTAGTTGTGCTCGCAACCCAGGACCGTCTGGGTTATGGCCAATCATTCGATGAAGCAATGACGAGTCTCTTCGGCGACATGGCGCGACCACCGACGCAGACCAAGGCTGAACAGCCAAACGAAAAGCCCGCGGAAGGGACTCCGAAACCAGCCGGATCGCCTTCCCCTGCAGAGGGCGCGCCGCCGCTTAGCGTACAGCAGCTCATCAACAAAGCCGTCCAGGAATTCGAGGAGTATCAGCGCCTAACCTCGCAAGGAAAACTCGGTGAGGCAGGCCAGAAACTAGAGCAGCACAAACGCACCCTCGAAGAACTAAAGAAGGCGGCCGCGAGAAAACCGTAGCTTGGGTCTGGCCCGTCGAAGCCTGTTTCGCTTGCGGCAAAGCCAGGACTAATCCTTCACCTTTAAGATCATTCTGCTGGACCCCTCAAATTTTACGAATTCACCTCCCCTAGTAACCCAGTTAACTGCCCGACGCAGTTCGTTTCCAACCTGCAAACTATTTCAATATTGGGTAGTGCCCTAATTTCGTAGGGGCGTCCCTCCGTGGGCGCCCCTGTCTGGCGGAAGAAGGGGCGTCCACAGAGAAACGCCCCTACAATTTGGTCAAGCTAGGTCACCGCCCAATATTGCTGTTTTGCTCAGCATTCTGCCACTTCCGCTTGGGATTGTATAGCTGTGCCGTACACTGTTTTTCAGATTAGCTGAGAACGGGTCCTTTGGGTTATATTGGCAGCCCACAATTTAACAATTGCTCTGAACGGCTCGGCGGGTACGGGAATCTGGCAGTGGAGGGCTTTGGAGGAAGGTTTGGCAGCGGCGGCATTCTACGACCTCGAAGGAACCTTGGTCAGCACGAATCTGGTTCATACTCTTGGTTTCTACGCCAGGAACGAGCCAGGGCTTTTCCGTAGTTTCAAGAAGAGCGCGGCGACGCTGTTTAGTCTTCCAGTGTTCGCCGTCACCGATCAGTACAGCAGAAAAGTTTTTAACGATCTCTACTTCAAACGCTACAAAGGCGTTAGCGAAGATCGACTCCGCTTTCTTGCCGATGACCTTTTCTTATCGGTACTTAAGCCGGCGGTGTTCCCCGGTGCTTACGAGCTGCTTGAGAAGTCGCGCAGCCTCGGACTGCGCCAGGTTGTAGTGACCGGGGCATTGGATGTTTCAGTCAAGCCTCTGATGGAGCACCTCGGTATCGAGGAATACGTCGCCAACCGCCTGGAGTTTGTGAATGGCGTCGCGACGGGACGGCTATTGCCGCCGGTGATGGCCGCAGCCACAAAAGCATCGTGGATCAGAGTATTCGCCGAGCGCGAGAGACTCAGTTTGAGCGACTCTTACGCTTACACCGACAGCATGAGCGACCTGCCAATGCTTTCGATTGTTGGTCACCCGGCTGTAGTAAACCCTGACATGCGTTTGCGTCAGACAGCGCTGCATCATGACTGGCCGATCTTGAATTTGAAATAGCCGCGGATGAACGCAGATTCACGCGGATTTACTTTTACTTATCAGCGCAAATCCGCGTTAATCCGCGGCCAACTTCTTAACTATGGCACTGCAACTAAGACGCAAAACACACGAATCAGTTGTCTACATCGATCGCGATAGTGCGCCTCGAATAATGCCCTCAGGAGAAGATTTCATTCTTGAAGATCTTCCCATTGGCACACGGGTGCTTTATCCCAACCCCCCGATCAAAGGCCTGCCTAATCGTGAAGCTGCGATTCGCTATGCGCTGAATCATCCCCACGGTTGCGATCCCTTGTTCGCTCAGCTCGAGCCCGGCATGCGCGTGACCGTTGCGGTTGACGACATCAGTCTGCCGCTCCCGCCGATGGCCACGCCCGACATTCGTCAAACGGTTCTCGAAATCGTTCTGGATATGCTCGCCGGCCACGGCGTTGATGATGTCCATATCATCATTGCCAATTCCCTTCACCGCAAAATGACCGAATGGGAAATGAAGCGCATGGTGGGGAAGAAGATTTTCGACGATTACTATCCCGACCGTTACTACAACCACGATGCGGAATGGACTGACGGTTTGATCAAACTCGGCGAAACCAGGCACAAGGAACCGCTTACGTTGAACCGCCGGGCCGCCGAAAGCGATCTGCTGATCTACGTCAACATCAACCTGGTTCCCATGGACGGGGGTCACAAGTCCGTCGCTGTGGGCTTATGTGATTACGAATCGCTGCGCGCGCACCATGAGCCGCAAACGATCCGCGACTCAGACAGTTACATGGATCCGGCCCGCTCGGAGTTGGCCCACAAATGTAATCGGCTGGGCAAGATTGTCGATGAACAACTGAACGTTTTTCATATCGAGACCGCAATCAACAATCGCATGTACAAAGGCGACATGGACTTTCTGCTGCGGAATGAAGACGACTTCACTGCCTTTGATCGGATGAAGTTCGAGGCTATGCGCTACACGATGAGCAAGCTGCCCCGACCGGCGCGTCGCAAATTACTTCATTCGCGACCGTCGCAGTACGAGATGATTGCCTGTCATGCTGGAAAGACCGAACCGGTGCATGCCAAGATTATTGAAAAGGCGTTTGACCAGTATGCGATCCCTATCCGCGGGCAGTGTGACATTCTGATTACCGGCATTCCCGATATTTCGCCTTACAACGTCTACTCGATTTTGAACCCGCTGCTCGTTCAGGTGATGGGTCTCGGTTATCACTTCAATTTCTACCGTAACAAGCCGTTGCTGAAAAAGGGCGGCGTGCTGATCATTCATCACCCTTGCTACGACGAGTTTGATCACAACTTTCATCCCAGTTACATCGAGTTTTTCAACCGTCTATTGCCGGAGACGCGGGATGCGTTCGTGCTGCGAGACAAGTATGAGCGAGAGTTTGCCAACAACCCGAGTTATGTCGAGATGTACCGGCGCGGCAACGCCTATCACGGCGCACATCCCTTTTTCATGTGGTACTGGGGCGAAAACGGCCGCCAACATGTCGGCAAGGTCATTGCTGCGGGGGCTGAGAA
>Ga0137403_10009360_pt1 | contig 10895 bp, 7 predicted proteins | sample CZOMad2_1_16fung_FD_122057 | JGI IMG/M metagenome (GOLD analysis project Ga0137403, IMG submission 122057) | Vadose zone soil fungal communities from Angelo Coast Range Reserve, California, USA - CZOMad2_1_16fungal (Hybrid Assembly) | ecosystem: Environmental > Terrestrial > Soil > Vadose zone... | reverse complement strand
GGTTCGGTCAACGGTGACCTCACCACTTCCCGCATCATGATCGAAGACGGCGCCTACTTCAAAGGCTCCATCGAGATCGATAAGACTCCTGAAAAGGAATCCGGCGGGAATGCGTTTGCCCGCAGCTCCGCACCCGCGGGCGCAGCGGCAACCAAGACCATTTAACTCTCGCTCTTCTCTAACTCTGTTTTCGTCAACGGCGCCTCGGTTCACCGGGGCGCCGTTCGTTTGTTATCCGTCTCGTTTATTTTATCCCCAAGTATTTGTTAACTTGACAATTAAAATAGTGAGTGTATCGTTCCTTCGGGCACATTTTCGGGGCAGCGCGTTGGCCGGTTCCGGCTTTCTTTCCTCTCGCAACACCAGCCCTCCGCGCGGAACGTAAGCGGGGTCATCTCATGGGACGGTACCGTCACGGCGTCCCGCTGGCAATTCTCCTTTCGCTCGCATTGCTGTTTGCGGGCTGCGGCAGCACCTCTTCAGGCCCGCCGCCTCCGCCGCCACCTGCCCCGGATTTCAGTCTGAACTTGTCAGCGAACTCGGTTTCTGTCATGCAAGGTGCCGCGAGTCCTGCCGTCAACGTTTCTATCAATCCTGTCAACGGTTTTTCCGGCTCCGTTCAAGTAACGCTTAACGCGCTTCCCGCTGGCGTCACCTCAAATCCCGCCAGCCCCTTTAGTGTTACCGCTGGCGCAAGCACTCCCGTTGTTTTTGGCGCTGCCGCGAATGCCGCAGCCGGAAATTTCATGCTTTCGGTGCAGGGCACCAGCGGCGCTCTGTCTCATGCAGACCCGCTGAGCGTCACGATACAAAGCGCGGTGAATTCCTCGCTCCCGCGCACCGCCTACGCGCGAACCGATTCGGTTTCAGCTTCCGACGATCCCTTTGGTGAACCGCACCACCGCCACATTGTCTACGATTCCGCAAACAAACACGTGTTCATCGCCAATAGCGCTTTGAATCGCGTGGAGGTTTTTTCAACCATCGGTCAAACTCGGGTCGCCCAAATTTCCGTCCCCGGCGCCAGCAGCGTGGACCTCTCCCTCGATGGCGCCACTGTTTGGATTGGCACCGCGATCGAACAAATCTGTGCGATTGATGCGAGCTCTCTCAAAATCAAGAACCGCTACACGCTAACGGGCCTCACTCCGCTCCCAGGAACGATCTTCAGCCGTCCAGTTGAAGTCCTTTCCCTTTCGAATAGCAAAGTCATGGTGCGCCTTCGTCAGCCCGTCTCTTCGGAAGCTCTGCTCGCCCTCTGGGACCCCGCGACAAATTCGCTCACCGATCTTACTTCCACCGCTCCCGCTCTTTTCCAGCAGGGCGTCGGCGTCCTCGCGCGTTCCGGCGATCATTCAAAAGTTCTCGCTGCCTCCAATGACTCGAGCGGAGAACTGGCTCTCTATGATTCGAACGGCCGCGTCGTCACGGGTCCGCATACGCTCGGCACAGGTCTAATCCGCAATCTCGCCGCAAGTTCCGACGGCACCCGCCTCGCGGCAGTCTTCGCGGCAAGCGGAGGCACGCAATTACTTTTGCTGGACAGCTCCTTCAACCTGGTTGCCAGCTACGCGAGCGCAATCCCCCAGGGCGTCACGTTCTCTCGTGATGGAAATTATTTGTACTTGAGCGAATCAATCTCCGGAGCGCCTCTCATTACTGTTCTCGATGGCCACAGTGGGCAGCTCGTCGGCCGCGTGCCGGATGCGGGGATCCAGGGCGTCTCCTCGGAAATTGAAGACGTCGATGAAACACAACTCCTCTTCGCCCTCTCGAATCGCGGCGTCAGCTTTGTCGATGCCATCGAGCCATCCACTTTGCCTTCGCCGGCGCCTGTCGTCGCCGCCGCGCCGACCCTTCAACCATCCGAAGGTTCCCTCGGGGGCGGAACTCCTGTAACTCTAGCCGGACAGAATTTCATTTCACTGACGCAACTGAACTTCGGTACTCAATCTGCCTCGAACGCCACCGTCTCAGGCGCCACTCAAATCCAGGCAAGCTCTCCCTCCAGCGTCTCGAACGGCGCCGTCAACCTCACCGCCTATTTCCAGAACGGCTGGCTCGCCATCGCCCCCGACGCTTTCAGCTATGGCCCGCAAATTCTGCAACTCTTCCCCAACGCCGGCGCGAATACTGGTGGCGACTCGGTGCAAATCTACGGCTACGGTTTTGGTAGCGATCCAACAAAGATCGCCGTAAAGATTGGTGGTGCAAACGCCGCCGTGCAAAAGGTGGAGAACGTCACAACCATCGCTTCTTCCCTCAGCCTCGACTCCAGCTACCCATTTTCACTCGAACGCATTACCCTGCTGACGCCTCCCGGCTCTTCCGGCAAAGTGGACGTTTTCGTTTCCTCCGTCGCAGGCTCCACGACGTCCGCCAAATCATTTCAGTATCTGCAAAGCGTTCATTCGAATTCGCTGGCAGGATTTTTCACCTTCCTGCTCTACGATCAGGGCCGCCAACAAATTTATATGACGAACATCGATCACGTGGAGGTGTTCAGTTTACAACAAAACATTTTTCTCCCCGCGATTCTGCCTCCCATTGGTCTGGCTCCCAATGTCGGCTTGCGCGGCTTGGCCTTGACTCCCGATGATTCTCAGCTTGTCGTCGCTGATTTCGGCGCGCAGAATGTGTATCTCCTCGATCCGGCAAAAGGGACCGGCACGACTGTGCCCGTCGGTGGCATTCCTGGTTTCACCAATTCCGGCCCCGCGCGCGTCGCCGCCACCAGCACTCAAACAGTTTTCGTCGGCATGAGCGGCGACAGCGGCTCTTCCGGCGCATGTTCCGCTTGTCTGGCGCAAATGAATCTCGCCGCCAGCCCGCCAAGCATTCAGATCGCTTCCCAGCCCGAGGTCACCAGTCTCACAGGAGCCCCGCTCGTGCAAGGTTCCGCTTCTGGCGATCACGTTTTTGTGGCGTTTGGTTCTTCCCCAGGTGGCCCGGTGGCCGTGTGGAACGCCAGCAACCCAAATCAGTTTGTCACTTCCCCTGCCAATGCCTCATCGACCGATCTGGGAGCCGCCGGCGATGGCACCATGTTCGCCGTTCGAACGCAGGGCGTAACCGAAGTCCGTGATGCGAATCTTTCGCTCGCTTCTGTTCCCAGTTCTGCGGAACTCGCGCAAATTCCCGGGAGCCAATTGGTCCCAGGCGTGACTCTGCATCCCTCAGGCGCCTTAATCTATCAACCTTTTCTCACCGGAGCTCCCGCCAGCGCGGGCGTCAAGGGCGGCGTGGATATTCACGACGCGCATTCGGGAGCTCTTCGTCTGCGCATATTTCTTCCGCAACAATTCCTGACCGAGGTCGACGGCCTTCACGGTGACTTTCTGGCCATCGATGAAAATGGCCAGCGGCTCTTCGCGATTACTTCCTCCGACGGCACACCCCAACACGCCGCACTCACCATCGTTCAACTCGCCGCCGTTCCCCTGGGAATCGGCACCATCTCGCCCGCCACAGTCGCCGCAAGCGGCGGAGCCACCCTTACCATACGCGGCAGTGGCTTCCAAAAAGCCACCACGCTCACCATCAATGGAAAAGCCGCCAGCGTCACCTTCAAGGATGCCGACACGCTGCTTGTCACAACCCCCAGCCTCTCACCCGGTTCCCAGCAAATCATTATCACCAATCCCGACGGCGAATCCGTCTCACTAGACGCTGCAATCACTGCCAACTAGCCGGTTCTCAACACTTCTCATTCGAACGTAGGGCCCGCCCATCGCCGGCGGGCGGGCCGCTCTTTGCATCCCTCGCCAACCGTCTAACCTTTTCGCGGTATGCTCATCCAACTTGAAAACGATAAAATAATCCGGCTCGCCGTGCGAGTCAAAAAGAGGATTCGAATGGAAACGCGAAAACTAGGAAACTCCGACATCAAAATTACGCCCGTTGGCTTCGGCGCTTGGGCCCTCGGTGGTGGCGGATGGGAATTTGCCTGGGGCCCGCAAGACGACGCCGATTCCATCGCCGCGATTCATCGCGCGCTGGAGCTGGGCGTCAACTGGATCGATACCGCCGCCGTTTACGGCCTGGGCCACTCCGAAGAAATTGTCGCGCGCGCATTGAAGGAATGGCGCGGCCCGCGGCCGTACATTTTCACCAAATGTATTTTGCGCTGGAACGAGGAAGGCAAAATCTGGAAAGAGTTCACCGCCGAATCCGTTCGCCGCGAATGCGAAAACAGTCTCCGCCGCCTGCAAATCGACACAATCGATCTCTATCAAATGCACTGGCCGCCGGACGAAGGGAAACCGGGCATCGAAGAAGCCTGGCAAACTCTCGCCGCGCTGAAAACGGAAGGCAAGCTCCGCTGGATCGGCGTTTCGAATTTCAACACAGCACAAATCCAGCGCGCTGAGAAAATCGCGCCGGTCACTTCCTTGCAGCCGCCGTATTCCATCATTCGCCGCGCTATTGAAGCTGAGACTCTTCCGTATTGCCAGAAGCAGGGAATTGGCGTGATTTCCTACGCACCGATGGCTTCTGGTTTGCTCACTGGAGCCATGACTCGCGAACGCGCCGCGAAGTTGCCGGCTGATGATTTTCGCAGCCGCAATCCGGAATTCTGCGAGCCGCGCTTGTCGAAGAATCTGGGGCTCGTTGAGCGTTTGCGCTCCGTTGGCGCGCGCCACGGCCGCACTCCCGGCGAAGTGGCCATTGCCTGGACGCTGCGCTCTCCAGCAGTTACCGGAGCGATCGTCGGCGCTCGCAACGCCAAGCAATCCGAAGGCGTTATGCGTGCCGGCGAACTAAAACTCACCAGCGAAGAAATCGTGGAAATTGAAGGCGCCGCAGCCGCGGCCGCCGCGCGGTAAGCTTTTTCAATTGTTAAAACGGAGCGCATAAATGGACTTTGGACTCAAAGGTAAGACCGCTGTCGTCTCCGGTTCGACTGCCGGCATCGGTTTCGCCATCGCCGCCGCGCTCGCCGCGGAAGGCGCACGCGTGATCGTCAATGGCCGTACAGAAGCACGAGTAGCGACGGCGCTTCAGAACCTTCGTCAGCTCGTTAAGGATGCCGATGTCCGCGGGGTTTCCGCTGATCTCGGTACGGCCCAGGGTGTGGCGGCCTTCCTGCAGCAAATTCCGGAGGCGGACATTCTGGTAAACAACCTCGGAATTTTCGAGATCAAACCCTTTTTGGAAATCCCCGATTCTGACTGGCTCCGTTTTTTCGAAGTGAACGTTTTAAGCGGCGTTCGCCTCTCGCGCCATTATCTGCCGGGCATGCTCAAGAAAAACTGGGGCCGCGTGATCTTCATCTCCAGCGAATCCGCGCAGCAGATTCCCACCGAAATGATTCACTACGGCATGACCAAAACGGCCCAGGTGGCTGTCGCCCGCGGCTTGGCGCAATCCGTCGCGGGCACCGGCGTCACCGTAAATTCCATTCTCGCCGGCCCCACGGCTTCCGAAGGGGCCGGGGTTTTTGTGGAAAGCATGGCCAAACAGCAGGGCGTCACCAAAGCGGAAATCGAGAAACAATTCTTTTCCACCGCGCGCCCTTCCTCGCTTTTGAAACGCTTTGAAACCACGGAAGAAGTCGCTGCCGTGGCCGCGTTCATCGCCAGCGCCCAAGCCACCGCCATCAACGGTTCCGCGGTCCGCGCGGAAGGCGGCGTAGTTCAAAGTATTTTCTAGGAATCTCTCGAGTTACGCCCGCTGGTAGTCCGGCCTCCAGTTCTCGATGAGTTGCTTGATGGCCTTGCGTTGGGTCAACTTTTCGTCCAAAACTTTTCGTATTAGACTCGACAGTTCCGCATCGCTCGCAAACCGCAGCGAGACAATTTGATCGATAGTCAGCTCGCGGGTTCTGCCTTGCAAATCCGGCGGCAGCACTTGGGCATAGCGCAGCCGCTCCTCAAGCCGGATGACGCGGTCCTGTACCGTGAGCGCAAACAGGCGCGCTTCGAAAACCACAACAAGCAGAGCCGCCGCGAAAATTACGCCAAAGATTCCCGCGAAAGAAATCTCCAACTGCTTCAGACGGAACAGCGACCAAATAAAATTGGCCACAAAGACCGGCACGGCGAAAAAGTGAAACACCGGCACACGCTTGCCATGATTTTTAAGACTTTGCTCGGCCATTCTTTTTCCTCCATTCTCGCGTTTGATTATAGCAAGCCCCGCCTTCTCCACTGGTCTACCCTGGTGCCGGATCTTCCGTTTCGATGCGCGGCCCTTTTTTCGTGGCGGGCGAATCCACTTTCGTTTTCTCCGCATCCAATCCTTTGGACAAATTCAATATTCAGGCGATATCCTAAACAAGAGCAATTCAAATACTCGGGAGACGGACAAAATGGCCAAAGCATCCTGGGGCGGAAAAGTGATTGCGGAGAGCAGCGCCACGGTCGTGGTTGAGGGCAACCAATATTTCCCGCCCGAAGCCGTGAAAAAAGAGGTCTTGATGCACAGCAATCACACCTCGATTTGTCCCTGGAAAGGAACCGCGCACTACTATCACGTCGCTGTCGACGGCATGCAGAACGACAACGCCGCCTGGTATTATCCCGAGCCGAAGCCCGCCGCGGCTGAAATCAAGAACCACATCGCATTTTGGAAAGGCGTCCGCGTCGAGAGCTGAAGGACGAACGTGATGTCTGAAGACCGGCCAATACAAGGGCCTCCTTATTTCGCGATCTCATTCTTGAAGATGGAGCCATCGTGCATTACAAAGCGCACATGCTCCAATTCTTCGATGTGCTTGAGAGGATCTCCTTCCACTGCGATCACTTCGGCGTAGGCTCCGGCAGCGATTACTCCAATTTCTCCCTTCATATCCAGCATTTCAGCGGAGCGCGAGGTTGCCGATTGAATCGCGTCCATCGGCGCCATTCCCAGGGAGACCATTCTCTTGAACTCTTGCGCGATGGGCTCAGTCCAAGGAATTCCGCCGATGTCTGTACCGTAGACAATTTTCAAATGCGCCTGCAGTGCCTTTTTGAAGCTGATTTCATGAACGGCGGCGCGCGCGCGGTCGCGCTTTCCGCCGGGAGTGTCGGCGGGCGCCCAGTCGCCGTAATAGGGAGATAACGTTGGGCAATACCATGTCCCCTGCCGCTTCATTTGGGCAATCTGCGCATCCGTGATTTCGAGGCCGTGCTCGATAGAGTCGCATCCGCCGTCGAGCGCGCGCTGCAAACCGATTCCGTTGTAGGCGTGACACGCCACTTTCTTCTGCCAGCCGTGCGTCTCGTCAACGATGGCCTGCAACTCTTCCACGGTGAGTGTCGGTTGCGAGACCAGGTTGCCTTGTTTGTCCACCCACGAACGGTGCGTCATGTATACCTTGATCCAGTCGGCGCCGTGTTCGAGTTGCTGCCGAGCGGCTTTGCGCGCTTCCACGGGTCCGTCGACAATTTGCGCTCCTTTGGGCATCTCCAGCTCCGGCGCGTAACCTTCCAGGTTGTAACCGCCGGTTGTTGAGATCGCACGCGTGGCGCCAAAAATTCTAGGACCTGGAATGGTGCCTTCTTCAATGGCCTGCTTGATTTCGATGTCGCCGTACCCGGCGCCTTCCGTCTCCACATCCCGGATGGTGGTAAATCCCTGCTCGAGCGCCCGTCGGGCCGCGACAGTGGCCCGCGCCGCGCGCAACGCGATTCCCGCGTTCAAAATATTCGCGTCATAGCCACCCTTGGCAGGGTCCTCGCCCCACAGGAAAATATGCGTGTGCGCATCGATCAATCCCGGCAGCACCGTGGCATTCGAGAGATCAATCACTTTCGCGCCGGAGGGAATCGGCGCTGACGCGTCGGCCACTCTTTCGATGCGGTCGCCACGCACAAAAATGAGCTGGTTCTTCTTTGGCGTTTCGCCCACCCCATCAATGAGAGTCCCTGCGCGAATCACCGTCAGCGCGGCTGTGCCCGGCCCACCGCTCTGCCCTCCGCCCTGCGCATGCAAAACACTGCCGCTCATCGTCAACGTGGCCAGCATCGCCACGGCACAAAAAATGTTCTTCTTCATCCATCACCCCCACGAAGCCCGGTAAGCTTGCCGCAAAGTCACGGTCGATTGCAACGGGTCTCGCAAACTTCTGCGGCCATCGAAATGGTGGAGAGGCATGGAGTTCCAGAACGGGAATTATTGGTACACACCCCGGCAGTTTTCGTAAGAGTGGCAAAACAAAGGAGTTGCGGTATACGGAACTTGGAAGAAGATACGGAAGACGGGAGATGGGCTCGAAACATCGGCGCGTTTGAATCTTAGAAGCGAATAGTGTGAACGTTATAGCGCCATCAAAGGAAGGCAGCGAAGATACCCGGAGAGAGTAGCGTGGTCCAGATTGACGGCGGTGCAATCGAGAATTCACGACTCACGGTACCACAGAATAGATAGTATGTCAACTAAAATTACAGTACAAATAAAGCGCCTATATTGAGTGAGTTAGGAAATCGTTCGAATGGCCGCGCAAAGTAAAGAAAACAAAGGGGTAGAGCTCACTGGGACAGGGGAAAGTATTTGTTGAACGGCTACGAGCAGGATGGAAGGTAAGGGCAAGGGCGAGGGATGCCCCATCAGGGAGGGCGACGGCAAAAGTTGAAAGGTGACAGTGGAAGCTAGAGTATCACGCTCGTGGTGCTGCCTTCTTTCTGAACAATTATCTTGGCCGGGTATTGTTTGACTGCGGGAGGCTGTTCCGCTTGGCGGCAAGGCAGCTTTTTGTCCAAACGCGGCAACTAAACGTTCGGGAAAAACTTGTTTATTCGTGGCATAATCGGCGAGAAGACAACTACTGGTTATGATGGCCCTCGCTAACCATTCCCTCGGAAGCATGCGCTTGAGGCTGAGTTCGTGCCACTGTCGCACGGTTTTGGTCTTACTGTTTTCCGGAGCCCTGGTAACCGGATCTGCGCAGGCACAACTTAATCAGGGGCCCAGCAGTACCGACAATCTCCCTTCAAGTGTTCATGGCACGGTGCTGAATCGGATTACGCATGAACCCATCGGCCGCGCCCTCGTGTATTCCCCCGACCAACGATATGCCGCGTTGACGGATGATCGCGGCCATTTCGAGTTTAAGTTTCCGGCGCAAGAGCCCCAGCCGAGAGGGGACCTCTCAGCTACGAATAACGCCGGGCCATTGAGTGCCAGGCAGGTGCGTGTGGTGCAAAACTTTAGCCCTACTGTGTTCATGGCGCGCAAGCCGGGGTTTTTGCAAAACTCGAGTGATCCATCCTATGGCCGTGCCAACGCCACTGAACCGGAGATCACTATCTATCTCGATCCGGAGTCTCTGATTGTCGGCCACGTCACCCTTCCGGGGGCGGAAGGCAGCTCGCGGGTGCGTCTGGAGTTGTACCGCCGGGACGTCAGCGAAGGGCGGGAACGCTGGACCTCGGCGGGCACGTTCATGACGTGGTCCGATGGAGAATTTCGTTTTTGTGAACTGCGGGCGGGAACCTACAAATTGGTGTCGCACGAGCAAATTGATCGAGATCCACTCACTTTCAATCCCGGCGGACCATTCTTTGGTTACGTGCCCGTTTTTTATCCGAGCGCTCCCGATTTCTCCGCTGCACGTCCGATTCAACTTGCTGCTGGCGCGACTTTCCAGGCCAACGTGACGCCGGTGCGCCGCGAGTATTACTCCGTCAAGATTCCGGTGGGCAATGCAGCCGCCGGGCAGCCGATGAACATTCACGTTTATCCGCTGGGGCATCCTGGTCCGGGTTATTCTCTCGGATACAATTTCGCTGAACAGTTGATTGAAGGAATGCTCCCAGAAGGCAACTACACGCTCGAAGCCGATTCCCATGGCCAGCCCGGTTCCACTGGTATTCTCAATTTTTCAGTGGCAGGCGCGCCGTACGAAGGGACTCCTCTCAGCCTCATTCCAAACACATCGTTGACGGTGAATGTGACGGAAGAATTCAAGTCTGCACAGTGGGCCGCCAACCAAGGCGCCTCGAAATCCGCGGATGGGTCGTCGAACCCGGCGGGCATTCGGAACTTGAATGTGCAAGTCACACTGGCGCCCATGGATGAGTTTGGCTCGGGCGAAGGTGGCGCCGCACAGCGGCTTGAGGGCAATCCGGAAAATACGCTGATTATCCCGAATGTCCGACCGGGACGCTACCACGTGCGTGCCGAAACTGGCGCCGGCTTTGCGGCCTCCATCCTGTGCGGAGGCACCGACCTGATGCACGAAGCTCTGGTCGTCGGTCTGGGCGGGGTGAGTTCACCGATTGAGGTTACGCTGCGCGACGATGGCGCCGAGGTGGACGGCAAAGCCGAAGGCGCTACGCAGGGTTACCTCTACTTCCTGCCAGTTGGCGAGAGTTCCGGTCAATATCGGACAATGACCAGCAATTCCGACGGGTCCTTTACTGTCGCGCAGCTGCCTCCGGGCAGCTATCTGGTGCTGGCGTTTGACAGCGCGCAGGCAGATTTGGCTTACACCAATCAGGAAGTGCTAAAGAACTTCGAGTCCCAGGGACAAATCATTCATGTGGCCGCCGGCCAGAAGGAGCATCTGCGCCTGAAAGTGATTATGAGAGGCGATTCGCAATGAGCGTTAGAGAGCGTATTCGGTGGATACTCTTTGCCATTTGCGGATTGGCGATTCTCCAGCCAGGTTCTGCAGCTGCTGGGCAGAATCAAAATCTTGCGGCGCCTGAAAGAGCCCAAGCCGGCCAAACCCTTAAGATTGCGGGAACGGTGGTAAACGCGATTACCGGCGAGCCGCTTTCCCAAGCCCGCATCACCATCGCGGAAACAAAAGAGCGCGGCAAGTCGATTTCGATGACCACTTCGGAAAATGGCCACTTTGAGTTTTCGCAAGTGAAGGCGGGAAAGTATTCGTTGCAGGGAGCGAAACGCGGTTTTATCTCCTCGGCCTACGAGCAGCATGAGCAATTCTCGACTGCCATTGTGACCGG
>Ga0137403_10009359_pt1 | contig 10896 bp, 15 predicted proteins | sample CZOMad2_1_16fung_FD_122057 | JGI IMG/M metagenome (GOLD analysis project Ga0137403, IMG submission 122057) | Vadose zone soil fungal communities from Angelo Coast Range Reserve, California, USA - CZOMad2_1_16fungal (Hybrid Assembly) | ecosystem: Environmental > Terrestrial > Soil > Vadose zone... | reverse complement strand
TCGGGCGCAGGAATCCTTTCGAGCTGAACCTTGACATCGTGGCGCGCGAGGTGCTTCGCCATTTCGACGCCGCGGACTTCCTTGTTCTCGCTGTTTGTCTTCTCGTTCAGCACGATCAGCAGATCGACCGTGTTCGCCCGGGTCAGTAATGGCAACGCATCGCTGAACGCCCGGGCCGCCGCGCGGCTACCATCCCAGCAGCAGACCACACGTTCGAGCTTCAACCCGTCCTTCTGAATATACGGTACCACGATGAGCGGCCTTCCGGACTGGAACAGCGCGGTTTCGATCATGTCATCGTTGTCGACGCGACCGGGCTCGGATTGCATGAACACACTGAGATCGAAGCGCCGGGCCAGAGTCGCCAGGATCGCCGGCGCCTCCGCTCCGATCGTCCGCAGCAACCGGTGCTCCGTTGAAATCAGGCTCCGTTTGGCGGCCGCATCGAAGCGCTCGATTGCGACCATCGCGGATTTCTCGCTTTCGGCGGTCATCTGGGCCACGATGTCAGGCGGCAAATCCAGCGCCACATAGCCCGGAAACTCCGGAGTGTATGCGAAAGCCACTCCCGCGAGATGCGTGTCGCAGACCTCCGCGATCGAAATGGCAAAATCTCGAGCCGGATCGCGCGCGACCTGATGCTCCAGATTGATGATAATGTCCTTGATCATCGAGATGCTCCGATAGCAAACGCCAGCCGTCGCAGAAGGCACTGTCGAGCACCCCACCACTTTTGGCATTGATGCCGGTCAACGAACGCGGCCCGTCATTGATAGAAGCGGAGGCGACGAACCAATTGTTCACGCATTCATCAGGAACCAAACCGCGCAATCGCGGTTGTAACTGCACCGTTCTGATTACCTGTTTCGCGTTCCGGCGCGGGCACTCGTTGGCTTGCGCTTAAGCCGTGGCGTTCCGTGTTGTCTCGATTTCGCCGGCAACGGCGTCCCAGAATCCAATTCAATCTACCTAGCCCATGCCTCGCTACTTCTTTCATTTCCGGGTCGAAGCATCCCTATTCAAGGACGAGGACGGCGAGGTGCTCGCGGATGCTTCCGTGGCCTTGCAGCACGCCAGGCGCATCGCGGCCGAATTGGTGCACGGCGGAGAATCGACGAACGCGGCGATCGTCGTGGTCGAAGACGGTCGGCAACTTTTCGAAGTTCGGCTGTCGGAATGTGGCGACTAGGACCACCGTCGTCGAATTCCCGACCCTCCGTCTGTGTCCGAAGGATAGCTCACGACGCAGACAGCCGCTTCAGTAGCAATCCTCGATGCGGCGAACGCGCCAACCCCATCCGTCCCAGAAGCGTTCACGCCGGACGTAGCATCGTGGTCCGAAATAGACCGGCTCGTATGCTACGCCGTAGTACGGCCTTGGTGCGGCGAGCGCAGCGCCCAGAATAGCGCCCGCCGCCAGGCCGCCGATAACGGGGCCAACAGGGAAGCCACGATGCCATCGGGCATCTGCAGGCGTCGGGATCGCAACCGCACCGATCGCGACGGTTGCAGCAACTGCGAGTGTGGCCAGGGTCTTTTTCATCATGCGATCTCCACTTCTTCGTTGCGGCGAAATCCAGCGCCCGGCAAGACGAAGTTCCGGACACTCATCCGCGACAGCCGTGATGGTAGCGGCTCGGACGGCAACCGCATTGGCGTTCGTCAAGTGCCCGACTAAGAAACGCGATTATTGATCGCCGTCAGCGCGTCGAACGCCCGACTGTCTTCTATGGCATTGCCAGCCTCGGCAACACACGCGAGCTAAACAGGAGAATATCCATGGCCCTGACGCTTAACCGACGAGCGTATGAGCATGCCAAAGAGCTCATCGATGAAGGACGATTCGTATTCGACGAGCGCGATGACTGGAGCGAGCACCGGCCTTCCGCCCTGCAGGAAAGCGAATATATCCGTCTCCACGGTTTTGCCGAATACGGCAAATGGTTTTTGGGGATCAACGACGAGAGGCCCGAAAATACCAAGGCGCATTACGCGTTTCCCTTCGGAGATTTCAGGGATGTTCACCGTTGTGGCGTACTGGCTGCGGAAAGCCGGGCCGGCCAATACCGGCATTACGACATCGAAAATGCGGCAGCCCATCTGCACGGCATGCTGGAAGGCCGCAAGGCTGCAACGGCGCCGAAGCGTACACGAACAGCTTCGCCCGACAGGGCAACGCGCGGCACCCGACATTCGCTGAGATAATGCCGACTCCGCGTCAGCGGTTCACGACCCACAGCACCACGCTGAGCAGCAGGCTGATGAGCAGGCAGGTCGCGAGCGGGAAATAGAGCCTCATATTCTCCCGCTCGATCACGATATCACCGGGCAGCCGTCCCAGTCCGAGTTGGCTCAAATAGGGCCAGAGGAGGCCGGCCGCCAGGATCACAAGGCCGAGGACGATCAGAACACGTGCCATCGCAGTCCATCCCTGCGCCATTCCGTCAATTGTCGCGGCGCTGACCGAACAATTGAAGGAAGATCATGAAGAGATTTATGAAATCGAGATAGAGCGACAGCGCGCCGAGCATGGCCTTCTTGCCGGCGATATCAGCGCTGTCGGACTCCAGATACATCTCCTTGATGCGCTGCGTATCGTAGGCGGTAAGGCCGACGAATACGATGACCCCGATGATGGAGATGGCGAACTGAAGGGCGCTCGACCCGACAAAGATATTGACGAGGGACGCGATCACGATACCGATGAGGCCCATCATGAGGAACGAGCCGAAGCGCGAAAGATCGGACTTGGTCGTATAGCCATAGAGGCTCATGACGCTGTAGGTCGCCGCCGTGATGAAGAACACACGCGCAATCGATTCACCGGTGAACACCAGGAAGATGGTTCCGAGCGAGAGCCCCATGACGGCGGCATAGAGCCAGAACAACACCATCGCCGTTTCTGCGCGCATGCGCTGGATGCCAAAACTGAGCACCAGCACGAAGCCGAGCGGAGCCAGCATGACAAGCCAGATCAGCGGTGTGGCCGCAATGGCCTGATAGAAACCCGAGGCAGCCGCGGCGTAGGCAACGATACCGGTCAGTGCCAGTCCGCCGGCCATATAGCCATAGACGCGTTGCATATGGGCACGCAGGCCCGCGTCGATCTGGGCGCCGGCCGACGGCGGAAAGCCCGTTCCGCGCGAAGTCCTGCGAGCATCGGAATCATAATAGCTCATGGCTTGCTCCTGTGGTTGCTCACATCTACCAATAAGCGCCGTGCCGGGATCGCCGATCGATGAGCAGCAGTCCGATGAGCAGCGCGAGCAGCAGCACGGCGACACCGTAGGTACCGGGGAACACCAGCCAGAACACCCAAGCGCCCAATAAGGCGGCGAAAGCAGCGAACCAGAACAGCGTCGCCGCCGCGACGCCGGCCATCACCAGCAGGAACGGCAGCAGCAGGACCACGACCGCGACCACCAGGATTCCGAACATCAGCTGCTCGAGGATCATTGCGACCTCCAGACGGCCGTGACGGACGTCAACGCCCGGCCGGCGCGTTAGTGAGCATGCAGCACGCGTTCGCTGCGAACCTGGTCGGCGGTATAGGGCACGGCGGACGGATCGAACGCCTGCCAGCCGGATTTGCGGTAGAGGTCGCAGCGCTCCCCAAGCTTCACCGCGGATTGGTTCATCATCGCCTCTACTCGCGGCACGTCGGTCGGCAATACCCGCGCGGCAACCAGTGTTCCGCCTCGACGCACGCCCTCGACAAACACATGTGCATCTTCCTCGCTGATGCCGGCATTGGTCAGCGCGCCAAGCAGGCCGCCGGTTGCGCCGCCGATCGCCATGCTGCCCAACAGCGCCGCAAGCCATCCGGCGCCGACGACCGCGCCGACGCCTGGAAGCGCCAGCATGGTGACGAGACTGGCAGCGGTCGCCGCGGTCGCGCCGATCGCAACCCCGACCGCCGCGCTCTCAAATTTGCCGCTGGTCGCAGTATCGCGGCTCGCGCCTTGCTTCCGCAGCGGAACCACATTGCAAGCGTTCCCGGGCCGGCACCAAGTGTCGGAATTATTCGAGATGAGGCTGGTTTCCGACGGCGCTATGCCCGCGGCTTCGAGCCCGATGACGACCCGGTTCGCGTCGGCATATGAATCGTAAAGACGGCAGATAGCGATCAGCACGACACGGTCCCATGGCGTAAGCCGCGGATCGGCCGAGACCGGCGCGGCAAAATGGTGACGTTGATTTTCTTCGTCGCCACGTTCCATCACCTTGACGAATATCAAGGGAACGTCGAGGATTTCGCCGTGATGTGAGCACAGTTTTTTGCCTATCCCGGCGAGCGATTGTCAGAGCGTCCGCAAAGACGTTGCCGGGTTCGCTGACTTCCTCCAGCCGGGTCATGAGGGTGCGGTTCGCATTTCCACTCCTGTTGAGTGCTCCAGGATACCGCGGCTTCGCGGGAGACGTGGCCCGATGCGCTCAAGGCGCTGACGGAGGCGGCCGGCGTCGCCGGCGCGGCCCTGATCATTTCGAACAAGCACGCGGGGAACGTGAAAGAGGCTTGTTTTTTCGGCCTCAGCGCCAAATTCAAACCCGACCATGTCAAGCACTACGCCGCCCTCGACCCATACTCGCCGTTGCTCGATGGAAGCTGGAAGAAACTCTCCGAGTGTATCCCGGATCCGATATTGCGCAGTAGCGAACGGTACAACGATTTTGTACTGACATGCGGCGTTCGCGATATTCTCGGGGGTACGGCTTGTCGATACGCCCGACTATCACCGTCATCTTCGGTATTCATCAGCAGATCGGCCGGAGCTTTCCCGCAAGGTTCGATTCCCTCATCGAACTGGCGACGGATCCTTTGCGGCGAGCAGCCGAGCACAACGTCGAGCGTTTGCGCTCGACAATTGGTGCACGCCACGACCCGCCACCGAGCTTTCGGCTGATAGCAGCCGGTATTATTTCCATATCGACAATGGCACGCGGTATGCGGACGAAACAGGATCCGTCCATTCAACGCAAGATCAGGCTGCGGCGCATGCGCTTGCCATTGCCCGGGGACGCCCAATTGCGCGCGTGCGGATTGGCCGATAGAGCTTGGTGGCGTGCGTAACCCTACCGCCACAGAGCCACCATGCCCACGGAGATGGTGTCGCTCCCTATTTCGGCAGCGCCCGCGAGACCACACCGTATGGCCGATCGGTGGCCGGTGATCCGACATGGGCAGGCGCCAGCTGCGCCAGTACCGCCAGCCGAACCGCCTCGGCGGGAGTACGGGTTCCCAAACGCGCAAACATGCGCGCGCGGTGCACCTCGACCGTCCGAGCACTAATGCCGAGATCGTAGGCGATCTGCTTGGTCAGGCGCCCAGCGACCAGCTTGTCGAGCACCTGGCGTTCGCGCGGGCTTAACCTCGCAATCCGCTTGGCGGCCTCCATGCTTTCCCGGTCATGGACCGGGGCCGTCTCCATTGCCATTGCCTCGTTGATCGCGTCGAGAAGCTTTTCGTCGTCGAAAGGCTTTTCGATGAAATCGACTGCCCCGCCCTTCATCGCCCGAACCGCGGTCTCCATGTCGCCTTTCAGCGTCATCACGATGATCGGAAGCCTGAAGCCAATTAATTTGAGTCGCTTCTGCAGTTCCAGGCCCCCCATACCAGGCATTCGAACATCGAGGATGACACATCCGTCAGCAAGGTCCGGCGCCGCCTTGAGAAAGGCCGGCCCCGACGCGAACGAGATCGCGGTCATCCCCACCGAGCGCATCAGACGTTCGACCGACCTGCAAAATGCCGCGTCGTCGTCAACGATATAGATAGACGGTGGCGGTGCAGATTCGAATGTCATCGCCGCATCCGTTAGCTGTGATCCGAGCCACCAGGGAACCGTATAGTTGCGTTCCTCGCGTCGAAAAATCGATTCCCTCATCCGGCATAGCGACACGTTGGCGTGATCTACTGCCGTCTGGGCTGCAAAGCGGCGCCTTCCGGCGGCTGCAGTGCCGCGTGAATGCAATCAAGGAGTTCGTCGTCGGCAAACGGTTTGGCGAGGTAGCCTATGGCTCCCGCTTTCAGCGCCTGGACGCGCGCCCGATCATCGGTAAAAGCCGTGATGAAGATGATCGGGATCGCATGGTTGGACGCGACCAGATGCTGCTGCAATTGGAGCCCGTCCATACCCGGCATATGCACGTCCAGGATCAGGCAGGATGTCTTCTCCAGCCGCTCGGAGCCAAGAAATTCCTCGGCCGATGCAAAGGTTTCGACGGCGATGCCAAATGACTTCATCAGCCGCCTGACAGCTCTCCTGATCGAGTCATCATCGTCGACAATCATGACGATCGACGGATCGTGGGTCACAGGTTGACTCCAGAGGCCGACGGCAATGCAAACGCGAACATGGCGCCAATGGGAGATCCGGGTGCGGCCCACAATCGACCATGATGGGCTTCAATGATCGACTTGCTGATCGCCAGTCCCATTCCCATCCCCGCGGCTTTCGTCGTGAAGAAGGTCTCGAAAATACGCTCCCGGTCCGCCGCGTCAAGACCAACACCGGAGTCGGCCACATTGACGACAATGTTGCGCTGGTCGTCCAGTTGCGACCGGATGGTCAATATGCGGGCACGATCGGCAACCGCACGCATGGCGTCGATGCCGTTCATCACGAGGTTGAGCACGACCTGCTGCAACTGGACCCGATCCGCCACGATCCTCGGCAGATCCGGGCGCAGATCCGCCTGGACGGAAACGCGATGCTGCTGCAGCTCTTGCCGGGTCAATGCCAGGACCTCGGCGATGGTCTTATTGACATCCACTTCGCCCCGTTCCGGCGCGGCGTTCTTCAACATCGCGCGGATGCGGCTTAGCACTTCGCTCGCACGATTGCCGTCGCTCACGACAGCGTCCAGCCCGTCCCTGATCTCGTCCAGATCGGGTGGAGTGAGGGCAAGAAACCGCCTGCAGGCGTTTCCGTTCATGATGATCGCCCCGAGCGGCTGATTGACCTCGTGGGCAATGGATGCCGCGAGTTCCCCCATCATGGCGAGGCGGGTGGCACGCGAGAGCGCCTCCCGCGCGTTATGCAGGTCGCCCTCGGCGCGCTTGCGCTCGGTGATGTCCTCGATGATGGCGGGTGTGCCCGGCAGTGGAGTATCCGGACCAAGGGCGCGCGCGGTGCTGACGCGCACCCAGATCACCCTGCCATCCCTGCAGCGATAGCGTTTTTCACTGTGGTAGTCTTCGGGCTTGCCGCTCTGCACGTGCTCGAGCATCTCTTGCGCGGTCTCGCGGTCATCCTCATGGGTGATATCCAACGGGCCGAGCGACTGCAGTTCCTCGCTGGTGTAGCCGATCATCCTCTGGAACGCTTCGTTGGCGGCCGCAAAATGATTGTCCTGGTCCATGACGGCAATGCCAACCGCCGATGCCTCGAACATGCTCCGCCAGCGCGCCTCGCTGGCGCGGAGCGTCGCTTCCGTGCCGCGCCGCCGCACGACCTCCTCCTGGAGGTTTGCGGTACGTTCGGCGACGCGCCGCTCGAGTTCCGCATTGGCCTCGCGCAACGCGGCTTCGGCGCGTTCCCGGTGAACGATTTCTTCGCCAAGAGCCTTGTTGGCCTGTTCAAGTTGCGCCGTGCTCGGCAGCGCCAGCGCGAGCGGCATCACCTTCCAGATCGCGATGGCCGTGCCGATCGAGAGAAGCGCCGTGACCGCCTTGATGCCGCCGTCGAGCCGATAATCTGGAAACCAGAGCGTCCAGACGCCCATGATATGCGTGGTGCCGCAGGCAAGGATGAACAGACCGGTGAGCACGAAAATGGTGGGGAATGCCAGATCGGTGCGCTTGTTGACAAAATAGATCAGGGCGATCGGGATCGAATAATAGGCCAGCGCAATCGCCGAATCCGAGGCGACGTGGAGCGCAATCAGTTCCGGTTGCCAGAGGAAGCACATGCCATGGGGCATGTAATCCTGCGGCGACATCAGCCATAAAAGAAACGACGTCATGGCCCGACCTCGCTCGACATCAGGGGGAACTGCATCATGGACGTCGTCATGATTTCACTCCCGATCTTTGCGAGACGCAGACGTTGGTGAGCGCCGGTCGCGATTACGCAACTGCAGGAAATCAGGCAGCGACGCCGCCCTCAAACCTCGCGATGGATGCTTTCAAGACGTAGTTTTTGCGTAGCTTGGTCTCTGGCGTAGTGCGGCGTTGCGCCGGCTCGTCGCCCACGGCCGACACGCACAAGTCTGACGGCGTCAGCGGCAAATTCGATTACGTAAACTTACGTAACCGGGCGTAGGAACCTTCTGTAATGTCTGTTGGTTTTTCTTGGTTTATCTGGGTTTATCTGGGCCCCCACCGTTCGGCCCGATGATCGGCAGAGCCTGGCCACGTCGCTAGCAACGCCTGAATTGACGCCCGCGATGGTTTTCGGACGACTTCCACCTGCTTGTAGGCACGATGAGCACCGTCAAGTAGGAAACCCGCCCTACTATCAGGCTAAAGCACTCGCCCTTGCTGCACGTGCGGTTGTCGGAGACCGACCGGCTCGAAGCATTTAGCGACAACATGCGTGCTCTCCACCACAATCACGCTGCTGGTATGCACCCGGCCAATTGCTTGAACGGCTCGCTGCACAATGGGCAAGCTACATCCTTGCATCGTTTTGCTATGCTGGCATGATCTGGCTCAATCATCGGCCGGTGTTCGCGCGGGTACGCTATTGCGACCGCGGTCTCACCTAGCCAACCTCTTCCTCCCCCTGACCTCGGCCCTGATCCCCTTCCCGACCGCGATCCCGTCGGCGGCCATCCGGAGCGGCACTCAATTCGATGCCGAGCGGTGACCCTCTACGCCGGCATCGCAGGCGCCATGTGCCTGTCATGGCTCGTCGTGTTTCACGTACTGAGCATCCGCCCGTGTCTGGTAGAGAACGGCGTTGATCCGGACTTTTTTCCGAAGGAATGCTCCGCGCGACGCTCGGCGTCGTCTTGTATGCCATCGCCGGTGTCGCTGGCTGGCTATCTACTCCGAAGGCAGTGGCGATCTAACCTTCACGAAACGGAAAACGACCGACGCGTGATGTCCTTGCCGGCGTTGGAGCCACGGGGCGGACCACCACCCTCGCCGCCATCGCCACCAGATTCATCCGCAAAGGCGATATCCATCTCGGCAGTGATGGCGACGAACAGGGGCATAACAGCCATCTTGCCCTCGCCGACATGCTCCACCAACACGATGGCGACACCGGGCTTGCCGTTGATGAGACAACTGGCGAGGGTGACCTCGCCATAGGGCTGCGTCGTCACGGCCTGAAAGGTGCGGACATAGCCGGGTGTGATGAAAGAGGTGCTCATGAAGCACCTCCGTTCACGCCCTTCTGCGCATCGGTGATCTCGACGATACGCTCGGCTTTGGATGCCGCGTCGATATAGGCCGAGATAGGCCCGCGTCCCTTGAAGTAGAGGTCGCGCTCGATGCCGAGACCTAGAGGACCGCGAACGGCGCCAAGCTCGGCAAGGCTGACGGTGCCAAACTCCGGATAGCCCATACCGAGGTCGCAAAGACCCCAGGTGACGTCTTCATCCGAAGGATCGATCTCAATCAGGAGCCAGGTGCCGGCTCCGCATGGATCGAACAGCTTGACGACCGGGAAGAAGTCGATTTCGGCTGGTGTTCCCTTAACGGCCGCCTGACGGCGGTCGTTGTCGAGGAGTGGCTCATGCTGAGCTTTGGTGAGGAGCTTCGTTGTGTACCTCCTTCCGAACCAGCATCCTGGATTTCGCGAACGACGATGTCGGCTTCGCCAACCAGCAGCAAGTTGAACTTGAGGCTGAAGCCTTTGCCATGCTTGTTAGCCCAGGCGGCACCGATCTCGGCCCAGTAGCTGGTGTCCTGTCCGGTCTTGCGCACGGCGTAGACGCGGTGCGTCGGCTGGTTCGTTTTCTTGACGATCATGGTCTGTCCTTTCGGCTCTGAGACCGCCGGAATGGCAATCTCGTTGCCGTAGGAAGACCCGACGCCAATAGCGACGAAAGCCGGCCCGATGCCACCACGATGAGGTCGAAGGGCCCTTCGCTGTGGCCGTCGATTACGACGTTCCAGTTGCCTTCTTCGGCGGGCGATACTTCGCGCACGACACTGTCCCAACGTACGCAACTGGGCGGCAGTGCATCCAGTAGAAGGCCACGCAGCGCGGTACGATCGACTTCCGGGCGCGCGCCGGCGCCAGCTTCCTCGTATTCGAAATGCACGTGGCCGCTCCGGTCCAGGAGCCGGTCGCCCTGGTCCTCGTAACGCGCCACCTTGAGGAACACTTCGGAGAGGCCGGCCCGGTAAGCATAGGCTCCTATGTATCGTCAACCCAAAGCGCACGAGCCGCCCAACTCATTGCGCATCGTCGGACACGCCTATCGGACATTCGCGCGTATCGTCGACGCTCAATTGCGCGAGCTCGGCTTTGCGATGAGCCAGTTGCCCGTGCTCATCGTGTTCAAGCAAGGCAAACCGATGCCACAGGCGGAACTCGCGCGGATCGCCCGCGTCGAGCAATCGAGCATGGCGCAGCTCCTCAACCGCATGGAGCGTGACGGCCTCGTCGAACGCGTCGCCGATCCCACGGACAAACGAAGCCGTCTCATCTCGCTGACCGAACTTGCATCGCGGCGCATGCACAAGGGCAAGGCGATTATGGACGCGACGGTGAAGATCGCGCTGCAGGGTTTCAGCGCCGCGGACATCGAGCGGCTCGACGAACTGATGCAGCGGATCAATGAGAATCTCGAACGTGCAGCAGAAGAAGGCGACTACTGAGTGCGGCGCATGCAGCCGCCATAGTGCGGATCAAGAAGATCGGCAAGCGATTTCATCAACATAGGGTGTTTGCACTTCTATCCTCTGCGGCGCGCCAACAACATTGATGCGCAATCTCG
>Ga0137403_10009358_pt1 | contig 10896 bp, 10 predicted proteins | sample CZOMad2_1_16fung_FD_122057 | JGI IMG/M metagenome (GOLD analysis project Ga0137403, IMG submission 122057) | Vadose zone soil fungal communities from Angelo Coast Range Reserve, California, USA - CZOMad2_1_16fungal (Hybrid Assembly) | ecosystem: Environmental > Terrestrial > Soil > Vadose zone... | reverse complement strand
CTAGTTTTGTCTTTGCGTCTGTCCCGATTTACTGTAGTAAGAACCGCAACATGACCTTCCAAACGATCGGCAAAAGTCTGCGACGGAAAGAGGGGTTCCTGAAAGTCACCGGGCACTCCGTCTATGCTGATGACATCCGGTTGGAGAACTGCCTCTACGGTAAGACCATTCGTTCAACCGTGCCGCATGCCAGGATTAAAGAGATCCGCTTCAAAGACGGGATTCCGTGGGACGAATTTACGATCGTGCTTCCTTCGGACATCCCAGGCCTGAACGCAGTCACCCTGATCGACGCCGAACAACCTTTTCTTGCTGAGCGGGAAATCCGCCACGTGGCGGAGCCCGTCGCGCTCATTGCCCACCCGGACAAGCATCTGGTCGAAAAGGCGCGCCATTATGTCCACGTCGATGTAGAAGAACTTTCCGCCGTACTCACGATGGAGGAGGCGCTCGAGCGCAACAACGTCTTCAAATCCTACCTGGTTCAAAATGGCGACCCTTCAGAGAAGTGGAATGAGGCGGATGTAATCGTCGAGGAAACGTATCGCACCGGCGCGCAGGAGCACCTTTACATTGAACCCCAGGCCATGATCGCCAATGCAGTCCGTGGCGAGTCGGTCACCGTATGGGGATCCATGCAGTGCCCCTACTACGTCCAGAAGGCACTGGCGCCACTGTTCGACTTGTCCCACGAGAATGTTCGCGTGGTTCAAACCGAGACCGGCGGTGGTTTTGGCGGAAAGGAAGAGTATCCCAACATGATCGCGGGTCACGCGGCCCTGCTTTCCTGGAAAGCAGGCGGCCGCCCGGTGAAGATAATTTACGACCGGCGCGAGGACATGTGGGCGACAACGAAACGGCATCCCTCGAAGGTCCGCGTCAAGGCGGCGTTCAAGCGCGATGGAACGCTGGTGGCCCTGGACATCGATATCCTCCTCGATGGCGGCGCATATCCAACGCTGTCGGCAGTCGTCCTGTCGCGCGCAACGCTTCATGCGTGGGGGCCGTACAAGTGCGGCCATACGCGCGTGCGCAGCCGCGTGGTGATGACCAACTCGGTTCCCTACGGCGCGTTTCGCGGATTCGGCGCGCCCCAGGCCATCTTTGCGATCGAGATGCACATGAACCGCGCGGCTCTCGAACTCGGCATCGATCCCGTGGAGATAAGGCGGAGAAACCTCCTCCACCAGGGCGACCGGATGCCGACAGGCCAGGTCATCAGGGAGAAAATCGACCTGGAAATGATGATGGATCGAGCCCTCGAATTGTCCGGCTACCATCGAAAGCGGGCGGATTTCGAACAATTCAATGCGCAGAGCAAGACACACCGGAAGGGCATCGGCCTGTCGGTTTTCTTTCACGGCAGCGGGTTCACGGGCAGTGGCGAGCTGCGCCTGGCATCGGAGTTATCGATGGCTCTGACCGGGCAAGGCGGCGTGGAGGTGTTTGCTGCCAACGTGGAGTACGGGCAGGGCACCAACACCGTGCTGACTCAAATCGCCGCAGAGGCCTGCAGGATCGATCCCGACCTCGTGGTGATTCACCAGCCGGATACAGCGGCCGTGCCGAACAGCGGTCCTACGGTGGCTTCGCGCACGACCATGGTCGTGGGGAAACTCGTCGAGCGCGCCGCGCTGGAACTTCGGAAGCGGCTCAAAGAGCCCACAGACTTTGAAGCTGCGGCAAGACAGTACCTGGCCGAGCACGGCGAACTGAGGATCACTGTTCAGTACGAGCCGTCGTCGGAGGTTCATTGGGACGACGAAAAATATCGTGGCGAGGCGTACGCCGGGTACGCCTGGAGTTGCGACGTGGCGGAGGTCGAAGTCGATGCTGTGGAATACATGGCTCGGGTCACAAATTTCGTTTCGGTCGTCGAGTGCGGACGCGTGATCAACCCACTTCTCGCCGCCGGCCAGATCGAAGGGGGTATAGCCCAGGGCATCGGTTTTGCGCTCTATGAGAACGTCGTCCTGGAACAGGGGGCGATGAAGAACAGTCAGTTCACGAATTACATTATTCCCACCACTGCGGATACGCCGGACATTCACGTGGACTTCGTCGAGTTTCCTCATTCCAATCCCGGGCCATACCAGGCGAAGGGCATCGGTGAGATGCCGATCGATGGCCCGGCTCCCGCCATCGGATCGGCCGTTGCTCACGCGCTGGGCGGCCGATTCATCAACGAACTTCCATTGCTTCCCGAGCGGATCATGCACGTCGTGGAATCGTCATGATGCGCGTCTCATTCACGGTCAATGGGAAGGATCATGAAGTCGCGGCTCAGCCCATGAAGCGCCTGCTCGATGTGCTTCGCGACGACCTCGCCTTGACAGGCGTCAAGGAAGGGTGCGGAGAGGGAGAGTGCGGTGCATGTACCGTTGTCATGGATGGTCTGCTCGTTCTGAGTTGTCTGGTTCCGGTCTGCCAGGTCGAAGGAAAACACATCACAACCATTGAAGGGCTCGCAGCCAGCGGACACCTTCATACGGTTCAAAAAGCCTTCCTCGAGAACGGTGGCGCGCAGTGCGGCATCTGTACGCCTGGAATGATCCTTTCGGCCGCCTACTATCTCGACCATCCGGATGAAGCGCAGGACATTCGCGAAGCGCTTGCCGGCAACCAGTGCCGCTGTACGGGTTACACGAGGATCTTCGAGTCGATCAAGGCGGCGTCTTCCTGATATGAGCTTCGAAGTAGTGACACCTTATTCTCTCGACGAGGCTCTCGACGCACTTGCTTCCGGCGAGAAACTTGTTCCGCTCGCGGGCGCTACGGACCTGATGGTTTATTTGGAAGCCGGTACTCTCGATCCCTGCAGTTTTCTCAACCTGCAGGAGCTGGGCGAGCTGAAGCCCACGCTTTCGGTAAATGGGTCGGTCATCCTCGGCGCGTTGACCACATATCGCGACGTTCGTGTGAGCCCGATCCGGGAGCAGTTTCCGATGCTTGCCTGGGCTGCACGCGAAGTGGGTGCGCTCGCCATTCAGAGCCGTGGCACCTGGGCCGGCAACATCGCCAACGCTTCGCCCGCAGCCGATGGCGTCCCCGCCTTGATGGCGTATGACGCCGAAATCGATCTCCTGAGTAAGAAAGAACGCCGGCGCGTTTCGCTCGCAAAGTTCTATCGCGGCTACAAGGAAATGGATCGCAGGCCGGATGAGCTCATCACCGCCCTTCATCTGCCTCTGCCACAACCCGGATGGGTCGACTACTACCGCAAGGTCGGCACTCGCCGATTCCAGGCCATTTCCAAAACGCTGCTCGCCGGCCGCATTCTTCTCGACGCGGACCGCACAGTGCGAGATATCCGAATGGTTTTCGCCAGCGTAGCCCCCTACACACTTCGCGCCGTTCAAACCGAAGCCATAGTACGCGGCCGTGAATTGACTCCGGAGGTGATCGAGGAAGCAGCACAAGCGATTCAGGACGAGATCCATCCGATCGACGATATCCGCTCTACCGAAACTTACCGACGACGCGTCACATCGAACCTCGTCCGTGATTTTCTTTCCTTATGAACATTGACGAATTGAATTCGCTGGATCGCCCGCAATTCGTAGGAGCGATCGGCTGGGTCTTCGAGCATTCACCGTGGGTGGCGGAACGGGCCTTTGACGCAAGGCGGAAGAGGGCCTTTCCAAACATTGAAGCCTTGCACGAGGCTTTGGTGGCGGAGGTTGAGAAGGCGGAACCGGAAGAGCAGTTGGCGCTTCTGAGAGCACATCCCGATCTGGGAACGCGCGCCCGCATCAGCTCGGCGTCTGCGGAAGAGCAGGCCGGAGCAGGCCTGAACGCTCTCACACTGGAGGAATTCGAACGCTTTCAACGACTGAATTCCGAGTATCGCGCGAAGTTCGGTTTCCCTTTTTTGTTCGCGGTCAAGGGAAGCAGCAAGTACGATGTGCTTCAGGCGCTCGAACAGCGGATTGGAGCCTCGCCGGACGAGGAGTACCGCGAAGCGCTGCGGCAGGTGTATCGGATCGCGGAGTTCCGTTTGCGGGATGTGATTGAATAGCCGTGAGCGGCGGCAGAGTGTAGGAATCAATGGCAGCCGCGGAGCGGCGGAAGAATGTAGCCCCACGCGTAAGCGTGGGGATCGACGTTCTAAACGATCCAAAGCCCCGTAGGGGCGAAAGAATCTTACGCCCCTACGGGGCTCGGACTGTTCCGAATCTAGATCCACGGGCTTGCGCCCGTGGCTACATTCTAACGCCGCTCCGCGGCTGCCCTGGCCTCTCAAGCGCCGCTCCGCGGCTATCAAGGATTCTCACCATGGAACAATTTGCCAGCGGGTGGAAGCGCAATTATTACGGCAAGGGTGACGTCATCGTTTACCGATTGCGCCGCCGTGGAGAGCCTTCCGTCTTCGGAGCCAACATCAAGATGTTGGTGTACGGCGATGCTTTCTGGCCGACCTACACGACCGGCGACAACACCGGGCTGATCGCAACCGATTCAATGAAAAATTTCATCCAGCGCGAGGCGCTCAGCTACGAGGGCCCGGATCTCGAGGGCTGTTGCCAGTTCCTGGGCGCAAAGTTCCTCGAGACCTATCCGCAGGTGGAAGGTGTTCAGGTTTCGGCCATCGAAATCCCATACTCGGCTCTCACGGAAGAGAGAATCGCTTTCGCCCCGTCCGGTCCGGAACGGGCCATGGCGCGGATCGAGCTTGGCCGCAAAGGGACCATCGAGGCGGCATCGGGCATTCGCGGGTTCAAGTTGCTGCGCCTCACCGGCAGCGCCTTCCAGGGCTTTGTCCGCGACCAGTACACCACGCTTCCCGACCTTCTGGACAGGCCGCTCCACATGTGGCTGGACCTTGATTGGCTTTACGACGAGCCCTCGAATGCGTTGAACTCGGGCTCGGTTTCAGCCGCCGTACGCCGCATGGTTCATGACACGTTCTCCGGCTTCGAATCGGGAAGCATTCAGCAGGTCATCTATCAAATCGGCACGAAGATCCTGGCGGAAATTCCAGCGATCGCCGAAGTGCATCTGGAGGCGAACAACCGAACCTGGGATACGGTCCTCGAGCGGGGGCAGGAGACCGGAGTGTATACCGACGCCCGCCCACCGTATGGCTGTCTCGGTCTGAGGCTCAGGAGATAACATGGCTTCGCTCTCGACACACGTACTGGACACATCGCGGGGCCGGCCCGCAGCAGGCATCGTTGTTGACCTGCACGTTGTGCGCAGCGGCGAGCGGCAGCTCCTGAAGACGATCGTGACGAACCATGAGGGAAAGCCACGCGAGCCGCTGTCGAGTGATGGGCTCGAAGCGGGAACCTACGAGTTGACGTTCCACGCGGGCGACTATTTCCGAGCGGCGGCCGTGGAGCTGGCCGATCCGCCCTTTCTCGACGAAGTCGTCGTCCGGTTCGGGATCGCCGATCCGGACGCGCACTACCACGTCCCGCTGTTACTCTCTCCCTATGGCTACAGTACCTACCGAGGATCCTGATGGACCGGTTTCCCGTTGTCGCTCGTGAGGTCATCGCGCGTTGCCAGTCATTGGCAGAGTGCACGGAAGAATCCGGTTTCACAACGCGCCCGTTTCTTTCCGAGCCCATGCGCGAAGTCCACACGCGGCTACGCGACTGGATGGAGCAAGCAGGGATGACTGCATCCATCGATGCCGTCGGCAATGTGCACGGCTGTTATGCGGCGCGGCGGCCGTCGGCGCCACGGCTGTTCATCGGATCGCATCTGGACACGGTTCCACGAGCAGGCGCTTATGACGGCATCCTTGGTGTCGTGTTGGGAGTTGCGCTGGCCGATCTCCTGAACGGACGCCGCTTGAAATTCCACATTGAAGTCGTCGGCTTCTCGGAAGAAGAAGGGCTTCGCTTCGGCGTACCGTTCATTGGGAGCCGCACGTTTATCGGCGATATCGACGAGGAATTGCTCGGCCGCCGCGACGCGAATGGCATGACCGTCACCGATGCGATCCGGGCGTTCGGCCTCGATCCTTCGCGAATCGGCGACGCACGAGCCGGGAACGACGCTCTCGCCTACTTTGAGTTTCACATCGAGCAAGGTCCGGTACTCGAAGCCCTCGGCCTCCCGCTGGGTGTTGTAGAGGGGATTGCCGGCCAAAGCCGCTTCAGTGTGGTCTTCGAGGGCCAGGCCAACCATGCCGGAACCACACCCATGCACCTTCGCCGCGATGCGCTGGCCGGAGCGGCTGAATGGATCGCTGCCGTGGAGAAGGAAGCGCGAAGTACAAGCGGCCTCGTTGCGACCGTTGGACGGCTCGAGGTAGAGCCTGGAGCAGGTAACGTCATCCCGGGCGTCGTCCGCACCACTCTCGATGTCCGGCATGCGGATGACGCCATCCGCACAGCGGCTATTGAGCGCCTCCACCATCACGCCGGAGACATCGCGGCGCGCCGCGGACTTTCCGTTTCCTGGAAGCATCTCCTGGATCAGGCCAGCGTGACGATGGACGCTTCTCTCTCTCGTCTTCTCGAGCGCGCTGTGGACGCCTCAGGTTACACGGTGCACCGGATGACCAGTGGTGCCGGCCACGATGCCATGATCGTCGCTCGGCGAATGCCGGCCGTCATGCTATTCCTCCGCAGCCCCGGCGGCATCAGCCACCACTCCCGCGAAACAGTACTCCTCGAAGACGTGGAAGCCGCCCTCGTCACCGGCATGCGTTTCCTCGAAGCGATGGAGGCGCGGCATGACTGAGGTTGTCGTGCGTGGTGGGACTATTGTAACTCCCGAGGGAATGCGCCAGGCGGACGTGGCCATCGAGGGCGGTTTCATCCGAGCCGTTGAATCCGAAATTCCCGGCGGGCGGGAGGAAATCGATGCTCGCGGATTGTTCGTGTTTCCCGGTTTGATCGACGTCCATGTGCACTTCAACGAACCGGGCCACACCGAGTGGGAGGGCGCCGCCACCGGCAGCCGCGCGCTGGCCGCCGGCGGCGGCACTTTGTTTTTCGACATGCCGCTCAACTCGATTCCATGCACGGTAAATGCTCGCGAGTTCGATCTGAAGCGCTCTGCATTGGAAGCGTCGTCGGTCACCGACTTCGCGCTCTGGGGTGGACTCGTGCCGGGAAACGTCCAGGAGATGGAGGCGCTCGCCGAGCGCGGTGTCGTCGGCTTCAAGGCCTTTCTATGCCACTCGGGTCTCGATGAGTTTCCGCGTGTGGATGACCTTACCTTGTGGGAGGGTTTGCGCGAAGCTGCGCGACTCGGACTGCCGGTGGCGGTTCATGCAGAGAACCATGAACTGATCGCGGCTCTGTCGCGGCGAATGATCGAGCAGGGCCGCCAGGGTATTCGAGACTTTCTGGAATCGCGCCCGGTCCTTGCGGAGCTCGAGGCGATCCAGCGTGCAACGCTGCTTGCCGGTGAAGCCGGAGCCAGGCTGCACGTCATTCATATCAGCTCGGGTCGCGGCGTGTTACTGGCCGCCGAAGCGCGTCAGCGGGGCGTGGATGTGTCCACTGAAACGTGCCCGCATTATCTGTTCTTCACGGGTGAGGATGTGGAACGTTTGGGAGCGGTCGCCAAGTGTGCTCCTCCGGTGCGTGACAGAAAGGAGCAGGACAACCTGTGGGCGGAACTGCTGGGCGGCAACGTGGATGTGATCGCGTCCGATCATTCGCCCTCGTCTCCGGATCGTAAGGCGGGCGAGTTCTGGCGGGCCTGGGGCGGCATCGCAGGTGTTCAATCGACCCTCGCCGTATTGCTCGATCAGGGATATCATCGCCGCGGCTTGCCGCTGGAGCGGATCGCCTCACTGGTCGCCGCCGAGCCTGCCCGGCGATTCCGTATTGCGGATCGAGGCCGCATCGTAGCCGGCGCCTGCGCGGATCTTGTGCTGGTGGATCTTTCCGCGACATTTACGTTGAAGCCTGAGGACCTGTTGCAGCGTCATGCATTGAGTCCGTATCTGGGAGCTTCCTTCCGCGGAGCCGTGAAGCGAACGATCCGCCGCGGCGAAACTATCTTTGCGGAAGGTAAGATCACGGCAAAGGGCGGCGGTAAACTGGTGCGCCCAGTCCGGTAACGTATGAGGAACCACAAAGACACAAAGGCACAAAGAAATTCGGCAACCAGGGGTCAGACCCCTGGTTGCCGAATTTCTTTGTGCCTTTGTGTCTTTGTGGTTCCGCTTTACTAGTGGAAAAAGAGTATGTTCGAGCTTGGCCACACGCGTAGCGTTTATCGCCACGATCATCTGTTACTCACACCCGACACCTTCGTCCGGGCGCCTCTTCCCGGCATGCGAAAGGCGAACGCGATCATTCACGTTGCACCGGCCGTTGGAGCCCGGTTCACTCAGTTCACTGCCGAATTCGAGGAAGGAGGCCTGATGGCGCCCGCCGCCGACCAACGCTTCCTTTACGTAATCGAGGGTGAACTTCAGATCGACGGTCAATCTCTCGCAGCGGGCGACTTTGCTTACGTTCCTGCAGGCAGCAACCTGACCGTTACTGCAAGACACGCCGCCCGTGCAGCTGTCATCGAAAAACATTACCAGCAACTCGAAGGTATCCCGGCGCCGGCGTTTTTCGCGGGCAGCGAAAGCCGGATTAGTGCCGAGCCGCTGGAAGGGGATACTTCTCTCGAAGTGCGGCATCTCGTTCCGGACACTCCCGCTTTCGACTTCGCGGTGAACACCATGACCTATCAGCCTGGAGCGGCACTGCCAATGGTTGAGAGTCACGTGATGGAGCACGGTCTGTTAATGCTTTCCGGTGGCGGCATCTATCGGCTGGGCGAACACTGGTATCCGGTGAAAGCCGGGGATTTTATCTGGATGGCGCCCTACTGCCCACAGTGGTTTGGCGCGCTGGGTAAAACCGCGGCGAGATATCTAATATATAAAGACTGGAATCGGCATCCGCTTGGTGAACGGCGATGAAGCTGGAAGTCGATCAATCCCGGCTGGCTCAGGAACTGGAAACGTTAGGCGGCATCTCCGAAGCGCCGTCTCCTGTAACGACGCGCGTCGTCTTCACCGAGGCAGACCTCAGGGGCCGCGCATTTGTGAAGCAGCTCTGTCGCGAGGCAGGCCTGGTTGTGCGTGAGGATCCGGTCGGGAACGCCTTTGCGCGTTGGGTGGGTACGGAACCGGATCTTCCAGCAGTCGGGACCGGTTCGCACATCGATGCGATTCCAAATGCCGGCCGCTACGACGGAACCGTTGGCGTTCTGGGCGGCCTGGAGGCAATCCGGGCGCTTCAGCGTAGTGGTTTTCGCCCGCGACGCTCGATCGAGCTGTTGACGTTCACCTCCGAAGAGCCGACGCGTTTCGGCATCGGGTGTCTGGGAAGCCGGCTGTTGGGCGGGCTGCTCAATCCCTCGGTTGGCGAGCAACTGAAGGACAAGAACGGCACGTCCCTCGATGATGCCCGCACGCACGCGGGCTTCATCGGCCCGCTTTCTGACGTTCGCCTGCCTGAAGACTACTACTCCGCCTTCGTTGAATTACATATCGAGCAAGGTCCGATCCTCGAAGCGCGGCAGTTTCCGATCGGGGTCGTCACGGCGATCGCAGCGCCGGCCAGCCTGCGAATCTCGATTGAAGGAGAGGGAGGCCACGCGGGAGCTGTCCTGATGCCCGACCGGCGCGACGCGTTCCTTGCGGCCGCAGAGATCGCGCTCGCAGTAGAATCTGCCGCTCGCTCGACTGGAGCGGAGGACACGGTGGCGACGGTTGGAGTCTGCGATGTCTTTCCGGGCGCCGTCAACAGCATCCCCAGCCGGGTCCGGATCGAGCTCGATGTCCGGGACATCGATCAGTCGCGCCGCGACGGGGTTCTTCGAAAGATCGCCGAGACGTGCGATGAAGTCGCCACGCGCCGTCGTGTAACGCTGCGGATTCAACCGTTGAATGCCGATCCACCCGCCCATTGCGCGCCGGCCGTGGTGAATGTCCTGAGCGAGGCATGCGAAACGCATGGCTTCGGCTTCATGTACATGATCAGCCGCGCCTACCACGACTCCCTGTTTCTCTCCCGCATTGTGCCGACGGCGATGCTCTTCATTCCCTGCCGCTCCGGCTTCAGTCACCGCCCCGACGAATACGCCTCACCCGAAGCCATTGGCCATGGCACCCTCGTTCTCGCCGAAGCGCTCGCTCGCCTTTCTGGGCAAGATGTTATAGTGAATCATGCTTAAGCTGGGTGGAAACGTCGACTGCTGGTGCGGTAAGTGCAACATGATCCTTGCCCACACCATCGAAGCGATGGTCAAGGACAAGCCCGCGCGCGTTCACTGCAATACGTGCAAGGCGCAACATACCTATAAACCCAATAAACCAGGCGAAACTTCTCGACGACCGCGAACAGGAGAAGAGGGGGCGCCCAGGAGCCCGCAGACCAGGAAGCCCCGCGCGGGCAGCTACCAGGACTTATTGAAGGACAAGAACATCGCGCATGCGAAGCACTATTCTCCCAAGGACAAGTACACTCCCGGTGACGTCGTGCAACATCCCACGTTTGGCGTCGGCGTCGCCAGGGTCGTCCAGGAGACCAAAATCGAGGTGCTCTTCGAGGACGGCCCGAAGGTGCTGGTACATGGAAGGTGATCCGCCAGGCCGGCGGGGCGATCGCGTCTTCTCCTCAGGTTTCATCCGAAGCCTTATCCGCCATCCCCGGTGTCGTCGTCAGCCCCGAGGCTTGGCGTGGCGTCTTCGAGATTGTTGAGGAACCCGTTCGGTAATGCCACCTTTTGCACGCCGGTGGCTTTGCCTCGGACTACGCGCATGGCAGAGGGCGGAAAGGCCTGGAATCGATCGACATCCACGCTGATGAGATGGTCCTGATCGCGTCGCCCCGGCATCCGCTCGGCGGGCGCGGCGAGATCCGGATTCGCGACCTCGGGCAGGAGGCTTTCGTTCTCCATCATCTGTGCAGCAGCACCGAGCAG
>Ga0137403_10009352_pt1 | contig 10900 bp, 9 predicted proteins | sample CZOMad2_1_16fung_FD_122057 | JGI IMG/M metagenome (GOLD analysis project Ga0137403, IMG submission 122057) | Vadose zone soil fungal communities from Angelo Coast Range Reserve, California, USA - CZOMad2_1_16fungal (Hybrid Assembly) | ecosystem: Environmental > Terrestrial > Soil > Vadose zone... | reverse complement strand
AACGGCGAGCGCTGTTCCGCCAGCCTAACCCAGGGGGCGTGCCTCTTCTTCCACGGCCGGGATGCAGCACCGTGCCTGAAACTGAGCGTATGTCGGAGGAGCGTGCGGTGTGGGCGCTCTTCTTACACGAGCCACTGCGCCTCTCGAGACCGAGCAGCGGGACAAACGCTCTCTTTTCTCTCCCAGCAGCGGCGTGCGTCAGGCCGGCGGCCTCCACCCCAAGTGAGAGGGCAAGCTGGGCCCACCTGGACACCGAGGTGGCGTGCGCTGCCCGAACTTTGATTCAGAACGGGACGGGACGGCGCAGCCGACCGACTTGACGGGCCGAATTCAACGGTCGGAGCTTCGGGGCAGCGGCTCCAAGCCGGAGCACCGTCGCACGCGTGGGCGCAAACCGGGTTTCCGCTCGTCTCCGAATCGTTGCCGAGACCTTTCGTGGAGGCCACGCGGAGTTGTGTACGCATGGCGCCGCCCTGGCCGCCGCGTCTGACCGCCGGGGCGGCAGCGACTCGAGTCCACCAGGGCGGCGCGGGAGGCAGGGCTCGAGATCATCACCTGGACGCTCGAGCGGTCCGGACGCATCAACGAGGAGGTGATCCCGTCGAAGAACTTCTACTATCAGTCGGTCATCCCCGCTCTGCACAACGACGGGGACATCCTGGTGGCGCTCGACGTCCTCGCCAGGCACGTAGGCATCCTGGGCATCTTCTCGGATTGGTCCGCGACCGTGACGTATTACGCGAATTGCATGGGGCTGTAGATTCGGGTCGGGGGGGGAGCGCTCGCGATGGCGCGGCGCTCGCCCTCGAGGAAGGAGCGTCGAATTGGCAGGACGCCCTGGGTCGGTCCTCCAGGCTGTTACTACCAGACCTAGCAGGTCGCTGAAAAACCCCACGAGGGGGATCGACAGCGAAGCCGAGTTCTGATCTGTTGCGTGCACGAGGTGAGAGATGCGCGGAACGGAGAAGAAGCAGGCGACGATGCTGACGCTGCTGTCCCCCGAGCGGTGCGTGCCACAGAAGCATCCGCTGCGGGCGGTGAAGGCGCTGGCGGACGCGGCGCTGCGCGAGCTGTCGCCGGTGTTCGACGAGATGTACAGCGCGATCGGGCGGCCCTCGATCCCGCCGGAGCGTCTGCTGAAGTCCACGCTTCTGATGGCGTTCTACTCGGTGCGCAGCGAGACGCTCTTCTGCGAGCAGCTCAGCTACAACCTGCTCTTCCGCTGGTTCCTCGACATGAACATGGACGAGGAGAGCTTCGTGCAAGAGACGTTCTCGAAGAACCGCGAGCGCCTGATGAAGCACAACGTGGCGAGCCTCTTTTTCGGCAAGGTGGTCGAACAGGCGCGCGCTGCCGGGCTGATGAGCGACGAGCACTTCACCGTGGACGGCACGCTGATCGAGGCGTGGGCATCGCTCAAGAGCTTCCGGCCCAAGGAAGAGAAGCCCGAGGATCGCCCACCCCCGGACGACAAGGGCAATCCGACGGTCGACTTCCACGGCGAGAAGCGGAGCAACCAGACGCACCAATCGACGACGGATCCGGAGTCGCGGCTGGCGCGCAAAGGCAGAGGGAAGGAAGCGAAGCTCAGCTACGCACAGCATGCGCTGATGGAAAACCGAAACGGGCTGCTCGTCGAGTTGCAGATCACTGAGGCCACAGGGACCGCGGAGCGCGAGGCGGCGCTCTCGATGGTGAATGATTACCTGCCGCGTGATCAGCGCATCACGCTCGCTGGCGACAAAGGCTTCGACACGCGCGGATTTGTCGAGGGCTGCCGCGAGCTGGGCGTCACGCCGCACGTGGCGCAGAACCTCGAGCGCAGCGGTGGGTCGGCGGTCGACAAACGCACCACTCGACATCCGGGCTACTCGGTGAGCCAGCGGATCCGCAAACGAGTCGAAGAGATCTTCGGCTGGACCAAGACGGTGGCGAACTTCCGGAAGACGCGATTCAGAGGACTCGATCGGACGCAGCACGCCTCGTACCTGGTCGGCGCTGCGTACAACTTGCTGCGGATGGCCAAGCTGCTCGCGCCGGCCGCGGCCTGAAACACGACGACGAAACCAGGAACGCAACCTGCTCTTGACGGCCCGCCCCGAACGAGGCAGGCGAGCTGGCGCGCAGGTCGGTTTTTCAGCGACCTGCTAGGATGAATTCACCCTCCAATCGTCTGCGCGCCGTCGTTAGACTCCGGCGAATGAGAAGCAAACAAGCACCCATTCATTCGGGGTACGGCGAGCGGACCACGGCTCGCGAGGCCCTGGGAAATCTCGATCTCCGCGGCGCCATCGCCATCGTCAGCGGGGGGCACGCGGGCCTTGGGCTCGAGACGACCCGGGCGCTGTCCGACGCCGGAGCGACGGTGATCGTCGGGGCGCGGACGGCCGACGGGGCGCGCGCGGCCGTCGCAGGCATCGCACGCGTCGAGGTCGACAGGCTCGATCTGCTCGATCCCGCATCAATCGATGCATTCGCGGGGCGCTTCGTAGCGTCGGGCCGGCCGCTGCACATGCTGGTGAACAATGCGGGCATCATGGGGCCGCCGCTCGTGCGCGACAGGCGCGGGTTCGAGTCGCAGCTGGCGACGAATCATCTGGGCCACTTCCAGCTCACGGCGCTGCTCTGGCCGGCGCTGCGCCGCGCGAAGGGCGCGCGGGTGGTGTCGCTGTCGTCGCGCGGGCACAGCCGCGCGGGCATCGACTTCGAGGATCCGCACTTCGAACGCCGCCCATACGACAAGTGGAAGGCCTACGGACAATCGAAGACCGCCAACGCCCTCTTCGCCCTGGCGCTCGACGCGCGCGGCGAGCCGCATCGCGTCCGTGCGTTCGCAGTCCACCCGGGAGCGGTGGTGACCGAGCTGATGCGGTTCCTGCCGCAGGGCGAGATCGACGGCCTCCTCACTCGCCTCGCCGGGACGACCTTCAAGACGCCGGCGCAGGGAGCGGCGACCAGCGTGTGGTGCGCGGCCAGCAGGCAGCTCGAGGGGATGGGCGGCGTGTACTGCGAGGACGTCGACATCGCAGTGCCGGTCGACGCCGAGGCCACCACCCTGACGGGCGTGCGGCCGTGGGCGATCGATCCGGCCGCGGCTGAACGTCTGTGGACGCTCAGTGAAGGGTGGACCGGCTTGCGGTTCAACCCCTGACGGCGAAGAGCTTCCTCGCCCGCTCCGCGCTGGTGCCGGGCCGAGGCGTATAGAGGCTGACTCCGCGAGCGCGCTCGGGCTTGGACGCGGCCGTCCGAGTTGCGCGATGGACCCGACATCGCCGATAGATGCAGGGGCGCGGATGGCGCCTGGGCCTTATTCCTTCGTCCCGCGCAGCTCCTGCTTGCCAGATGCACACCGGGTCCAAGGAGAAAGGGAACCATCATGTCGGCCGAAACCAAATCGAAGGCTCCGATCGTCTTCGTTCATGGCCTCTGGCTCCACGGCGAGTCCTGGAGCAGCTGGGTGCAGTTCTTCCGCGACAACCGCTACGAGGCCACGGCTGCGAGCTGGCCGGGCGACTCGCAGACCACCGAGGAGACCCGCAAGAACGCCGGCGCCGTGGCCGGCTATGGGGTGACCGAGATCGCCGACCACATCGCCAAGCAGCTGAGCGCGTTCGGAAGGAGGCCGATCCTCATCGGTCATTCCTTCGGCGGGCTGATCGTGCAGAACCTGCTGGGCCGCGATCTTGCCGCCGCGGCGATCGCGATCGACCCTGCCCCGATCAAGGGCGTGCCCGAGCTTCCGCTTTCCGCGCTGAGGTCCTCCTTCCCGGTGCTGAGCAACCCGCTCAACTTCAAGCGCGCGGTGGCCCTGACCGAGCACCAGTTCCGCTTCGGGTTCACCAACGCCGTCACGGAGCAGGAAGCCAAGGAGCTCTACGCCAAGTACGCCATGCCCGCGCCGGGGCGACCGCTGTTCCAGGCGGCGACCGCAACCCTCAACCCGTACTCGGCGACCAAGGTCAACGTTGCCAACGCCAACCGCGGCCCCCTCCTGCTCGTCTCGGGCGAGAAGGACAACACCGTTCCACCCGTGATGGTGAAGAGCACGCTCAAGGCGTACCGGCAGTCGCCGGCCGTCACCGAGCTCAAGGAGTTCCCCGGCCGCGGGCACTCGCTGACCATCGACAGCGGATGGCGCGAGCTCGCCCAATACAGTCTCGCCTGGTTGAACGCGAAGGGCCTCTGATCGGCCGGACCTCCACCCGGCGCTCGAGCCCGGGGAACATCGTCTCTTGGGGCAATTCACTCGCCGGACACGACGATGCTCCCCTCGGCAGCAGGGGGCGAAAATGCCGAACGAAAAGAAGCCGGGATTGAAGGAAAGGGCAGCCCGGGAAATGAAGGCGTTCTTGATCATCGCCCTCTACCTCGCTTTCGTGTTCAGTGGATTCAACCTCTACAAGCGGCTGGTCTTGAGAGGGGTCGGCATCAGCTATTTCAATTACGGCGCCGGACTGATCGAAGCGTTCATCATCGGCAAGCTCATCCTCGTCGGTCGGGCCTTGGGCTTCGGCACGCGATTCGAGCACCGCCCCTTGATCCTGGTTGACGCCACCGACCCTCATTGGCGCTCGTCCGCCGCAATCGCGGCCAGCTCTTTCGGATACGCGTTCAGCAACGTCTCGGGCACGTTGACCCGGCGTCCCGTCACCTGCGACTCGAGCATGAGCGCATTGGTGACGGCCTGGCCGGCGAAGTGGTTGTTGTTGACCACGTAGACATCGGTGACGTTCGCCTCCTCCGCGAGGGCCCTGGTGCGCTCCGCCCATGGGTTCAGCTCGGCGGCCGAATAGAGGTAGTCGTAGCGCTCGTCCCTTCCCGCGGTCTTGCGGAACCAGTCCTTGTAGTTGCGCCCATGCACGCGCACGTAGCCGACCGGGGAGGTGGCGCGTGCCGACGGCGGCAGCGAGTTGCGGAACATGGGCTGGTCGAGGTTGACGATCCCGATGCGTTCCGCGGCCAACTCGGCGTAGAACTCCGCCTGGTTCCAGGAGATGTGCCTGACTTCCACCACCAGCGGGTAATCCTGGAATGCCTTCCCGAGATCGCGCAGCCATTCCCGGTTGGGCTCCAGGTTGCGGAAGGACCAGGGGAACTGGAGCAGCAGGGCGCCGAGCTTGCCGGCGTCGGCCAGGGGATCGAGTCCCTCGCGCACCGCGTCCACCTCCTCCCGCGTCCACGCGGTCCCGCGCTCATGCGTGAAGCGCTTGTAGAGCTTGGCGGTGAAGCGGAAGTCGCCATGGTCGGCGACCCGTTGGACCCAGCCGCGCGCCACCTGGGCAGTGGCGGGCCGGTAGAACGTCGAGTTGATCTCGATGGTGTCGAAGTAGTCCGCGAGGTATCGCAGCGGATCGAAGCCCTTGGGCTTGGGGACGGGGTAGACCTTGCCCTTCCAGTCCGGGTAGTCCCAGCCCGCCGGGCCGAACCGGACCGTGCTGCCGCGCGTGGTCAGTCGAGGCATCGCGCCGCAGAGTAGGCGGCCGGCTCGTCAAAGTCTCGTCGAGGACCCACAGGACACCATCCGGCCGCCCTCGCACTCACGCCGCCGCACCCCGCCTCGCTGTGCCACCGCAGTCCGGCGCGTTATCGTATTGGAATGGCACCGAAGATCGGTTGATCCGAAGGCTCGATGCCGCCGAGCACCCGTCCGTCGCGCGCAGCTCATTCCCCGGCGGCATGGCGCCTTCCGCAGCAAGGAAGGCCTCATGGCGGACACACAGTCTCGCAGTCACCGGCTCCACGTCAGCGGAATCGCAGCGCACGTCAGGGAGGGAGCGGCCGCGCTCCCCTGTCAGCTCGAGGAGCTCGCGGCCGACGGTGCATTCCTGCGCACGGATCGGGTCATCGAGGTGGGCACCACCCTGGAAGTCGACCTGGTGAAGCCAGGAGGCCGGAAGCCGCTCCACCTTCGCGCCGTCGTCTTGCGGACCGTCCCGGGCCACGACGGACATCAGCCAGGGCTCGACGTGGAGTTCAGGCTGGTGCCTCGAGACGACTTCCAGCGGCTCGTCACGTGGGTGGAAGAGATGAAGACGCGCGCGACCAAGGCGCCCGCACATGGCCCCGCCGCCGCCGTCCCGGCCGCCGCGGTGCTCCCGGTTGCCCCCACCGATCCCGTGCAAGAGGACGCCGGCGACGAGCGATCGGAGCTGATGCTGCAGATCAAAGGCCTCCTGCTGGAGATGGACGATCTGCGCGACCGGTTGCAACTGCGCGACATCGAGGTCGACGACCTGCGGCGGCAGCTCTTCACCGCCGAGCAGCTGCTCGGACGGCGAACCTCGAGCTAGCCCCGGCGCCGCAGCCAGCTCAGGGGCGATCTCAGGCGGAGCGCTTCAGGAGCCGCTCGACGGTGTCCTCGAGCTCGCGCCGGTCGACCGGTTTGGTCACGTAGGCGTCGAAACCCGCTTCCTTCGCCCGCTCCTTGTCGCCGCGCATGGCCATCGCCGTCACGGCGACCAGGGGGGTCGTTGCGAAAGCGCCATCAGCCCTCAGCTCGCGGGCGGTAGCAAAGCCGTCGCTGCCGGGCATCGCAAGGTCCAGCAGGATCAGGGAGGGCCTCTCGCGCCGCGCGATCTCGATGCCGGCTTCGCCCGTCCCTGCGAGCAGGACGCGATATCCCTTGCGCTCGAGCAGGGTCCGGATCAGCTCGCGGTTGACGTCGTGGTCGTCGACCACGAGCATCGTCGGCGCTTCTGGGGGAGCTGGCCGGTCCTCGGGCGCGGGTGCCCCGGCGCCGTTCGAGCCGACCTGCCGCAGCCGCGCGATGCTCTCCAGCAGCGGGGCACGGTCGATCGGCTTGACCAGATAGTCGCTGGCCCCGAGCTGGCCGGCCCGGTTCTGCTCGGCGTGAATGGACGTGATGACCACCGGGATCTGGCGCGTCGCCGGATCCGATTTCAGCACGCCCAGCAGATCCAGCCCGTCTTCGCCGTCCAGGTCGAGATCGAGCAGGATGACGACGGGCTGAAGCCGCTGCGCCAGCTCCAGCGCATTGGCGCAGTCCGAGGCCTCCACCAACTCGTACCCGGCATCGCGCAGGTAGGCGCGCACCAGCCGCACGGCGGCCACGTCGTCCTCGACCAGCAGGATGAGGGGCCGCTTCTGCCCGCCCGACGGGGACGGCACCGGAGGAGGCTGCGCCGGCGATTCCGCGAGTCCAGGGCCGCCCGCCCGGGGCGCGCCGGAGGCGGCGATCGGCAGGGTGACCGAGAATGTGGAGCCTTTGCCGGGCGCGCTGGCCACCTCGATGGTGCCGCCGTGCTCCTCGACGAGCCGTTTGGAGATGGCGAGCCCGAGGCCTGTGCCCTGGTGCTTCTTGACCATGGTGCTGTCGCCCTGCACGAACGGCCGGAACAGCCGCGCGATGAGCGCGGCGTCCATGCCGGGGCCCTGGTCGTGAACCCAGAAACGCACGGCGGAGCCCACATCCTCCGCGCCGATCTCGACGACCGTTTGCTCTGCGCTGAACTTCACCGCATTGGAAAGAAGGTTCAGCAGGACCTGGCGCAGCTTGCCCCGGTCGGCCAGGACGCCGGAGGACGAGACCGCGCGAGTGCGGACCTCGATTTGCTTCCGCTGGGCTTGCGGGGCGATCAGCGAGACGGCCTCGCCGATCGCGCTGGCCGGTGCGAGGGGCTCCATCCGCAGCTCGATGCGGCCCGCTTCGATCTTCGCCAGGTCCAGGATGTCGTTGATCAAGGCGAGCAAGTGCCTGCCGCTGGCCAGCACGTCCTGGACGAACTTGAAGTGCTCAGGAGAAAGCGTTCCCTGGCCCTCCTCGAGGAGGAGCTCGGAAAACCCGATGATCGCGTTCAGCGGCGTGCGCAGCTCGTGCGACATGTTGGCGAGGAACTCGGACTTGAGCTGGTCCGCCTTCTGGATCTGGAGGTTCTTCGCCTCCAGGTCCTGGCGCTGCGCCTCCAACTCTTCCGTCTGGAGCTGGAGCTCCTCGTTGCCTTTGGCCAGCTGCTCGGCGAACTCGTTGGTCTGGCGATGGAGGTCGTGACGGACGATCGTCAGCGCCAGGGGTACGGCAAGGTCGGAGACGAAGGTCACCGCCGACGATTCGAAGGGCTTGAGGGCGCCGATCGCGAGCAGGCCCACGTGGCGATGGCCGACCAGCAGTGGCACCAGCGCGACAGCTCGCGGACGGCCCGTCGCCAGGACCGCGTCGTAGCGAAGCTCGACGTCCTCCGGAAGCGAATCCAGCACCACGGTCTTGCGGGAACGGAACGCTTCCTGCGCAGCCCCGTTCAAGGGCAGAGGGGTCCCGCCGGGCGCGGCCCCCACCAGGCCGATCTGGGCGATCTGGCTCATCCGCTGCCCGGACACCCGGTAGCAGACGATCAACGCCGCCCCGGAGAACGCGGCGGCTTCTCGCAGCGCCAGCTCGAGGACGGGCTCGAGCGAGCCCTCTCCGGCGAGCGCGGTGAGCGCGCGGCCATAGGCGAGGTCGCGCTGCTGTCGGACCGTCAGCTCGGCGGTGCGCTGGGCGAGCGTCTCGTTGCGAACCTCGAGGGAGTCGTTGACGGTCTTGAGGGCCTCGGTCCTGGCGCGAACCTCTTCCTCCAGCCCTACGCGGGCCGAACGCAACGACGCCACCATGCTGTTGAAGCCGGATGCAAGCTCGCCCAACTCGTCCTGCGATCGCACGTCGACGTGCGCGGATAGATCCCCTTCACGGATGGAGCGCGCAGCCCGGGTCAAGCCTTGGACGGGAGAGATGATCGATCGGGCGAGGACGAGGCCTGCGACCAGCGCCAGGACCAGGATGGCCCCGTTGGCCGAGGCGGTCTCCCGGACGAGCTGGCGCACGGGAGCGTCGGCGGTGCTCCCGGGGACGAGATAGAACAGTGTCCAGGGCACCGTCTTGAGGCGGCGTCCGAGCCCGAGATGGACGGGTTCGCTCCCGGTGCCGGCGGCGGCGAACTCGTCGCCGACGTTACCCTCTCGCACCCGCGAGAACTCTTCCGGCATCGGCACCGGCGCCTCGAGCAGCTTGCGCGTGTCGTCGCCGAAGCGCCGATCGGCCACCAACATGGAGATGGTTGCAGCGTCCAGCGCCCCTGCCGGATGGAAGAGCTCCGCTCCCTTGAAGCTGTGCGCGATCCGGATGCCATATTCGTCATAGACGACAGAATAGCTTCCCGCGCCCGCGCTCCCGTTCCGCTCCGTCACCGCCTCCCAGAAGGCCTCGCCGCGCGCCATGATCACCGCGACGCACGCCACCCCTTCCTGAGCGCCGTCGCGGACAGGTGCTGCGTAAGCGATGCTGGGAGTGCCGCCCGCCTCGGTCACCGAAAGGAACAGATCCGAAGTGGTGACCCTGCCCGCAAGCGCGCTCTGGAAATAGCGGCGAAAGGCATGATTGCGGCCGCGGACGGTCGGAGCGGTGGAGGCGATCACCGTGCCACTGGGGTCGAAGAGCGCAAGCAGGTGCGTCCTGGCGTCGGTCCGGGCATAGGCGGCGAGGGTGGCCTCCAGGTCCTGCTGGAAACGCTCGCGCTCGGCCGGAGCGACCTTGCAGAACCGGATGACCTGCGGCAAGGCTGCCAGCCGTTGATTGGCGCGGCGGAACGACGCGTGAAACTCGTCGAGGCTCTCGGCGAGCTGATCGGCCCGCGCCGCCAGCAGCGCGATCGTCGATCGGTGGATGAGCGCGCCTGCGCTGCGCGATTCGAGGAGGGTGGTGACCGCCAGGGGCAGCGCGGACCCGGCCACGAGGAGCGCGAGGAGCTTGGACCGCAACGGCCAATCGCGAAATCGGCGGAAGACTCCCATGGACCCTCTGCCGGCAGGACAGCAAACCCGACGGGGTGGGTGCAAGAGATCCTCCCTCGAATCTGGCCGACCCGTGATTACCCAATCTTTGGCATACGTTGGTCTACATCCAGGAACTTGCCTCACCCCTGCCCATCGGCATGGAATCAGGAAATGGAAAGCGCCGCCAACGGATCGAAGCTCCCCGGGCGCACCGTCCTGGTGGTCGACGACGAAGAGCACGTCCGGACGGCGCTGACGCGGCTCCTGGAGCGAGAGGGATACGCGGTCACCGCGGTGGACGGGCCCGCGGAGGGGCTGGAGATCCTCCGCAATCAGCCGATCAAGCTCGTCATCAGCGACCACAACATGCCCGACATGACCGGCGTCGAATTCTTCCGGCTGATCCGCGAGCGCCATCCGCACGTGTGCCGGATCATGCTGACCGCGGACCCGACGCGAGAAACGATCATCCGCGCGGTCAATGAGGGCGAAATCTACCGCTTCATTCCCAAGCCATGGGACAACACCATGCTGCGGGTGACCGTGTATTTCGCCTTCGAGGCCATCCAGCTCGAGGAGGAGAACCGGCGGCTGCTCCGGGCACTTCGCAGGCAGCTGCAGTTCGTGCGCACCCTGGAGGTCGACTTTCCTTACCTGGCCGCGCTCGCCCGGCAGGAGGAAGCGGAGCTGCTGCTCGCCCAGGCGGACAAAGCCGGAGAAGAGGCATGAAAGCGGGCCCGTCGATCCTGATCGTGGACGACGAGGAGCAGAACCGGGCGTTGCTTCGCGCCATGCTCGGCGCCAACCACCGCGTGGTCGAAGCCGGCGACGGACCCGAGGCCCTCAAGCTGCTCGGGACGGAGCGCATCGACCTGGTGCTGCTCGACGTGATGATGCCGGGAATGACCGGATACGAGGTCTGCAAACGAGTGAAGGAACGCCCGGGCGAGCCGTTCCTGCCCGTGCTGCTCGTGACGGCGCTCTCGGAGCAGGAGCAGCGGAACCTGGGATTGCAGGCCGGGGCGGACGACTTCCTGACCAAGCCGGTGGACCGGCGGGAGCTGCTGCTCCGGGTGCGCTCCTTCCTCAGGCTCCGTTCGCAGGACGCGCTCATCCGGCTCCAGCTCAAGCAGCT
>Ga0137403_10009351_pt1 | contig 10901 bp, 10 predicted proteins | sample CZOMad2_1_16fung_FD_122057 | JGI IMG/M metagenome (GOLD analysis project Ga0137403, IMG submission 122057) | Vadose zone soil fungal communities from Angelo Coast Range Reserve, California, USA - CZOMad2_1_16fungal (Hybrid Assembly) | ecosystem: Environmental > Terrestrial > Soil > Vadose zone... | reverse complement strand
CGGGATCACGGTAAACGCGATCTGTCCCGGGTACGTCTGGACGCCGCTGGTGGAAAAGCAGATCCCCGACACGGCGAAGGCGCGCGGCATGACCGAGGAGCAGGTCAAGCGCGAGGTGCTGCTCGCCGCGCAGCCGACCAAGCGATTCGTCGCGGTCGAGGAAGTGGCCGGGCTCGCGGTGTTCCTCGCCAGCGACGCCGCGGCGTCGATCACCGGCGCGCTGCTGTCGATCGACGGCGGCTGGACGGCGCAATGACCCCCGAGCGCCTGGACGCGATCGTCATCGGTGTTGGGCAGGCCGCGCCCGCGCTCTGCGCCCGGCTCGACAAGGAGGGGCTGAAGACCGCCCTCGTCGAGCGCAAGCTCCTCGGCGGCACCTGCGTGAACAACGGCTGCATCCCGACCAAGACGCTGATCGCGAGCGCGCGCGCGGCGCATGTCGCGCGCCGCGGCGGCGACTACGGCTTCTCGGCCGGCGTCGTGCGCGTCGACATGCCGGCGGTGAAGAAGCGCAAGGACACGGTGGTCAAGCAATCCACGGACCGGCTCGCTCGCTGGATCGCAGGAATGAGGAACGTGTCCCTCGTGCGCGGACATGCCGCATTCACGGCGCCGCGCACGGTGTCGGCGAACAACCGCCTGCTGCAGGCCGACAAGATCTTTCTCGACGTCGGCGCGCGCGCGCTGGTGCCGCCGATGCCGGGCGTGAAGGAGGTGCCCTTCCTCACCAACAGCACGATGATGGAGGTCGATTTCCTCCCCGAGCACCTGGTGATCGTGGGCGGCAGCTATATCGGCCTGGAGTTCGCGCAGATGTACCGGCGCTTCGGGTCCCGGGTGACGGTGGTCGAGAAAGCGCCGAAGCTGCTGCCGCGCGAGGATGACGACGTGGCGGAGGAGATTCGCGCCATCATGGGGCGCGAGGGCATCGAGCTGCGCACCGACGCCGAGTGCATGGAGCTGAAGAAGGAGGGCGAGCGCGTCGTCGTCGGGCTCGCCTGCAAGGAAGGCCCTCCGCTCGCCGAGGGCAGCCACCTGCTGCTCGCCGTCGGCAGGGTGCCGAACACCCAGGATCTGGGGCTCGACAAGTCAGGCATCGACACCGACGAGCGCGGCTACATCAAGGTGGACGATGAATGCCGGACCAGCGCGCCCGGCGTCTGGGCGCTCGGCGAGGCGAACGGCCGCGGCGCATTCACGCACACCTCGTACAACGACTACGAGATCGTCGCCGCGAACCTGTTCGACGGCGAGCGGCGCCGCATCTCGGAGCGCATCCCGACGTACGCGCTGTTCATCGACCCGGCGCTGGGTCGCGCCGGGATGAACGAAGCCGAGGCCCGCAAGAGCGGCAAGCGGGTGCTGGCGGGCAAGATGCCGATGACGCGCGTGAGCCGGGCGCGCGAGGCGGGCGAGACGCAGGGCTTCATGAAAGTGCTGGCCGACGCCGACTCCAAGGAGCTGCTGGGCGCTTCCCTCCTCGGCCTCAACGCCGACGAGGTGGTCCATTCGCTGCTCGACGTGATGTACGCGAGAAAGCCGTACACCACGATCCAGCGCGCCGTGCACATCCATCCCACGGTGAGCGAGCTGATCCCTACCCTGCTCGGAACCCTCGAACCGCTCCCGAGCTAGGTGCCTTCGGCGCGCTTGCTCGCTACCTGCAGCTGCGGCTCGCCGCGGCGCAGCGCCGCGGTCCGCTTCAGCTGGCGCTCGATCGCGCCGAAAGCGAGGTTGATCAGCGCCGGCAGCTCGTCCTGGATGTGGCGGATCTCCTTCTGCTTTTTTACCGCCAGGTCATGGTGCGGCGGGATCCGCACCTCGACCATCACGCTGTAGCGGTTGCCCTTGTGATGCTTGCTTTGCTCGCGCGCCAGAGTGACGTGGGAGGAGGTAATGCCTTCTGCGTAGCGGTCGAGCTTGCGAAGCCGCTCTGCGACGTAGTCCTGCACCCAGGAGGAGCGCTTGATGCCATGGAAGGTGATTTGCGGGTAGACCTGCACGGTCTCTTGCGCTATAAGCGAGCTTCCTGAGGAGGAAGCGCATGATACCGCTTAGATGCGCCGCCGTCGCGGCCACCGTCGCCTCCAGCAGCTTGATGAAGGGCGAATTGTCCGGCGTGAGCTGGCGCCCCGCATCGCTCATCGTGTTGCCGGGTGCGATCGCGTTGACATTGATCTTCTCGCGCCCGAGCTGCCGTGCCAGCGTCGTCGTCAACCCAACCAGGGCAAGCTTGCTGATGCCGTAGACGGATTGCGCCGGAAAGGCGCCACCGGAGACCTGGTTGATGATCTTGCCGCCACCGCGCTTGCGCATGAGCGGTACGGTGGCCTGGGTGCAGTTGAGCGCCCCGGTGAGATTGACAGCCATGACGCGGTTCCAATCGTCGATCGGAATATCAGCGGCCGGGGTGTAACTCAATTCCGCCATCAGGGCCGCGTTGTTCACCAGGATGTCGACCCCTCCGAAGGCATCGACGGCCGCCTTGGCCATGTTGGAGACCGAGTCGGGACTGGTGATATCGACGCCGACGGCAATCGCCTTGCCACCGGCGCCTTGGATCTCCTTGGCCACCCGATCGGCCCCTTCGGCGTTCAGGTCAGCGACGATCACCGCCGCACCCGCCTGGGCGAGTCCGAGGGCGTAGGCGCGCCCAATACTGTTACCGCGCCCACCCGCTCCAGTCACAACAGCCACTTTGCCTGACAGGCGAAATTGATCGATCGAGAAGGTCACGAGGGCTCTCCCTGGGTAGCGGTGTTTAAGAAAGGAACGGCGAGGTCGCGGAATGCCGCAAAGGAGGGATCCGCACCGAGCGCCTCTCCGAGCAGCCGGACATCCTTGGCGAGCAGCTGCGCGCCGTGCCGGAAAGCCGCAGGATTGGGCAATCGCGCGTACACCTCGAATCCGAAACTGCGGCCACTGCTGGCCTTCACCAGCTCGACCAGTGCCGCGCGGTGCAGACCGAGCGTAGAGGCTGCCGCAAGCGCATGGTGGGCCAGTGCAACGTGGGCCGCCATCAGGGCATTGTTGACCAACTTGGCCATCTGGCCGGCGCCCACGGCGCCCAGGTGCACGATGGTTCCGGCGAATGTCTGGAATATCGGGCGCGCGGCCGCGACGGCTTCCTCATCTCCACCCACCATCACTGTCAGAGTCCCCGCGGCCGCCGCGGGCCCACCGCCGCTCACCGGAGCGTCGATGAGAGACAACCGGTGTGCAGCGGCCTCTTGCGCGAGGGCCATGCAGAGCTTCGGGTGCACTGTCGAATGAATCGCAATGCGGCCACCCGGGCGCATCGCAGGGATGAGCTCATCGCATACCTGGCGAACGCCCGCGTCATCGACTACACAGATACCGACATGTTGGGTCTGTGCTCCAAGTTCCGCGATCGTGGCCGCTCTTGCAGCGGCGGTATCTGAAAACGGTGCCAGGGACTCTGCTCGCCGCGCCCACAGGACGACAGGATAGCCAGCCTCGGTGATGCGCCGGGCCATTGGCCCGCCTTGACTGCCCAGGCCGATAAAACCGACTTTCAGGGTCCCCTGTTCAGCCAACGTGTTGCCCTCCGATCGCGAATGCCGTGAGCATGGCCATTCAACCTGCGGTGATGCCGCGATCGATGGAGATACACGCGCCGTGGTAGCTACGCCCGGCGTCCGATGCGAGAAAGGCGACCATGTCTGCCACGTCGTCGGTCTCAACCATGCCGCGCAGGCCTGAGAAGCGCGAAATCAGCGATCGATCGATGCCCTCGGGCATCTTCAGGGTCGCCGTGAGACCCGTAGCCATGCCGCCCGGGGCCACTGCGTTGATACGGATGGGCTTGTGCACGTATTCCATCGCGAGTGCCTTGGTCATGTGAGTCAAGCCCGCCTTGGTAGCGCAGTACGCCGCGAGATAAGCCTCCCCAACGAAGGATGCCGACGAGGTTACGTTGACTATGGCTCCTTGCGCTGCCAGCAGATGAGGGATCGCCGCCTGGATCAGGTGGAACGGCGCACTCAGGTTCACTGCAAGCGTTTTGTCCCAGTCAGCGGCACTCATGTCGGTCGCATGGCAGAAGACGATGATGCCCGCGACATTGCACAGTGCGTCGAGCCTGCCGAATGCCTGGACCGCGGCCGCGACGGCAGCGTGACAATTGTCGCGCACGGCCAGGTCAGTGCGATGGACCAACGCGCGAACTCCGAGCGAGCGCAGCTGGCCGGCGGTCTCTTCCAGCCCGGCTGAGTTCACATCGACAATGCAAACATCAGCACCGGCGTGCGCCAGCTTCAGCGCGGTTGCACGGCCCAGGCCCGAGGCTGCACCCGTTACTAGCGCAGCCTTGCCCTTCATATCGCTTGCTGTTGGCATATGCGTCCTCGAATCTCACGCATAGGGAAGACCCTTTGCGACACGGTCACTCATTTCGAGCACGGCTTGCTGCATGACCGAGGCCTTGGGCCATCCTCCATGGATGGCATACTGGAGCACGAATTCGAACATCTCTTCGCGCGTCGCATTGCCACTCGCCATCGCCGCATGGGTGTGAGAGCGAATGGGTGTGTAGGACGCGGAGTCCGCCACGCAAGTGAGCGTAATCCAACGTCGAGCGCGTTGATCGAGCCCGGGCCGCATCCACATCTCGCCGAACACGAAATTGAGAATGCCGCCTTCGAAGTACGCGGTGCCTGGAGGGGGCCCCTTGAATACCATGACGGCTTCGAAATTGGCGCTTCCGTCGGCAAGCCGGACCTGCGCGTCCCACGGCGCTGCCCGAATGGGTTCATAGGGAGCTGGAGGTAACCCCAGCGCCTCAGCCACGCGCGTGACTGCAGCATCGAGCGGCGCGGCGCGCGACCAGTTGCCATAGACGGCAAGATGAAGGACTACTTCGCGCAGCTCAGTCAGTGTGAGCTCGCCGAGCGTCAGAGCTCCACGGACGTAACCTTCCAACATCTCAGCGGACGCGCCCGAACATGCAGTACTGCAAATCGAGATCAGATACCGCGAGCGGCGATCAAGACCCGGCCGCGTCCAGACTTCTGCAAACACGTAGTCGCGCCAGGATGCCTCGAAGAGCGTGCTCGGTTGGGGTGCTGGCGCTGCGAGCACTTCCGTCTGCTGACGTACTCCGGTCCGGGTGCGCTCGGCCGGATCCAGGAGGCTCATTTCGGCCCCTGCGGTTGTGGTGCCCCCGGTCGTTGCGTTGCACCCTGCGGCTGGGTGCCGCCTTGTGGTTGGGCCGCGGCTGGCGCCTTGGCCAGGTTCACCCAAACGTTCTTGGCCTGCAAAAACTCTCGTAATCCTTGTTCACCGCCCAGCCGTCCGTAGCCGCTCTGCTTCATCCCGCCAAACGGCGCAAAGGGCTGCATGCCCTCCCCCGCGCCATTCACGTGAATCATGCCCGCCTGCAGTTGACTCGCGACGGAGTGCGCCCGGCGCAGGTTCTCAGTGTGGATATACCCACCGAGCCCGTAGGCAGTGCCGTTGGCGAGCGCAATAGCCTCGTCTTCGGTATCGAACGGAGTGACGGCCAACACCGGGCCGAACACCTCGTGCTGCGCAAGCGAACAAGTGTTATCAACATCCGCGACGATGGTCAGAGGCAGATAGTAGCCTTGCGCGTATTCGCCGCCCAACCGCTCGCCACCCATCACGAGGCGGCCGCCGTCCCGCTTCACCGCGGTGTCGAGCATGCCGAGGATGCGCTGCACGGAGGCCTCGGAAATGATCGGGCCCATGATCGTGGCCGAATCGAAGGGATCACCAACCTTGATGTACGATCCCATGGCTTGCAGTATCTTGAGATACTGCTCATAGATCGGCCGCTCCACCAGCAGGCGCGTACCATTCACACAGCCTTGGCCGCTCACACTCACGGCACCGGACAGCCCGCGCTTTGCGGCCTGCTGCAGATCCGCGTCGGCGAACACGATGACCGCTGACTTGCCACCTAACTCGAGGCCGCACGGTTTCAACGTCTCCGCAGCGGTGCGCAGCACTTTGCGTGCGGTCGCTCCGCTTCCAACAAACTGCACCTTGTCGACACCAGGGTGGCTGACAATCGCCTCACCGACATCCGCGCCGCCGGTGACGACATTCACCACCCCTGGAGGAAAGCCCGCCTCGACAAACAGCTCGCCCAGGCGCATCACCGTGAAGGGAGCGAGCTCCGGGGCCTTCACCACGATGCAGTTACCGGCAGCCAGCGCAGGTGTTATAACCATCGTGGCCGCGAACAAAGGTCCATTCCACGGAATGATTGCACCGACCACACCGTAGGGCTCGTACGACACGTAGTCGTGCGCGGGTCCACTCCAGGTGCTGATCGTCTCGCCCTTGATCTTGTCCGCCCAACCCGCGAAGTAACGAAACTTCTGGGCCGCATCGAGCACGTAGAACGGTGTTGCGTAACTCGGTGAGCCGTTCTCCAGCGTGGAGAGCTCAGCCAGGTCCTTCGAATGTTGCTCGAGGACAGATGCCATCTTGAGCATCAGGTCGCGCCGCTTGTCGCCCGCGAGGGCGCGCCAGGCCGGAAAGGCGACGCGGGCGGCCTGAACCGCCATGTCTACATCCGCAGGCCCTGCAAGACCGATCTCCCGCGTGACCTGGCCGGTCGCCGGATACACGTGGGGCAGCACCTGTCCGCTGCCGCGCTCCATGAATTTGCCGCCAACGGTGAGGGGGTACCGCGGCAGGATCGCGGTATTGGGACTGCGAAACGGCATGTTCTTCCACTCTTTATGGGCGTCCAGCCACAATAATGAGTGTGTAATTCGAGGTCAAGGCACCGTTTAATGATAAATATCGACGATCCTATGCGGTTATATGCACATTATTCAGGCTCCTCGTCCCGCGGCATCCGCGACAACCTCTGCTGGCGCTCGCGGGTCGCCTCGAAGCGGGCAAGCTCCTCATCCTGCTCGAGAATCGCGCGCAGCAGCCGGCGTTTGCCGGCCTTCCAGGCGGCTACCCCCTCATCACCCGGATATAAAGTGGGAAGGTGCGTGGCCTCGTAAAGCCGCCGCGCCACCCGGGTCAGCAGCTCGATGAGAGGCCGCCGGACCATCTTCAACAGCAGGTAATACAGCTGCTCCTCGAAGGCGATCCGCTCATCTGACGTATCGCATAGATCGATACGCACGTGCAGCGCGCTTAGCGTCTCGAGCAGACTTGCATCCGTGCAGCGAGTGGCGCCCGCAATGATCTCGCAGTTCAGCAGTGTCAGGACCTCAACTGCTTCGCGATGCCCAGAGCCGTGCACGTGCATGTAGGCCGCAACGGACCGCTCGAGTGCCGCCTCATCGGGCCGGGTCCCGTAATAGCCGCCGCCCGGACCGCGGCGGACGACCAGCAGTCCTTCATGCTCCAGGACGCGCGCGGTCTGCTGCACCGTCACGATGCCAACGCCCAGGAGTTCCGCCACCTCGCTCAATGAGCCGATATGCGCCCCCGGCTCGCGCGCGAGTATCAGACCCCGCAACTTTGCGGCCGTGGTATTCACCAGGCGACGCCGTTGGAGCTTTGTCGTGCCGTTTGTCTTCTTCACCGGGGAGCATAAAGGGGCAGGCGCGCGGCGTCAGCGCGACGCGAATGTAGCGGACTCACTCCTATCCGCGCCAGCCCCTCACCCGCGCGCGCCGACCCCGTTGCCGGCGCTGCCGCTACTCAGTTCGCAGCACGCCGTGTTTTACGAGTGTCTGGATGATCTGGTCCGCCCCCTCCAGGGGAGAGAGCGTGGAGGTATCGATACGAATCTCCGGCGCCTCGGGCGGCTCGTACGGCGAATCGATGCCGGTGAAGTTTTTCAGATTACCGGCGCGCGCTTTCTTGTACAGACCCTTGACGTCGCGGGGTTCGGCCGTTGCCAACGAGGTGTCGACGAATACTTCGAAGAACTCGCCCTCGCCCATCAGCGCGCGTGCCGCGCGCCGCTCCGCACGGAACGGCGATATGAACGACACCAACACGATGAGGCCCGCATCGACCATGAGCTTAGACACTTCGGCCACGCGGCGTATGTTCTCTACACGGTCCTGCTCGGTGAATCCCAGGTCCTTGTTCAAGCCGTGGCGCACGTTATCGCCGTCCAGCAGGTAAGTACGCCGCCCCAGTGCGAAGAGTTTCTTCTCGACCAGGTTGGCTATCGTGCTCTTGCCGGCACCCGAATAGCCGGTGAGCCAGATCACGCAGGGGCGCTGACGATTCAGCTGCGCGCGCGAGGCCTTGTTGACGTCCAGGAATTGCCAGTGGACATTCTGGGACCGGCGCAACGCAAAGTGCAGCATCCCGGCCGCGACCGTGTTGTTGGTTATGCGGTCGATCAGGATGAAGCCGCCCAGCTCGCGGCTCTTGGCGTATTCCTCGAAAGCCAGCGGCTGATCGAGCTCGAGCTCCACGACCCCGATGTCGTTCAGCTCGAGGCGCTCGGCTGCCAGGTGCTCCAGCGTGTTGACATCCACCCGGTACTTGAGAGGGTTGACGGTCGCGCTGACGACCTTGGTTGCGAGTTTCAGAAGATAGGAGCGGCCGGGCAGAATGGCCGTGTCGCCGAGTCCGATCAGCGTCGCTTCGAATTCGTCGGCCGTTTCCGGTGGTGTGCGGGTATCCACCAGGACATCACCGCGGCTCACATCAACTTCGTCCGTCAGGGTAATCGTGACGCACTGACCGGCTATGGCGTATTCGAGATCGCCATCGGCGGTGACAATCCGCGCGACCCGGCTCTCGGCTCCCGAAGGCAGGATTTTCAACACATCGCCCGGCGCGACCCGCCCGCTGGCAATGTGGCCGGCAAAGCCGCGGAAGTCGAGGTTCGGCCGGTTGACCCATTGCACCGGCATTCGGAAGGGCAACGTCTGGGTCTCGTCCTCGATCGGTACCGCCTCCAGGTGAGCCATCAAGGTGGGGCCCGCATACCAGGGCATGTTGTCCCCGTGCTCGATGATGTTGTCGCCGTACACCGCCGACAGCGGGATGGCGACGATATCGGTGAGCCCGATCTGGCGGGCAAAGGCCCGGTAGTCGCGCTCGATCTGCTCAAAGCGATCCTGTGCGTAGCTCGCAAGATCCATCTTGTTGATCGCGAGCACGACCTTGCGAATACCCAGCAGCGAGACCAGGTAGCTGTGGCGGCGCGTCTGCGTCAGTACGCCTTTGCGCGCATCGATCAGGATCACTGCCACATCGGCGGTCGACGCGCCCGTCACCATGTTGCGCGTGTACTGTTCGTGTCCCGGCGTGTCGGCCACAATGAATTTGCGTTTGTCGGTGGAGAAGAACCGATATGCCACGTCGATGGTAATGCCCTGCTCGCGCTCCGCAGCCAGGCCGTCCACCAGGAGCGCGAAGTCGAGCTCGCCGCCACGCGTGCCCACCTTCTTGGAATCTGCCTCGAGCGCCGATAGCTGATCCTCGAAGATCATCTTCGACTCGTACAGCAGGCGTCCGATCAGGGACGACTTACCGTCGTCCACGGAACCACAGGTGATGAATCGCAACAGGCTCTTGTGCTGATGCGACTTCAGGTAGGCATCGATGTCGGTAGCAATGAGGTCGGACGCGGCGGCCATGTTAGAAATACCCCTCCTGCTTCTTCTTCTCCATCGAGGCTGCGGCATCGTGATCGATCACCCGGCCCTGGCGTTCCGAGCTGTTCGCGAGCAGCATCTCCTGGATAATCTCAGGCAGAGTGGTCGCCTCGCTCTCCACAGCGCCGGTCAGCGGATAACAGCCCAGCGTGCGAAAGCGCACGCTTTTCATTTCGGGCCGTTCGCCGGGCTGCATTGGCATGCGCTCGTCGTCAACCATGATGAGTGCCCCGTCGCGCTTCACGACCGGGCGCTTTGCGGAGAAGTACAGCGGCACGATGGGAATGTTCTCCAGATGGATGTATTGCCAGACATCGAGCTCGGTCCAGTTAGAAATGGGAAACACGCGGATGCTCTCGCCCTTGTGCGTGCGGGTGTTGTAGAGACTCCACAGCTCGGGGCGCTGGTTCTTCGGATCCCAGCGATGTTGCGCCGAACGGAATGAGAAGATGCGCTCCTTCGCCCTGCTCTTCTCCTCATCGCGGCGGGCACCGCCGAAGGCCACATCGAACTGGTACTTGTCGAGCGCCTGCTTCAGCCCCTGGGTCTTCATGACATCAGTGTGGACCTGCGATCCGTGGCTGAAGGGGCCAATCCCCTGCGCCAGGCCGTCCGGGTTCACGTGCACGAGCAATTCCATGTCAATATCGCGCACCATGCGGTCGCGGAACTCGTACATGGCCCGGAATTTCCAGGTCGTGTCCACGTGCAGCAGCGGAAATGGCGGCCTCGCCGGATAAAAGGCCTTCTTCGCAAGGTGCAGCATCACCGAGCTGTCCTTGCCGATCGAATACAACATGACCGGTTTCGCGCACTCGGCCACCACTTCGCGGCCGAAATCCGACAGCCCCGAATCGTGCGATTCGTAACACCCTGAGCCGATGAAGTTCTGCGTATTGTAGGTGAGCTGAATGATTCCGACCCCGAGTTGCTTGAACAAGGCCAGGTAGTCGAGCCGATCCTCGATTGGTGAGCCGTTCTGGAAGCCCAGGATGATACCCGTACGGCGGCCGTCCTTGGCCGCGGCAATATCCCGCGTCTGGCGCACGGGCATGATCAGATCGGAGTGGCGGTCGAACCACTGATACCACTGAGCAAGGATGTCGAGGGTCTTGCGCGTTCCTTCCCAGGCGATACAGGTCGCGTTGACGGCGGTAAGCCCACCCGCACGCATCGCCTTGAAGACCTCGGGTCCCCACTTCGCAGCGATGAGCCCGTCGATCACGGTGATCTGATCGTGAAAATCCATAGCTTTGCTCCTCCCCGGGTACGTCATGGCTCAGCGCGAAGGGATCCGGCCGAGCGCGCGCTAGACCGCGCGTT
>Ga0137403_10009350_pt1 | contig 10901 bp, 6 predicted proteins | sample CZOMad2_1_16fung_FD_122057 | JGI IMG/M metagenome (GOLD analysis project Ga0137403, IMG submission 122057) | Vadose zone soil fungal communities from Angelo Coast Range Reserve, California, USA - CZOMad2_1_16fungal (Hybrid Assembly) | ecosystem: Environmental > Terrestrial > Soil > Vadose zone... | reverse complement strand
CGGTGAACCGTAACGTGCCCATGGCGGTGGCCTCCTTTCGTTGGAGGCCCAGTATACTATAAAACGAGATTAACTCTCATATCCCGCTTGGCAGCATCGAAGTTATCGTACTGCGCTTTCAGTTCCTCCTCTGTGGGAATATTATCTGGGAACGTGCTGGTATAGGGAGGTCTCACTTTGCTCAGATCGATATCCAGGGGAATCCCATGTTGGACGGCAACCTCGATTACTCCGCGGGCATAGTCTCGCGACAAAATATGCACCGGCGGATGCCCATCTTGGAAGACCCAGGCATAGATATCCGCTGCCAGACCGCCGATCGCTTCAGTATCTTCACTCCGCATACTGCAGCCATAAGCGATAGCCATAAGGCGCTCGAATACATACGGATCGTTCACGCCGATGAAGCCCTGGATGACGGTGCGGAGCACGTTGATGCGATGGGTAAATAGACATACCAGAGCCTTGGTTGCGCGATCCCGCAAGAACCGGCTCGATGTGGTCAGAAACCATGCCAGAGCAATGCCACACAGTCGAACCGATTCGTCCGCAGTGTAGGCCTTGTCCTCCGGTGACCAGGCCCAATCAACTACTCGATCAACAGCACCGTGCGTACTGTACTGATCGGAAAGGAAAATCGACCACCATGAATCTCGCTCGGCAAGTTCCAATCTGAGGAGGTTCTGATGTAAGAGATCTGCGTTTAAAGGATGGTCATGGTTGGCTGCAACCGTCAACAGAGCATTTAGAAGCCGCTCATGATGATACGAATCGCGAATAGCGGAGGCATTGATATAGTCTAGCGCGACATCCAAGTTAATGGAATGTGGGTGCCGCCATATGATGCTTTCAATGAACGCGCTGATAACGGCGTCAAATGCCTGAATCGACGGTATAAGCTCTATGAGCTCCTTGCCGATTCGCTCTGGCACCTGAATAGTAAATGCTTCGATCAGTCCCCTATTTCTCGCACACACATGCTCATCCTTCACGTACTTGACAAGGGGATTATCAGACATGAATGATGATGCAGGATCTATCGTATCGAGGTGTACATCTAATAGATATTTTGCAATCAGATGATCAGTGAACCTTTCATATGCAAATTGTACCCCTTCACTCCATTGGTTATCACCGACGTAAAACCGGTTCTCAGCAATCACTCCCTCGGCCACTAAATGTCGGAACAAGCTATTCTGATACCCGTCTCTCGGCAAAATTTGATTAATCACCCCCTGCGCTTCTTCTAGAGGCAGCCAGTCTCTACCTCGTTCCGCCAACTGGGCGGCGAACGCCTCGACAGCCCGCCAGATAATCGGAAGGCTTGGATTGAAATCGAGGTATTCTGCATCGGATAGTTTCTTATTCACGGAGTCAATGAAAAACTTAAAAACTGACGTAATGCCATGCAAACCAGAGGGAATGACGGTCAAGTGATTATTCTTGAGGCCCTGACAAAAGATTTTCAGGAAAAGCGGGTTTTGAAACTCAGGGACAAGCAAAGGGATACTCGGCCGTTGGATACCGAAAAATTCGAAGAACGTCTTGGTCGCTTCATACTCATGGTCAGCAAAACCGTAATGCTCTGCTCGGAGTAGCCGAGATGGCACCAACCCTTCCGGTCGGATCATATCTTCGTACGAGGTGCGTACACTAGTGGCAATCCCCAGCCATGGGGACTTCGAGACTGTCAACAGGATGCCAGCGAGGTGCTTTTTCCAGAGGACCTTTCCCTCTCCCTCATTGAGCGCATCGACCAAGATAACAGCGCGAGTATTGTGTGCCTGCGCTGCCGCTTCGAACGCACCTAAGAATTCCTCCCTAGTGCAGGACAGCCCCAGTAAGCTAGTCATCTGAGCCCACGGCTCATCGCCACTAAACTGACCACCGATGAGCAGTACCGTTGGCATTCCTGCTTGGATACGATGTCGTGCGATATCGCATAATAAGTAGGTCTTTCCCCGTCCCGCTTCGCCAACGAGCAAGAGTGCAGGCAAATTCGATAAACAAGCCTCATTGCTTAACGCATACTCTTGCAGCTTTACCAACTCTCGGGACAAATGCCAATAATCCGAGACAAGATATTTCAGGTGATCGATTTCATCTTTCTCTTCCTTGGATCGAGACTCCTTCTTATGTTCTTTGATCAGGATGGCCAGGGCCTCCTCGCACTCACGAGCAATTTCTATGGCTGCACGGGTTACATCCCTTATGCCATTCCAGTCAATGCGCTCGACAGTCTTCTGCTGTACTGGCTCGAGTAGTTTCCACAGACGGTCAAGCACGTCGCTGAGTTGTTGCGACTTCTCGGGTAGCCACGTATTCTTTCTGTGTGGAAGTGTCTTCCTTATCCCTTTCAGCAAGCCCATCACCCGGGTGTAAAACTCTGGCGTCCGGCCAAGCCCATGAAACAACCGGGCGATCGGAAGCTGCACATCGAGCTCAGGCGTGTAACGCGGGTCTACATTCGCAATCGCTTCTTCAATCCGGTTATGAAACCACTCCTGACTGAACAGATTACGGTGAAACCAGAAATAATACCGTCCTCGGTGTTCTTCCCGGCTCAGCCGTTCGAAGAGCTCATAAGCTCCCCAATACTCGAATGTGACTGCCATCCCCTTTGCGGTAGCCCATCCTCCCCACTTTTGCACACGCTCGTTCCACTTATCCATGAACCACTGCTGGTTATCGAGGCGGGGGTCCTGGCGGTCGATGGGGAGGCACACGACGTACCGGCTGAGCTGAGGGTGCTTCTCCAACGCGGTTTTGACGGAATCATCAATATCTGCCCACTGATTATTGACGGGTGGGGATCGAAAGAATTTAGCCTGCCACCCCCATTCGCTTCCATCAGGCAGCTTCCAATAGCACTCCACCCCGGCGTCCGGCGCGCCTTTGCGAATGAACACGGAGCCGTGGGGCGCCGGTTCAGCACCAGCGAGCTGACAGCACAGTTCCTCGAAAGCGGTATTCTGCGAACTATTGAGTGGTCTTAAATCCTGCCAATTTATAGACATAATAGACATAGTAGTACTAGGCAAGTAGGACAGTGCGTGCGGTTATGCCCAATTTACCAATCTAAGATCAAGGCTGAGTCTTTGCTTCATCCAGCGGCCGTCTGCCCGTGACCATGAAGCGTGGACGCGTCGGCGTTTCGAGCCACAGGGCGGCATCCATGAGGGGCCTGACGGCCGTCTGCACGAAGCCCTCCGCCGCAAGCAAACTGGCGAGCTCCTCGCCTGGCCGTCCACCGTATAGGGGCAGCTGGGCCTCAAGCTGTGGATAGATCGTGCGATCGGACATCTCAAAAATCCCTTCGATGAGGATCAGCAGACCACCGGGTCTGAGCAACGCCTGCCAGGCGCGCACCGCCTCCCTGGGTTGGGGCAGGGTCCAGAGCACGTGGCGCTCCAGGATGGTGTCGTAGGGGGCACCGTCTGGCGGAGGTGCCTCGGCATCACCGAGCTGGAATGTTACCGGCAACCCGGTGCCTTCGGTTTTGCTCCGTGCTTCTGCGAGCATCTCTTCGGACAGATCTACCCCGACGGCCGTGTGGCCTAGTTCGGCCATGCGCATGGCGAGAAAGCCTGTCCCACACCCCACGTCCAGCACTTTCAGCGGGGGAGGGCCAGCGACCTCACGCAGAAGATCGAGCCAGGCGCGATGTTGCACCTCGTTGTGCACGCTATGGCTCGCCCCCTGGTCAAATCCCGCCGCCCGCCCGCCCCAATAACGACTCACGGCCGTCTTGATGTCTTGAGTAGTCAGCATGTTATGCCTCACTTTCTCGGAACCACACGCATGAGTGGATGCTCTGAGGCGACTATACTCACACTGATGCACGCTGTCTAGTCTGGTCTCAGCCTGGCGACCAGCATTCATCTCTACAGAGGTGCGGATGCCCCGGCGTGCCCCCACCACCGACGCGGTTGAGAGTCCAATGGTACTAGAAGAGCATTGCGCCGGGACGCTTCATATGGCACGATGCCATCGGCAATGGCCAGGCATCATACGTTCCACCTCTGGCCGCTGCTGGAGGTGGAGTATACTCAGGGTGCATTGCCAGCATGTGTTGGCTAGCGACAACGATTATGTAGGATACCACTGTGAAGGAGGACAGCAGCGTATGAAATTCAGCTTGTTTATTCTCCCCTCGTGGCCGGAGGCGGAACCCTCTCATCAGAGCCGCATCTTCCACGAGGCCGTGGAGCAAATTCAATATGCCGAGGAACTGGGGTTCGATGCCGTCTGGTTAGCGGAACATCACTTCACGCGTTTCGGTATCGTCCCCTCGGCGATCCCTTTTGCCACCTATGTGGCCGCACGGACGAAGAAAATCCGCATTGGCACTGGGGTCAGCGTGTTGACCTTCCACCACCCGGTATTCATGGCCGAGGAGACCGCCATGCTGGATGTCTTGAGTCAAGGGCGGCTGGACTTTGGGGTGGGCCGAGGTCAGGTGGTCTATGAATACAACAACTTCAAGGTAGAGTATGATTCCCGTACGCGGCGCTTTCAAGAGATCGTCGACATCATTCTCGGCCTGTGGCAGACGCCGGGGTTTACATACCATGGCCAGTACTACAGCGTCGACGACCTGACCATCGCCCCGGTGCCGGTGCAGCAACGCCATCCCCCCATGTACCTGGCTGTCTCCCGCACGCCCGCAAGCGTGCAGGTGGCCGTCTCTCGCCAATTGCCCATTCTGACCAGCGCCAACACTCCGGACGAAGACGTCTTGGGTATCCGCGCCCTCTACTTCCAGCAGTGCGCCGCCATCGGCAGGCGGCCCCCCGTTGAGGATATGCCTTTCTTCAGACATGTGCATGTAGCCGAGGATGAGCAACAGGCGATCGACATTCCACGCGACAGCGTCACCTGGGTGCGCGACCTGAACAGCCTGCGCCGGACGCTGACCGGCGGCAGCGAAATCTACAGGGACCTGGAGCACTGGCGACGGACCCGGACGGTGAAGGTGCCATCCTATGAGGAGGAGTTGCAGACCACCGCCTATTTCGGCACGCCGGAGCAACTGGTGCAGCGTATCCGCTGGCTCCAGCAGGAACACCAGGTCGAATATTTCGGGGCCAGCATGTCATATGGCAAGATGAAGCATACCGACGTCATGCGCTCTATGGAGCTGTTCGCCCGTGACGTGATGCCGAAGTTTCGCTAGACGAGGGAGTCGCAATGATTGGATTGACTGAAGCGCTGGCGCAATTCATCCATGCTAAGTCCCTGCAGGACTTCCCCCCTGAGGCCCTCGACAAGGCCAAAAAAGCGCTGGCCGATACGTTTGCAGTCATTCTCGCCGGAGCTGGAAGCGAGGTTGCACCGCCGCTCTGGCGCTATGTTGAACAGACCAGCCACAGCGGCGCCAGCCCAATCTTGGGGAGTGGCAGAACCGTGTCGCCGGAGATGGCGGCGCTCGTCAATGGGACCTTCGGCCACGCCCTGGATTTCGATGACGTGCTGTCGATGATGCCGGCGCATCCGAGCGCGGTGATTCTGCCGGGGCTCATCGCGGACCTGCGGGCCGGAACGCTTTCCGGCAGAGCCCTGATTGAGGCCTACGTCATTGGGGTCGAGGTCGGCGGGAAAATCGGCCAGGCGATCACCGTCGGCCACTACCACCGTGGATTCCATGGCACCGGCACGCTTGCCATCTTCTCCGCGCTGGCGGCGCTGGCCAAACGTGACCATCTCGATGTACCGACGACACGGATGGCGTTTGGCATCGCCTCCTCGCTGGCCAGTGGGCTGCAGCGCAATTTCGGGACCATGACCAAGCCCCTGCATGCTGGCTGGGCGTCGCGCAGTGCCCTGGCCGCCGTCCATCTGGCGCGCAGCGGATTTACCGCCGCCCTGGATGTGCTGGAAGCACCGGCAGGGTTCTTCGCCGCCTACGGTGTGGAGGAGTCTAGACCCGAGGCAGCTCTCAAACAACTCGGCAATCCCTGGGTGATTGACGATCCGGGGCTCGCGTTAAAGCAATTTCCCTGCTGCTATGCCTCACATCGCGGCATGGATGGTGTGCTCCAGCTCAGGCAGCGACTCGGGCTCAACGCCACCAATCTGGCGCGTCTTGAATGTCGTATGCCGCCTGGTGGGATGCGGGTCTTGATCTATCCGCAGCCAAGAACCGGGCTTGAGGGCAAGTTCAGCCTACAGTATGGCCTGGCCGCTGGGGTCCTGGATGGACAATACACGCTCTGGTCGTTTACCGATGAAGCGGTTAACCGTGTGCCGATCCGCGATCTGCTGGAGCGCGTCTGCGTGAGGGAGGATCCACGTTGCGCCGGCGACGATCCTTTACTCGAGACGCGCAGTTCCGGCAGTCGTGGCTTCGTTGAGATCGAGGCCGTGCTCTTGGACGGGCAGCATGAGACCGTGCGGGTAGACCAGGCGCCAGGGCATCCGTCCCGCGAGCTGACATGGGACGACATCGCGGCCAAGTTCATGGATTGCGCAGCACAGGCGCGTATCGATCCGGGCAAGGCCAAGAGCGCGCTCAGTATCTTGGCGCGGCTGGAGACCTGCGCCGACATCGGTGAGGTCGTGGCGCTGCTGCACTGACGGCGTGCCGGTGTATTCCAGTGGCTCATTCCAATACCTCGCGCTGTTGCAGGAGGGCTGTCAGTTGGTCATAGCTGATGCCATATTGCGCCGCGATCTCACGGGCATAGCTGCGCCCCAGCGGCGGTCCTGGGGCAATTTTATACGAACGGCGAGGACTCTCCTCCGAGGTTTCACGCCGTGACGCCACCAGGCTGACGATCAGGCTGTCTCCGTCCGTGCTGGCATTGAGCGCGGCCAGGTCGGCGGCCAGTTCATGCAGATGGGTGGAGAAAATCGCCCGTGCCCCCAGGCGGCGTAGAACGCGCACAATGTCCTGGGCGATATAGAGACTTTCACCGGAGTTGGTACTCGCGAGCGATTCGTTGAGCAAGACCAGGCTATGGCGTGTCCCGCGGGCGAAAATAACGCTTAAGTGCTGGGCTTCATCTCCAAATCGGCCGGTACCTTTGGCCACCTGTTCTTCGACGGGATAGTGGGTATAGATGTTGTCCACCGGGCTGATGCGTGCCTGCGCGGCTGGGACCCATATTCCGGTCTGGGCCAGAATCTGGCACAACCCCACCATTTGCGTGTAGGTGGTCTTGCCTCCCTGGTTGGGGCCGGTCAGGATACCAATGCGGCCGTTGTCTCCCAGGTGGACATCGTTGGTGACGATGTGGGCTGTGGCATCAGCATGCGCTATCTGGTGCAACGCCAGGTTGAGATTGTACGCCTCCTGCAGCTCGCAGACGCGCTTTGTCATGGGGGCGATCTCGGGGCGACACACCGGCAGACCACGGCTGCGGAGACGCTCCATGAGTCGCACGGCGGCTAGATAAAAGGCCAGGTCATCGCGCAAGGCGGCTAGAAAACCGCTGTGCAGCGTGTCATAGTGGCGTAACGCCTGGGCGATCGGCTGACACACGCTGTCCAGGACCTCCCCCAGGTCGCGGAAGAGTGGGTCCATGAACGGATTGATGTCTCGGTTGCGGCCTTGACTTCGCGAAGGTCCATGTCCTTGCGGCAGATCAGGCACGGTATGGAGTGGGCCAAGCCCCTTAAACCCTTCGCCATCCTTCCCTATCAGGCGATCGAGAAAGGTCGATGCGGTAAACTTGTGGGCATTCACCGATAGAAGTGTCGCCGCGACCGGCCGGAACTGGTCATCCAGATTCACGCCGATGGTGACGCTGACCTTGTTGCGTATGGTCCGCAACAGATTTGGCAGTTCGCGCGTCAGCTGCTGGTACACGGGATCCTGGACTACCTGTGCCATGTGGTCGCGCAGGCTGCACCATCCGGCAGCGCGCACATGTCGCCCCACCCCAGCAAACACCGCGTTCAAGCCGGTCACACAGGTTACTAAATATTCCAATTCCCCCAAGCGCCAGGCGACCTCTTGGAGCGGTGATCGTCGACGGTCAACGGAGATATGGGAGAGCTCAAGGGTGCTGAGGTCGGGCAGTAAGGCCTCCAGCTGGCTGGTGAACGCCGGGGTGTGCCACAAATCGTCGAGCACATCCTGGCGGTAGGCGATGACCACCGGATCGATGCAGAGATTAAGGAAGACCTTGCGGATGGCGGACTGACGTGGGCGGCCATTGGTCAAGGCCGCGAGGGTATTCTCCAACTCCAGGTCACGCACGCATTGAGGATCTAATGCGGTGCCGGCCTGCGACGGTCCTGTCCCCTCAGGCCACAAAAGACTAAACGGCTGCGATCTTTGCATAGCGGCGTCCTACAGAAGCAAGTGGCATTATTGATGACAGAACGACAGTATGCCTGGAGTATACATGGTTCATTGTCCGAATGTCTTCCCCTTGGCCCGCTCTCGACGTGGCACAAGAGGGAGGCCGACTCGTGTGCCTCGCGGACCAGGGCGGCAATTCTGCGCCGTGGTAACCCCGACTTCCTTACGCAAGAGATGCGCGCCAGGGCTACCCATCGTGGCACCTCTTGACGGCCATCATGACCTAACCTTATGGCGGTGCGCGAAGGTCGGAAAAGACAAATACATGGGTCCCCAACATGTGCATGCTACACACTTTGAGTTGGACGATTTGTGACTTGCCGCTACGAATGAGGCCCGTGGCGCCGCTGCTCACATTTCAAACTTCATTCAGCTATAATAGATATTTGGAGGTTTGAGAGACGGATAGGCCCATTGTTTGGGGATTCGCATAGGGCAGTATTTTGACCTCGTCTAATCGTCCGAGTTTTTAAGAAGAAACGGCAAGATATCATGGTTGAAGGATTAGTTGGCGACAAGCGAAGACAAGCCACCGACTCAATCAGAGGCTATGTTTATCAGGCCTATCAGAGCGTGCTCGCTTGGATGCGCCTCGGGAAGGATGCGGTGCTCTTCCTTGAAGGGGCCGAAGACTTCGACGTGCACAGCGCCGACGGCGTGATCGCTACACAGGTCAAGGACACGGTAGGAAGGGGCTCATTGACGTTACGCTCAGGCGATGCGATTGCCGCCATCAATAACTTCTGGCGCCACCAGCAGAATAATCCGGACAAAACGGTCAGCTTGCGATTTCTCACGACCGCATTGCCCGGACGGGAGAAAGGGGGCGAATTTGGTGGTATCCCTACCGGGATCGAATATTGGTCAGCTGCAAAGCGGGACGCATCACTCTCGCTTGAACCGCTCAGGTCCTTTCTGCTGTCTTTAGATCTAGAAGCGTCGCTAGCGGATTTTCTTCACAGGTCTGTTAACCAAGCTATACGTAAGGACCTCATTTGCCGGATTGCCTGGGATACAGGGCGCAAACCCATTGATGGCCTCGTGGCAGATATCAAGGATCGCTTAGTTTCCTTTGGAGCCAGCCAAGGGATTAACAGTTATCAGTCAGAGAAGGTCCTCGATACCCTGTTGCGGAGAGTTGCCGACCTCCTGAGTGCAGATGGTGAACGCCGCCTAGGCTATGCCGACTTCGTCCGGGAATTTGAACAAGCCACCATGGAGCTTGTCTCTCGGGAGGAAGCTGTAACACTCCGTGCCGTGATAGGTCAAATCGCACACCTTGCCCAAATGGCGAATAGCCCTATTCTGGCGGACTTGAACAGAGCCCCCAACGTTCTCGGCGCTCCCCTGCGCCTTATGGAACGAGCAGCGTCCCGCACAGATCTTGTGAACGATCTCGCAGGCATCCTCCGACGCCATGGAGTGCTCTTTCTCCGTGGTAGTACTGGTCTCGGAAAAACATCGCTCGCGCAATTATTGGTCGACAAACTCGGAGGCGAATGGGTTTGGGCAGGGTTCAGGAGGCGAGACCCAAGGCAGATTGCTGATCGCCTGAGGAGAGCGGCTTCTGAGATCAAGGTTCATGGCCTGTCGCCATGGGTGGTGCTCGATGATCTTGATCTGGGATCATTGGCTCAGTTCGAGCGAGAACTGTTGAGTCTGGTGTTTTCATTATCCAACCAGGGCGGTGCTGTTGTGGTGACAGGGCCGACGACATGCCCGAGTGAGCTATTGGCGAAGTTATGGCTGCCGCAGGATTGTGACCGGGAAGTTCCCTACTTCGATGAAGGCGACGTCCGAGACGTCTTGATTAGCCATGGTCTCTCTGACCCAAGGGAATTGGAACAATGGAGCCATCTCACATGGCTCTTCACAGCAGGACATCCGCAGCTAGTACATGCCCGGGTTCGTAATCTTCAGTCGAAAGCTTGGCCCCCTGTTATAGGGAGCGACTTCCTGAAAACGGAGGATTTGGAGCAAGTTCGCACCACTGCACGCCGGAGGCTCATCGACGAATTACCTTCTGAAGGGGCACGGTACATTGCCTACCGCCTCAGTCTGATCACAGGTGAATTTTCCCGGCAAACGGCATTTGATCTCGCGCAGCTCCCTCCCCCAGTCGAATTGCCAGGGGAAGCATTCGATAGCCTTGTGGGGCCGTGGATCGAAACACTGAGGAACGACGATTATCGCATTTCACCTCTCTTGAGAGATGCGGGTACTAAGGCTCTGTCAGGGCCGGAGCAAACCGCCGTTCACGAAGCCGTTGCGTTCGGTTTTCTCAAACGTCGCACGCTTACGCCGCATGAATTTGCAACGGCCTTGATGCACGCACTCATAGCCAAGTCTGATTGGGCACTGCTTCTGTTAGCGAAAGGAGCCCTCACTTTCGACCACGAAGCTTCAAGGGCGATGAGTGATGTGGTTTTCTGGTTTCCGCCGATGGCACTGGAAGCAGGGCAGCACCTCTCAACAAACCCAGCAACTGATTTCATGTTGCGACTAGCGCAATTTCGGATCGCGGCGGCTGATAGGCAGATAGACAAGGCTCTTCTCATCATGGATCGGGCTTTGGAGCTGTTGGAACAGTTCG
>Ga0137403_10006729_pt2 | contig 10901 bp, 8 predicted proteins | sample CZOMad2_1_16fung_FD_122057 | JGI IMG/M metagenome (GOLD analysis project Ga0137403, IMG submission 122057) | Vadose zone soil fungal communities from Angelo Coast Range Reserve, California, USA - CZOMad2_1_16fungal (Hybrid Assembly) | ecosystem: Environmental > Terrestrial > Soil > Vadose zone... | reverse complement strand
GCAACTTAATTAATTAAGCTGCAAGTGCCAAGTTGTTGTTGGCATTTCTAGTTTTCCACCAAGTTACGGGCAGGTGGCTCCCGGCATGCCTTCGGGCCGCGACAGCTTCCGTCGAAACCGTGTCGCCCCCTCGGTACAACTCCATTTTAGCACTACGGCGCAACTTCCAGAGAAGCTGGTTAACCATAACACCCCCTCCCCCCTGTTTTTTCATAAGTGTTGCATCTAAAAGACTTAGCGATCCTGCAAGTTCTTTGCTTGCAACACTTACGGGAGATTTCATAAGTGTTGATTCTAAATAGCTTAGGGAGAACTGGAAAATCGAAAAAGTGAAAGTGGAAAATGGAAAGAACGGGAGGGTCGGCGGGGATTTTGATTGGCACTTCCCGACAAGGTCGGGACCGAGGGTCGAGGCGGAGTGCAAGCACTTGGAGGCTCAGTATAAGCAAACATGCAGAAGGATAGCAGGGAAGTATACTGCTTGTCAATTACTTTGTGGGCATCATTCGAACGGGGCGGTAAAGTGTTGAACGTCCCGCAGTTACGTCCGGGATGCGGAAGACGATGGGATTAAGTGCTCAAGAATTTCGATATTCTTATATCATGGCATGGTACAAAGGCAGGAGCGGCAAGGTCCCCGGACGAGGAAAGCTGAAATGAAAGCTCTGCATTTTCCCATGACTCGCATAGCCATCCGATTTGTCTCCTTTGTAGCGATTGCCCTTCCCCTGTGCGCGCCGGGAGTCTCTCAGGAGAAAAATCAGGTCCAAACGCGACCTGCCCAGCAGGAACCCCCGGCGGTATTGAAAGTGACCACACGCCTCATTACGGTGGACGTGGTGGCGAGAGATCGCCGCGGGAATCCCATACGGGATCTCCAAGCCGGCGATTTTCAAGTTGCGGAGCAGGGGAGATCGGGCAAGGCCCAGCAACAAATCGCGTCCTTCCGCCTGCTGGATCGTGTACTGGCGAAGGTTGCGGATCCAGAAAGAGTGTCCCTGCAACTTCCTGCCGGCGTGTATACAAACCTGGTCACCACGAAGAGTTTGTCCGCGCCGCCAACCATCCTGCTGGTGGACGGATTGAATACAGACGCAAAAACGCAGTTGCAGGTGCGGCAGAAAATGGTTCGGCTGCTGGCGTCTGCTCCGAGCGACGTTCCCATGGCAGTATTCTTGCTCGGGAGAAACCTGAGCTTGCTCCAGAGTTTCACGACGGATGCAAAGCTCCTGCGGGCGGCTGCGGAACGGGCGTTAACGCTGGAAGCGACGAACCTGCAGGCCAAGGACGCCCGCGACGATCCGTTCAGTCATTCCTCGCTCCTGGAGGAGATGGCGGGCGCGGAGGGCCAGAGCGACATACCGGGAGGACCGCCGGCCCCTCAACCAGGGAGCCAGGGCAGCACCGGAGGCGGGAACTCGAACGCGCTGCTGGCGATGCGGGCGCTGCAACTCCAGCGCTTTGAGAGAGAGCAATACGCTTCGTCCATGGACATCCGCGTAAAACTGACGCTCGACGCCCTGCGCGTGATTGCACGGCACGTCAGCGGATACCCCGGAAGGAAAAACCTGATCTGGCTATCGTCCGCGTTTCCGCTGGCCATCACGCCGGACGCAAACCTCACCATGGTCGCGAAATTCAGCGGAATACGCAATTACAGCGACGACATGACGGCCGTGGCGAGCGCTCTGACAGACGCCCAGATCGCCGTGTATCCGGTTGATCCACGAGGGATGGAAACGCAGGCGCTCTTCGACCCTGAGTCGCGTGGGAGGCTGAATCCTTTTTCGGAGGGAGCTACGTTGAACCGCGAGAGCAACGTGCGCTTCTCAAGCCAGGAATCCATGCAAGACCTCGCGGAGCAAACGGGCGGGAAAGTCTGCCTGAACAACAATGATCTTTCAGAATGCGTGAAGCGGGCGATTGATGACTCGTCGTCTTACTATGAACTGACCTACTACCCCACGGACAAGGATTGGCGCGGAGAGTTCCGAAAAATTTCGGTCAAGACCACGAGGCCAGGAGTACAACTCTCGTACCGCGAAGGCTATTTTGCGCGCGAATCGGATGCCACGGTTGCAGCCAAAGACGCGAAGGACACGGATACTCACCTTTCTCAGGCAGCGTGCAATGATTTTCTGACGGCGACCACGATTCTCCTGGAAGCCACGGCCTTGCCGCCAGATCAGCCCGGGCAGACAAAATATTTCATGGTCATTGATCCCAACGCCTTGTCCTTCGGCGCGCCTGAAGGTGGAGTGAGAAACTTGCAGATGGAGCTTGCTACCTGCATGTTCAATAAGCGGGGGCTGCCTCTGCAGTACAACCGACAAACTATCCATCAGAAATTCACGGAGGCTGAGTACGAATTCTCAAGAAAACATGGTATTTCGCACAGCATCTCGTTTGTGCCTAAGCCGGGGACTGCGCGCGTTCGGGTGCTTGTCTGCGATACTCGGACGGGGATGATCGGGTCGGTGGAACTGCCACATCCGGCACAAATCATTTCAACCGCCAAACCGGAGGCAGGAGGGGGCGAGCCCGCTCAAGCGTCCAGCCAGGCTTCAACAACATCGCCGGCATCGCCGCGCCTCATTAAATTCCGCGGCAAGGATGGGCGAGCTGGAATTCTGGAGTGGAACGCTGAGAGGATTAGCTATTCAGGAGACATGGAGCCGGAGGCCAGCGCGAAGGCCTTGTATGACTCGCTCTGGGGAAAATCATATGGCTGCGAGAGTGGAAAGCTTTTATCGCTGAGCGACACGTCCACTCCAGCTCCACAGCCGTTGCATTTCAAGTTTGACGATACTCACGGTACGGATGTCTATCTGGATGCCCAGGACGGAGTGAGGTATTCAGGCAGCCTGTCTGTAGATTCCAGCGTCAAGCCATTCTTCGAGGCCGTTCGCTCGCTCTATCAGTGTAAGAATCCAGCTGCAACGATCAACCCAAAATAATCGGATTACTTCACTCGTTGCCTCCGAGACCGGACTATCGCTCGTCTCAACTAAGCAACAATTGGGCACACTGGTACGGCTGGGGCGTTGACTCCAAAGCACCTAGCTTCCAGAATGAAAAGACGGGGATTTATGAGCAAAAGTACCCCGAAAACCGGTATGGCACCAGAATCCAGCGCCATCGAACAGGCGATTGCACGCGCGCTTCGGGATAACCTCGAGCGCATCCAGCGCAGTTCGGAAGAGCTGCATCATTCCGTAAATGACGTGGTGGCCGCCAGCGGCAGCAACAAGCCTACTAACGCGCTCCCGTCGCTGCTCCGGGCGCAAACCTCGGCAGCTGCGCTTGCTGCCTCATTGGAAGTGCTCTCGCGATTCATCACGGTATCCATGCAGTCGGGCCAGCGCTCGCCGTTCGAAGCGCAGATAACCGAGTTGGTTGGCAAAGTGGCCGCCCAACCGCCTGCCGCGCCCCAACGCCCGCTGCCGCCACAGCCGGTGCCCATGGCTTCGAAGGTTCATTCCGAGCCAGAAGTAGAAGAGCCGGTTGAAACCGAGTTCGAGCTTCACCCCGAGCCTGGGCCGCTCCCGCCGATGGAGCCAACCGCCGCGGCGATCGCCGGCGAAACCGAGTTGGACGGGGACTTCAATGTCAGCCGTCTTTCACCGGAAGAACAGGAATTGCACCGGCGCGCCAACCGCGTGGCGAAAGTTTCGATGCAGGACATCAAAATGCTCCGACCGGAGCAGGTGCGGCTCGGCCGCGAAAAGAAAGATCTCTGCATCCGATTGAAAGACGACATTGAAAAAGCTCATCGAGAATACGACCGCCGCTTCAAACCCATCATGGATCACCCGGTGGACTACTTTTACCGCTGGATGGTGGAAATCCTCGCCGATGGCGATGCGCATGCCCTCGGCGACTACCCGTACGCCACGCCCGCACGCCATCACTAATAGCACGCGAACGGCGCGGTTTTCTGGCTCTGCGGAAAATTCCGTATTATTCTGTACTTCTATGCCGCGTTCACTGATTGCGCTGATTCTTGCTGCGAGTTTATCGCTCGGCGGAGCTGCCGACGCGTTCGGGCAATCATCCCGGCAAAAGCGCAAAGCGAAAAAGCCCAAGGCTGCGCCATGCCAAACCGGCTGCAAGCCAGAGACCTCCGCGCCCAATGTCGCGGCGGATACGCCGGCGGATGAAGCGGCACAAAGAGAACTTTGGGATTTGGCGCGGGCGATGCGCAACGGCGTTCCCGGGGCGTACGAGAGGCTGTCGGCGTTCGCGGTGAAAAACACGACCAGCGTCTGGGGCGCGCGCGCCGCGCTGGCGCTCGGATACGAAGACAATTCGAAAAACCGCAACCCGCAATCCCTCGGATGGCTGCTCAAAGCGCAGAACGACACGCTGCTGCGCGAGTACGCGTTGTACTGGACGGCGCAGGCGCAGCGCGCGCTGGGGCGGTACGCGGATGCTTACAAAGTTTTGCAAACAATTCAGAGAGACTATCCAAACACGGCGATGCGGGAGCCATTGCTCGAAGCGTTTGTGCCGACGGCCGTCCTGCTCGGTCACGCGCAGGAAGCGATTGATGCGCTGAACGCCTATCCTGCGACATCCTCGAAGCCGGGGCTGCTACTCGAGCGTGGGCGCGCGTATCAGGCGGCGCATCAACTCGCGCGCGCTGCAAAGGACTATCAAGCTATCTTCTACAAGTCGCCGTTAGCCGACGAAGCCAAGCCCGCCGGCTCTGCGCAGTCGCAGGTGATGCACGCTCTCGGAAAGGAGTATCCCTATCCCGGCGTAGAAATGCAGGAGCAGCGCGCTCAGGCTTTTTATGATGCGCACAAGTGGAGAGAAGCGCGCACGGAATTTGAAAAACTGCTGACGATGCTCAAGGATCCCGAGAATCCCACGCGGCAGCGCGCGCAACTGCGCGTGGCGCAATGCCGCGTGCAATCGAAAGGTTCGCCTTCCCTGATCGCAGCGCTGAAGACGCCGGACCTGGAGGTGGACGCGGAGCGGCTGTACGCATTGTCCCAGGCGTACCGCAACGATAAACGGGAAGCCGAGATGTTCACGGCCCTCAACACGCTTGCGCAGAAATATCCGGTAAGCAAATGGAACGAAGAAGGCTTGATGGCGGCAGGGAACTACCACTGGGTGGATCTGAACCGCACCACGGCCGTCATTGATTATCAGCGCGTCTTGGATACCTTTCCGAGTGGAAAGTACGCTTACAACTGCGAATGGCGCATCGCCTGGGTCGCTTATTTGAATCGTCAGCCCGATGCCGATGACCGACTGACGGCATTTCTATTGAAGTATCCAGTGTCCGCGAACGCCGTGGACGCGATTTACTGGCTGGGGCGCAATGCCGAGCGCGCGGGAAACGCCGCGAGTGCCCGCAGCTTATACGCGAAAGCGGTCGATCGCTTCCCCGAAACTTATTTCGGCAACGCGGCGGCAGCGCGCCTGGCCAAGCTGGGTCCGGGTGAAGAAAATCCCGCGGAGTTTCTGGAGAAAATTCCGCCGCCGCCAGCGCTTCGTTCGTTTGACGAGCCGATACCAGTTGCTACGGAGGACCGTTGGGCGCGCGCACAGGCGCTTCGCTCGATTGCGTTCGATGCTTCTGCGGAACAGGAACTGAAGAACGCTTACTTCGCAACCTCTTCGCCGCGTTTCCTGCTCGAAGCCGCGCAAGCTGCGTTCGACCAAGGCCACTACGGCGCAGGCATGGCGTACGGGCGCATCATTGTGCCGAATTTCGATTCGCGGAAATTTGCGGATGTTCCTGTGTCTGCATGGAAAGCGCTTTATCCGCTTCCCTACGAGGTTGCGCTGCGCCGCGAGGCGGCGAAGAATGATTTCGACCCCATGTTTGCCGCGGGATTGATCCGGCAGGAGTCGACGTTCCAAGCGGATGCCGTTTCGCACAAGAACGCCATTGGCTTGATGCAAGTTCTACCGAAGACCGGAAAGCTTCTTGCCAAACAGATGAGGGTTCGTTACACCAAGGACAAACTTTTCGAGCCGGACTTCAACCTTGCCGTGGGCATGGTTTACATTGCCAATCTGGTGCGCCAGATGGGCGCTCCGGAGTACGCGGCTGCGGCCTACAACGCGGGCGAAGACCGTATCGCTGCGTGGAAAGGCGAGCGAAACTACGAAGAGATTCCCGAACTCGTCGAATCCATTCCGTTCACGGAGACACGCGAGTACGTGCAGGTCGTCTTGCGCAACACCGCGGTCTATCGGATGATTTACGGCCAGCCGAGCGTGGCCACACAGGCCGCCGCGGAGCAGGCGCGCTGACAGAGAAACGCATGCCTGCCATGGAGCTTCCGAGAGATTGAGATGGTGAGATGAGTTCTCCCGACCCGACGATGGCGCAAATTTCCCGCCGCATGCTCTCCGCGAAAGCGGAACAATTCACGGAATCCGTCATTAGAGAAATGACGCGCCTGGCCTTGAAGCACGGCGCCGTCAATCTCTCGCAAGGCTTTCCGGATTTTGCCGCGCCGGAAGAAATCAAAGAAGCCGCGCGGCAGGCCATCAGCGACAACATCAACCAGTACGCCATCACCTGGGGCGCGAAGCCGCTGCGCGACGCCATCGTTGAAAAATTCGAGCGCACCCAGGGCGTCAAGTACGATCCGGAGCGCGAAGTCACCATTTGCTGCGGCTCGACGGAGGCGATGATGTCCGCGATGATGGCCATCATCAATCCGGGTGACGAAGTTGTCGTCTTCGAGCCGTTTTACGAAAACTACGGGCCGGATGCGATTTTGAGCGGGGCGACGCCGCGCTTCGTCAAGCTGCGCACACCTGATTGGTCCTTCGACGAAAGAGAGCTTACTGCCGCGTTCGGGCCGCACACGAAAGCCATCATTCTCAACACCCCGAATAATCCGACAGGCAAGGTCTTCACACGGGCGGAGCTGGAATTCATTCGCGACCTTTGTGTGCGCTGGAACGCCTACTGCATCACGGATGAAATCTACGAGCACATTCTTTACGACGGCGCGGAACATATCTCCATGGCGCGAATTGACGGCATGCGCGACCGCACGATCGTGATCAACGGGCTCTCGAAAACGTACAGCGTGACGGGATGGCGCGTGGGATGGGTGCTGGCTCCGCCGGAGCCCACGCAGCCGATTCGCAAGGTGCACGATTTCCTGACAGTGGGCGCGGCCGCTCCCTTGCAACAAGCCGGCGCCAGCGCGATGCATTTTCCGCAGAGCTACTACGACAAACTCGCGGCGTCTTACTCGACCAAGCGCGAACGCTTGCTGAAAATTCTCACAAGCGCGGGATTCACGGTGTTTAAGCCGCGGGGCGCGTACTACATCATGACGGATATTGCGCGCTTCGCGGATCCGGACCCGGTTCGCTTTCCAGCGGACTCCAAAGATGTGCGCTTTGCGAAGTTTCTCGTCGAAAAAATCGGCGTCGCCGTCGTTCCCGGCTCCAGCTTCTACAACGATGCCAAGGACGGCGCCTCGCAAGTGCGCTTCACATTTTGCAAGAAGGAAGAGACTCTTGCGGCTGCCGAGGAACGCCTTTCGAGGCTCCACGCCTAAACCCATTCATTGGGGTGCGCTAGTTTGCAAACGCTGTGCTAGAATCCGGTCGCGAGAACTCCTATGCCGATGCAATTACAGCTCATTCCCGCCGACACGCGCATGGAAGCCAGCGCGGACGGCGCCTCGTTCAACATCAGCGAGAGCGCGACTCGCACGTTTCTCTGCCGCCTTACCGTGAGCGATCAAATTGAGCAGGAATCACTGGACGTTTCGATCTGGGGTTCGGCCGACGGGGAAGTATGGCCGAAGAGGCCGCTGCTCAAACTGCCGCAGCAGTTCTATCGAGGCACGACGAAGCTGGTCCTCGATCTCTCGCTTCGTCCCGAAGTGAAGTTTATCCGCGCGCGCTGGGATCTGAACCGCTGGGGAAGAGTCGCGCCGACACCCATGTTCGTCGCGGGGATGGACCTGGCGGAAATTCCGCCGATGTCCCGCGAAACGCCCACAAAGCGGATGGTCCTCGCCGCAGGGTAGAGTCCCCCACAAGGCAAGAATCCGTGGAGCGAGAAAAAAAGTTCCCTTGGAATTGTTTGAGACTGGAATTCCGGGCCTAAATTCTGCGTAAATTATCCAATTTCAGGTGCTTCTGGGCTTTTTAGGGGTAGGAGACTGACGGACTCCTAAGAAACAGCATATTTGCAAAGAAAAACGTTGACTTTTCCTAATTTTTGCCCTAATATTGAGTGTGGCTAAGGAGTCTCCTACATGGCAAAAAGAGGAAAGTACGGGCAGGGGCGGGTCTATCAGCCAAAGTACAAGGCCGCAGATGGCACGGTAAAGACGGTTTCGAAGTTCTATATCCAATACTACGATCGGAACGGAAATCAGCGCCGTGAGCCCACGGATGCTACGACAGAGAAGGAAGCCCGAGCGATCCTCAACACCCGCCTATACGAAGTTGAGCAGGGAACTGTGTCCACCATTGATAGCAAATCCCTCCAGTACGGCGATCTACGAGCAGCACTCCTGACGCACTACGGCACCAACAAACTGAAGTCTCTGGATGTCCTAAGCACGGGCGAACAGAGCATCCGTGGTCTGACCAAGCTAGACGAATTTCTCGGGTACAGCGAGTCCAGCAAGGGCACGAAGGTCAAGGACATCAACAATCAAATGTGGGTCTCAGGGTTCATCAAAGAACGCCGCAAGGAAGGGGTCTCGGATGCAACCATTCGCAACTCCGGGGCGCTGCTCCGCCAGATGTTCAAGATTGCAGCATCACCAGAATTCAAACTTCTGAATCCGTCTCAGGTTCCAGCGTTCACGCTGCCAAAGGCTCCAAAGCCTAAGAAAGATTTTGCGAGAAAGGAAGAATTCGACAAGCTTCTGAAATTCCTTGATGCAAAATTCCACCCGTATGCAACTTTCCTTTTCTATCAGGCGACACGAAAGACGGAAGCTGCGAGCATCACCTGGGAAGAAATCAATATCGCGGAAGCGATGTACTATCCTGATTCGGAAAAGAATAAGACAGGCGACGATGCTCCAAAGCCACTAGCGAATGAAGTTGTCAAGATGTTGCGGCATGTTGTGAAGGGCGGGCCTGATGATCTGGTCTTCTCCGCACATTCGGAGAAGATGTTCCAGAAGGCGTTCAGGAGGGCGTGCTACGAGGCAGGACTTGGGCGGGATGCATGGAAGTGCGGCCAGTGCGGAACGGTTAAGGACGCCCCTAATCAGGAGCACGCTCTGGTTTGCGAAACCTGCAAAAAGGAATCAAAGGGTGGTCTACAAGTTCCCATGCAGTTCCACTATGTCGGTCTAACCATTCACGGATTGCGCCGTTCCACCGTGGTGTTCTACCGTGAAGCGGGATTGGCGGACTCCGAAGTAATGGCCGTAACCGGACATCGTACAAACAAGACCTTTCTCGGTTATTCAGTGGTTGGTGCCACTCAGATGCGCAAACGATTGAATTCCGCTGCGGCATCGCGAGTACAACGGCTTAACCAGGACAAGCAACTGACGGCAGGCGGCGATTAAGCCGCCTTTGCCCGGTCGATATAATCGTCCAGGTCCCTCCGATCAATCAAGAATGGTTTTCTACTTCCGACCGTGCGCAGTTCGCCGCTGGCAATCATCTGTCGAACCATCCAGACAGAACGATTCAAATAGTGATCAGCCTGTGGAATCTTGAACAGGCGTTGCTCTTCGGCATTAGGAAACGCTATAGGTGCAACTGCTGCGAATGATTTTCTTTTTACTGGCACAGAGACGCCCTTGTATTTCCAAGGTTGCCCCTGTTCTATTAGGAGGGCGTTTCAGACGGCAGACTGTTCCGGTGTCGCAATTCGCGCCAGTTCGTCACCCGTCAGGGAACTAATATTCGCCGTCCTTTGACTTGGGATTTCACCGCATTTCACCAGCGGTGCAAAGGTACGGCCTAGACTTGAGTCTCCGTCAGCGTCAGCGGTCGGGCACGGTATTTTGTTCCTGGCGAATCCCGAAATTTCCTCGCCATCAGGCCGAATACGGAACAGAGCTAGCCTGCATAAAAAGAAAATGGCTCCCGAACTGCGGGAGCACTTACAAAAAGAAGACTAACAGGATCAGATTGGAATGTCAAGAAAAACAGTTACTCTTGAATTGGGGTTCTATGTCGAAATACACCATTGACCTGAGCCTTTTCCCGGATTGCAAGCACTTGGTCGAAGAGGCTAGCAGGCTGATTAAAGAAGGGAAACGACCAACCATCACATACGGTCGTGGGGTCAAATTCGCCGTTCGAAGCAAACAGCCCTTCAAGAGGTATCGATTGAAACTATTGGAACTATACGGCGACCCTTATTATGCGACGGGAACCTGCGTGCACGAGGCAGCACACGGCCTTATGATGGAGGAGAACGGAGAACACAACGTCAGGTTTTTCGGTCCTGACATTTCTTTTGGAAAAAACGGTGTTTTGTTTCCGTCTGCGGCCCGTGTGCAGTGTGACCCTCAACCCGAGACCTTGCTGACTGAGAGCCTGATTTTTCAAACGACCACACTGCTGGCGGTGGGCGGCATTGCGATGGAAAAATATTCGGGGATAAAAGAGATCAGCGACAAAAAGGATTACGATGATTTCTTAGAGAAATACAAAGCAACACCCAACGGGTATTTCAAAGAAGGTCCAGAGGATTTCTGGAAGCGTGCGCGGCGCAGAGCTAGTGAATGGGCTGACGTTCCCAAGACGAAGACGAAAGTATTCGAGAAGGCGTCAGAATATCTTTGCCTCCTATATCCCTAAGCCCTAATCTGCACGGTGTTCGTCCATAAAGAAAATCCGCCATCATTTCGCGTTTGCCCTCCGGTAGCGATTCCAAAAATTCTTTGACAGTCATTTCTTTTCTCGATTCTTCTTTGGCTCTCTCG